>ENA-UOJO01000158-UOJO01000158.1-human-gut-metagenome-genome-assembly--contig:-P57-NODE-158-length-112716-cov-18.980313_pt1 | contig 112716 bp, 103 predicted proteins | sample MGYA00242351_ERZ723898 | MGnify/ENA metagenome assembly ERZ723898 | reverse complement strand
AGCACTTGACTTTTAATCAAGGTGTCCGGAGTTCGAATCTCCGACGGGTCACCAAATTTCTTTCGATTCGGCGCGAATGCGGGCGTGGCGGAATTGGCAGACGCGCCGGATTTAGGTTCCGGTGCCGCAAGGTGTATGAGTTCGAGTCTCTTCGCCCGCACCAGTTTCTTTTTTCAGCATGCGGGTATAGTGTAATGGTAACACATTAGCCTTCCAAGCTGAGATAGAGGGTTCGAGTCCCTTTACCCGCTCCAACATCAAAAAGCACCCTGTATGGGGTGCTTTTTTGATGTGTTTTCCCGCCCAGGGAAGGGCGTGGGGCGTCCGTGTGCAGCATCGGAGGGAATTGCCATATGCGTGGGCTGCTGATATAATTTATTAGACATACGCAGATGAATGCAACAACTCGAATCAGGCATGGAAGGGTGCGAACCCGCGCTGGAGGCAGAAAAAAGTAAATGATATATTGAGAGGAGGAAACCACCCGGATGATATGGAAACATAGCTGCAAGAGCTGTTTGCGCATGGGCTGGAAGGCTGCGCTGTTCGCGCTTCTGACCGCCATGGCAACCATGTTTCTGTACCTTTCAGGCAATACATGGCTCAGCAGCGAACGCATGCTGCGCGAATGCGATGAAGCGTATACGACCATTGCGGTTCTTGAGTACATCGGGGATAATTACCCCGGCGAAACGGAATACGATCCCGACATGCAGGCTGCAGCCGCGGCCTTTGATTACAGATCCATCACCGGCAGCGAGCATGTGCTTTCCTGGGAGCAGACGAACCTGAGCGTAGGCTCGGTGGAAGGCATGGCGGCCCATTCCCAGCAGATTCCATACCGTTCCGGATGCGTGCTGGTCGTTGAAAATATCCGCTATGTGGACGGGTACGACGCTTACTGGGGCGATATCGTAGCCGCGCCGTATAGCTTCACCGAAGAAGCGCGCGGCAAACATGTTTTTTTGGATCTCCCGTTGGATTATGAGCATCCCGTCACGGAAGAAAAAACTTTTGGCGGGGAGGTGCATGAGATCACAAGTTATCCTCCGCTCTATACCTTTGATCCGGAAAAGCGCTATGTCATCGCAGGGGAATATACCGACTTGATACGGCCCACGAAGACGGTTCGCCCAACGCCGTTTTATTCTGCTGCCGCCGCTGCGGCAGGCGTCTCCCGCATTGCCGCATTCGCCGAAGTGGATGATGTGGAGGCTTTGCTTTCGGATCAAACCAACCCGTACATGCAAATTGCCGATTTCTACCGGATGATGAACAACAAGGTATACGTGCAGTTCACCTATGACCTGTCGGTTCTGAATCCATTTTATCAGGAACTCGTGAAGCTAAACGAAGGGCGGCTGTTCACAACTGAGGAGGCTGATGCGGGGGCAAAGGTCTGCGTGGTTTCGGAAACGGTCGCCGCCTGCACGGGCCTTGGCATCGGGGATTTCATTGAAGTGAAGCTGTTCCGCGCATCGGGCCTGCCGCTTTCGGATTGCTACTGGACGGAGGAGAGCATCGCGGCGACCGAAAGATACGAAATCGTCGGCATCACAAATTACGTGGAGGGCTACCAGTACAACATCTATGTGCCGCAGCCGAAAGACACCGTGGTGGCGCCCGGCGAACGCCAGTATTTTTACACGCTTGGCCAGGCTGTGCTGAAAAACGGTTCTGCCATCGCATTTGAGGAAGCGCTTTCGCCGCAGCTGACAAACCGCATGCTGCTTTCCACCTATGATCAAGGGTATCAGGATGTTGCGGATTCGATTGCAATGATCCGGCAAACCGCCGTTGTTCTGACCATTGCGGCTTCTGCTTCAGCGCTTGTAGTGCTTGCCCTGTTCGGGTTCCTCTTCATTATGCGCCAACGGGAAACCGTGGAAACCATGCTTTATCTTGGCACGCCCCGCTGTGCGGCATACGGGTACCTGCTCTTTGGCGCGGCGCTGCTTGTGCTGCTTTCGGCCGCGCTTGGCGCATGCGCCGGAAGCCTGCTCAGCGACAGGCTGATTCAGAGCGCATATGGAATGGTTTGCGCGCTGCAAGCGATCGACCTGCGGTACAGCAACGGATACAGTGGCGTCGTCCGTGAATTTACGCCCATGTCTCAGACTTCGCCGCTGTTTGCGCTTGCCATTGTGCTTATGGTTTTTGCGGCCGCCCTGATCTTCTGCCTTTTCTTTGCACAGCGGGTCGTGCGCCTGCATCGGATTACAAAAAAACGGAAGAAGCGCGCCCGCGCGGTGAAGCCGCCAGAGCGTTCATCCCATCTGCCCGGAGGCGCATGGAAGTTTGCCGTTCTTTCCATTCGGCGCGGCGGTATGCGCTCGGCCGCGGTGCCGATTGCGGCGCTTGCGCTGACGCTGTTTCTGCTGACGCTTGCGCAAACCGGCGCATCGTACAACGAAGCGCTGGATGCGCTGTATGATACCGCGAAGATCGAGGGTGATTTCACCGCAATGAATGGAAAACTGACCGGCAACCTGTCGATCCTGCCGCGTTATGTTCAGGCGCTTCAAGCTTCGGGTTTCCTGTCAGAAGCGAGCTACGCGATCGCCAAGCCATACATGCTGCTTGCGGATGACTCAGCCGCTGTGAAAGGGGGAGTCGTAATCACGAGCGACCCGTATGCCATGGAACTCCATGCGAACGCGGCTTACAGTGCGCCGAAACTGGTGTTTACGACAAGCCTCAGCACTGCGCCCGAATTCCGCTATTCTACACCGATCGCTGCGTATGCAGACGGTTTTGGAGCGGAAATGTTTTCCGGCGTTTATCCTGAAATGCCGGAAGGGACGCTTCCCTGCCTTGTTTCAAAGCAGTTCCTGGAAACGCATGCGCTTTCTTTCGGCGATTCGTTTACCGTGGTATGTATGCGTCAAACCGCCATGGGATACCGCTACACGCTCTGGCCTTTGCAGATTGCGGGCAGCTTTGTCCGGCAAAGCGCGCTGGATAACATTTATGTGCCGCTCAATTATACGTTGGAGGAGCTTTCCGCATTTGCTTTTACCGGCTATGAAGCTTCCGATGCGGAGATCCTGCTTTCCGGAGCGTACCTGAACGCATGCCATTTTGAGCTTGCGGACGCGCGCGCGCTCGGTGCGTTTAAGGATGCGCTTACGGAGCTTGGTTTCAGCGGGCCGCATGCGGAATCGTTTATCCGTGTGGCGATCACGCTGCGCGATAAGGCGTTCAACGAATCGGTGCGGGATCTCAACCAGCGCATTACCTATATGGAGATGCTCTATCCTGTGCTGTATGCTATCATCAGCATCGTAGGCGTGACGGTTTCCTACCTTGTGGTAAGCGCGCGCCGGGAGGAAATGGCCATCATGCGCGGCGTGGGCGGCTCGCGCATGCGTGTGTTCCGCACCTTCTTTTTGGAACAGGCGCTCCTCTGCCTTGCGGGGACGGGGGCGGGAGCGGCCGCTTTCCTGCTGTATCACGGCACATTCGCCTTCTGGCGGGAGATTGCGCTGTTTGTCGGCTGCTACCTTTTGGGATGCGCGCTTGCAATCTGCGTGCTAAACCGGGCAAGTACCCTGCAGATCCTGGGAGAACGGGAATGACAGATGAAATTAAGGAGGAACGCACCATGCTTGAACTGAAGAACGTAACGTACACATATGAAAGCAAATATCAGAAGGTGCAGGCGCTGCGTGGCGTCGATTGCATATTTGAAGGCGGGCGCGTCTATGCGGTGATCGGAAAATCCGGCAGCGGCAAAACGACGATGCTTTCCCTCATTGCCGGGCTGGATCTGCCCACGGGCGGCGAGGTGCTTTTTGAAGGGAGGGCTACCGGTTCCATGCGGCTGGACGATTACCGCAGGCAGCATGTTGCGATGATCTACCAGAGCTTTCGCCTGTTCCCGCTGATGACGGCTATGGAAAACGTGATGTACCCCATGGAGATGCGCAAAGTGCCGGGCGCAGAAGCAAGAAAACGGGCAACGGCGCTGATTGCGCGCGTTGGGTTGCCGGAAAATGTGCTGCACCGCTATCCCGCCATGCTCTCCGGCGGAGAGCAGCAGCGCGTGGCAATTGCCCGCGCGCTTGCGATGGATACCAGGCTTTTGCTGGCGGATGAGCCGACGGGCAACCTTGATACCGCGAGCAGCGAAACCGTTGTGCGCATCCTGCGGGATCTTGCGCATGAGGAAGGGTATTGCGTCATCATCGTTACGCACGATCCGGCGATTCTTACATATGCCGATGAAGTTTACCGCATGATGGATGGCGTGCTTCGGAGAGAAGCTGCCGCAGAAGGCGCTTCCTCCGGCGTGGTGTAAGCTCTGCCGTAAACGTAAAATACTGCTCTGAGGGATTCGGGGCAGCATTTTTTGATGCCAAAAGGATCGCGGAAAATCAATTTCGGTTAAGGCGCGTTCGGACCTGTTTGCGGGCAACAAGGATTTCGGGGCATAGAATGGCTGCTTTTACGGCGGCCTGTGAAAGTGATGCGATAGGGGAATCGATTGTCACATTTCTGTTTTTTCCTTCCCTTGCATTGAATAGGTATATTATTGAAATACCGGGAAATAATAGAATCAAAATTCATCTCAAGGGGGATCGATAGAAATATGGATACAGGCTTGACTGCCGCAGCGCTGTCTGCGGGCGCGCCGCCTACCGGCACCACAAACCGTGCAGGCTGGCAAAACGGCGAGGAAGCATTCCTGTTCAGCGAGGTAGCACGCGGCCGCGCGGCGGGGCTTCCGCTTAAAGCTGTGTTTGAACGCGTTGCAGCCCAAACGGGAAGGAAGCCCAACAGCATCCGCAACTATTACTATGCTCGCGTAAAGGAAAGCGGTATGGCCGCTTCGGAGGCGTTCCACAGCGCGGCGTTCGTGCCCTTCAGCGAGGAGGAGATGCGCGCGCTGCTGCGCACGGTGCTTGCCGAGCAGGCGAAAGGCATATCCGTGCGCGCCTGCACACTCAACATGGGGAAGGGCGATACCAAAACAATGCTGCGGTATCAGAACAAGTACAGATCGCTGATCCGCACAAACCCGGAGTTTGTGCAGAAGGTACGCGCGGAGCTGGAGGCGGAAGGCATTCCCGCATTTGATCCATATGCGCTTGAATCCCCGCGGAGAAGCGCAAAACGGCAACAGGCGGGCGGCGCGGCATCCCTTGCAAACGAGGCGGCGGAGACGCTTGCCGGGATAAAAGGCATAGATGCAGAGGCGTTTTTTGGTACGCTTTCCACGCTTGCGTCGGCAGCTGCGGGATACGAAGCCAAGCAGGAAACTGCGCGGCTCAGAACACAATGCTCAGAGTTGCGCGAGCGGCTTGCCATGCAGGACCATGCGCTTGCCGCGCAGCGGGAACGGTTCGGCAAGCTACTTGCGCTGTTCCGTCAGATGATGGAAGTGAACCGCGCGTTTCTCGGCGAAGCGAACGCGGTGAAATCGCCCGCACTTGGCACATATGTCAGGGATCTTGCGCGCAGCGTGGAGGATTGTGAGCGCATCCTCGGCATGATTTCCTAGAAAAGCAGCGAAAACAGCGTTTTCCCTCCATAAAAAGAGCCGCCTTCCGAGACATCGGGGGCGGCTCGCTTACATTGTGCGCGCTTAGAATACGCGCTTGGCGAACAGGAAGTTTTCGTCCGACCAGGTGGACCAAGAGGTTACAACAACGGAGCTGCGGCTGGAAGACGCATGGACGAGCTTATTGCTGCCGAGCCAAATGCCGACATGCGTGATCGTGGTATCGCTCGTGCCGCTGGACTTATAGAACAGCAGGTCGCCCGGGGCAAGGTTCCCTTTGCCGTAAATCGTTTCCCAGGAATCCACATTGGCGTAATTGCGTGCGCTGTAACGGCCGATTTTTACGCCGGCAGAGCGCAGAGAATAATATACAAGGCCGGAACAGTCATACGAATCCGGGCCTTCGGCGCCCAGCACATACGGCTTGCCCTGCTGCGCAAGAGCCGCTTCAATGAAGGCGGAAACGCCGCTCCCCGTCTGCGGGATGCTCTGCGAGGGGGAAGTTGTGCGCTGCGGGGTAGCCGGCGCAGGCGTTTCGGGGTCGCCACCGGGGTTCCACCAGGCGTTTTGCGTTGTGGTGGGCGCGGGGCTTGCAGAGGATTTTGGCGTACTGGAAGGCTTTGCCGCAGCAGTAGCGGGTGGCTTTGGCGTTTTTGTCGGTTTCGGTGTTTTCGTGGGACTCGGCGTAGGAGAAGGGGTCGGATCGACCGCAGGGCGGGCATTCGGCGAATACAGCAGGTCGCGTGTATCAAAATCGGCCCGGCCATCCGCTGCAATCCCGTTTTTGGTTTGGAAAGCGGAAAGCGCGCGGGCTGTTGCCACGCCGAAATAGCCATTGGTTTTATCGCAATAATAGCCGAGTTCGGCCAGCCGGTATTGCAGGCTTTGCACATCCGCGCCGGAATAGCCGTTTTCAAGGATATAAGGCTTTGCGCTTTCAGAGAAAAGAAGCTGTTGCGTGAGCGGATCCGCAACGCCGGTTTCCTTCATGTGGTTGGTGCGTTGGAAGCGCTTGAGCGCATCCTCATGCGCAGAGCCGAAGGTTTCGGTGGGTTCATCCGAATCAAGGTAGTACAGCTCAGAAAGACGAACCTGGATTTGAGCGACCATAGGGCTTTCGTCGCCGGATTGCAGCGATACGTATCCGGAAATATCCGGCATCTGCGCAGGCGTGCCGGCGGGCGTCTCGGAAGCGGAGGGCGTGGCTCCTTCGGGCGCTTGGAGCGGCGTTTCTTCCGGCAAAATCTGGCCGGCTGCCATGGGCTGCGCCTCAGTAGGCAACGGAAGCGGCGTGGCCAGGGGGGCGCTCACCGGCAGACTCCCTGCGGAAAGCGCTTCGCTTTCCATGCCATTGAGGAGAAGCGGGAAGCCGACAAGTGCCACAAGAAACGCGCCGCTCACCATTATAAGCGGGATGCGGACGCGGCGCAGCGTGGTTTTCCACTTTGTTTCGCGGTTATACTTTTTTTGCCATTTACGTTCCATATCGCAATTATACTAAGCGCTGCGGAATTTGTCGAGCAGCACGGCATTTTGTTTACAAATCGGTGCCCGAAATGCGGGCAAAAGATTGCCCTTGGAGCCCCAAAACGATATACTGTAATGGAAAAGCAAACAGGAGGTTCCATTCCATGCAGCATGAAATCACGCAAAACGGCCCGCTTCTCAATGCAAACGGCACCCTGCGCGAGCCAGGTTGGGCGCGGAGCCTGCTTCTTGACTACCGCCGTGCGGATGTGAAGGCGGGAAAGCTGCGCATCAAGGAATGGGATTATTACATCATCACGAACGATTCCTTTGGCGTTGCGCTCACCATTGCGGACAATTCCTATATGGGGCTGATTTCCGCTTCGGTTCTGGAGTTTGAAAAACCGTGGGAACAAACCACCACGGTGCTTACCGCGTTCCCGATGGGGAAATACGGGCTGCCCGAAACAAGCAGCGCGGGCGATACGCTTTATGGAGATAAGCGTGTGCAGATGGCGTTTCGGGTGCAGCCCGGTGAACGCCGCCTTTCCTGCCGGTTTGCGCGCTTCCTTGGAGAAGACGCGCTGGAACTTGAACTTACACTTGCTCAGCCGCCGATGGATTCCATGGTGATCGCAACCCCCTTTGATGCGCCCCGTGCATTCTATTACAATCAAAAGATCAATTGCATGCCCGCCTCCGGCGTGATGACGCTCGGAAGCCGCAGCTTTGAATTTGCGCCGGAAACAAGCTTCGGTACGCTCGATTGGGGCCGTGGCGTTTGGACTTACGACAACACTTGGTACTGGGGAAACGGGAACGGGATCGTGAACGGCAAACCGTTTGGCTTCAACATCGGTTACGGCTTCGGCAACACAAGCGCCGCAAGTGAGAACCTGCTCCTTTACGGCGGCGTTGCGCACAAGCTTTCCAGGGTGCAGTTCAACATCCCGGAGGAGAGCTTCTTAAAGCCATGGACATTTTCTTCGGATGACGGGCGCTTTGAAATGGACTTTGTGCCGGTGATCGACCGCGTGGCGCGCACGAATGCGCTCATCATAGAAAGCGATCAGCATCAGGTGTTTGGCCGCTTCACCGGAAGGGCTGTGCTCGATGACGGCACGCCGCTTGAACTTAAGGATTTCCTCGGCTTCGCGGAGAAGGTGAGAAACCGGTACTGAGGATTCCCCCGCCACAGGCGGATGAATGAACAACCAAAGGAGAAAATCCATGCCTGTATTGGCTGCCCACCATATTAAAAAGTCATTCGTAGAGCGGCTGCTCTTTGAAGACATTAGCTTTGAAATCAACGAAAAGGACAAGGTTGGCCTCGTCGGCGTGAACGGCTGTGGAAAAACGACGCTGTTCCGCATCCTGCTGGGGCAGGAACAGCCTGATGAGGGAACTATTTACAAAAACCGCGGCGCGCGCGTAGTCTCCATGGCGCAGAGCATCGAAAACACGGACACAAGCGTATATGAGGCGACGCTTGCGGTGTTTGCCCCGCTCATGGAGCTTGAGACAGCGATGGAGAAAGTAAATGCGGCCTTGGAGCACGCGCCGGAAAAAGAACTGGATGCGCTTGTGCGCCGCCAGCATTCCCTGCGCGAGCGCTATGAGGACGGCGGAGGGCTGACCTTCCGCAGCCGCACGCGCGCGGCGCTCCTCGGGCTCGGCTTCACGGAGGCGGAACTGCAAAAGCCGCTTTCCAACATGAGCGGAGGAGAACGCAACAAGGCGCAGCTTGCGCGGGTGCTGCTCTCCGGAGCGAACCTGCTTCTTTTGGATGAGCCAACGAATCATCTTGACATTGACGCCATCGCCTGGCTGGAAGAATATCTGCGGGGCTACACGGGCGCGTTTATCGTCATTTCGCATGACCGGTATTTCCTTGATGCGGTGACAAACCGCACCATGGAGATCAAGAACACGCGCTTTTTTCTTTCCGAAGGAAATTACACGCGCCATATGGAACTGATGGCGGACGAGCAGGAGATGCTCCGCCGCAAATACCTGAACACGCAAAAGGAAATCCGCCGCATCGAAAGCATTGTAGAGCAGCAGCGCCGCTGGGGGCAGGAACGCAACTTCATTACCGCGGCCTCCAAGCAAAAGCAGGCGGACCGTCTGCGCGCGACGCTCGTTGCGCCGGAGCGGGAAACGGAAGGCATTCGCTTCCGCTTTCATGCGGATGAGGTGGGCGGGAACGATGTGCTCATCGCAGAAGGGCTTTCCAAAGCATATGAGGCGCCGGTGTTCCGCGATGTGGCCCTGCATGTGCGCAGGGGGGAACGCGTGTTCCTGCTCGGGCCGAACGGCTGTGGAAAAACGACGCTCCTTCGCGTCCTGATGCGCAAGGAGCGGCCGGATGCGGGCACCTTCTATTTCGGCGCCAAGGTGCGGCCCGGCTACTATGAACAGCACATGACCGGCCTGAACGACGCATTGAGCGCGCTTGAGGAAGTGCGCGAGGCGTATCCGCGCATGGACGATACAGCCATCCGCACAGCGCTTGCCGCGTTCCTGTTCCGCGGCGATGATGTCCACAAGGAGCTGGGCCTGCTTTCCGGCGGCGAACGCGCGCGCGTGCAGCTTTTAAAACTGATGCTTTCCGGCGCGAACCTGCTTTTGCTGGACGAGCCGACGAACCATCTCGACATTGCCTCGCGCGAAGCGCTTGAGCGTGCACTGGAGGAATACGACGGGACGCTGCTCATTGTAACGCACGACCGCTATCTTGTGGACCGTCTGGCTGACCGCGTGCTGTACCTTACGGGGGAGGGCGTGGAAGAATATATCGGCGGCTATACGGAATTCCTTGCCGAGCGGGCGCGGCGCACCATGCTGCACGAGGCGCATGCGCAGCAGCCTTTTCAAGAGGAAGCAGCCGCGCCGAAGCAGAACGATTACCGCGCGAAAAAGGAACGCCAGAGCGCGCTCAACCGCGCAGCGGGAGAAGTACGCCGCGCGGAAGAACGCGTTGCCTCTGCGGAGGAGGAGCTTGCTGCGCTTGAAGCTGAGTTGGCTTTGCCGGATGTGGCTTCAGACTACAAAAAAGCGAGTGAGCTTGCCCGAACTGCGGACGAAAAACGGCAGGCGCTCGAAGGGCTTTACCGAAAATGGGAGGAAGCTCAGGCGCATCTCGAAGAATTGGAAGAAACATAAAAAACGGCGGGGGAAAATTCCTCCGCCGTTTCCTGTAAAGGCGGGCTGTCAGGTTCTGCTTTTCCAAGTCGTTGGGGAGAACAGAAGAATGAAGGGGAAAATCTCGAGCCTGCCGATGAGCATGTCGGCAGAGAGCACCAGCTTGCTCAGGATGGAAAAATGGCTGAAATTCCCCATTGGGCCGACGACGCTAAGGCCCGGGCCAACGTTGCCGATGCAGGTCAACACGGAAGTAACAGTGGTTTCCATATCGTAGTTTTCAATGGAAATACAGAGGAAAGAAAGCAGGCACACGGCGATAAACCCAGTCATGTAGGCGAACACGCCGCGGATAACATGGCTGTCGAGCTGCTTGCCGTCCATACACACGACCTTTACGGTGCGCGGGCGTAGCATGCGCTGCATTTCTCCCTTGAGCGCTTTCCAGAGGATGATGACGCGCGCAACCTTGATGCCGCCGCCGGTTGAACCTGCGCATGCGCCGATGATGATGAGCGCGATGAGGATCATGCGGGAAAATTCCGGCCAGAGGTTGAAATCCACCGTCGAAAAACCGGTGGTCGTCATGATGGAAGAAACCTGAAAGAAGCTGTGGTGAAACGCATCGCCCAACGATGAGAACTGCGGCTGGATGTTGAGTGCGATGAGGAATGTTGCGCCGAAAATAATGCCGAGATAAGTCCGCAATTCTTCGCTGCGCAGCGCCTGCGATGCCCGCCCGCACAGAATTAAATGGAACACATTGAAGTTTACGCCGAAAAGAACCATGAACACTGCGATCACGGTTTGCAGATAATGGCTGTCATAGGCCGCAATGCTGGCGTTCTTGATGGAAAAACCTCCGGTGCCGGCCGTTGCAAACGCGTGCACAACGCTGTCAAACAACGGCATGCCGCCGGCGAGCAGAAAACCGATCATGATGACGGTGAGCGCTACATAAATCGCGTAAAGCAGGCGCGCCGTGTGGCGCATGGTGGGCGTAAGCTTGCCAACGGAAGGCCCGGGGCTTTCTGCGCGCAGCAAATGGAACGTTTCCCCGTTTCCCTTGGACATGGGGATGATTGCAAGAAGGAAAACCAGCACGCCCATGCCGCCGATCCAGTGCGTAAAGGAACGCCAGTAAAGAAGACTGTTGGGCAGCCCTTCAATCTCAGAAAGGATGGTGGCGCCGGTCGTGGTGAAACCGGACACGGTTTCAAACCAGCAATCGGCAAAACTGGGAATTGCACCGCTTAGGTAAAACGGGAACGCGCCGAACAAGGAAAGCGCAATCCAACCGAGCGCGGTGATTACGAACCCTTCGCGCGCATGGATGCCTTCGCCAAAGCGTGAATTTTCCGCATCGCGGCGGCGCTTCCAAAACGGCCCGCGGCGCCCGAGCGAAAGAAGGGCCATGCTCAGCACAGCGAGGATGAGTATGGTGATCCCGAAAGCGTGAAGGGACTCCCGCTCATGGCAAAACAGGGCGATAAGCAGCGCCGGAACGAGCAGTACGCCTTCGATCCGAAGAATATGGCCGATATAGAATCCGATGGCTCTGATGTTCATGCGTCGTCCCTGATGAAAATATCGCGCAGTTCCGCGATGGCATGGTCCGTTGTTGTTACAATGATCACGGTATCCCCCTTGCGAATCTCATCGTTGCCGGAAGGGATGATGACCTTGCGCGCCCGAATGATGCTCGCAATCAGGATGTTGGGCTTCAAGCGGAGCTTATGCAGCGGGATGTTGTTGTACGGCGCATCGTTCTTGATGGAGAACTCCAGAGCTTCTGCCTTTCCGTCCACAATGCGGTAAAGCGTCACAACGGAGCCGCCCGTGGTGTCGTCCATTGCGCGTACATAGCGGATGATTTCGTTTGTCGTAAGAAGCTTGGGGCTTACGATGCTGTCAATCCCTTTGTTTTCATAAACATTGTTGTATTCCGTGCGGTTGATTTTGGTAACGGATTTTGGCACGCCGATATAATCCGCAAACATGGATACGATGAGGTTTTCCTCGTCCATGCCGGTGAGCGTGACGACAGCGTCCATTTTGCGGATGCCTTCCTCGATGAGAAGCCCCTGCTCGGTACCGTTGCCATGCACGATGGTGGCTTCCGGAAGGGTTTCGGAAAGTTCCTGACAACGCTTTTCGTTCTTTTCGATAATGGTGAGTTTTACTTTGCTTGAAATAAGGCGCTGCGCCAAATATTTCGCCGTGCGGCTGCCGCCGATGATCATCACGTGCTGTGCCTTCGGGGTATAAACGCCGAGGTTTTTAATGAGGCGGACAAGATCCCCCGCATCGGTGGCGATGGTGAGCTTGTCCCCCACCTGCAAAGAGAAATTCCCCTTTGGAATGGAAACCATTCCGCCCCGCTCCACAGCGCAAACGAGTGCATTTACATTGGAAAGCGTTCGGAATTGATCCAGGCGCGTGTTGGCAAGCACATTGTTTTCCTTGATTTTGAGCTCGACCAGTTCCACACTCCCCTTGGCGAAGGAATCGCGCTTGAGGAAGGATGGATACTGAAGCAGGCGAAAGATTTCAAGCGCCGCTGCCTTTTCAGGGTTAATCACCATGGAAAGGCCGAGCTCGTCCTTCAAAAAGCGCGTTTGCTGATCGTATTCCGGGTTGCGCACGCGCGCGATCGTATGCCTGCAGCCAAGCTTGCGGGCTACCATGCAGCAAAGCAGGTTTGTCTCATCGCCCGAGGTAGCGGCGATGAGAAGGTCGCTTGTCCCGACCCCTGCCTCGCGCTGCACTTCAACGCTTGCGCCGTTGCCATCCACAACGGCCACGTCGAGCGCTTCCTGGGATTGCAGCAGGACGCTTCGGTTGTTATCGATTACAACGATGTCGTGCCCTTCCTGAGAAAGGCGCTTTGTGAGCGTATAGCCCACTTTTCCGTCGCCTACGATTACGATTTTCATAAAAACTCCCTGTTCATGTGCCGGGTTGCATCAAAGCTCCCGGAGCACCAACTCGGTAATGCCCGGATTCCCGCCGGGGACGATACGCTTTACGCGCGCGTGGCTTCCGCCGTATTCCCGTTGCAGCATGTCGCGTAGCTCTGTGCCGCGGTTGAAGCCATGGATGACGCGCAAACGATATACGGAAGGCCCGCAGCGCCGCAGGGCTGCATCGATGGCAACCTTGGCCTGTGGCTTGGTTTTGCCGTGAACATCCACTATGACGAACCCTGCTTGCACGCAACCTCCGCTCAAATTCCATACGATTGCTTATGTATGCATCCTATCATAACACAAAATTCTGCTAAAAAACCATTAAAAGCGCATCCGGAGATGCTAAGTGCTGCTTGCTTCCGAAGGCGCGCTCGCCTGCGCGCGCCGGAGCATCGTGCGCTTTGTGAAAAAATAACACACAGCATGCACCGCAGCCGTCACGCCCCAGGTGATTGGGTAGGACAGGAACAGCGTGAAAAACGTGCGGTCCAGCGGGAATACCGTGTAAATCCAAAGAACCCGAAGGCCGCAGGCGCCGATGATTGTTACCACCATCGGCAACAGGGATTTCCCCATCGCGCGCAGGATGCAGGCGAGTGTATCCATCAGCCCGCAAAGAAAATAAGTGGTGCATATCACGGAAAGGCGCAAGGCGCCCGCTTCGATTACGGCGGGATCCGGAGAATAGAAACGCAGGAACGTATCGTGCAGCAAATAAACGCCGTTGCCGAGCACCAGCCCGAAGAGGGCCGCAAGCAGCAGGCAGGTGCGGCTGATCTTGCTGATCCGTTCATACCGGCGTGCACCGATGTTCTGGCTTGCAAAGGAAAGCGAAGCCTGTGCAACTGAATTCATGGAAACGTAAACGAAGCCTTCGATGTTTGCGGCGGCAGCGCTTCCGGCCATTGCAATGGAGCCAAAGCTGTTGATGGAGGATTGGATCACCACGTTGGAAATGGCAAAAATGGAGCTCTGCAACCCTGCTGGCAGGCCGATGCGGATAATGGGGAGGGCTTTGTCCTTATGAAGCGCAAGCTCATCCCAGTGCAGCCGGTAACAGCTTTCCGAGCGCATCAGGCAGATGGCGATAAGCGCGGCGGAAAGGTATTGCGAAATGGAGGTTGCAAGCGCCACGCCGGCTACCCCCATGGAAAACCGGATGACGAAAAGCAGGTTCAGCAGCACGTTGAGCACGCCCGCTGCGCTGAGATAATAGAGCGGCCGCTTTGTGTCGCCCACGGCGCGCAAAACGGCGCTCCCGAAGTTATAAAACATGGAAGCGGGCATGCCGATAAAGTAGATACGCACATACAGCGCCGCCTGATCGATGACATCCGCAGGGGAACCCATGAGCGCAAGCAGCGGTTTTGCCATAAAAAAGCCGAATGCCCCGGCTGCGATTCCGCCGATTAAACTCATGAGGATTGCCGTATGCACTGCGGTGGTCACATCCGCGTATTCCCGTGCGCCATAATGGCGCGCAACGGTTACGCTTACGCCAACGGAAAGCCCCATGAACAGGTTGACGATCAGATTGATGAGGGCGCCTGTGGAACCCACTGCCGCAAGCGCAGTGCTCCCGGCATACCGGCCTACAACAATAACATCCGCAGCGTTGAACAGCAGCTGCAGCATACTTGAAAGGATCAGAGGGAGGGTAAAGGCCAGGATTTTGCTCAGAAGAGGCCCTGAACACATATCCATTTCATATCGTTTTTCCGCCATTTTGTATTCGCTCCATACACAAACACATCAGCAATATAAGCATATGCGGCTTTGCTGATATTACAGCAATATAAGCATATGCCAACTCCCGCATGCTGTCAAGCATCGGACAAATTTTGGCTTTTTGCATCTAATTCCGTACGATGCGCGCAGCGTGCGCGGAAAAGCGTGCGGTTTGTCCATAAAGTTGCAAATATTGCTGGATTTCCATATTGAAATTCACTATAATGTAACATGTAGCCAAATAGGCAAAATCTGCGCTGTCCGGATTGGAAAAGGGGGAGTATGGCAAAGGTTAAAATCGTTACAAATGCGGTGTGCGACCTGTCGCCGGCGGAAGCGGAACACTTCGGCATCGGCCTCATCCCGGAAGCAATTCAGTTCGGCACCGAAACATTTCTGACGACAACGGATCTCACACCGCAGCTGCTTTACAAAAAGATGCGTGCTGCGGACAAGCTTCCAACCGGCTCCCATGCCAATGTCAGCATGTATATGGACGCGTTTCTTTCGGCAGGGGGTGGGGCATATACGGATGTGGTTTGCATCAATATGACAAGCCGCATGTCTGGCTCCTACAACACGGCTTTTATCGCAAAGAACATGCTTGAGGAAGAGGGCTTCCCCGTGCGCATTCATATTGTGGATTCCCTGCAGCTCACCTATGGCCTTACATTCCTTACGCTTGAGGCCGTAAAGCTTGCGGACGCAGGAGGGACGGCGGAGGAAATCATTGCCCATGTGGAAGCCGTCAAGGGGAAGATTGGAGAATATTTCGTGATGCGCTCGCTGACAAACGCGAAAAAGGGCGGCCGCATCGGCGCGATCCGGGCGCTTACGGCAGATGCGCTCGGTGTGAAGCCCGTGCTGATGTTCCGGGATGGAATGGTGAGCGACGTTGCGATTGCAAGGAACTTCCCCCAGGCATTGGAACGGCTTGTGAAATATTATGAAAGCCGTGCCGTGCGCGGAAAGCGCGCCGTTGTGTTTCATGCGGACAACCTTGCGGATGCGCAAAGCGTAAAGAATGCGCTTTCGGCGCTCGATCCGGAGGCGGAGATTTCAATCCGCTGGCTGGGTTCGGGCATCGGCATTTATACGGGGGAAGGCTGCGTGGGCATCACGTTTTGGGAATGAGCACCGCGCTTTGCCTGGCCGGCGGAACGATAGCCTTCCTGCTGTTCCTCGCTTCGGATGTTTGCATTTTGCGACGCTGGAAAGGCGCGCGCGCATGCTTCACGCTTGGCGGCATCCTGCTTGCGGGAGGGACGCTTGGCCTGCTGTGCGGCGCAGGAATCCCGGCGGCGTTCAGGGAAAGGCCCGTTGCCGCTGCAATTTCTGCGGCCGGCGCGTGCGCGTCGCTTGGCGTACTGATCCATGTGCTGTTTTTCGCGCTTCCCGAAGAGGCGTACCGAACGGGCGGCCGCACGGTCAAAACGGGTTGGTATGCGCTTTGCAGGCATCCCGGTGTGCTGTGGTTTGGCGCGTTGTATGTGTGCCTTGCGGCGCTTGTGTGCACAGGGGAGATGCTTGTGGCGGCGCTACTGTTTACCGGCCTTGATGTGGCGTATGTTTGGGTGCAGGATCGGTGGATTTTCCCCAAAACACTTCAGGGATACGCGGAATACCAGGCTGTTACCCCGTTTTTGATTCCTACGCGGCGCTCTTTGCGCGCGATGCGCGGGAGATAGATTTTTGCAGTTCGTATAAAAAGGAGGTGAGCGCGCGATGACGTTTGAGGAAAAACTCAGAACCCTGCCTGCGGCGGAGGTTTGGGAGGAATACTGCGGCTTCCTTGAAATGACGATGGAGGAATATATGGGCGTTCAGCGCCGGCTGTTGGAAGAACAGATTGTGCTGCTCTCCGGCTGCGGGCTCGGCAGGCGGTTTCTCGGCGAAACTCCCCCGAAAACGGTGGAGGAATTCCGCGCGCGCGTGCCGCTCACAAAATACGAAGACTATGCAGACATCCTCCTTTTGAAGCGGGAGGAGATGCTTCCGGCAGCTCCCGTTATCTGGCTTGAGACAACGTGGGAGGGGGGAGACAGGCCCTTTAAGGCCGCGCCTTACACCAAGGCGATGCTGGATACGTACCGCACCAATATTTTGGCGGCGATGCTCCTTTCCACAGCGCGGGAAAAAGGGAAGTTCCGGGTGCGGCAAAATGCGCGCGTGCTGTACAGCCTTGCGCCGCTACCCTATGCCACGGGGCTTTTCCCCGGCCTTGTCGCGCCCGAGATCGGCATCCGCTTCCTGCCGTCGTTGAAGGAGGCGCAAAAGCTTTCGTTCAGCGCGCGCTGCAAGGAGGGCTTCCGGCAGAGCCTGATGGGCGGCATGGATCAGTTTTACGGCATGACCAGCATCATTTACAGCATGAGCAAAAGCTTTGCAGCTTCTTCGGGAAAAGAGGGTGCAAAGGTATCGCTGCGCGACATTCTCCGCATGTCTCCCGCGATGCTTTATCGCGTGCTGAAAGCGAAGTACCAAAGCAGGCGGGATGGAACGCCGGTTTATCCGCGGGATATTTTCAGGCTGGATGGCCTTGTGTGCGTGGGTACGGACACTGCGCTTTACAAGGACGAGCTGGAGGAACTCTGGGGATGCCGTCCGCTTGAGGTGGCCGGAGGAACGGAGCCGTGCCTGCTCGGCACGGAGACTTGGAGCAAGAACGGACTCGTATTTTATCCGGACAACTGCTTTTATGAATTTATCCCCGAAAGCGAGATGAACCGAAGCCTGCGAGATCCGGCGTATGCGCCGAATACCTATCTCATGGATGAGCTTGTGGCAGGCGAAAAATATGAACTTGTTATCACCGTGCTGCGCGGCGGCGCGTTTGTGCGCTACCGCGTGGGGGATGTTTACCGCTGCCTGCGCCTTAAAAACAGGCAGGATGGATTGGACTTCCCGCAGTTTGAATATGTGGACCGCGTTCCGAACGTGATCGATATCGACGGCTTTACGCGCATCACCGAGCGAGAAATCAACAAGGTGATCGAACTTGCCCGACTTCCGGTTTCGGATTGGTTTGCGCTCAAAGAATACGACGCCGAAAACCATTCCTTCCTGCACCTGTATGTAGAGCTTCAGGCGGGGCGCGAACGGCCTTCCGCAGCGGATGCGGCAGTAATCAAAGAGCACCTCGGGATCTATTTCCGGTATTATGACAGCGATTACAACGATCTCAAGCGCCTCATCGGGCTGGATCCGCTTCGGGTGACAATCTTGAAAAGCGGGGCGATTGCGGGGTTTGCGCGAACCACCGGCCGGCATATCGCGCGCATCAATCCGCGCAGGCAGGATGTTGTTGATTTTCTGCACTTCCATGAGGCGGGGAACTGGCCGGAGGTGCTTCCATGATGGATTCTGGCTTTATCGCGGTTCCGCTCATCAGCTTTTTGTGCAATGCGTTTCTGTTTGTAACCGTGGCAAGCGCGAAGCGCAGCAAAACCAACGGCGCTTTCCTGCTGCTGCTTGGGAGCTTTTCCCTTTGGACGGGCGGGTCGCTTTTCATGCGCCTTGCCTTGTATCCCGGCATGCAGTTCTGGTACGATATATCGGCGCTCGGCGTGTTTGCTACGCCGTTTTGCATTTACAATTTCCTGTATTATTTCACAAACCGGAAAGGGACGTTTGCCCGTGCGGTTTGGCTTGTGGTTTGGGCGGCAATTATCGTGCTCAATCAAATGGGCGTGTTTATCCGCAACCCACAGGTGATAACCGTGAACGGTGTTTCAAACTTCACGTTCAGCCTGACGTGGTATGCTGCAATCCCTATCCTCGCGGCGCTGTTGACGCTTCTTTGCTCCGCGCGGATGATCTATCGGAGCATCCGCCGCGACGGGATTCCCGCGAGCGCATTCCGGCCCCTGCTCATTGGATGCGCCGTCATGTTCGCGGGCATTTTGGTGCAGTCCGTGTTCGGCATCGACGGCCTCAGCAGCGACACGCTTTTCTGCGGCATCAACGCCGTTTGCCTGTACTATGCGCTGTATAAAAAGCGGCTGCTTACGCTCATGCCGCTCACTTCAAACGGCCCGGTATATTTTATGGCCGTTACGTTCACGATGCTTATTATGCTTTCGTTCTTCCCTAAAATCGACGCATTTTACAGCAAAAACTTCTCTAACTATGAAAGCAGCAAGACCTTTGTGTATGCGTTCCTGTTTTCGCTGACAACGCTTGTTGCCGCCACGCTTTTGCACCACCTGATGAAAAAGCTGTTTATCGAAGGGCGTGAGGCGCAGGAGCAGGAGCTCAGACAGTTCAGCCACGACGTTGGGAAATCCCTTGACACCGGAGAGGTGGTTGAAACCTACCTGCAGTTCCTCCGCGCGAACGCTACGGCCGAATATGCCTACATCTGCATGCGGGATGCGGCCGGGGAATGCTATGGCGTTGCCGGCTGCACGTGGGATGTGCAGGCAAAAGAGTTTTCCATGGCCTCCGGCGGCCCGCTTGAACAGTGGCTTGTGCGCAACGGCCATGCTGTGCGCTATGCGGAATTCTGCCGCACACGGGAATATAAGGCGATGTGGGAAAGCGAAAAGGATGCGCTGCGCGCGCTTTCGGCGGAACTGATTCTGCCGGTGATTTCGGACGGCAGGCTCATCGCAGTCACCTTCTTCATCGCAAAAGCAAAAAACAAGCCCTTTTCATTCCGAGAAATCGGCTTTATGGAATCTGCGGCGGCAATTCTTGCCATCGCGCTGAAAAATGCGGCGCTGTATGCGGAAATGCAGAATGAGGCGCGGCGGGACGCGCTTACGGGGTTGTTTAACCGCAGCTATTTCCTCCGGCGCATCCGGCAGGATTTTGAAGCAAGCCGGCACGATAAACTCTCTTTGCTCATTATAAGCTTTGATGATTTCCGCCTTTATAACGAGCTCTACACCTCATATGAAGGGGATGCCGTGCTCCGTGCGTTTGGCCGGATTCTGGAAAAAACGGTGAACGGGCGCGGCATGGTTGCGCGCTATGGGGGAAAGGAGTTCGCTGTTTCACTGCCGTTTTCCGACCCGCGCACAGCGGAGGCCGTCGCGGAGGAATGCCGCGCGCTCATGAACCGCTACCTTGCCTCCTCCGGGGAAAAAACGAAGAAATTCCTTACCTTCAGCGCCGGCATTTGCGGTTACCCGACGGCTGCCGCCAATGTGGATGAACTGGTAAGCTTTGCGAGCATCGCAGTTTACAGCGCCAAGAAAAACGGAAAGAACCGAACCGTGGTTTATGCGGGAGACGCCGCAAATGTCGCCGTGCAAAAGGATGCGGAAGCGGCCAAGCTGCGGGAAGAACGCGACAATTGCACGCAAACCATTCTTGCGCTCACCGCTGCAATTGACGCAAAGGATCATTACACGTTTGATCACTCCAACAACGTATCCAAATATGCTTCACAGCTTGCAGCGGCGATCGGCCTGGACCAGGAGCATGTTGAAATGATTCGCCAGGCAGGGCTTCTGCACGATATCGGCAAGATCGGCATTCCGGAAGCGATCCTGACAAAGCAGGGACGGCTGACCGAGGAAGAACATAAGGTGATGCAGCAGCACGTGGAAGGTTCTATCGCCATGATCCGGTATTTGCCCTCGTTGGACTATGTAATCCCCGCAGCAATCGGCCATCATGAACGGTGGGATGGAAAAGGGTATCCGCGGGGCATTGCGGGGGAGGAAATCCCGGTCGGCGCGCGTTGCCTCTGCATTGCCGATGCGTTTGATGCCATGACCACCGCGCGGTCATACCGCCTGCCCATGCCCGTGGAAGCCGCGCTTGACGAAATAGAGCGCTGCCTTGGCACGCAGTTCGACCCTGTGCTGGGCCGTAAGTTTATTGAGCTTGTGCGGACGGGCGGGATTGCCGTAGCGCGCAGGCGCACGGATGCATGCCACAAACAAAGCCAATGAGAATGTGCCTGAGCGAAGGCCATTGCGAAGACAGAAGCGCTAGCGCGTCAGATCCTGCATGGCTTCCTCTGCGTCAAAGCGCGCTTTGTATGGGCTGACTTCGGAAATGTGGCGGCGCGGCTGCCGCTCCACCCGTGCGCCGGAAAGCGGGAAAAGCGGAAAGCGGGAAAGACCATACTCCCCTTCCACATTGCAGACAAGCCAGCATACGCCCTCCTTGAAAAAGAGGGCATATGGGTTTACGCGCAGGCGGGCGTATCCTCCGGGTTCCGGCAGGGATGCCGAAAATGTGAGCTGTTTTCCTGCCGCAATAGCCTGGCTTGCAGTGAGCATGGCCATGAACGGAGCATCATTCCGGGCAGACGCCGCAACAATGGCTGCGCCGCAGGAAATCGTCTCCTCCGCGGCGCGGGCGCCCCAAAGCGCGCCAAGCGCGCGGAACAGCGCCTGCTTACGTGCATCCGAAAGGAAACTTGCCGCTTGAACGGCAGCGGTAAGCGCATATAGGTCATTTTTATCCGGCGCTTCACGGGCGTAATAATACCCCGTGGGCGTTTTTTCAATCCGCTCGCCATGCGCGCGAAGCGCGTCCACGGCGCGGTAGATGCTCCGCCGCTCCGCACGGATACCATGTTCCTCCAGCCGCTTCAACAGCGCAGGCGCGCTAAGCCGGTGCTCCGCATCGGTTTCCCTGCGCAGAATATCAAGCACGAAAAGCGCTTTTGAGCTGTTTGACAGCATAGAATGAAACCCCTTCTGCTGCTATGGCCGGAAGTACAGCATAAAGCCGGCGGTAAGCAGCGCCTGCGCGGAAATGTAAGTAAGCATTACCCAGAAATTGGCGCGCGAGGGCTTGCGCATGAACATGGAGCAGGCGAGCACAGTATCCGACACGAGGAACAGCAGCGCGCCTAGCACGAGAAGCGAACCCGCAAAAGCCTGTATTTGCAGGTCCGCACGGAGCGCGGCAAGAAACGTGAGCCAGGCGCCTACGTTTACTACGCCAACAAGGCCAAGATAAACCGGCATCAGCGCGCGCAGATGCCGCTCCCGGATGTAAGGGAACAGCCCGCGCGCAACAAGCGCTACAGCGGCTGCATAAGGCAGGGCAAGCGCGAGCGGAAGCCAAAGGCCGGGGCTTTCGGCAAACGCACCCGTCATGTAATACAGCGTGTAGGAGTACAGGATGTGCCCGATGGAAAAGCAAACCGCACCAACGACGAAGCGCGCCTGTCTTCCGTTTGTAATCAGCAGGATGTCCCCGGCCATGCCGAACAGCAGCGCAAGGAACACAGTGGGCTTCCAAAGAGGAGCATACGCGGCATAGAACACCGCGAGCAGGAGGAGCAGGCCCGGCTTTGTGGCAGCGCGCAGGCGGTTCAGCTTGAAATAGCAGGCGTAAAGGTGAACGAGGGAAAGAACCGCAAACAGGACGGCCAGGACAATGCGCATATGATTGTGGTCTCCTATTATTCATTGGCTTTAAATCGTTTTTATTTTACCACAATCCGAACGTGCTGCATAGCATTTGCAGCGTACGGGCGCTTTGGCTATAATATGGCTGTAACTATTAAGAAAAGCAGCCTTCAGAAAGAAGAGCCATGACCGAAGCGGAATTTTTGGAAAAGTTCCATATCACGCTGGATGAAGAGCAGCGTGCTGCCATGCGCATCGCGGGACGGCATGCGTTGTTGCTCGCCGTACCCGGCAGCGGAAAAACCGCCGTGATCGCCGCGCGCACGGGGTATCTGCTTTTTTGCAGAAACATCCCCGCACGCGAAATTTTGACGATCACATTTTCCAGGGCCGCCGCGGCGGAGATGCGCCGCCGATTTGCGGAAACCTTTGAATTGCCCCCGGCGGAGACGCCCGAATTTCGAACGATCCACAGCCTTTGCCGCAGCATTTTAAAAATGCACTGCCGCGCGGAGGGAAGCACGCTGCCGGAGCTGCTGGCGGAGCGCAGGCCTGTGCTGCGCGCGCTGTACCTTGCACTGTTCCCGGATGCGGAATATCCGGACGATGCGCTTTTGCGGGCGATTGACATGCGCATTACCTATGCAAAGAACATGCTGCTCACGCGGGAACAGATCGCCGCGATTGACCTTGAAACGGTCGATTTCCAAGCGCTTTATCAGGCGTATGAGGCGGAGAACCGCGTAAAGGGACGCATGGATTTTGACGATCAGCTCCTGATGGCTTACCGCCTGCTCCGGCGGGAGCCTGAATTGCTGGCGGCGTTGCGGGCGCGCTTCCGCTATGTGAATGTGGATGAAGCGCAGGACACTTCCTATGTGCAGCACAGGATCCTCTACCTGCTGTCAAAGCCGGGAGAGCTTTTTATGGTTGGGGATGAGGACCAGAGCATCTATGGCTTCCGCGCCGCTTACCCGGATATTTTCCTGCGCTTTGCGGAAATCTACCCCGGCGCTGCGCTCCTCCGGCTGGAGACGAACTATCGCTCAAGCAGCGTGATCACATCCGCGGCCGAACGCTTTATCCGCCGCAACAAGCGCCGGAACGAGAAGCAAATGCGCGCGGCAAGGCCGGAAGGCGCCGCAATCCGCGTGACGGAGTTCCTGCACAAAAGGGCGCAGTATGCTTACCTTGTGCGGCAGCTTGCGGCGCTTCCGCCGGGGCAAACCGCGGCTGTGCTTTACCGCAACAACGAATCCGTCCTGCCGCTGTTGGAGCCGCTCGCGGAGGCGGGCATTGCCTTTGAAGCGCGCGGAGACCGCGCCGCAGAGTTCTTTTCCTGCGCACGCGTGCGGCATGCGCTCGGCGTGCTGCACTTTGCGCTGCATCCGGAGAGCGAGAGCGTCTTTGTGCAGGTGTACCACAGGCTTGGCGTTTATGCTTCCCGCGCGGAATGCGAGGCTGTGCTTGCCGCCCGGGCAAAGGGGGATAACCGCCCGCCGCTCGAGGTCCTTGCAATGCTTTCTGCCGGAACGCGGCGTGAGCAGCGGGTGCGGGAGCGGATTGCGGAGCTGCGCGCCATCGCGCGGCTCTCGCCGCCGCTTGCCGTGCGGGAAGCATGGCACGTTGCAAACGGTACGCCGGACAGCGCGGATGACCAGCAGAAGCTTGACGTTCTCTCCGCGCTGGGGGAGCGATGCAAGACCCCTTCCGCGCTGCTCGACTGCGCGGAGCGTTTAAGCGCATGGGAAGGCAGCCCGGCGCCCGGCGCGCGCATTTCGCTTTCCACGATCCATGCCGCAAAGGGACGCGAGTTCAACCGCGTATACCTGATTGATTTGCAGGAAGGCATCCTGCCCGCGGAAGCGGAGGAAGAAACATGGCGCCCCGGCGGAGAGGATGCGGAAGAAGAGGAGGCACGCCTGTTCTATGTCGGGGTGACGCGCGCGCGGGATGAGCTTGAGCTTGTGTCTGCGTCGCGGGGATATTGCGGCTCGCTTACGCCTTCCCCGTTCATCCGAGAGCTCACGGCGCGCCTGAACGGCACGCGCATCGCTCCCGGCCGCTGAGACAGGGGAGAGGCTTGTGAAAGTTATACCAAATCTTCAAGCCCCGAAAAAAACTTATGCGTTGATCTTGAGAGGTTTGTGGTATACTGATATTGGCGCAATTTGGGGGCTTTCCGGCGCTAAAACAATTGGATGAAGGTTTAATATCCAGAGGAGGAACGCATCACATGCAATATTCGCGCGAAGTTGAAGAAATGTTCTGCGTCGCAAAAGGCGCAAAGCATGACCCGGCTCCGATCCCGGAAGAGGGAAATTGGGTCAAGGCGAAGGAAATCAGCGACATCAGCGGCTTTACCCATGGCGTGGGCTGGTGCGCACCGCAGCAAGGCGCGTGCAAGCTGACGCTCAACGTGAAAAACGGCATCATCGAAGAAGCGCTCATTGAAACGCTCGGCTGTTCCGGCATGACGCATTCTGCCGCAATGGCGAGCGAGATCCTGCCCGGGAAAACCATCCTAGAGGCACTCAATTCCGACCTTGTGTGCGATGCGATCAACACCGCCATGCGCGAACTGTTCCTGCAGATCGTCTACGGCCGCACGCAAAGCGCGTTTTCCGAAGGCGGCCTTGCCGTGGGCGCGGGGCTGGAGGATCTTGGGAAAGGCTTGCGTTCGCAGATTGGCACCATGTTCGGCACGCGTGCAAAGGGCCCGCGGTATCTTGAAATGGCGGAAGGCTACGTGCTTGCCATCGGCCTTGACAAAAACAACGAAATCATCGGTTACAAATTTGTAAACCTGGGCAAGATGATGGACGCAATCAAACAGGGTGTCGATCCCAAGGACGCATATGAGAAGAACATCAGCACCTATGGCCGCTTTGCCGAAGCCGCGACGGTCATCGATCCCCGCCATCAGTAAGGAGGAAGAGCCATGGTTACGTTTGAAGGATACGAAAGAAGAATCGAAAAGATCAGCGGCGTGATGGCGCAATACGGCATCGAAAACTTCGAAGCTGCGGACGCGCTTGTGAAGGAAAAGGGTATCGACGTGCGCGGGATCGTGCTCGGCATTCAGCCGATTGCGTTTGAAAATGCTGTTTGGGCATATACGCTCGGCGCGGCCATCGCCGTAAAGAAGGGCGTCAAGAACGCTGCGGAAGCCGCTGAGGCCATCGGCGAGGGCCTGCAGGCGTTCTGCATTCCCGGCTCTGTCGCAGATCAGCGCAAGGTTGGCCTTGGGCACGGCAACCTTGGCGCGATGCTCCTTCGGGAGGAGACGCGCTGTTTCGCGTTCCTCGCAGGCCACGAAAGCTTTGCCGCCGCGGAAGGCGCAATCGGCATCGCCCGTACGGCGAACAAGGTGCGCCGTGAACCGCTGCAGGTCATCCTGAACGGCCTCGGTAAGGATGCCGCTTACATCATCAGCCGCATCAACGGCTTCACGCATGTGGAGACGGAATACAACGAGTTCACCGGCGAGCTGGCCATTACAAAGGAAACCGCGTTCAGCGACGGCGACCGTGCGAAGGTGCGTTGCTACGGTGCGGACGATGTGAACGAGGGCGTTGCCATCATGCGCCACGAAAACGTGGATGTTTCCATCACCGGCAATTCCACGAACCCAACGCGCTTCCAGCATCCCGTTGCGGGCACTTACAAAAAGTGGTGCGTTGAAAATGGAAAGAAGTATTTTTCCGTCGCCTCCGGCGGCGGCACGGGCCGCACGCTGCACCCGGACAACATGGCGGCTGGCCCTGCTTCCTATGGCATGACCGACACCATGGGTCGCATGCACAGCGACGCCCAGTTTGCAGGTTCCTCCTCCGTGCCGGCGCACGTTGAGATGATGGGCCTCATCGGCATGGGCAACAACCCCATGGTGGGCGCGACCGTTGCGTGCGCTGTGGCTGTGAGCCAGGCAAAGTAAACCTGGATTTTAATTGGCGAAGCACAGGCCGTGCCGCATGGGAATTCCTTGCGGCACGGCTTTTTATATACTATATTGAGGTTGTAAGCGACAAAATGTTTCAATGGATCATGACGAAAATCGGAAAGCATTCGTGTTGGCGTGAAGGAGAGAAATAGCCCGATTCTTCGCTGCGCAGATTGCTGTTGCGGCGCAGTTTTGTTTTGCGTGTTGCGCCCGATGCCGTGTCGCGGTATACTTTCACGAAGAAAACAGGTGGTATGCCGTGAAGCGCTGCATTGCCCTGGCCGGAATAGTTATGAAAGAAAAACACTGAATTCAGGAGGTTTAAAATGGCTACTCCGGAAGAAAAAATGTATCCACGCACGGGTGGCAGACGGTCTACCGATGCATTTAAACAAGGCAGCAACCGATACCGCACAAAAAAACCGCCCTCCGAAACAAGAAGGGCGGTTCCTTTATATAAAATGAACCTTTGGGGCAAAAGTTCCGTCTATACGTGTGAAACCGGTTTCCATTTTGCAAACAGGAGGTGAGAATATGGGCGAGGAATTTGAAACGTTATTTTGTGGTTGTAAGGGAGCTGTGGAGAGATTCGTCCGCTTTCGGATGCCTTCTGCGGCTGATGCGGACGACATCTTGCAGGAAGTATACCTGACGGCATATCGCCGGTTTGATACGTTGCGCGATAAGAATTCGATGAGAGCATGGATGCTTAGCATCGCGCGTAACAAATGCAAAGATTTTTTTCGTGAGCGCGCGAAAATGTTGGAGATCCCGTTGAGCGAATTCGAGGAAGCTGCACTGCCTGACAGCCGCTTTGGGCCGAGCGAGGCAGACGCTGTGAATGAAACGCTGGAACGGCTTGGCGATTGGGAGAAGCAGATTTTGCATCTGTATTATTTCAAGATGCTGCCACAGACGGAAATCGCGCGACAGCTCGGAGTGCCGCTTGGCACGGTGAAAAGCCGCCTATATGCCGCAAAGGCACGTTTCAAACAAAGCTACCCATATCCGCCGCTGAAATCGAAAGGAGTACCGAAAATGAAAAAACTGCCTGAGCTTATGCCTGAATATAAGATCGTGCCATCCGGGAAAGAGCCATTTTCTGTAAAATGGGAAGAGATCATGGGGTGGTTTTTGATCCCGCGGTTGGGAGAAAAGCTTTCCTGGGGAATGTATGATATGCCTTCCCGTGCATGCAGTCATGTTTATGACATGGCGGTAACCGGTAGGGCCGAGGTGCATGGCATCGAAGGTGTAGAGTTGACAGCGCGGGAATCACAATATTCAGGGAAAAAGGAGACCATTAACCGAACTTTCGTTGCACAGCTTACGGATACGCACTGCCGCATCCTCGCTTCGTTTCGCACGGTCGATGGCGTGCGAAAGTATATCACTTTTCTCGATGAGGATGCGTTCCTACCATCATGGGGCTTTGGAGATGATAACTGCGGCAACGAAACGAACCTTGTGCCTAAGGGGGATATCCTGCGTGAAGGGAACCGGGTCACAACAGCGAAAAAAAGCTGGCTTCTGGATATTGCTGGCCGTTACACAGTTACCATCGGCGGCAAAACATATGATACCGTGTGCGTGATGGATGTGGAGACGTATAATACTGGCGTTGTGAGCGAGCAATTCCTTGATGAAAATGGGCGGACCATCCTTTGGCGACGCTTCAACCGGGACGACTGGCGGCTTGCACAGTATGAAAAACTGTGGTCGGAACAGCTGCCGGAAAACGACCGGCTGATTGTGAACGGAGTGACATATGTACAGTGGTATGATTGCATTACGGATTACATTCTCTGATGCACAGATAAAAACAAAGGGCAGCTGCGGCTGCCCCTTTGTATCTTGTTCAACACCAACTCAATGAATTACCTGCGCGAGCGCGATGGCGATGAAGATCGCAGGCACCATGTTCATCACGCGCACTTTGGCGGCGCCCGCAAGGTTCAGCCCGAGGCCGACGAGCAGCACGGAGCCGACCGCGGAAAGCTCCGCGACGGCAGCCGCCGTCATGACGGGCGCGAGAAGGCCGGAAAGCAGCGTGATCGCCCCCTGATACACGAAAACGCCCACGGCGGAAAGCACGACGCCGACGCCATAGGTCGAGGCGAGCAGAATCGCGGAAATGAAGTCGATGAGGGACTTGGTGTAAAGCGTGGTATGATCGCCCGTGATGCCGCTTTGCAGCGCGCCGAGCACGGCCATCGCGCCCACGCAAAACAGGAGCGTAGCCGTCACCAACCCTTCCCCAACGCGGGAACCACCATTTCGGGAAACCCGTGCGCCGATGCGTTCGCCAAGGCGGTTGAGCCGTTCCTCCAGGCGAAGCAGTTCGCCAAGGCCCGTGCCGAGCGCGAGAGAAAGAATGGCGACGATGGTGCTGTTCCCATCAAAATATCCTTTTACGCCGGCGCAGATCAGCATGAGCCCGATGGCCGTCATGATTCCTTTGGATACACGCTCCGGAAGCCCCTTTTTTGCAAGAAGGCCGATCAACCCGCCTGCAGCAACCGCGGCGCTGTTAATAATTGTTGCAATCATTTCAGAAAACACCTTTCAAATCAAACAAACCGGAGAAAATGAGATCCGCCATATGCGCCACGCATCAGCTCCGCCAAAACGCTATCATCATACCACATCCTGCTGCATGGATTCAACCGTTTTCACCATGCATGCTCCACCGCTTCAAGCACGCCTGTGCTGCCAAGGATAAGTTCCACCGCAAGCAGGTCCGTATCATTGCTGTAAACCAAAGCGCCAGCTTCCGCCAAACGGGCGAGCACGGCTTGAGAGGGGGAGGAGTCCCCGTCGCTGGGGCTGCCCGTGACGAGCGCAACGCGCGGGGAAACTGCGGAGAGAAATTCTGCAAGCGAAGCATCGTCTTTTCCATGATGGCCCACCTTGAGCACATCCGCATCAAGCGGAGCGCCTTCCCTGAGCAAAAGCCGCTCGGTGTTGGCGGTAGCATCGCCCATCAGCAGCAAAGTGAACGCGCCTGCCGTGAGGCGCAGCACAAGCGAATTGTCGTTGTCATCCTCGCCAAGTTCTTCCACATATTTGCGCCCCGGGGAAAGCACGGCAAAAGAAACACCGCAAAGCGTAAAGGAATCTCCTTTGCCAAGCACCATGTGCTGTGCGCCCGATTCTGCGATGGTTTCAAGTTCTTTTTCGGAATAAGTTTCGTCGTCCACCGCGGCAGTATAGATGGTATCCACGGGACAGAGCTTAAGGAGCTTCTTCAGCCCGCCCATATGATCCTTATGCCCATGGGTTAGAACGACTGCGTCAAGCCCGGAAACCCCTGCACGGGAGAGCACGGCTTCCACCGCGTCAAAGCGCCCTTTGAGGCCGGTATCCACCAAAAACGCCCCGGATTCCGTTTGGAAAAGCAGGGAGTCGCTTTCGCCGGTGTTGATGAGCCAGACGCGAAGCACAGTGCCGCATTCTTCAACAGGAGCGGGGGAAGGCGTTTCGCGCTCCGATGGCGCAGGCGCAGGAGACGCCGGCGCTTCCGTTTCCTGCGGCGGGGCTGTTCTCGCGCAGCCGCCCGGCAGCAGAAGCAACAGCGCCATGCAAAGTGCCAGCAGAATAGAAAGGTTAGAATGCTTTTTCATAGTTGAATTATAGCATGCCGCGCCCGCATGGGAAAGATTATTCACATTTGCCCGCATTGAATGTTCCGCAGGGGCTATGCTATAATGAATTCAATTCTAAATTCGGGGAAATCTGCCATGAAGCGATACAGCCGGCGCAACAGGCGCAGGATCAGACGCCGCCGCTCCAGTTTGAGCGCAAGCAACTGGGGACCCGTTCTCGCGCTCACGGGGACGGTGCTCGGGGTGCTTGCTGTAATTGCGCTCGTAGTGTTTGTTGCACTGCCAAAACTCCTCCCGCTCATTGGGGTGGAGTACCGTGCACCGTTTGCCCCCACGCCCACGCCTGCCCCCACGCCTGTGCCCACGCCCACGCCGCACCCAATGTCTTACTTTGTGCCATCGGAAGCGCAAAACGAGGTTGTGTTTGAAAACTCGGGCGATTACAAATGGTTTGGAGATCCGTATTTTTATGACGGCGTAATGCTGCTTTCGGCGGGAAAACTGGTGGATTCCTATGCTGTGATGCAGGATTTGTATTTCTTTTATCCTGAAACGCGCACTGCAGAGCAGGTTCCGGTTACCTTGGAAAACGCGCATTTCATGTTCCCGAAGTTTAACGAAAAGTGGCTGATTTATCTGGACGCGCGGTTGGATGGCGGCGGATACTTAATGGCCTCAGACCGAACCGCTCCCGGCGCAAAGCCTGTGCTGATAAAAGAAATCTACACCGGGCAGCCGGAACCGATGCTCGATGGGGATACGGTCGCCTGGATTGAACGCACCGGAACGCGGATGGACAAGCTCTTTGTGTGCGATCTCAACACCATGGAAACGACAACGCTCAGCATGTTCAGCAATTCTGTGTACGGGCAAAGTCTGCCTTCCCTGCGAAATGGCCTGCTCTGCTGGGCGGATGCCGAAAGCGGAGGCGGAACGGGGGCAGATACGAGCGTAATTTATTCGATTCGTATTTCATCCTCTACGGTGCGGGCTTACTCTCCCGGCACCTATGTGCATGACCCGGAATGCGATGGAACGTATTCCGTGTGGATGGACAGCCACCATGCGCCGGATGGTGCGCTGTATTATTCAAAAAGCGAAGGGGAGCCCGTCAAAATTGCGGAAGGCGTGGTAGAGTTTGGCCTCGGCAGCCATTTCGTTGCGTATTCCAAGGATGAGGCGATCTGGGCATACATGTTCGACAATGGGCGCACATACCGCATCTCGGCTGAACAGGAGTTGGCGCAGTTCCTCGGAGTTTCGGATGACAGAGTGAGCTGGATGGATGTGACAACGCGCGCGCGCGATATTGTAAAGTTTGCAGCCATTCCTGAATGAGCTTTGACGGAGGGTGCCATGGCAAAAGCGCCGAAAACGATTTATGTCTGCGGTGAATGCGGCTATGAAAGCGGCAAATGGATGGGCCGCTGCCCAAACTGCGACAGCTGGAATACGCTGGTGGAGGCGGTTCCCGTCCCTGTTGTGCGCACAGCTGCACCGGCGCGCGCTCTGCCGCTTTCGCAGGTGGAAACCACAGAGGCCCGGCGCATTTCCACCGGCATGGCGGAACTTGACCGCGTGTTGGGCGGCGGGGTGGTTGCGGGTTCTACGGTGTTGCTGGGCGGCGATCCGGGCATCGGGAAATCCACGCTTTTAATGCAGACTGCCGCACGGCTAACCGAGATCGGCACCGTGCTTTACGTCACGGGCGAGGAATCCGCAGCGCAGCTCAAGCTTCGGGCGGAGCGCCTTGGCGTAACGGGAGAAATGCTTTTGCTTGCGGAGACCGACCTTACAGCCATTGAGGCGGAAATCAACCGCATACATCCGGCATTTCTCATTATTGATTCCATCCAGACGATGGCCTGCGCCGAAATTTCGAGCGCACCCGGTTCGGTCACGCAGGTGCGCGAGGCAACCGCGCTTTTGACCCGCGTTGCAAAAGGCACGGCATGCGCGGTGTTCATCGTTGGGCATGTAACGAAGGAAGGCGCAATCGCCGGCCCGCGCGTGCTGGAGCACATGGTGGATACGGTGCTTTATTTTGAAGGGGACCGCCACGACGCATTCCGGCTGCTGCGTGCGGTGAAGAACCGCTACGGCTCCACAAATGAGATCGGCGTGTTTGAAATGCGGGATACGGGTATGGCAGAGATCAAAGACCCATCCGGGCTGTTCCTTTCCGGAACGCGCGCCCCCGGATGCGCCGTAACCTGTGCCATGGAAGGCACGCGGCCGATGCTTGTGGAAATTCAGGCGTTGATTTCTCCATCCGCGTTTAGCAATCCACGCCGCATGGCTGCCGGTTTGGATGGGAACCGCTTGATTTTGCTTCTTGCTGTGTTGGAAAAGAAAGCGTTTCTTTCTCTTGCAAACCAGGATGTTTATGCGAATGTGGTGGGTGGGATTCGATTGGAGGAGCGCGCAAGCGATCTTGCGGAGGCAATGTGCATCGCCTCTGCATTGTTGGAAGTAACGCTCCCGTCGGCGATGGCTTATATCGGCGAAGTAGCGCTTACGGGCGAAATACGCCCGGTGAGCAGGCTTGATAAGCGCATCAGCGAATGCGCGCGTCTGGGATATACCCATCTCATCGTTCCCAAAAGCGAAAAACTGCCCCGCATTGACGGCGTAGAGCTTACCCCGGTGTCAACGCTTGCGGATGCGGTCCGCCTGTTGACCGGGACTGGAAAATGATGGAAGACCCCTTGCATCTTTTCGGGGATATGCTATAATATTCTATGCGTGTGCCCGTAGCCCAGCTGGATAGAGCGACAGACTCCGACTCTGTAGGCCGCACGTTCGAATCGTGTCGGGCACGCCACATCGGAGCAAGCTTTATATCGCTTGCTCCGATTTCTTTTTGAAAATCAGAACAAGCGCATGCCGCTGCTCCTCCTTTCCCGCAAAAAGTCACGCTCTGCTCAGCGGTTCGCTTGCAAGCGCGCTCACAACGCTTTGCGATTGCTACGAACTTTTTGCGGTTTCGCCGTGCTGCGGCACATCGATATGGCCGAAGGCAAACATAAAGCTCCGAAGAACGTTTGTTTTTCGGAGCTTTTCTGTTTTATGTGGTGCACTTTCCGGGACGGTGAGGGCGTTGGCAGAAGCGTTTTTCCCAATCAAAAGTGTCAATAGCAAAAAGGACGGCATATGCCGTCCTTTTTGCCAGCAAACTGAACACGGTATCGTCCGCGACGGACGGCTCCGAATCAGAGCAAGCAAGGGGTGCGGGCGGGCAGCGCCCGCGGCCCCGGCTTTCCTGAAAGAAAATCAATCGTAGCGTGGGATCATGAAAGGATGTCCCTGCACTTCGCGCACTTCGGCTTCGATGCCGTATGCTTCCTGCAAAAGCGGTGCGGTAACGACGTTGCACGGGCTGCCGCAAGCAAGTGTTTCTCCGCCCTTAAGCAGCAGGATCTGGTCGGAATAATGCGCGGAAAGATTTACGTCGTGCATGACGCAAAGGGCGGATATTCCGTTTTCACGGCAAAGGCTGCGTACCAAACGCAAAATCTCAATCTGGTGCTTCACATCTAGGCTCGCAACCGGCTCGTCAAGCAGCATCACGTCGGATTTTTGGCAGATCGCGCGGGCAATGATTGTTCGCTGCCATTCGCCGCCGGAAAGCGTCAGCACGGAGCGGTCGGAAAGCGCCGTCATGCCGGTGCGTGCAAGGGCGGCATCGGCGGCAGCGAAGTCCGCATCCGTTTCACCAGCAAAACGCTTCAGGTGCGGATTGCGGCCCATAAGCACAATGTCCCGCACGGTGAAGTCAAATTCCATTACCGGGTTTTGCGGCACAAGCGCCATGCGCTGCGCGAGCTTCCTTGCGGAAAGGCTGGAAACGGCTTGTCCACCAATGCGCACCATGCCTGCCGTGGGGGTAAGATAGCCGCTGATGCAGCGCAAAAGGGTGGTTTTTCCGCTTCCGTTGTGGCCGAGGATGGCAACGAGCTCTCCCTGCTCCACGGCGAGCGAAACGTTTTTTAAAATGGGCTTTTCCCCATAGGTAAACGATACGTTTTCAACGGAAAGCCGGCTCATGTGCGGCCTCCTTTTCCCTGCCTGCGCAGCAGATACAGGAAGAACGGCACGCCGAAGAGCGCGGAAAGCACGCCAACGGGGATTTCAAGCGGCGGGAACAGGCTGCGCGCGAGCATATCGGCAAGGCACAGAAATACGCCGCCGCCCAAAAAAGAGCAGGGGAGGAGCAGCCGGTGATCCGGCCCTGTCATCAGGCGCAGGATATGCGGCAGCATCAGGCCGACAAACCCCACGATGCCGGAAACGCTTACACAGCCCGCGGCAAGCAGTGTTGTAAGGATGATGAGCACGCGGGTGGTTCGCGCGGTATCTACGCCCAGCATGCGGGCATCCTCTTCACCGAGCAGCATAATGTTGAGCGGGCGCGCGAACAGCATGCAGAGCGCCGAGCAGGGCAGGATGCAGAGCGCCGCAAAACGCACTTTTTCAAACGATGCAGCAGAAAAGCTTCCAAGCGTCCAAAACACGACCTGCTCCATGCTTTCACGATGCAGGATCATGATTCCTGAAGTCAGCGCGGTAAACAGCGAAGATACCGCTACGCCCGAAAGCAAAAGCGCCGAAACGGAAGTGCGGCTGCCCACGCGCGCAAATTGCGTAACGAGCATCACGGCAAGGATGCCGCCCAAAAGGGCGCAAACCGCTACGCTCCCAAGCCCAAGCGCTGCAATCCCGAAGGAAGCCCCGCCGATCCCAAGCGCGATGCAGGCGGCGGCGCCGAAGCCTGCGCCCGCACTCACGCCAAGAATGTGGCTGTCCGCCATCGGGTTTTTGAATACGCCCTGCAAGCAACAGCCCGCTACGGCAAGGCCTCCGCCCACGAGATAGGAAAGCAGCGCGCGCGGCAGGCGGATCTTAAAGAGGATCACCTCCGCATTGGATGTGCCCGAAACGAGATACTCCAGAACCTCCCCAACCTTAAAGCCGGTGCTGCCCCACGCAACTGCCGCAAGCAGCGCAAACACGCTGAGCGCCAGCAGAAGCAAAACCGATAATAAGGCGCGCGCGGCGCGCGCTTTTTTTGCGGACGCTCCGGGCATGCGTCAGGCCGCCTGACGCAGGGAAAGGAATTCGGCAAAGATTTCGCCAAACTCGGCCACTGCTTCGGTAATGCGCGGAGCGGGACGCTCTACCCAGTCGGGGTTCACAAGGTAAACATGTCCTTCCTTTACGGCGCGCATATCGGCATAGCCGTTTGCAGCGGAAAGGTCCTCTATGGTATAGAGAGAAGAGAGCAGAATGATATCGGGGTCAAGCGCAACAATCTGTTCAATGCTCGGGTTGACCCAGATTTCGCCCATATCCTTTGTGATGGGTATGCCGCCCGCAAGTTCAATTGCTGCGTTGATGAAGCTGCCGGGGCCGCCGCTCCATTCGCCGTACTCGCCGAAGCTCATGACATAATATACGGTTGGCTGAGCTTCCGTTGCGGCGGCAGCCTGTACTTTCCCGATGGATTCACGCATTCCGGCGCAAAGGGCGGCGGCTTCCTCCGTTTTTCCGCAGATGGCGCCGATCAGCGCAATGGAGGTATAGATGCCCTCATAATCGAAGGCTTCGGTGCAGAATACGGCGATGCCAAGCTCTGTAAGCTGGTTCAACACATCGTCCTGCAAATAGGAAGCAAGCACAACGTCCGGGTCGGCGGCAACGATGGCCTCAATATTGGGGCCGTTGAAATCGCCTACAACGGCTATGTCAGCGGTGGCCTCGGGATAGTTGCTGTAAGCATCGCGGCCGACAAGCATTTCGCCTGCGCCGATGGCATACAGAATTTCCGTATTGCTTGCGGCAAGGGAAACGACGGTTTTTACCTCTGCCGGAAGCGCAACTTCGCGCCCAAGCATGTCCGTGAGAACCGCGGCTTCGGGGGTAGCCTCAGGCGTGGGTTCGGGCGTAGGTTCGGCGGCCGGCGCCGGCGTAGGCTCCAGAGTAGGTTCAGCAGTCGGGGTGGTTTCAGCGGGCGTGCACGCGGCAAGCGCGAGCATGAGCGCGAGCGCAAGAATCAGCGCAAAGGTTCGTTTCATGGTGGTCATTCCTCCTGAAGTTTTTTGGGCAAAGAAAAAGCCCCTTTTGGAAAGGAGCATAGAGCCGTTGGGCATGCCGAAAATCGACAAACAGGCGCGTTCCTTCCCACCGAAGAAATCCCGTTCACCCAAAGGCAGGTCTTCTGGCTTGGCTTCGTTTCACAAACGCGCCTTCCCATGCGGAGGCACAGTGGCATTTGCGTTTGAGATCAGCCTTACAGCAGCGGGGGCTGCAACGGCTTTGCACCGTTTTCCCTTTTCAGCGCCCGCTTGAAACGGGCGGCACCTGTGAGCAGTGGTATTCAATTCGTTCGCCCTTGATTATACCATGAAGCCACATAAAGTCAAGCAATCCTGCAGCGGATTCACAGCTCAATCGTGGACCATTTTCCGCCCCGGAAGCGGATGAAATTCAGCACAAGCCGCATGAACTGGTCCCCGAACAGGCCGATCCATGCGCCGATCAGCCCCCAGCCCACCGGGTAACAGAGAAGCCAGGAAAGCGCCGGGCGGATGAGCGCAATGCTGACGAACGAGGTGAGGGCCACATATTTGGAATCACCCGCGCCGCGCAGACACCCGGAGATCACGACCTGCGAAGTCTGTACGAGGCAGGTTGCCGCCACGATAAGCACAATTTGCGCGCCAAGCATTACAATCGCCGGGTCATCGTTGAATAAAAGAATCAGTTCGCGCCGGAACAGGGTGAAAAACACCGCGAGTAGCACGCCGATACACATCGCGCAGCGTTGGCCGACTTTGCCATAAAGCATTGCAAGGTCGGGGCGTTTTGCGCCGAGCTGCTGGCCGACGAGGCTTGTGGAGGCGATGCCAAAGCCATCCGAGAAGCCGAAGCTGACATTGATGATATTCATGCAAATCTGATGCGTAGCAAATTCAACGGTGCCAAGGCGGGCAACGAGCGAAGCATAGGTAAAGAAACCAAAACGCATGAAGATCTGCTCCACAAAGGTGCTGGAAGCGACCTTAAAGATGCTGCCCGCAGTGTGGCGGTCGAAGCGCCAGGGCGCGCCGGAGCGCAGCGTTAAGATCCCGGGGGCGGCGGGATGAAGCACGGAAGCAAGCGCCATGAAAAACGCGACAACGGAGCCCATTGCCGTTGCGATGGCCGCGCCGCGCGTTGCAAGCCGCGGGAAAATCCAGTGGCCGTTGATGAGAAAATAATTGAAAACGAGATTTACGAGGTTGGCGGCAACGTTGGAACGCATGCTGACCTTCGTGTTTCCAAAGCCGCGCTGCGCCGCATTGATCGTCATGCCAAGGCAGGCAAAAAACTGCCCGCACATGACGATGCGGTAATATTCCACACCTAGGTTGATGAAGTCCGCCTGAGCGCCCGCAAGGGTAAGCAGGTCCCGGGCAAAAAAGAGTGCGCCCGTAACCATCAGGATGCAGAAAAACAGGCAGAACATCAAAGCCTGCTTCAAGGAACGGCATGCGCCTTCAATGTTCCCTTCGCCTTTGCGCCGGGCAACGATGGCGGTAACGCCCGTATTGAGCGCGATGATGGGCGTCATCAGTAAAAAACGGGGCTGGGATGTAATGCCGACCGCTGAGATTGCCGCAGCTCCGAGCCCGCCAACCATCATGGTATCAACGGAGGAAACAAGCGCAACGAGCACGCTTTCAAGCGCGGAAGGCCATGCCAGGGAAAGGCAGTTGCGGTAAGCTTCCTTCATCCTAGGGATCGACCCTTTAAGGTGCTCCGGGGAAACGAGAAACTGGGGATCGAAAATGCGTTTTAAAAAGCGGATCATGCCAAAGCTCATGCTGCCCCTGAGCAAGGGGCAGCCTCCATTTTTCCATTATGCATTTCTTGGTTGTAATGCATTCATTATACCTGCATTGAAGCGGAATGGCAAGCGGGAAGGGGGACGCTGGGGGAAAAGAAGGCCTCCGGCAGGCTTGCATACGCTGATCCCATATGGTATATTAAAAGTGGGATGTTTTATTCTCAGAAAGGAGCTGCAGAAATGGAAGTGATTCGCTCCCACAGCACTGTTTTGCATTCCCGTTGGGAGGGACGTGAGCTTTGCCTGCGCCCAATGATGGACGCCCATTTGCCGCTTTTGTATGAATGGAACACAAGGCAGGAAGTCCTTTTCTGGTGCGAAGGGGATGATATCCTTGCGCAGAGCGAAGAAGACGTGCGGGGGATCTATGGCAGTATTGCCCGGCAGGCGTATATGTTCATCCTTTATGTGGACGGGACTCCGGTGGGCGATTGCTGGATTCAAGAGATGAACCTTCCGGAAATCCTAGAAAGCCACAATGGGAAAGCGATCAAGCGTATCGATCTCACCATTTACGAAAAAGCCCTTTGGGGGAAAGGCTTGGGCGGCCAAGCCCTAAAAATGCTCGTTTCTTTTGGCTTTCAGGCGTGCAAGGCTGACCTGATTTATGCCATTACGGAGGATTATAATATCCGCTGTCAAAGATGCATCCAAAGATGCGGCTTCCAGCTTGAACGGCGCATGGAACATCCACCAACTTCAAAAGGAAGCGCTGAACTTTGCTATGTTATGACGCGGGATATGTTCCTGGGCGGAAGGGATGCCCAAGAGGAATGATGCGGAGCTTCGGTTCATGGCAGGCATTCGGGAAATGCCCGCCATGAACCGCAAAAGCATTTTTGCAAAAGTTAAGGCCCGGGGCCGCATCTACGCAGCCCCGGGCCGAATCGTTTTTCCTTATTGCCCTTTGATGTTATTCCAGGCATCGTTGTAAACGTTGATGAAGTCGCCAAGATCATGGAAGATCTCGCACTTGTCAAGCAGCTCTTGCGGCGGGTTGTAGATGGGGTTCTCGGTGTAGCTTTCATCAAGCAAGGCGAGCGCGGCCTTGTTGGGGGTGGAATAACCGATGTATTCCGTGTTGGCTTTGGCAACTTCTGCATCGCACAGGAAGTTGATGAACGCTTCGGCTTCCGCCGTGTGCTGGCTGGATTTCAGGATGATGACGTTGTCAAACCAAAGGTTTGAACCGCTTTCCGGCACGGCGTAATCAAGATCCGGGTTGCCCTCCTCGGGGTCAATGCACCACATGGCGTCGCCGGAATAGACCACTGCGAGCGCTCCGTCTCCGTTGATCATGCTTTCCTTGATGTTGTCGCCCAGATAAGCCAGTACGAGGGGCTTCTGCTCAATGAGCGCAGTTTCGGCGGCCTTGATATCCGCTTCGTCACGCGTGTTGATGGAAAGGCCAAGCTTCAGAAGCGCCACACCGATGGTGTCGCGGATGCTGTCATACATGAAAATCTGCTGGTCGTATTTTTCATCCCAAAGGATGTCCCAGCTCGTGACCGGCTCATCCACCATGGTGGTGTTGTAAAGGATGCCTACCGTACCCCACATATAAGGCACGGAATATTTGTTTTCGGGGTCAAAGCTCAGGTCGAGGAAACGCTCGTCGATGTTGGCGAGGTTCGGAATGTTTTCCTTGTTGAGCTCGTGCAGGAGATCCTTCTCAATCAGCTTTTCAATGATGTAATCCGAAGGGAAGCAAACGTCGTAAATGCAGTCGGAGGCTTCCAGCTTTACGAGCATCTCCTCATTGGTGGCCATGGTTTGGTAATTTACTTCGATGCCGGTTTCTTCGGTGAACTGATCAAGCAGGTCTTCGTCGATATAATCGCCCCAATTGAGCACATTGATGGTTACCTTGCCGCTGTTGCCACAACCGGCGGCACAGAGCGACAAGGCAAAGACAAGGACAAGGAATACAGCAAGCTTTTTTTTCATTTTATGAAATCCTCCATTCGTTTTGTTTTATTTTAAGCGCCCGGGTTGCCCCGGCGCGCTTTTGCGTGGGGCGGCTCAGCGGCTCTTGGCCCTGAGCTTTTTGTTTTGGATATCCGCCTCGCGCTCTTCGCGGATGGATTTTAGGTTGATGAACAGCAGCAGCGTAACAACCGCTACGAACATCAGCGTGGAAAGCGCGTTGATCTTCGGGCTGATGCCGCGCCGTGCGCTGGAGTAAATGTAAATTGAAAGGTTCTGAATGCCGTCTGTTGCAAACCAGCTGACGACGAAATCATCCAGGCTCAGTGTGAACGCCATGATAAACCCGGAAACGATGCCCGGCATGATGTCCGGGATGACGACGCGGGTAAGCGCCTGCCATGGGGTGCAGCCAAGGTCCATTGCCGCTTCATAGAGCATGTTGGAGCTTTGCCGCAGTTTCGGCATCACGGAGAGGATCACGTACGGAATGTTGAACGTGATGTGTGCGATGAGCATCCGCGTGTAGCCATCCCGGATGCCAAGGGACGCGAAAAGCATCATGAAGCTGATGCCGGTCACAAGATCCGGGTTGACAACAGGCAGCTGCGAAATATTTTCGATCACCGCGCGCGGCCGCTTTTTCATCGAATTGAGGCCGATGGCCGCAAACGTTCCGATGAACGTGGAGACCACCGCGGAGATGATCGCTACGGAGAGCGTCACCCAAAGGGCGTTCATGATGGTGGCGTCCTTGAACAGCGCCTCATACCACCGAAAGGAGAAACCCGTCCAGTTCCCCATGGTCTTGGAGCTGTTGAAGGAGAAGATCATCAGCACGAGGATCGGTGCATACAGGAACACAAGCATCAGGCCAAGGTAGGTTCCCTTGAAAAACGTGCGCAGTTTCTTTACCACAGCTTGCCGCCTCCTTCCTCACCCGCTTCGCGCTCTGCACGGCGCATAACTGCCATGGAAATGAGCACCAGAACCAACAGGATGAACGAGAGCGCACTTCCGCTGCCCCATGCATCCATGCCGAGCGTAATAAACTGGTTTTCGATCAGGTCGCCATACAGCATGAACTTGCCGCCGCCCAAGAGGCGGGAGATCGCAAACGTTGTGATGGCCGGGATGAATACCATTGTGATGCCGGAAATCACACCCGGCATGGAAAGCGGAAGCACCACTTTGAAAAACGTGGTGGGCCCGTTCGCGCCGAGATCATGCGCCGCTTCGATCTGCGATTGATCCATCTTGGAAAGTACGGTGTAAATCGGCAGGATCATGAACGGCAGGAAATTGTAGACCGTGCCGAGCATCACCGCGCTTTCGGTGTAAAGGAACTGCTGTGCGGGCAGCCCGACCGCTTTGAGAAGATTGTTCAGAATGCCGCTTGGGGAGAGCAACACCTGCCATGCATAGGTGCGCAGCAGGAAGTTCATCCACATCGGCACAATGAAGAGCACGGAAAGCAGCGATGCAGTGCTCCGTTTCATCTTGGAAAGCAGGTAGGCAATCGGGTAACCCAAAAGCAGGCAGACAACCGTGGCTTTGAGGGCAATCCAGACCGAACGCAGCAGCACCTGCATGTACATTTCATTCGTGAGCGCACCGGCGAGGTTTGCAAGGGTAAACGCGCCATCCGAAGTGAACGCATAGTAAGCGATCATCAACATCGGCGCCAGAATGAAGATCAGCATCCATACAACATAGGGGTAAGCAAAAACGGTGCGTTTCATCCGCGCATCCTCCTTCCGGCGTTATTCTTCGGGCAAAAGCTCCGGGGCATCTTCCGGCAGATCCTCTTGCGGCAGAGGCTCCGCCGCATCCGGCGCGTCGCTCTTGTGCATGATATGGATCGCATCCGGAAGGATCACGACGCCTACCTCGCAGCCGGGTTCCACGTAGTCCGTGGAATGCACAGTCAGCATAACGTCGCCGCATTCCACGCGGAACTCGTAATGCACGCCCATGAACAGCACGCTCTTCACGACGCCGCGCAGCATGCCCGCATCCGGCGCGACAAGGTCGATATCCTCCGGGCGAATGACGACGTCCACCGGCTCGTTGGGCGCAAAGCCTTTATCCACGCAGGTGAAATCCATGCCGTGGAAATTCACGAGCAGATCCCGCTTCATCGTGCCGGGCAGGATGTTGCTTTCGCCGATGAACTTGGCGACGAACACGTTTTTCGGTTCGTTGTAAATATCCGTCGGCGTGCCGATCTGCTGGATCACGCCCTCATTCATGACGACGACGGTGTCGCTCATGGTGAGCGCCTCTTCCTGATCGTGCGTCACAAACACGAACGTGATGCCAAGATGCTGCTGCATGCGTTTGAGTTCAATCTGCATGCCCTTGCGCAGCTTAAGGTCCAGCGCGCCAAGCGGTTCGTCCAGAAGGAGCACCTGCGGCCGGTTCACCAGCGCCCGCGCAATGGCAACACGCTGCTGCTGTCCGCCGGAAAGCTGCTCGATCCAACGCTTGCCGTACCCCTTGAGGTTCACAAGCTCCAGCATCTCGTTTACGCGGCGGTCGATCTCATCCTTTGGGAGCTTTTGGATCTTCAGGCCGAAGGCAACGTTATCGTACACGTTCAAATGAGGGAACAGGGCATATTTCTGAAACACCGTGTTCACGCGGCGCTTGTAGGGCGGAATGGCGGAAACATCCTTCCCATCGATCAGAACCCGGCCTTCCGTGGGCATGGTGAACCCGGCAATCAAGCGCAAAAGCGTCGTCTTTCCACAGCCGGAAGGGCCGAGCAGCGTTAAAAACTCGCCGTCCCGGATATAAAGATTGATGCGCTTGAGCGCGTCCTCCGTGCCATAGGATTTACGGATGTCAATCAGGTCGATCAGATGTTTGGACATAACGGTACCTCTTAATATTTATTAAGTAATGATTCCGATGAAGCCGCGCTTAAAAGCTCGGCGGTGTGGAAACCCAAAGCACACGCGCTTCCGTTTTGCCCGGGTTTTCAATAAAGTGCACGCTCGAAGGCTTGAAGCAGAAGCTGGAACCGCGCCGCACACGGAAGCTGCGTTCGCCAAGCCGGAGCACAACGCTGCCCGAGAGCACATAGCCGAACTCTTCCCCTTCGTGCGGATCATCCTCCCACGTGCGCCCGCCGGGCACAAGCGTAACGAGGATGGGCTCAAGCGAGTTCTTCTGCGCGTTGGGAATGAGCCAATGGATCGCATGGCCCGCTTCGGCGTCTTCCTTCACGAACACATCGTCCGCGCCGAACACAACTTTTTCCTCCGTTTGCTCCGAGAAGAAATCCGAAAGGTTGGTGCCCAGCGCTTCGAGGATGTCTCCCAGCGTTGCGATGGAAGGGGAGGTGAGGTTGCGCTCAAGCTGCGAGATGAAGCCCTTGGAAAGCTCCGTGCGCGCGGCAAGCTCCTCCTGCGTCAAGCCAAGCTTGATGCGCCTGCGCTTGATTTTGCCGCCGATATCGATCAATTGAATCCCTCCCAATAAGCATAAATAAACTTTGAGTTTACAATTCCTAAACCAACCAGCGATATTAAACCATGTTTTGCGAACCTTGTCAATATAGTATTCCTAAACTTTAGGGTTAGATATGCTGTCTTTCACAAATGCGCCGGTAGAAAGGAAAAAGGGAAAGAAAAAAGCCCCGTGGGGCTGAGACGGTGTTTACGTATCCGCGTTTTCGGAGCAACCCTGCATCAGCAGCAAGAAGGCGGCGCGCTGCTCTGCCGTGAGCATGTCCCAACTCGAAAGCAACGTCCGTTGCTCCAGGGTAAGCACGGAGGGCACGTCGGCCGGCAAGGTGAAAAATTCGGCCATGGTGATGCCAAGCGCACGACAGATGTCCTCCAGGGTGGCAATGGTGGGCGCGTTGTTGCGTTGCCAAAGGTTGTTGATCGTGGTCGTGGAAAGGTCGGCTTCCTTGGCAAGGCGATACCTTGACCAGCCTCGTTCCCGCAGGAGAAGGTTGAGGCGCGAAAGCACATCGAAATGAGAATAATTCAATCCATGTTTGTTCATACGTTAATAATACTACTCATTATAGATATAAAATATACATCAAGTGTGTTGCAAATATAGACAAGATGAGTTATAATACAACTCAATAGAACGATGAAAACTGAATAATCTACATTCGGTTTATTGGAGGACAAGATGTTCATTGCGGTTATTTTGGGAATTTTGGCGATATTTGTGGCGGTCAAGGTCATCCGGGCACAAGAAAAGAAAGAACATATGAAGGAACTGGCATTTCTTTCGGTATGCGGTGATGAGGAAGCGAAAAGAGAATTAGCGAAAGCGAATCTTAGCCCACAGGAACACTCCCGGCTTCTTGAAACGGCGGTTCGCGAAAAGGCAGAAAGCGGAAACAGTGAAGCGGCAAGATACCTAGGCAATTTTTTTGAAAATAAAGGCGATTTCGAGCAAGCTTACAAATGGTACAGAAGAGCAGCAGAGGGAGGGGATCTGCCTGCTATGCGGCATCTTGCAAAAGATACAGTTGCCGGACGTTATGGCATTAAGACGGAAGAGGAAAGATTTAAATGGAAACTTTATGCTGCAAATCATGGAGATGGTGAGAGCATGTTCCATACTGCGGCGTGGCTTGAGATAGGATTCGGAGTACAAAAAAGTATAAAGGAAGCAGTAATGTGGTATGAGCGTACCTGTGCCTGCAAATCATCTCCACTTTGGTGCGTAAACGTAGCCCATCGTAATTTGGGCGAAATATATGGGGAGCCTAATTCAGAGTTTTTTGATCCCCCAAAATGGAAAATTCATTATAATGCCTTGGTACAGGCGTTGCGCTCCGCAAGCAAACAAAAGGATGCGAAGGAGTATGCGAATGCAGCGTTTAACCTGGGCTGTGTATGTGTCACATCATTGGCACTCGGAACGGAACCAGCAGAGGAACTGAAAAACAAAAAAAGAGCGGCATATCTTCTGACGTTGGCATATGAGGCACAGGAGTTTCAAAGTCTGGCTGATCTGGCTTTAGAGCGGTTAAAGAAGCTGGACTATGAAATAGATGACGCCACATACAGAATATGGACGGAAGATGCCAAAAATCTGAATGTGAACATGTTATCGTTATAGACCCAACATTTTATCTGGAGGTGATTAAGATGAGTTGCCCTTTTTATGTATGGAGGTCGGATTACTATTGCATCAAAACAGAGTCAAGCAAGCCGGCCGACATCTATTCCAGGTATTGCCGGGGGTACGACTACGGCGATTGCCCGATTTACAAATCTGCAATGAGACAACGGAATATGTAGGGGACAGAAGCGCAATGCCGGTGGCACATCCATAAACAATAAGGAGGTAATCAATGAAACACACCTGCAATTATTGCGGCGGCAGCGGCATGGTCACATGCCCGCGGTGCGGCGGAGACGGGAAAATTGGGCGCGAAACATGCTACTATTGCCAAGGAAACAAAAAGGTGAAATGCCCAGCTTGCGGTGGAACGGGAGAAGTAGATTCCTGACCGCAGAACATGTAAAAGATGAATGGGAAGGAGGTGTGCGGAATGGCAAACAACGGATGGTTCAAATGTGAGCGTTGTGGTTATGAGGTAAAGATATTGGTTCAGGATTGGCAAACAACGTCTACATGCTCGAAGTGCGGCGGCACAATGCGCAGGAAGGACGCGTAAACGGTTCACTGCGTTGTTAAAAGGAAGCGCGGAAAGTTGGCCTGGATGGATAGATAGATAGATTTCCGTGCTTCGTTTTCTGTGCGTTTTTGTTTTACAGCGCGAGCTTGACGGCGCGGACGGCTTCAACGCAACCTGCGTGTATGGATCCCCGAAATTGCCGCGGAATAGCAAAAGCCCCCTGCGCTCAAGGGGCTTTTTTCACAATAAAACAGCTGCAAGCGGAAATGGGCGGGCACGCTACACCTTTTCCGCCATTCTGTACCCGACGCCGATCTCCGTGAGAATATATTGCGGGGACATGCTGTCCCGCTCGATTTTGCGCCGGATGTTGGACATGTTCACGCGCAGGATGCGGTTGTTTTCCGCATCCGCATAAGGTCCCCAAACATGGCTGATGATGTAGCTGTAGGTGAGGACTTTCCCGGGCTGCCGCGCAATCAGCTCCACGATGCGGTATTCCACCTGTGTGAGGCGGATGGGCTCCCCGCCGACCGTGACGCTGCGCCTGGAAAAATCAATTTTGAATTCTCCAACGCTGTAAACATCGTCCGGCGTGGCGGACGACGTGTTGCGGCGGAGGACGGCGCGCATCCGGGCCAGCAGCTCAGGCGCGGAAAACGGCTTTGTGATGTAATCATCCGCGCCGTTGTCGAGCGCGAGAATTTTATCTTTTTCCGTGCTGCGCGCACTGACGACGATCACGGGCACTTTGGTCCATGCGCGCAATTCTTTCAAAAGCTTTACGCCGTCAACATCCGGCAACCCCAAATCAAGCAGCACCATATCCGGCATATAAGCGGAGACTGCGGCACGCGCATCGGCGCCGTTCTGCGCGGAAAGGACGCGGTATCCGCCTGCATACAGCACGGTTTCCAAAACTTTTAAAATGTAGCCTTCATCCTCAATGATAAGAACGGTTGGCTTCACGTTCATCATCAGAATCCTCCTTCGGGAGCGTCAGTGTAAACACGGCGCCGCACGGGTCGCCGTTGTGCCCGTGGATTTCACCGCCGTGGGCCCGGATAATGCTTTTGCAGATGGAAAGCCCAAGGCCCATGCCATGCTTGGAATCCCCGGTGCGGCGTGCTGACGGTTCGAACAACGTCGCCAAATCATCCTGGCTCAGGCCGCGGCCGTAATCGCGCACGGTGAACGAAACAAACGCATCGCCGTCCTCGGCAATCAGGTCGATGCGGGCGGAAGGCCCGGAATATTTCACCGCGTTCTCAATCAGGTTCATCAGCACCTGCACGATCAGCGTCGGGTCCATCGGGACCATAAGAAATTCGGCGGGCTGCACAACTGTGATCTTTGCATTGGGAAAGCGGCCGCGCGCTTTTTCCAGGGTTTCCAAAAGAACTTCCTCAATCGGTTCGCAGCTTTTGTTGAGCTTTGGCCCGCTTGACCCCACCCTTGTGACGGACAACAGGTTTTCCACCATGCGCAGCAGCCATGCGGCTTCTTCCCCAACGCTCTGAATCAGGTCGCGCCGTGCGGCATCATCCAGCGCTACATCCTCCTGATTCAGCGCGGAGCATGCGCCGATGATTCCGGTAAGCGGCGTGCGAAGATCGTGTGAAATGGAGCGCAGGAAATCCGAACGCATGCGTTCCAGTTCTTTTTCCATCAAAATTTTTTGCTCACGGCGCATCAGCGCAAGGCGCTTGAGGGCCACGCCAACGCGCACCAGCAGCAATTCAGCCGTCTGCAGCTGATAAACGCTTACGCCGCGCCAGACGTCGATCAGAACGCCGGCCACGGCGAGCACCTCTCCATCCGCCATAACAGGAAAACAACAGAGGGAATTTTTGCCGCAGAGAGACGTCCCGTATCCGGTGCGCTCTCCTGTGCGGAAGCAGGCTGAAACGGAGTCATCCACAGGGTAAAGGAGCAGGCCCTCGGGGTAGCTGCCTGCACGGCGGACGCCGCCTTCGCCATCCGGGATAAAAAGGACTGCGGAACATTCCGTGACGCTGAACAGGCTCCGGAGCGTAAGCGCGTATAGCTCCTCCGCCGTGGCGGCGGTCAGCAATTCCGTGCTGAGCGCGGAGATGGAGCGCTCGCGGGCGCTCTGCTCGCTGTAGGAATCGCGCTCTGCGCGGATGCGCCAGTAAAGCCCGCCGCCAATGAGCGCAATCGTGGTGAAAATGCACGCAGCGTAAACCGCGAAGATGGGCGAAAGCGGCGTTGCACCGGCATTTACCGTGAATTCCAGCAGGGAAAAGACAAGAACCGCAACGCAGGCGGATGCGGCGCGCCAGGCGGCATTTGTTGCCGCGATGGCGAGTGGAAGCGTAATCAGCGCAAGCAAAGGCACAGCATAGAACGAGCTTTGGAACACAACGCCGGAAAACAGGAAAATCAACGCGGATGCGAGCGCGGCAAGCAGAACTCCGCGAAGGTTTTTCACGGAAGCTGCAGAGAGCCTGTAAGAATGCTTTCCCATCGCTGAAGCGCTCCTCGCCGGAATTTTACTGCTATCGGCCGGCGGCATGCGCGCCCCGGCAACCATGGTATCGATTTTATTATACACGCATCTGCCTGCGCGAAAAAGGCCGCCATGCTAAAAAAACGCTAAGGATGCGCCCATTTTGTTGCGGCGCCGTTTTCAAGGTTATACGATAAAAACAATAAAGGGAGCCCTACAGATCTGCTGTCTCTCAAGCTTCAGGGCGAACCCCGTAATATCAACAAGGAGGAAAACACATGAAACGCGCACTCACATTGTTGCTGGCTCTTTTACTTGTGATCCCCATGGCCGCATGCCAAACAGGCAATCCCTCGGCGGCTGACCCGACCGAAGCGCCCGCCCCAACGGCTACGCAGGAACCGCAGGAGGTTCAGAATGCGGCCGAAAGCATCATCGGCGGCAAGGAATACCTTAAGGTTTACAAAACATCCTTCAGTTCATCCTATTCCTCATTCAACTATTTCTCAACTGCGTATTCGACTGTCCGCTCCATCGTTTCCAACTGTATCGACGGCCTTGTCGAGCCGGATATCTATGGCGTATATGTTCCCTCCATCGCGGAGAGCTGGGAAACCAACGAGGATCAGACCGTCTGGACGTTTAAAATCCGAGAGGGCGTGAACTGGGTAGATCATGAAGGCAAGGACACCGGCCTTGCAGTGACCGCCGAGGATTTCGTGGACGGCATCCGCTATATCGGCGATCCGCAGAATGACGCTTATTCCCTGCGCGTGGTGCGCAACCTCATTGAAGGTTTGTATGATTACTATTGGAACCTTGATGATATCGATGATCCCGAAGTGCAAACCGACCTTGTGCGCGACGAAGTGATCGCAAGCTTTGACGAGACCGTCGGCGTCAAAGCGCTGGATGAATATACCGTGCAATATACGCTTACCTCCAGCGCACCGTATTTCCTTTCCCTCATTGAAAGCAGCATGCTGCTGCTGCCGGTTGAGTATGATTACGCCATGGAAATGGGGGACGACTTTGCGGTTGACAATGAGCACATGCTTTATTGCGGCGCATATTACATTTCCCATTTTGAGCGCGATAAGGCGATTACACTCACCAAAAACCCGCTGTATTGGGATCTTGAGCACATTACAGTGGATACCGTTGAATATCAGATGGTTCCGGAAGGGACAACCTCCCTTGAAATGTTCAAACGCGGTGAGGTTGACGACACGAGCGTTGAAGCGGAAGAATATCTTTCCATGGCCGGAACGGAATGGGAGGATAAGCTGATCCCTTCGGAGCGCAGCCTTTCCACAAACTATCTCTGGCTGGACTTCCAGGGGGAGAACCCGGAATTCAACACCTTTATTCAGAACGAAAACTTCCGTAAGGCGCTGCAATATTCACTCAACCGCGAGGCGATTGCAACGCTGCGCGACCCCGTGAACCCGGCGCGCATCCTGCGCAACACCATCAACGCGGAAGACGCCATCTTTGACGGCAACGGCGTGGATTATACCGATTACGAACCGCTCAAGGCAATCAAGGAGACGAATTACAGCAATCCTGAACTGGCACGCCAGTATATGGAAGCTGCTGTGGCCGAATTGTGCGAGGCGGACGGAACCATCAAAGGCATTGAAGCATGCACGGTGGATTACCTGCCGGTCGGCACGTTTGAAGTGGACGGCAAGCTTCCCGTTACCGTCATTTACGTTGGAACGGACGACGAGAGTGAGATCATCATGGCGCAGCTGATGAAGGCCATGGTGGAAGAAGCCATCGGCACGGATCTCATCAACTTTGAAATTGCCGCGTTCAGCGGCTGGACGTATGGTACCGTTGCGGACCCGCTGAACTACGATATCTATTTTGACTCGCTTTCCACCGGCTATGCTGATCCTTCCGGCTTGCTGACCCGCATGACCACAGACGGCGCCGAAAACGTGGGCTGCTATGAGGTCCCGGAATATGACGCGCTGATTGAAAAAGCGCTCAACGCCGCTACGTTTGAGGAACGCCTGCAATACTTTGCGGAAGCGGAAGCCTATCTCTGCAACGGTGCGTATGTCATCCCGTTCATTTCCTCGCTGCGCGGCTACTACATGACCAACTCCATGCCGTTTACAAGCCCGCTGACCCTATATGGCAACAGCAAATACAAGGGCACGCTCGTGATGGAAGAACCGCTTACCTACGATGAGTACAAAACGCTTGAAGCCGCCTATGACATTGCGCGGACGGAAGCGCTCAAGGAAAACTGAGGGATAACCGCTGCTTCAACAGCACAACTCCGGCGCGCCACCCATCGGCGGGCGGCGCGCCGTTTCCCTGTTTGACTGCGCAAGCCGTTTACTCCATTTGAAACGGAGGAATTTCTTTGACAAAGTATATCCTTTCAAGAACGTTGCGCTCGCTGCTGACCGTTGTGATCGTTTTCGTTACGGTTTTCATGCTTCTGCGCCTGATGCCGCTCACCGGCTATTTCCCGCAGGAGATTTTGAAGGAGACCGACGAAGCCACGCGCATGACCTATCTGCGCAACCAAGGCCTTTTGGATCATCCGTTCGTGCAGCTTTGGCGCTTTGTGAAAAACCTGTTCCAGGGAGATTTGGGCAGAAGCCTTACGGTTTACCCCAAAGTCCCCATTGCAACACTGCTGAAAGAAAAAATTCCGGTAACGGCCGCTTTTGGCTTTTCGAGCATGGTTCTTGGGATCATTCTCGGCATTTCTCTCGGCCTTTTGATGGTGCGGTATAAGGACCGGTGGGGCGACCGCCTCGGAACGTTCTATATTCTCGTCGTTCGCGCCGTGCCGAGTCTCATTTATCTTTTCTTCATTCAGGTGTGGATTTCAAAATGGTTCAACCTGCCGCTTGTGTTTTACAAGGACAGGCCGGAATCCTGGATTCTGCCCACGATTTGCCTTTCACTCGGGAGCATTGCATATTATGCGCTTTGGCTCCGCCGTTTCATGGTAGATGAGGAAAACCGCGATTATGTGAAGTTCGCGCAGGTGAAAGGGCTGCCGAAGAAGGTCGTCTTGCGCCGGCATGTGTTCAAAAACGCGATGATTCCGCTTGTGATCTACCTTCCAAGCGACCTGCTGTTCATCATTTCAGGCTCCCTTGTGATCGAGAGCCTGTACGCAATCCCGGGGACGGGCGGCCTGCTCACCAATGCGATCAAGAGCCAGGACAACAATCTGGTGCAGGTAATCGTGCTGATGTATGCGATTCTTTCGGTGATCGGCGTATTTTTGGGAGACCTGCTGGTTACCTTTGTGGATCCGCGCATCAAGCTGACGGAAGGAGAATGAAATGGAGAGCAAAAAAATGCCCAACGCGGTTCTGAATCCACTTAAGTTCCGTGCGGCGGTTTTCGATACCATCAACAGCGAGAATACGGGCTTCTCAAACTATTCCTACTGGCGCTCCACGATCCGGACGTTCTTTAAGAATAAGGCTGTGGTTGTGCTGGTGGCGCTTGTGTTCGCGATGATCGTGATGAGCATCTTCTACCCGATTTTTTCAGATGTGGACCCCACGGCAGTCAGTCTCTTTCCGCTGGACTGGAACCTGCGCCCGAGCGCGGAACACTGGTTTGGAACAGACACCCTTGGGCGTGACATTTGGGCCCGCGCCTGGTATGGCTGCCGAAATTCCTTCCTGCTGGGCTTCTGCATTGCCCTTTCAGACGTGGGGTTCGGCATGATAGCGGGCGCGCTTTGGGGATATAACAAGAAACTGGATCCGTTTATGATTGAGCTGTATAACATCATGACGAACATCCCGTCAACGGTTTACCTCGTGCTGCTTGCATACATCATGAACACGAGCTTCCTTACGCTGTTTATCTCCATGGCTTCCCGCGGGTGGATTGTGGAGGCGCGCTTCTTCCGCAACCGCATTCTTTCCCTGCGGGACAGCGAATACAACATCGCTTCCAAATGCCTGGGCACGCCGATGCGCCGCATTGCAACACGCAATATCATTCCGCACATTGTAAGCCTCATCATCATGGAGGCGGCGCTTTGCATCCCGTATTCCATCGGTTCGGAGGTGTTTATGGGCTTTGTGGGGGTCGGCATGCCGGTGGATGCGATCACGCTCGGCAACATTGTAAACCAGGGGCGTGCGTCGTTTACGCTGCACCCGTACCAGATGCTGCTGCCAACGGTCATCCTTTGCATCATCACCGTTGCGTTTTACGTAATCGGCAACAAGTTCGCGGATGCTTCCGATCCGCGCAACCACGTTTGAGGAGGGCGGAATCCATGGAACAAATCAAAAACGGCCATGCATCGCCGCTGATCCTTTCCGCAAAGGATGTTGAGGTAAAATTCAACCTGCGCGGCAAAACGCTTACCGCTGTGCGCGGCGCGTCGCTGGATCTTTACGAAGGGGAAACGCTCGCCATCGTGGGCGAGTCCGGCTGCGGGAAATCCGTGTTTACCAAGTCCTTCATCGGCATGCTGGATAAAAACGGTTCCGTGACCGGCGGTCAAATCCTTTACCGCGGGAAAGATCTGACCAAGTACAAAACCGAGGCGGAATGGCTTCGCGTGCGCGGCAAAAAGATCGCCATGGTGTTTCAGGATCCGATGACGAGCCTGAATCCCGTACGCACCATCGGGGAGCAGATTACGGAAGTTATCACCTGGCACTTCGGGACGGAGCATGAGGAGGCCAAGCGCGAGGCAATCGAGATTTTAAAGCGCGTCGGCATCGCGGATGCGGAGACCCGCTATAAGCAATACCCCAACGAGTTTTCAGGCGGCATGCGCCAGCGCGTTGTCATCGCTACGGCGATTGCCTGCCGCCCCGAAATCTTGATTTGTGATGAGCCGACCACCGCGCTTGATGTTACGGTACAGGCACAGATTCTTCGCCTGATTAAGGAGCTTCAAAAGGAGCTCAAAATGACCGTTGTTTACATTACGCACGATCTTGGCGTCGTCGCAAACGTAGCGGACTGGGTAGGCGTAATGTATGCCGGGCAGATCATCGAATACGGCACGGTGCGCGAAATTTTCAAACAGCCTGCGCATCCATACACAAAGGCGCTGTTGCAATCCCTGCCGCAGCTTGGGGTGAAGGGACATGAACTGTATTCCATAAAAGGCACGCCGCCGAGCCTGTTTAAAGAAATCCACGGCGATGCGTTTGCGCCGCGCAACCCGGAGGCGATGGAGATCGACTTCGAACAGGAGCCTCCAAAATTTCAGGTTTCGGATACGCACTGGGCGAAAACCTGGCTGCTGCACCCCTATGCGGAAGAATACCGAAAGGAAATCGAAGCCGCGGAAGCGGCGCACTGGGCAGAGCACGCCGAACCTGCGGAGCCGTTTGATTACGGCGCGCACGCGGAGAAGCTTTTACAGGTGAAAAACCTGACCGTCAAGTTCAAGCTGGCCGGGAAGGAATTCCGCGCTGTGGACAATGTAAACTTCGATATTTACAAAGGAGAAACGCTTTCGCTCGTGGGTGAATCGGGTTCAGGCAAGACGACCATCGGCCGGGCGATCATGCGCATTTATAACAGCAACGTGGACGGCAGCATCCTCTATAAGGATAGGCCGATCACGGGAAGGCTTGACAGGGATAAGGTGAAGCATCTTCATATGGAAATGCAGATGATCTTTCAGGATCCGATGGCCTCGCTCAACGAGCGCGCAAAGGTGGATTACATTATCTCCGAAGGCCTGTATAACTATCATCTGTTCGATAACGAGGAGGACAGGCTGCGCAAAGTGGAGGAGATCATGCAGGAAGTGGGCCTTTCCAAAGACTTTTCCTCCCGCTTCCCTCATGAATTTTCCGGCGGGCAGCGCCAACGCATCGGCATTGCGCGGAGCCTTGTCATGAATCCGGATTTTATCGTGGCAGACGAACCCATCTCCGCGCTGGATGTCTCCATTCGCGCGCAGGTCATCAATCTGCTCAACAAGCTCAAGCGGGAGCGCGGGTTGACGTATCTGTTTATTGCGCATGACCTTTCTGTGGTTCGCTTCATATCGGACCGCATTGCTGTCATCAACAAGGGACGAATCGTGGAGCTTGCGGCCTGTGAGGAGCTCTTCCGCCGCCCGCTGCATCCTTACACAAAGGCGCTGCTTTCCGCCGTGCCATACCCCGATCCGGATCTTGAACGGGGCAAGGAACTTCTTGTGTATGACCGCGCGATGCACAATTACAAGGACGATGCGCCCACATGGACTGAGATTATGCCCGGCCACTTCATCCTTGCAAACGAAGCGGAGCTTGCAATTTACAGAGAGGAGCTGCAAGCATAATGGAAGCCATCCAGCGAAAACGGTATTTCCGGTTGATCTACTCCAAAACGCTCAGTTACTTTGCATGGGCTCTCGTTGGATCGGCGCTCGTCGCGGGAATATACGGAGAGCGGGTGTATTTCGTGTTCGCGCTTTGCGCGGCAGGCTGCGTATTCCTTGCATGGAGCTGGTTTACGCACCTGCGCGCAGAAGGGTTCCGGCTGCCGGCTTTTTGGGCGCGCAAGGCAAAGCGCAGCGTGCCATATATCCACCGGCGCGATAAAACAAAGCTGCACAGGCCGTCCTTTGCGATGGACAACACGGACTTTGATGACGACCTCGTTTCAGCCACGGCATGTAACGAGGAGGAATTTGAGCGGAAACAGAGGGACAAGGCACGCGTTCTTGCGCGGGCAGCCTGCGGGCTTCTGCTTTTCCTGGTTTCGCTTGCAATCAAACTATGAGGTGCATATGAGAATTCAAAACGGTACAGTGCTCACTATGGAAGGCGAGCGCTTTGAAACGGGATATGTGGAGTTTGAAAACGGGATTATCACGGCCTGCGGGGATCTGCGGAACGCGCCCGTTTATTGTGGGGAGACGTTTGACGCTGCGGGCGGATTCATCCTTCCCGGGCTGATTGATGCGCACACGCATATTGGCATTTCGGAGGAAGGCCTGCGCTGGGAAGGGGAGGACTGCAACGAGACGACCTCCCCCGTCACACCGGACGTGCGTGCGGTGGATGGATTCAATCCGTTCGACACGGCGATCCCGAAGGCACGGCGCGCGGGCGTGACGACCGTCGCAGTTGCCCCGGGCAGCACGAACGTGATCGGCGGGCAAATCGCCGCGGTTAAGCTCGCGGGAATCAACGTGGAGGAGATGACGCTCAAGGCTCCCTGCGCAATCAAGTTCGCGCTTGGGGAAAACCCGAAACGCAATTACGGGGAAAACAAAGGGCGCGAGCCCATGACGCGAATGGGGACGGCGGCAATTATGCGCCGCACGCTTACCCGCGCACGGCGCTATTTGGCCAAAAAAGAAGCGGGAGAGGATGTGTACGAGCCGGACATGGAGGCGCTCATCCCCCTGCTCCGGCGGGAGATTCCCGCACATTTCCATGCGCACCGGGCGGACGATATTCTGACGGCGGTGCGCATTGCAAGGGAGTTCAACTTGCGTTATTGCATCCTACATGCTACGGGAGCGGAAAAGATCATCCCGTGCCTTGCGACGGAGGACATGATCCCCGTGGTGGGGCCTTCGATGGGGCCTGCCGGAAAGCCGGAAACCGTGGGCGGTTCGTTTGAAACGGCGGGGCAGCTCAGCCGGGCCGGCATGAAGGTTGCAATCACCACCGACCATGACGTCACGCCGCTTTGGCTGCTGCCGTCATTTGCTGCAATGTGTGTGCGTGAAGGGCTTTCGGAGGAAGACGCGCTCTGCGCCATCACCATCCACGCCGCGCACGCGATGGGTGTGGAGGATCGGGTAGGCTCCCTTAAGCCGGGCAAGGATGCGGACATCGCCGTGTTCAGCGGCCATCCGTTCCATTATCTGACCCAAACGGCCGCCGTATTTATTGGCGGGAAGCGCGTGGAATAAAACGATTGAACGCTAAAAGAGGCTGTCCTTCCTTGGATTCTGCTTGAATCATTCGCGGACAGCCCCTTTTGTGATGCGCAGTGATAGGGTGATATGCTATAATACCGATACCATAAAACCGCAGGCATCTTCATCAACGGATGGAGAAGCCCGGTACATTGCAGGGAGGAGCAGCGCATGCCTTTTACAATCGTTCGGAACGACATCACGAAAATGAATGTGGATGCGGTTGTCAACGCTGCCAACCCGGCGCTTTTCATGGGCGGCGGCGTATGCGGGGCGATTTTTCGCGCTGCCGGGGAAGAAGAACTCTCAAGGGCCTGCGCGGCGCTTGGCGGATGCGAGACGGGACAGGCGGTGATAACGCCCGGATTCGGGCTTTCTGCGCAATATATCGTGCATGCCGTCGGGCCGGTTTATCGGGATGGCAGGCATGGAGAAGCAGCGCTGCTGCGCGCGTGCTATCTCAACGCGCTTACCCTTGCGGCGGAGCGGGGATGCCGGTCTATTGCGTTCCCCCTCATTTCAAGCGGGAGCTATGGCTATCCAAAATCGGAAGCATTCGCGTTGCGGCCGCCGCCATCGCGTCGTTTTTGCAGGAACATGAGATGACGGTGTACCTTGCCGTGTTTGACCGTGCGGCGCTCGCCGTTTCGCAGGCGCTTCTCGGCGCGGTGCAGCAGTATATCGACCAAAACTATGTGGATGAGCAGACAGAGCGCTTTGCCCGGCTGCGCAGTGCGGAGACGATTTCCGCCCCGCTCCTGCAGCCGTATGCTTCCGCGCCGGAACAGGCGGGAAAAAAACGGAAGCCAGCGCGCGCACCAAAGCCGCAGACAGAGGAAGCGCAGGGGCTGGACGCGCTTGTCGGCAGGCTGGATGAATCCTTTTCCGAAACGCTCCTGCGCCTGATCGACGCAAAGGGAAAAACGGACGCAGAGGTTTACAAGCGCGCGAATATCGACCGCAGGCACTTTTCAAAGATCCGCAGCAATCCAAACTACATGCCGGGCAAGCGCACGGCACTCGCATTCGCGGTGGCGCTGGAACTCACGGAAGCTGAAACGCGGGATTTGCTTTCCCGCGCGGGATATGCACTTTCGGGCAGCCAGAAACTCGATGTGATCGTGCAATACTTCATTTCAAACCAAACCTATGATATTTTCAAGATCAATGAGGTGCTGTTCCATTACGATCAACCGTTGCTCGGCAGCTGATTTGTCGCCCGCCATGCGACCTGGCCCGTGCAAAAACGCGGTATCCTGTTCCTGCAAACAGGAACAGGAGGTTGAAAAACATGGAAAACAGCACGGAACTGGTATTTATTTTGGACAGGAGCGGCTCCATGGCGGGGCTTGAGGCGGATACGATCGGCGGATATAACGCAATGCTCGAAAAGCAGCGCGCCGTTCCTGGGGAAGCGCGGGTCACAACAGTGCTCTTCGACAACCAATGCGAGCTGCTGCATGACCGCATCGATTTACGCGCCGTCGCGCCCATCACGGAAAAGGAATATTTTGTGCGCGGTTCAACGGCGCTGCTCGATGCCATCGGAAGCACAATCCAAAAAATTGGCAACGCGCAGAAGCGCACGGCAGAGCCCTATCGGGCGGACAAGGTGATTTTCATCATCATTACAGATGGGATGGAGAACGCGTCCCGCACGTTTGATTACACAAAGGTCAAGGCCATGGTGGAATGCCAAAAGCAGGAGTTCGGATGGGAATTCATTTTCCTCGGCGCGAACATTGACGCGGTGGAGGTCGGGGGGCGCTTTGGCGTTGCGCCGGACCGCGCGCAGAGCTACCACGCGGATGGCGAGGGAACGCGGCTCAACTACGAAGTTACGGCGAAAACCGTTGCCTGCTTCCGCGAAACGGGAGCGGTGCCGCAGGCTTGGAGCCGGGAAATTGAAAAGGATTACCGGGAACGCGGAAAAAAGAAAAAATAAAGAGCGAAGCGCCTCGCTTGAGGCGCTTCGCTCCGTTTGCGGAAAACGCTGCTACGCCGCAATATCCTTTTTGGTATAACGCGCGAACGCAAGACAGGCGCCCGCCGCCGCATAGCCAAGCCCGAGCAGGAGCAGCGGCACGTTGAGCGCACGATCCCCGAGAATATCCGCCGCCTCCGCGTAGTGGAACGGGGTAATATAATGCAGAAATTCCGCCGCTTCGGAAATGTTGCCGATGAGGTTTAGAAAATACAGCAGCGCCGCAAGGCCAAGCCCCGCGCCGACATTGCCCCGCCGCGCAAGCGCGGACGCGCCGAAGCAAATGCAGCCGATTTCCAACTGCAGGCAAAACTGGGCCAGATGAAACAGCGCGAACTCCCGTGCTGCCGGCTCTTCGCCGATTACTGTGAAGGAAAGCAGCGATAAGCAGATGCAGACCGCATTGAACAGCACAAGCTGCACGAGCAGAGCGGCAAGCTTTTCCGCGACAACGCGCGCGCGTGAGACCGGATGCGTCAGAAGAAATTCTGCCGTGTGCCCGCCTTCTTCTTTGGAGAGGAAGCGCACGCCAAGATAGGCTGCAAACAAGGCTCCGCCAATGCCGAGCACATTGCCGCATTCGATGCCGTAAAACCCCATCGGCTCTGCGAAGCTGATTCGATCCATCCCAAAGGCGGCGGTAAAGTCGCCCATTTCGGAAAACAGATCGTTTACGCTGTCCATTTGCCCTAACATCTCCGGAAAGAGGATCATGCAAAGGAAAATCATCCCGCCTACGATGGCGCACCATACGGCAAGCGGCTTTGCGTTCTGCTTCATTTCATGCATGAAAATGGTCATCGGGTGTCCCTCCGTTCTGATAAAAATGCAGAAAAACCTCCTCAAGGTCAGGTTCTGTAATGGTGAGATCTGCAACGGCAAGGCCCTGAAGCGCTGCAATGAGCGCGGGCATTTCGCCGGTGTATAAGAAGCTGACGGAATGTTCCGTGCGCGAAACATCGGCCATGCCGGGCAGGGCGAGGGCTGAAATGCCGCGCACGTTTATGCGCCGCGCAGCTGTGCGTGCGAGGCGCTCCACCGTATCACAGGCAACGAGCCGCCCCTCCCGGATGATAGCGGCACGGCTGCAATGGCGCTGGACCTCAGAAAGCACGTGAGAGGAAAGAAACACCGTGGCGCCTGCGCGGTGCCGCTCCTCCAAAATGGCAAAAAACTCTTTTTGCATCAGCGGGTCAAGGCCGCTCGTCGGTTCATCAAGGATGGAAAGGCGGGGCTTGTGCTGCAGCGCGCAGATGATGCCCAGCTTTTTGCGGTTGCCAAGCGAGAGCTCTTCCACCTTCCGGCGCGGGTCAAGTGCAAGGCGTTCGCAAAGCGTGGCAGCCTCCTGCGCACAGTCCACACCGTGCAGCTTTGCGGAAAATGCAATGACTTCGCCTGCACGCATGCCGGGGTAAAAAGCGGCTTCGGAGGGAAGATAGCCGACCTGCGCAAGAATTTGCTGCCGGCGCTTTACGCAGTCGAGCCCAAAGAGCTCAGCCCGCCCCGCAGTGGGGAAAATAAGGCCGAGCAGCGTGCGGATGGTTGTGCTTTTGCCTGCGCCGTTTGGCCCGATGAAACCGAAAAACTCGCCTTCGGCAACCGAAATGCTGAGCGCTTCAATTCCGCGCGCTTTTCCATAGCGCTTGGTCAGATCCTCCGTTTTAAGAATCGCATCCATTAAAGGAATTCCTCCTTATAAAATTGCTTTTTGAGCAGCCCAACGTGCGCCAAAAACGCATCGTTGAGCGCATCGAGATCCTGAAGCTGTTCCGGTGTTCTGCTGCGCATGAAACCGTCCGCCATCCAAAGCACGATGTTGAGCAGCGCCTCCGCGGAAACGCCTTCCCGCAGCTTGGAAGCATCCGCCCGAGCAAGAAAACGCGCGCTGCTGTCCGCAACGATTGTGCTGAAGCTGTCTGCAAGGGCGGGGCGCACGCGGGGATCCTCTTCAAAATATGCGTTGGTGATAAACTGCATCGCATAAGGGTGCGCATGCAAAATAGCGATCTTGGAAAGCTGCGCGTTTATAAGAATGTTGAAAAAGTCCGTTTCGGAATAATCGTGCGCGGCGGACATTTCCCGTATCACGAGCCCCGTGGCGTATTCGTAAAGATAAAGATAAAAGCCCCGTTTGTTTTCAAAATAGTGGAACAGCAGCGCTTTGGAAACGCCGGCAAGGCGCGCGGCTTCCTCCATGGAAGCCTTGGCATAGTTTTGTTTTGCGAATACTTCAAGGCCGGCATTGCGCATCGCGGCCTGCCGTTCTGCGGGAAGTTCAAAAAAGCGTGCGTTCAAGCATGTTCCTCCGATCGTTGACCGAAACAGTCAATGATATTGTACCATGATTGACCGATTCGGTCAATACGCGGTTTGCAGTCTGATTTAAGTGCCAAAAAGATAACGAGCAGAGAGCCTTTACAAAGCGCAAAAGAGGGGGTATAATAGCGCACATAAAGGTAGTACCTTTAAGGTAATACCTATTTCAAATTCGGAGGGAACGGAGCGTGGAACAGCAAGCGCCGGAGCAGAACAACCCCGTCCGCACGCGCCTACTTATGGCCATGCAGGATGGGATTTTCGCGCACAGCGAGCGCCTGCCGCGCGAAAGCGTTTTGGCGGAACGGCTTGGCATCAGCCGCACCCAGCTGCGGGACAGCCTTGCCACGCTGGAGCGCGAAGGATTTATCACGCGCCGCCATGGCGTTGGGACCATCATCAACCGGCACGTGCTTGCGGTACGCACCCGCATGGACATAGAGGTTGAATTCATGGACATGATCCGCCAGACCGGGAAGGAACCGGGCGTGGCGTTTGTCGCGGCCGAATGCGCGGCGTGCGGCGCCGGCGTGGCCGAACGCCTGAAAATTGAACAGGGAGAAATGGTGCTCAAGGTATGCAGGCTCGTCACCGCGGATGGGAAGCCTGCGATCTATTGCGAGGATCATGTGCCGTGCGGCCTGATAAAGCGCCCGTCGGAAGAGGCGGACTTTACCCGGCCGATTTTTGATTTTCTGCGCGAATTCTGTCGCGTGGAAGCATACATGGATCTCACGGAGATTCGCCCCGCCGTAGCGGATGCGCATCTTGCACAGCTGCTTTGCGTGCAGGAAGGCGCTCCGCTTCTTTACATGGACGAGGTGGATTACGACATTGAAGGCACGCCGGTGCTCTATTGCGCGGAATATTATGTCGACGGCATGGTAAAGCACACCGTGATGCGAAAACGGTTGTAGGGTGAAGCACGGTTTTAAGCATTAAGAAAATACCAAAGGAGAAGGCATGAAAAAGATTGCGGTTTTGATGGGAAGCGACAGCGACCTGCCCGTTGTGAAGGCAGCGTTTGCGCTGTTCCGGGAATACGGCGTTCCGTATGAGGCACATGTAATGAGCGCGCACCGCTCGCCGGAGGCTGTGCGGGAATTTTCCGCTGCGGCGCGGGAACGCGGCTTCGGCGCAATCATCGCGGCGGCAGGGAAGGCTGCGCACCTTGCGGGCGCGGTGGCTGCCAACACGACGCTGCCGGTCATTGGCATCCCGGTGAAATCTTCAACGCTCGACGGGCTGGATGCGCTGCTTGCAACGGTGCAGATGCCTTCGGGCATGCCGGTGGCAACCGTGGCCATCGATGGCGCGGCGAACGCGGCGCTGCTTGCGGTGCAAATGCTTTCAATGGAAGACGCGGCGCTTGCTTCGAAACTGGACGCAAAGCGCGCCGCCATGCGCGCGCAGATCGCAGAGAAGGACGCGCGCCTGCAAAAGGAACTGGAAACCCTGTAAAGTTTATATAGTTTACTATTTTTACCGGAGGAGACTGCAATGAAAAAGCTCGAACAGGTTTACGAGGGCAAAGCCAAAAAGGTGTTTAAAACGGACGATGAGAACCTTTTCATCGTGGACTACAAGGACGACGCAACCGCGTTCAACGGCCTGAAAAAAGGCACCATCGCCGGCAAGGGCGCAATCAACAACCGCATGACCAACAGCATGATGCAGCTTTTGGAGCAGCACGGCATTCCGACGCATTTCGTAAAGGAACTTTCCGAGCGGGAGACGCTTGTCAAGCGTGTGAAAATCGTGCCCATTGAGGTGATTGTGCGCAACGTGGCCGCCGGCTCGCTTGCAAAGCGCCTGGGCCTTGCGGAAGGCACGCGCCTCAAGAGCACCGTGCTTGAATACTGCTACAAAAACGATGACTTGGGCGACCCGATGATCAACGAGTATCACGTTTACGCCATGGGCCTTGCCACAAAGGAAGAGCTTGAAAAGATCGCGGCATACTCCTTCAAAATCAATGAGATCATGACCGAGTTCTTTCAGGAAATCGGTGTGGATTTGATCGACTTCAAGCTGGAATACGGAATCACCAACGACGGCACGCTCGTGCTCGCAGATGAAATTTCCCCCGACACCTGCCGCTTCTGGGATGTGAAAACAGGCGAAAAGCTTGATAAGGACCGGTTCCGCCGCGACCTTGGCGGCGTGGAGGAAGCATATCAGGAAATGATGAAGCGCCTCTTAGCGCACAATGCGGGCGGGCAGAACTGACATGGGCCAGATTCATGAAGAATGCGGCGTGTTCGGCGTTTACTCACCGGAGCGCGCGGATGTGGCTTCCCTTGCATATTACGCGCTGTATGCGCTGCAGCACAGGGGACAGGAGAGCTGCGGCATCGTCGTGAACGACGACGGGCTTTTCAACTTCCATAAGGACACAGGCCTTGTAAACGAAGTGTTTGGCGCGGAAACGCTCCGCAAGCTCGGGCAGGGCAACATTGCGGTTGGTCACGTGCGCTATGGAACGACCGGCGGGAGCCAGCGCAGCAATGCGCAGCCCATCGTGGTGAACCACCGCAAAGGGCGCATGGCGCTTGCGCACAACGGGAACCTCGTCAACTCACAGGAATTGCGCGAGGAACTGGAGCTCGGCGGCGCGATTTTCCAAACCACAAGCGATACAGAGGCGATTGCCTATGTCATTGTGCAGGAACGGCTCAAGGCGGCTTCCATCGAAGAAGCGGTGAGCCGCGCGATGGATAAGCTCGAAGGCGCGTATTCCCTCGTGCTCACTTCGCCCACCAAGCTCATCGGCGTGCGCGACCCCAACGGATTCCGGCCGCTCTGCCTGGGCAAAACGCGGGTCGGGGCATATGTGCTTGCATCGGAATCCTGCGCGCTGGATGCGGTAGGCGCCGGTTTTGTCAGGGACATTGAGCCGGGCGAGATCGTCGTGATCGACAAAAACGGTGTCAATTCAATCACCGGGCGCTGCAATGAATGCGATTCAACGCTCTGCGTGTTTGAATTCATCTATTTTTCCCGGCCGGATTCCGTGCTGGACGGCAGCTCCGTTCACATTGCGCGTCAGCGCGCCGGCGCGTTTCTGGCGCTCGAGCACCCCGTGCAGGCGGACATCGTCATCGGCGCGCCGGATTCGGGGCTTGATGCTGCGCTTGGCTTTGCCCGGCAGTCCGGAATCCCGTATGACATTGGCCTCATCAAGAACAAATATATTGGCCGCACCTTCATTTCGCCCACGCAGGAGCTGCGCGAAAACGAGGTGAAAATCAAATTGAACGCCATCCGCTCCGTTGTGGAGGGCAAGCGCGTAGTGCTTGTGGACGACTCCATTGTGCGCGGCACGACAAGCCGCCGCACCGTAATGCTGCTTCGGGATGCGGGAGCAACGGAGGTGCACATGCGCATCTCTGCGCCGCCGTTTGTGAACCCCTGCTATTACGGCACGGACATCGATTCCAAGGAGACGCTCATTGCGAACAACCACACGATTCCGGAGATTGCAGAGATCATCGGTGCGGATACGCTCGGGTATCTGAGCCTTGAAAATGTCACAAAACTTGCCGTGGGCTGCAAGCGGGGCTTCTGCACGGCATGCTTCGGCGGCGGGTATCCAACCCGGGAGCCTTCCACGGCGAATAAGGACCGCTTTGCCTGCAAAATCAGCGAAAACGAGGAGCATAAGCATGGATAATAAGCAAAGCCACAGCGAAAGCTACCGCGCCGCAGGCGTGGACATTGAAGCGGGGTATCAGGCCGTTGCGCTTATGAAAGAGCATGTTGCGCGCACGATGATTCCGGGCGTGGTTTCGGACATCGGCGGCTTCGGGGGCCTGTTTGCGCCGGACCTTACCGGCATCCGCGAGCCCGTTCTCGTGAGCGGCACGGACGGCGTGGGCACGAAGCTTAAAATCGCATTTCTGATGGATAAGCACGACACGGTGGGCATCGACTGCGTTGCCATGTGCGTGAACGACGTGGCCTGCGCGGGTGCGAAGCCCCTCTTTTTTCTCGATTATGTTGCGGTGGGCAAGAACGAGCCCGAACGCGTTGCCGCAATCGTATCCGGCGTGGCGGAAGGCTGCGTGCAGGCAGGCTGTGCGCTGATCGGCGGCGAAACGGCCGAAATGCCGGGCTTTTACGGCGAAAAAGAGTATGACCTTGCGGGGTTTGCCGTGGGCCTTAGCGACAAATCCAGGCTGCTGACGGGCGATACCGTGCAGGAGGGGGATGCGATCATTGCGCTTGCTTCAAGCGGCGTGCATTCCAACGGATTTTCGCTTGTGCGCCGCGTGTTCGATGTGGAGCACCGCGACCTTTCCGTGTACTCGGATGAACTCGGCGCGACCATCGGCGAAACGCTGCTCACCCCGACGCGCATCTATGTAAAGCCCCTGCTTGCGCTGATGCAGGCTGTAACGGTAAAGGCTGCGGCGCATATCACCGGCGGCGGTTTTTATGAAAACATCCCGCGCTGCCTGCCCAAAGGGCGCGGCGCAAGGATCGAGCGCCGGGCAGTGCAGGTGCTGCCGGTATTCGATATGATCGGGAAGCTCGGCAACATCCCGGAACGCGACATGTTCAACACCTTCAACATGGGCGTGGGCATGTGCGCCGTCGTTCCGCAGGCGGAGGCCGATGCGGCCATCCGCTGCCTTGAAGCAAACGGGGTGCATGCCTATGCGCTCGGCGAGGTCACAGCGGACGAGGGCGTTAAAATATGCTGAAGCAGCGCATCGCCGTGCTTGTTTCGGGCGGCGGAACGAATCTTGAGGCGCTGCTCAGGGCGGAGCGCGCGGGGCAGATCCCGCATGGCGAGATCGCGCTTGTCATCGCCTCAAACCCGGAAGCCTATGCGCTTACGCGCGCGGGAAATTACGGCGTGGCGCATGCGGTCGCAAACAAAAAGGCGCTTGGAACAGATGCGTTTGAAGCGCGCATCGGGACGCTGCTGAAGGAGCATGGGATTGACGTAATTGTGCTTGCGGGCTTTTTGAGCATCCTGAGCGCCGCGTTCGTGCAGCGCTGGCCGAACCGGATCCTGAACGTGCATCCCTCGCTGATCCCCGCGTTCTGCGGGAAGGGCTGCTACGGGCTGCATGTACACGAGCGTGCGCTTGCATACGGCGTGAAGGTGACGGGGGCCACGGTGCACCTGGTGAACGAGGTGCCGGACGGCGGGAAAATTTTGCTGCAAAAGGCGGTGGAGGTGCAGCCGGGCGACACGCCGCAAACCCTTCAGCGCCGCGTGATGGAAGAAGCGGAATGGCAGCTCCTGCCGCGTGCGGCGGAGCTTGTGTGCCGCGCGCTTTCGGAAGGAAGGGAGATTTAACGTGAAAACGCAAAAAATAGAAACAATTTTAAAAGAAAACGGCTATGTAGGCCGCGGCGTGCTGATGGGCGTGAGCCCTTCCGGCAAGAAGGCCGCACTGGCTTATTTCATCATGGGCCGCAGCGAGAACAGCCAGAACCGCGTATTCATCGAAAAGGGGGAGGAGCTTGTCATCCATCCGTTTGATGAAAGCAAAGTGGAAGATCCAAGCCTCATCATTTATGCGCCCGTGCGCGTGTTCGGAGAAAGCACCATCGTTACCAACGGGGATCAGACCGACACGGTTTACGAGTTCCTTGCCGCGGGCAAACCCTTTGAAGCCGCGCTTCGCACGCGCTGCTTTGAACCGGACGCGCCGAACTTTACCCCGCGCATCAGCGGCATGATGACGGTTGCGCTCGGCAGCTGCGCTTACAAGCTTTCCATCCTCAAAAGTGCGGATGCGGCGGGGAGCGCCTGCCTGCGCCAAACGTTTGAATATGCGGAGCCGCTGCCCGGCATCGGACATTTCATCCACACCTATAAAACGGACGGCAACCCGCTGCCCACATTCGCGGGCGAGCCGGAGCAGGTCGAGATCCCGGAAGACGGCAGTGCGTTTGGAACGCTCCTTTGGGAAAATTTAGATGCCCGCTACAAGATTGCGCTGTTTGTGCGCTATATCGATCTTGAAAGCGGGGCGGCAGAAACGCATGTTTTCAACAAACACCAGAGATGAGGAGGACGGCATGAAAGAACTGGAACTGAAATATGGATGCAACCCGAACCAGAAGCCCGCGCGCGTATTCATGGAAGAGGGCGAGCTTCCGATCGCCGTGCTCAACGGCCGCCCGGGCTATATCAACCTGCTGGACGCGCTCAACGGCTGGCAGCTTGTGCGGGAGCTGAAGGCGTCGCTCGGCCTTCCGGCGGCCGCTTCGTTCAAGCATGTGAGCCCTGCGGGTGCGGCAGTTGGCGTGCCGCTTTCCGAAACGCTCAGAAAAATCTACTTTGCCGATGAGATTGAGGGGCTTGCGGATTCCCCGCTTGCAACGGCTTATGTGCGTGCGCGCGGCGCGGACCGGATGTCCTCCTTCGGCGATTTTGTGTCCCTTTCGGATGTGTGCGATGTGGCCACGGCCCGCGCGCTGCAGCATGAGGTTTCCGACGGCGTGATCGCACCCGGGTATGAGCCTGCGGCACTTGAAATTCTCAAAGGCAAACGCAAGGGGAACTATACCGTTTTGCAGATCGACCCCGCCTATGAACCCGCCCCCGTCGAGCGGAAACAGGTGTTTGGCATCACGTTCGAACAAGGGCGGAACAACGCGGCTTTCGGGGAAGAAACCTTTGCAAATATCGTAACGAAAAACAAAACGCTTCCCGAAAGCGCAAAGCGCGACCTGATCCTTGCGCTCATTGCACTGAAGTATACACAGTCCAATTCCGTCTGCTTTGCAAAGGATGGGCAGACCATCGGCGTGGGGGCAGGGCAGCAATCCCGCATCCACTGCACGCGCATCGCAGGCAACAAGGCCGACCTTTGGCATTTGCGCCAGCATGAAAAAACGCTTGCGCTCCCGTTCCTGCCCGGCGTCAAACGGCCGGACCGCGACAACGCCATCGACATTTATCTTTCCGATGAGCCGGAGGAGGTTCTTGCGGACGGCCGCTGGCAGAACCTGTTCAGCGAGCGTCCCGCGCCCTTCACAAAGGCGGAAAAGCGCGCTTACCTTGATCGCGTTTCCGGCGTCGCGCTCGGGAGCGATGCATTCTTCCCGTTTTCGGACAACATCGAGCGTGCGAAGCGCAGCGGCGTCAGCTACATCGCAGAACCCGGCGGCTCCGTGCGGGATGACCTTGTCATTGAAGCATGCGACGCATACGGGATCGCCATGGCATTTACGGGCCTTCGGCTGTTCCACCATTAAAGGAGGCGCACACTGCATGAAAGTCATGGTCATCGGCGGCGGCGGGCGTGAGCACGCTATCGTAAAAGCAATCAAAAAGAATCCGAAGGTAAAAACGATCTATGCGCTGCCGGGAAACGGCGGCATTGCGGCGGATGCGGTATGCGTACCCATCGGCGCAAAGGAAATTGACAAAATCGCGGCATTTGCAAAGGAACAGGCGGTGGATTTTGCCGTTGTCGCGCCGGATGATCCGCTTGCGATGGGCGCAGTGGACAGGCTTCACGCGCTTGGCATCCCCTGCTTTGGGCCGGACGCAAAGGCAGCGGAGATCGAAAGCAGCAAGGTGTTCGCCAAAACCCTGATGAAGCGGTATGGCATTCCCACGGCGGCTTATGAGGTGTTCTCCGAAGCGGAGGCTGCGCTTGCCTACCTGAAAAAAGCAAGTTATCCTGCCGTCATCAAGGCGGATGGGCTTGCACTCGGCAAGGGCGTGATCATTGCGCAGAACTACGGCGAGGCGGAGGCGGCGATCGATTCCATCATGCGCGCGCGGAAATTCGGCGCAAGCGGAAGCCGCGTTGTGGTGGAGGAATTCCTGAGCGGGCCGGAGGTCTCCGTGCTCGCGTTTACGGATGGAAAAACGCTTGTGCCGATGGTCTCCTCTATGGATCATAAGCGTGCGCTTGACGGCGACCTTGGCCCGAACACGGGCGGCATGGGGACCGTTGCGCCAAACCCGTATTATACGAAGAAAATCGCGGATGTGTGTATGGAAACGATCTTCCTGCCTACCATCCGTGCGATGGCGGCGGAGGGGAGGCCCTTCCGCGGGTGCCTGTATTTTGGGCTGATGCTCACTGCGGACGGCCCGAAGGTGATTGAATACAACTGCCGCTTTGGCGACCCGGAAACACAGGTTGTTCTGCCGCTGCTAAAGAGCGATCTGTTGACGGTGATGCAGGCCGTGGAGGAAGGGCGCCTCGCGGAAACGGAAGTGGAATTTGAAGCCGGCGCAGCCTGCTGCGTGGTCATTGCCTCCGGCGGATATCCCGGAAGCTACGCGGGCGGAAAGGCAATCTCCCTTGCGGACACGCCGGCCTTGCGGGAAGCGACGGTGTACCATGCCGGCACAAAGCTGGACGGAGCCGGAACACTCGTAACATCAGGCGGCCGCGTGCTGGGCGTTACGGCTGCGGCGCCCTCTCTTGCGGAGGCCGTTGCAAGGGCGTACCGCGCGGCGGAGGCGATCTCGTTTGAGGGCGCATATTACAGGAAGGACATCGGCGCACGCGCGCTTGCGGCACACGCCGGATAAGGAGGAGCATGGTTTACCGTATTTTTGTTGAAAAAAAACCGGCGCAGGCCAACGAGGCAAGGACGCTGTTGGGCGAGCTGCAGACGCTTCTCGGCCTTTCCGGGATCACGGGGCTTCGGCTGTTCAACCGGTATGATGTTGAGGGCGTATCCGAAGCGCTGTTCCGCCGGTGTGTGACGAACGTGTTCTCCGAACCGCCGGTGGACGACGCCTATGAAGCGCTGCCGGAAACGGAGGCTGCGGCCGTGTTTGCGGTGGAATCCCTGCCCGGCCAGTTTGACCAGCGTGCGGACTCGGCAAGCCAGTGCATTCAGCTCATTTCCCAGGGGGAGCGTCCACTCGTGCGCGCCGCGAAGGTGTATCTGCTCTTTGGCGCGGTGGACGAAGCCGCGCTCCGGGCCGTGAAGCAATATGTCATCAACCCCGTGGAAAGCCGGGAGGCCTCGCTTGCACCGGTGGAAACGCTCCGGACAGCGCTTGAAACGCCGGACGGCGTGGAGACGCTTTCCGGCTTCACGGCGCTCGGCCGGGAGGGGCTCCTCGCGCTGCACAAGCGCCTCGGGCTTGCGATGGATCTTGATGACCTGCTCTGCTGCCAGAAGTATTTCCAAACCGAGCGCCGAGACCCGACCATTACAGAGGTGCGCGTGCTCGACACCTACTGGTCGGATCACTGCCGGCACACGACCTTCGGCACGCGGCTGACGGACATCGCCTTCGACCATCCGCGCGCGGCGGAAACCTATGCGCGCTATCAGGCCATCCGAAATGAAATGGGCGCGGAAAAGCCCGTTACGCTTATGGATCTTGCAACGCGGGCGGCAAAATATTTAAAGAAAACCGGGCAGCTCCAACGGTTGGACGAATCCGAGGAAATCAACGCCTGTACGGTGAAGATCGATGTGGAAACGAGCGGCGGAACGGAGCCTTGGCTGCTGCTCTTTAAAAATGAAACGCACAACCATCCAACGGAGATCGAACCCTTCGGCGGCGCGGCCACCTGCATCGGCGGCGCGATCCGCGACCCGCTTTCCGGCCGGGCCTATGTGTATCAGGCCATGCGCGTGACGGGGGCGGCCGACCCGCTCCGCCCCGTTTCGGAGACGCTGCCGGGCAAGCTGCCGCAGCGCAAACTTGTGACGACGGCCGCCGCGGGTTACAGCTCCTACGGCAACCAGATCGGCCTTGCAACGGGCCTTGTGGATGAAGTTTATCACGAGGGATATGCCGCAAAGCGCATGGAGATCGGCGCGGTGGTGGGCGCGGTTCCGCAGAGAAACGTGCGGCGCGAAACGCCCGCGCCGGGCGATGTGGTAATCCTGCTTGGCGGGCGCACCGGGCGCGATGGCTGCGGCGGCGCGACGGGTTCCTCCAAATCCCATGACACGAGTTCCATTGAAACCTGCGGCGCGGAAGTGCAGAAGGGCAACGCGCCGGAGGAACGCAAACTCCAGCGCCTGTTCCGCAACCCGGAAGCTGCGCGCCTCATCAAGCGCTGCAATGATTTCGGCGCGGGCGGCGTGAGCGTGGCCGTGGGCGAGCTTGCGCAAAGTCTTCGCATCGACCTTGACGCAGTGCCGAAAAAATACGAAGGGCTGGATGGAACAGAGCTTGCAATCAGCGAATCGCAGGAGCGCATGGCGGTGGTTGTGGCGGCTGAGGACGCGGCGCGGTTCTGCGGCTTTGCGGCGGAAGAAAATTTGGAAGCGACCATCGTGGCAACCGTTACGGACGACGGCCGCATGACGATGGACTGGAAAGGAAAGCGCATTGTGAATCTTTCCCGCGCATTCCTTGACACGAACGGAGCGCCCAAGGAAGCAAAGGTGCGCGTCGGCGCGCCGAGGACGGAGAAAACGCGTTCCGCGCAGGGAATTGCCGAAGCTTACCGCGCCCTTGCCGGCGATTTGAATGTGTGTTCCAAGCGCGGCCTTGCGGAGCGCTTCGATTCCACCATCGGCGCAGGCAGCGTGCTGATGCCCTTCGGCGGGAAATTCCAGCGCACGCCCACACAGGCGATGGCGGCGAAGATCCCCGTGCGCGAGGGGGATACAACCACCTGCTCCGTGATGGCATGGGGCTTCGACCCGTATGTGAGCGAGGCAGACCCGTACCGAGGCGCTTATACCGCTGTGGTGCAATCCGTTGCGAAGGTGGTTGCAGCGGGCGCGCCCCTTCGGAACTGTTACTTGACATTCCAGGAATATTTTGAGAAACTGGGCGATAAACCGGAACGCTGGGGAAAGCCTGCGGCAGCGCTGCTCGGCGCGTTTGCAGCGCAGCTTGACCTTGGCATCGGCGCAATCGGCGGCAAGGATTCCATGAGCGGCTCGTTTAACGACATCGATGTGCCGCCCACGCTCGTTTCCTTTGCGATCTCTTCGGGCGATGTGAACAACATTGTATCCCCGGAGTTTAAGCGCGCAGGTGCGCCGGTGTACCGCATTGCGGCAGAACTGGATGCGGACGGGCTGCCTGTGCCCGAAAGCCTGCGAGCCTGCCTTGAAACGGTGGAGCGGCTCATCCGGGAGAAGAAGGCTGCAAGCGTTTATGTGTGCGTTCAGGGCGGCGCGGCGGAGGCCGTTTTGAAAATGTGCCTTGGCAACGGCTTCGGCTTTGCCTTTGCGGACGGCGTTTCAAAGGAAACTCTTTTTAAAAAGCACCCTGTCTGCTTCCTTGTGGAAGCGGCCGGAGACGCGCTTTCGGAAGGGACGCTGCTCGGCCGTGTTTCGGATGCGCCGGAGCTTTCCTTGCACTGTGCGCGCATCCCGCTTGCGGAGCTTGAGACGATCTATGAAGGTAAGCTCGAGCCCGTGTTTGCCTGCAACATCCCCATGGAAAAAGAAGTGCTCCCTGCGCCCCGCTTCATGGCCGCTTCATGGCCGCAGCCGTGCCTGCGCACGGCTGCGGCACGCGCGCTCATCCCCGTGTTTCCGGGCACGAACTGCGAATATGACACGGCGCGTGCATTTGAAAAAGCGGGCATCGCAGCGGACATTCTTGTGCTCAGAAACCTTTCGGCAAACGACGTTGCCACATCCGCTGCGGAGTTCGCGCAGCGCGCGCGGGAAGCGCAGATCATCTTTATCCCGGGCGGCTTTTCCGGCGGCGATGAGCCGGATGGCTCCGGAAAGTTCATCACGGCTTTCTTCCGCAATCCGCGCATCCGCGAAAGCGTGGACGAACTGCTGAAGCAGCGGGATGGCCTGATGTGCGGCGTATGCAACGGGTTCCAGGCGCTCATCAAGCTTGGCCTGATCCCATACGGCGAAATCCGCGATGCGGACGCACAAAGCCCAACGCTGACGTACAACGTCATCGGCAGGCATCAATCCAAGATCGTTCGTACCCGCGTGTGCTCCAACAAGTCTCCGTGGCTGATGCGCACCGTGCCGGACGAGGTTTATTCCGTCCCGGTTTCCCATGGCGAAGGGCGCATCCTTTGTAGCGATGCGCAGCTTTGGGCGCTTGCAGAAAACGGGCAGATCGCCACGCAGTATGTCGACCTTGCGGGCGAGCCTGCCATGCAGGTGCAGTTCAACCCGAACGGCTCTGTTTGGGCGGTGGAGGGCTTGACCTCGCCGGATGGCCGGGTTTTCGGCAAAATGGGGCATTCCGAACGTATTGGAACGGGATTGTATCAGAATGTGGAAGGCCGCTACGACATGCAAATCTTTGCATCTGCGGCGGATTACTTTAAAATTTAACCTGGAGGAGGCGATTTGAAACACTATGGCGACCATCATTAAAGGAAAAGAAGTGGCCGAGTATGTGCTTGCAGACGTAAAGGCCGGGGCCGATGCGCTGCTTGCGCGGGGCATCACGCCCTGCCTTGCGGTCATCCTCGTGGGAGACGACCCAGCTTCGCAGGTGTATGTGCGCAAAAAGAAGGAGAAGTGTGAAGAACTTGGGATCCGTTCGCTGCAAATTCACCTCCCTGCGGAGACAACGCAGCAGGAATTGCTTGCACGGGTTGAAGCGCTCAATGAGGATCCTTCGGTGCACGGTGTTCTCTGCCAGCTTCCGCTGCCCGAGCAGATTGACGAGCAGACCATCGTGCGTGCAGTGCGCCCTGAGAAGGATGTGGACGGCTTCACCTGCCGCATTTCGGCGGACGAAAGGGATCTGATGCCCTGCACGCCCGCAGGCGTGATGGAGATGCTGCGCTATGCGGGGGTTGCCGTTGCAGGCAAACGGTGTGTTGTCGTTGGCCGCAGCAACATTGTGGGCAAGCCCATGGCGGCGCTGCTTTTGCAGGCGGACGGTACGGTGACGGTCTGCCATTCAAAAACGCGCGATCTTGCGGCTGTGACACGGGAAGCGGACATTCTGGTTGCAGCGGTTGGAAAACCGCACTTTATTACGGCGGATATGGTTAAGGAAGGCGCTGTGGTGATCGACGTCGGCGTAAACCGTGTGGCGGAAAAGAAGCTTCTGGGCGATGTAGACTTTGAGGCCGTTGAGAAAAAGGCTTCGTTTATCACGCCTGTGCCCGGCGGCGTTGGCCTGATGACGATCGCAATGCTGATGAAGAACACGGTGCGTGCGGCGGCGCAGCAAACCATATAACAGGACGAGAGGAGAAACCATGGCTTATTTTTACGAAGAACCTTCGCATACGTTCAGCGAATACCTTTTGATTCCCGGCTATTCTTCAGCCGAATGCATCCCGGCGAACGTCACGCTGCGGACGCCGGTCGTGCGATTCAAAAAAGGCGAGAAGAGCGCCATTGAAATGAATATCCCGCTTGTTTCGGCGGTGATGCAGGCCGTTTCGGACAATAAGATGGCCATTGCGCTTGCAAAGGAAGGCGGAATCGCGTTTATTTATGGTTCGCAGACCATCGAGCGTCAGGCGGAGATGGTGCGCCATGCAAAAAATTATAAGGCAGGTTTTGTCGTGAGTGATTCCAACATCCGCCCGGATCAGACGCTTGCGGATGTGCTTGCGCTCAAGGAGCGCCTTGGGCATTCCACCATGGCTGTTACGGATGACGGCACCGGCACCGGCAAATTCCTTGGCATCGTTACAAGCCGCGATTACCGCGTGAGCCGCATGGACCGCGCGACACGCGTTTCTGAATTCATGACGCCCGTGGAAAAGACCATTTTCGCACCGGAAGGCACAAGCCTGAAAGAAGCCAATGACATCATCTGGGATCATAAGCTCAACGCGCTGCCCATTCTCGATCAGAAGGGCCATTTGGTCGCGTTCGTGTTCCGCAAGGATTACGACATCCACAAGGGCAACCCGGACGAACTTTTGGACGCACATAAACGCTATGTCGTGGGCGCGGGCGTGAACACGCGCGATTATGCTGAGCGCATTCCCGCGCTTGTGGAAGCGGGCGTGGACGTGTTGTGCATCGATTCTTCCGAGGGCTATTCCGAATGGCAGAAGCGCACGCTCACCTGGGTGCGGGAGCGCTACGGCGACGCGGTGAAGATCGGCGCGGGCAACGTCGTGGACCGGGATGGGTTCCGCTTCCTTGCGGATGCGGGCGCGGACTTTGTAAAGGTAGGTATCGGCGGCGGCTCTATCTGCATCACGCGCGAAACCAAGGGCATTGGCCGCGGCCAGGCCACGGCAGTGATCGAAGTTGCCAAGGCGCGGGATGAATACTTTGAAGAGACGGGCATTTACGTCCCCATCTGTTCGGACGGCGGCATCGTGCAGGATTACCACATCACGCTCGCCCTTGCGATGGGCGCGGATTTCTGCATGCTGGGTCGATATTTCGCCCGCTTCGACGAAAGCCCCACGAGCCGCGTGCTGATCAACGGAAATTATATGAAAGAGTATTGGGGCGAAGGTTCGGCACGCGCGCGCAACTGGCAGCGGTATGACATGGGCGGCGCGGCGAAGCTCTCCTTTGAAGAAGGCGTGGATTCCTATGTGCCCTACGCCGGAAGCCTCCGGGACAACGTTTCCCTGACGCTTTCCAAGGTGCGTTCCACCATGTGCAATTGCGGCGTGCTCTCCATTCCGGAGCTGCGTGAGAAGGCACGGCTTACGCTTGTTTCCTCCGTCAGCATTGTGGAAGGCGGCGCGCACGATGTGCTTCTCAAGGACCGCACCGGCGCAATGTCAAAATAAAAGGCAAAAAATACGGAGCAGCCCGCTGGAAAAGTCTCTCCGGGATTGTCAAGGACCGCAGCCCTTGCCTTGCAATCGCGAGCGGCGACAGGTGCGGCGCGAGCAAAAAGCCTTGCGTGGCAAGGCTTTCTTTGCACAGAGCGCTGGCCGCGCTACCGGAGCAAGCGCGATGTGAAATCCTCGATCAAGTGGCGCTGCCACTTGATCGACAGCCTGTAGGCCGCCCTCTTGGGCGGCCTTTACAGCGCAAGTCATTCTTTGTTCTGCTTTTTTCGGCGCTCCAGAAAGACCCCGAGCACACAGGAGAGCGCAAACACACAAAGAAAAATCAACCAGCCGTAATGCAAATATTGGGGCGGAACGTCCGCCTGGAAGCCGCCGAACAGTTCTCCGAAAACGAGCCCGGCCGCATAGCCTGCAAACGCGCAGGCGGGGAAACAATACCTGCCGAATATGGACGGCAGGAAAACGATGAGCGCACAGCCCCAGAACACATGGCGCGCCGCCCATTCCGGCGTATAAAATTGCGGCAGCCCATAGCGGGTAAAGAAGAACAGGCCGAGCAGCGCAGCCGCGAGGAGAAGCGGGAGCAGAATCCGTTTTTTCATGGAATTACACACCTCCAAATCGTGCCCACAAAAAGAGGGCGTCCACAGTGGTGCCCAACGCATCCGCAAGGCGGAAGGCAAGGGAAAGCGTTGGGTCGTATTTGTTGTTTTCAATGGCGTTGACGGTCTGCCGCGTGACGCCGCAGCGCCTTGCCAGCTCCTCTTGCGAAAGCCCCTTTTCCGTGCGGAGCGAACGAATTTGGTTGTTCATGCGCTTAATCTCCGTACTTCCGCTTGAAGACCGCAAGCGCGGCCGCAAATACCGCCGCGATGAGGGCGAGCAGCGTGAACGAAGGAATGCCGCTGCATTCCCGCCCGTCAATAAAAACAAGTATGGCGCTGCGGATTGCATCGGCAGCGAGGATGCCGAGCGTGATGTAAAACGTGCTGACGCAGGCTTTGTCAAGAATTGCCCGCCTGCGTTCATCGCCCTGTTTGGCCAGCAAAACAAGCATCACAACAATGAGTGCGATGGATGCGGCGAACACGGCTGGCAGGATGTAAACGACAAGTGTGACAGCCTCCATGGGAAAACCTCCTTATGTAAAAAGGTTTTTACATAAGGAGTATAGCATAAATGTATTCCGATGTCAAATCTCTTTTACAACTGAAGAATGTAAAGGCGCTGAAGATCCTGCATTCGGTCAAAGGTATGAAGCGGCCCCGCATATGTCCATCCGAATTTTTCATACAGCGATTCATGGGTCGTATAAAGGTGCAGCCTTTCGATCCCAAGGCTCCGCATGGCGCCGGGGACGCTTTGGAGCAGGGCGCGGCCGATGCCGCAGCCCCGGTGTGCGGGCGAAACATAGACATTGCACAGCCAAGGATAGAGATCGGGCCGGACAAACAGATCCTCCATGGCGATGTGATAGATTCCGGCGAGCAAGCCGCCGTGGTAGGCCGCATACGTTTGCGGGATCCGGTTTTCGCAGGCTGCGTGCAGCAGGTATGCGCGGACTTGCTCCGGCGAATATCCTCCGGCTTCGCCCCACCAGGCTTGCATCCAGCCCGATACCAGATTCAACTCTGCGGGCGTATAAGAAGTCAGCTTCCGAATTTCCATAAAACGAGATCCTTTCCCTGCAGGGATATCATTGCACGGCCGCCGCTTCCGGGATAGAATGAAGAGAGCGTATGGCGGCAGACTTCAGCGTATCATCAGAATCCAAATAATTCAAGCAAAAGAAACGAAATACGTGCAGCAAAACGGATGCTTTATGCGTCTTAAAAATAAGGCAGGGGGGGAGGTTATCGGTGGAGCAGCAATTCGAGGCTCTGTATGCGCGCCATGCAGCCATGGTGTATTGGACGGCATACGGGATTTCCAGCAACCGGGATACGGCGGCCGAGGTCGTACAGAGCGTCTTTTTAAAAGCGCTTGAACGCTGGGCGCTCGTCGGAAACCTTGCGCCCATGCAGGCGCGGGCATGGCTTTTGCGCGTTGCGCGCAACGGGGCGATCGACCGTTTGCGGCGCGACCGGCGGGAGGTTGCTGTGGAAGCCATCCCGGAGGAAGCCATCCCTGCGGAACATCCCCTGCTCGTGCGGGAACGCGAAAACGCCGTGTGGGACGCAGTGCGTGCGCTGCCGCCGATTTACCGCGACCCTGTTGTTCTGCATTACTTCGCCGGGCTTACCCAAAAGGAAGTGGCCGCCGCATTGCGCCTTCCGGGCGGTACGCTCCGCGCACGGCTTGCCCGCGCAAGGGCGATGCTTGCGGATGTGCTCTCCGAGGAGTTTTCCGGTTAAACTGCCAAGACATAAGGTGTGCCATGAAACAGAAAAGACTCACACAATCCGAATTGGACGCGCTGCTGAACGATACGGCTGCTGTGCAGACCGAGGCGCTCCGGCTTGATGCTTTGCTCCCTGCTGTGTATGAAGCAGCGCAGCGGCGCGCCGCTTCCGCCCGCCCGCACATGCGGTGGCGCCCGTTCGCCATAGCCATGGCGCTTGTTCTCATGCTGGCAGCCGCGGTGCCTGCTTTTGCGCAGACCGTTATCGTAGAAGGGAAACGCTATGTCGCCTTTATGGATGCGGTGGAGATCGAAGGCACCATCTATGCGCTTGATGCGGATGCGCCGGATACCACCCCGCTCGTGCGTCTGCCGGACTCCGTGGAATATATCCGCCCACGCTCGGCGGAAGAAACGGAAAAGCCGGCGCCTGTGGTTTATGTGCTCGCCTTGGAAGCGGAACCGCTTCCACTGAAAAATCCTGCCTTCGTATCCCAGCACGGCACAGAGACAACCTCCCTGGCGCCGGTTCCGGTTTTTCCCGTAGTGGGGGATTTAATGGTTCGCGAAGGGCCGGACACGGAGTATGCGGCGATTGCAATATTGCACAGCGGCCAAACCGTCACAAAAGTGGGGCGCACGGGCAATTGGGCTATTCTGGAATGGGAAGGGGATTTTGCCTATGTATTTGATGCATATCTTTATGAACTGCCGGCGGAACAGGGCCCATACGCGCCCGTGGAATTCTGTGCTGCAGAGCCGGTAAACGTACGCGCTCTGCCAACGAGCCGTGAGGAATCGGCTGTGCTGCATGAGCTGCAAACCGGCGAGCGTGTTTTATGCACCGGGTACATCGGAGAATGGATGCAGATCGAATGGGAAGGGGGTTCCGCTTATGTGTTTGCGGAATACCTTGTACCCTGTGAAACCCAAGGAAACGGTTAAGATTGAAAAAACAGGAGGAACACCATGCTGAAAAACATGAAACACAGGCTTTGCCGGCTGCTTTGCCTTGCGCTGCTGCTTTGCCTTCCGCTTCCCGCTTACGCTACCGGGATCACGGTAGGCGGAGGCACAAACGCGGAGCAGGGCGGCACGGGCGAGGAAGCCGCCTATCAGCCCAGCACGTTGGAGGAACGCTATGGGAAGCCAAATCGCGTGAAGGGATTGACGCTGACGTTGGAGGAAGCGGAATATATCGAAGGACATGCGCTGCTTACGCTCAAATTCCGCAACCGGACCCGGCATGCATACCAGTATGGGCTGCCGTATTTCCTCGAAAAGCGGGGGACGGACGGCAAGTGGTACGCCGTGCCTGCCGGGAAGGGAAACTACGTTTGGCCGATGATCGGGATGGTCATTCTGCCGGGCAGGAGAGCGGAATTTGAAATTGACCTGCGGGCTCCCGCATTTTATGATGTGCCCGGGCCGGGAGAATATCGGATTGCAAAGGTGGCCGATCGGGTTGACCGGGAAGCGGATAAGGTATTACTCACGGTTGAATTCACCGTAGCGGGGGAAAAAACGCTTTATGCGACGGAGCCGGTCTACTTCCGTACAAGCCCCGGCACGAAACACGAGGCGGTCTATGAGCTGAAAACGGGCGAAGCCTGCAAGCAGATCGCTAAGAATGGAAAATGGATGCAGGTGGAACTTACAGACGGGCGGCGCGGGTATGTGTTTGCAAAATACCTGACGGAGGACGCGGCGACGCAATACTATATGCACCCGCTCATCGCGCCGCTCGGGGCGGAAAACATCCGATCCATCTCCGCAACGGACGACCCTGCGAACGACAGGAGCATCCAAAACCTGGGCGGTGCGGTTCTGAAGGGGCGCGCCGGAACTTGCGTGCACGTAACACTGAAGCGGGCGTACGATTGTTACGCGGTGCGGCTGTATCTGTTCGGGAATGCATGGGAGGCACAGGCGGCCGCAAACGCACTCAAGCGGATCGATACGATGGTTCCAGACGCGCCTTCCTATACCTATTACCGTATGGGGAATGCAATCGTGGAGTGGCGCGCGGAATCTTGGTATGATTTCAGCAAGAAGGAGCGCGCATATGCGGAAGCGGTGAACGGGGCTTTTGCGGAGCTCTGTGGCCTGGCGATCGTTTATCTCAACGGGTGAACAAGGAAACACTTGCCAGAGGGGGAACGGCCCCGCAGGATGCTCCCGGCGGGGTCCGCCTTTGCCGCGCGGCATTGCGCCGGCCGGTCATGCCGTGCTATGATAGTTCCATAAAATGCCAGGAGGGTGGAGCATGAAGCCGGATTTTTTTGCGGAGCTTACGGCCTATGTGCCGGCGGATGCGCGCGAGGCGGAGGAGAAGGCCGTGATTCTGGACTATGCGCTGAGGTTCCCGGATACGGTGCTCACGCGGGAAAACCGCGTCGCGCACATCACAAGCTCGGCGTTTGTGGTGAATGCTGCGGGAGACAAAACGCTGATGGCGCACCATATCCAGCGCGGCGTTTGGGCGTGGCCGGGCGGCCATGCGGATGGGGAGGCAAACCTTCTTGCCGTTGCCCTACGCGAGGCGGAGGAGGAAACCGGCGCTGCGGACCTACGCCCGCTTTCCCCGCACATTGCATCGCTTGATGTGCTGCATGTGCACGCGCATGTGAAGCACGGCAGATGGGTGAGCACGCATCTGCACCTTTCGGCAGCCTACCTTTTTGTTGCGGACGAGGCTGCGCCGCTTGCCGCCCGCCCCGGCGAGAACACGGCTGTGGCCTGGTTCCCGCTTGCGCAGATCGACGAAGCGCACTTCGGCGCGGAGGATGCATACCTTTACGGCAAGCTGGCCGCGCGGGCGCGGGCTTTGCTCGGGAAGGAATGAACGAAATGAAAGAAGGGGGTAGCTCGGAATTGCTGCCCCTCTTTTCATCAATATGACAATATGACATTGGATGCTCAGGTCAAATAGCTCAGCAAAAACGAGAGCATCATGCGGAAGCCTGCGGGCAGGCTGGAGAGTTCAATGTACTCTTCCCGCGTATGCGCGCCCGCCCCGCGGTAAACGCCGGTGCAGACCGCCGGGATGCCAAGCGAGAAAGGAATGTTACAATCCGTGGAACCGGAATGGAAGGACGGCGTGAGCTCTGCCTCTGCCCGGGTCGCAGCGGCGATGCGCTCCTCCAAAGCCTGCTGACGGGCGGCGTCCACATCTCCCATGCAGGGGCGTTCCCCCAAAAGCACAACTTCCACTTCGATGCCCATGCTGCGGTATGCCGCAACGATGCTTTCAAACATGGCTTTCATCTTTTCCAGGCAGGCGCGGGAATCCGAACGGTATTCAAAGAGCATGGATGCTTCCTGCGCGATGGTGTTCACGGAGGTTCCGCCTTCGATCATGCCGACGTTGTAGGTGGTTTTGCTGTCACCTTTGGCGGGCGGCTTCACGGCGTAAAGCGTGTCGATCATGGAAGCAAGGAGATGGATTGCGTTGCGGTTACCGAATGCGCCGAAGGAATGGCCGCCCTCGGTGCGCACGGTGACGCGATAGCGCGCGCTGCCGACTGCCTTGTTGCAAATGCCTCCGAGCCCGCCGTCAAACGAGACGACTTCCCGCACGCGGCCCGCATAATCCTGCATCAGCCGGCGGCACCCCTTGAGGTTGCCGAGCCCTTCCTCACAGGAATTTGCCACGAACAGAAAGCCGCAATCCGCCGTTTGCGGCTGCATGCGGAAGTAACGCGCGGCAAGCATCAGCGCTGCAAGGTTTGCCGTATCATCCCCAACGCCGGGGCAGAAGAGCCGGTCGCCTTCCCGGTGCAGAGGCATGGGGGTGAGGTCCGGAAAAACGGTATCCGTGTGCGCCATAAATACCACAACCTCACAGCCGGGCGTGGAGTTCACGGGCGCGATGACATTTTGCGCTGCATCAACGGTCACATCCGGGAATCCATTTTTTTCAAACCAGGCTTTTACAAACTGCGCACGCTGCGCTTCCTGATGGGAAGGGGCGGGAATCCCGCAAAGCGTTTCAATCAATTCGATCAGCGCGGTTTCATTTTCCGCCGCATAGCGGCGGGCAGAGGCCTCCAGTCCGCGTTCCATGTTCTTACCCTCCTGTTTGATTGCAATGAAGTTCAATAAAGTTCGGCCATGCTCCAATCCTCAAGCGCTTCGAGGATCGGCATCAGCGTTTCAGCGCGCGGAGTAAGGCTGTATTCCACGCGCACGGGGACTTCGAGGTATTCCTGCCGTGCGATGAGCCTGTCCTGCTCCAGTTCCTTGAGCGCAGCTGCAAGCACAGTGTTCGACACGCCGTCCAGGCTTTTGCGCAGCGCATTATAGCGCGAGGTCCCGTTGTTATGCAGCGAACAGAGAATCTGCATCTTCCATTTGCCGCCGATCAACCCGAGCGCGCGGTTCAGCGGGCAGGTTTCCATGCAGGGGCAGTTGGCGTGAATGCTCTCCATGCGGTAAGCACCTCCTGAGTTAGTCAGAAAAAGGTTCGTTCTTGCGCAACTGAAAAAAGATATTATAATAATAGCAGATAAGAAAAACGGAGTAAAGAAGGAAAACGGTTTTATGGAATTCTACCTGCAAGGGCTGACCATTGGGCTTGCCTACGTTGCACCCATCGGCCTGCAAAACCTGTTCGTGATTAACTCCGCGCTCACCCAAAAGCGCGGGCGGGCATATTTGACGGCGCTGATCGTCACGTTCTTCGATGTTACGCTGATGCTCGCGTGCTTCTTTGGCGTGGGTGCGCTGATGGAACGGTTCCGCTGGCTGCAACTGGGGGTGCTGCTCGTGGGGAGCCTCATCGTCTGCTGGATTGGAATTGGGCTGCTGCGGAGCAAGGCTACGCTTGATACGAGCCGGGCGGACGTGAACATGCCGGTTTTGAAGCTTGCCGGAAAGGCGTGCGTAGTAACCTGGTTTAACCCGCAGGCGCTCATTGATGGCACAATGCTTTTCGGCGCGTTTCACGCCTCGCTGCCTGCCGGGTTGGAGCTTCCCTTTGTGATGGGGGCCGCTTCCGCATCCATCCTGTGGTTTTCCGGCATTACCACGCTGATTACGCTTTTCAGCGCAAAATTCAACGACAAGGTGCTGCGTGTCATTAATATCGTTTGTGGCTGCGTCATCATTTTCTATGGCTTGAAGCTGTTGTATAATTTTATCCAAATGATTGCGGGGTAAAAACGGACGGCGAACACAAGGAGGGCGGCGGTTCCAAAGGGGAAACCACCGCCCTCCTTGTATTTTTGGCTTTATTAATTATTGAAAAATCTCTGCATAGAGCTCTTCAAAATGGGATGTATCCACCGGGGTGCCGGTGTTGCGCGCGCCGCCCTGCGCAGCCGTCTGCTCAGCCCAAAGGGGGAACATGGTGCGGTCCGGCGTAAAGTCGATCGGGCAATTGCGCTGCACATAAGCCGCCAGTTCCGCCTGCGACATACCAAGCGCGCCAAGCGCCGCAGCAAGGCGCTCCGGCCGGTAGGCGGCAAGCTCCTTCAGATACACCGGCAGCACGAAAGCGTTCGCAAGGCCATGCGGCGTGCCGTGGAAGTAGGTGAGCGGATAGGCGATGGAGTGCATGAGGGTTGTGCCCGTATGGGAAATCGCAACGCCGCCGAGCAACGAAATAAGCATCAGCTCATCCCGAAGGGAAGCCACATCGCCCAGCTCAAGCTGCGGCATCAGCTTTCCAAACCGTTCGAGCGCATGAAAGCTCAGCGCATCGGTAAGGGGAGATGCCTTCACGGAAATCACGCTTTCAAAGCAGTGCGTGAACGCATCCATCGCAGTGCTCCGCGTAATGGCAAGGGGGAGGCTGTCGGTATACGTTGGGTCAAGCAGCGCGAGGCAGGGATAGGTTTGGAGACTCCCAAAAGAGCGCTTGGTTTTCACCGTGTGCCATGTCATCACGGACCACGGCGTTGCTTCGCTTCCGGTGCCGGAGGTAGTGGGGACGGCGACGATGGGCAGAACCCCGCTTTCATACGAGTTTGTAAAAAGCTGTTCCGCGGGAATATCGTTTGCAGCAAATACGGCAACGGCCTTTGCCGCATCAAGCGGTGAGCCGCCGCCGATGCCGATGATGAAATCCGCATGAAACGCGCGCGCCTGTGCGCCAACCGCCCGGCACTGCTCTACATCGGGGTTGTTGCCGATTCCCTCAAACACACTGCATTCGATCTTTTGATGGGTAAGCGCTGCAATTACATCTGCAAGCGCACCGCTTGCGCGGCCGGAATGCTTGCCTGTTACAATAAACGCACGTTCGCCCAAACGCAGCGCCGCACCGTTGCTTTGCACTGCGCCGCGCCCAAAACGGATTTTTGTGGGAAAATGAAATCCAAATTCCATATAAACCTCCGGGATGGCATCAATAATGCATAATTATACCATCACGAAAACGGTTTAGCAAGCAGTTGCGGGATTGTTGCTGACAAAATCCGTAAACGCCTGAAATACAAGTTTATAACCGGCTTCGCTGGGATGCACGCCGTCAATGCAAATGAGATCCCGGAAACGGGGTTGGTCAAGAAAATAGCCGCGCACATCCACAAGCGGACATCCTGTTTCCTCTGCGATACGCACAATGGCGTTGGAATACGATTCGTGAAAGCGGTAGATTCGCTGCACATCTCCGAGCCAGCGAAGGATCTGCTTTGGGTCGTTTCCATTGCGCCCGAGGAAGGCGAGGTACCGCTCCGCGTCAATGGGCGGGAGCGTCATCAGCACGGGCTGGATATTCGCCCGCTTGAGGTCTCGCACCATACTGTGATAGGTTTCTTTAAAATGGGAAAGCCGTGTGAGCGGTTCGTGCTCCGATTCCGGAAGAACGGAGATTTCGTTCCACTTAAAGTTGCAATCGTTCCCGCCGAATTCGACGAGCGCATAATCGCATGCGACGCCCTGATCCAAATCCTGGCGAAGCAGGGAATAGCCCTTGTCTACCGTGATGCCGAAACGAGAGCGGTTTTCTGTTTCTATGCTGAATTTTTCGCGGAATTTTGCAAGGTATTCCTCCATCAGCGCGTGGTAGCGGTACGCGCGGTCGATCACCGTGCCCTTCATGACGGAATCCCCGTAAATCCTTGCCTGCATTGCTTCTTTCATATGTGCCACCTCCTGTGCCATAGTATATCCAAATTTCGTTAATAGTTTCGCCACAATCTAGTATTAAATACTAGCTTAATTAGATTATAATATTGAACTATTGCAAAGTCAAGTAAGATTGACGGTTTTTGCCATCATATGCTATACTTTTTAAAAATGTGCGCCGGAGGGTGTGCAGACTGGGAGGAAGAACATGCGGATCACGCCGGAACAGGCAAGTGCATTTCATTGCCCTCGGTGGGAAGAACTGCCCAAACTCCTGCTTTACATGGATCAGGTAATCCTGGTGCTGGAGGAGACGCTTTCCCTGTTTGTGGAGGAAAAAGAGAACGTTGTGACTTCCACGATGATCAACAACTATGTAAAGCAAAAGGTAATCCTGCCGCCTGTTCAGAAAAAATATGGGCGGGAGCAGCTTGCGCAGCTCATGGTCGTCTGCCTGCTGAAAAAGGTGCTTTCCATCAATGAGATTGCCGGCTTGATGGAACTGATGATTGCACGGTTTTCCCCGCAGGAGGCGTACGACAGCTTTTGCAGCGCGTTGGAGAATGCGCTTGTGAAAGCGTTTACGCATAAGGAATGGGTGGCGCCTCCGGCTGCAGAGGGGGAAGCGGCGGTTGTGGCGCAAAGCGCGGCGCTTGCGGCACTGATGGGAAAACTCGTTGTGGAAGATTGCCTTGCCGCAGCGGCTCCCGCAAAGCCCGCCCCACCGCAAAAAAAGCCCGCTGCAAAGGCGCAGGCGCAAAAAGGTGAGCCTGCGGAGGCGCAAAAGGAACCTGCCGGACAAAATATAAAATAAAATAGTAAAAAAGGTTGTCCCGGGGCGCCGAATTTGAATTGCAAAACCCGGATGGTTGTGATAAGCTATACTGACGGCGGTATGTCCATGGCATGTACATGCTGCGTTTGTGTAGCTTAATTATATTTTCGGAGGGTTTTATGGCAACGATGGAAAAGCTCGAAGGGAGCAAGGTAAAACTGACGATCGAGGTGGCGGCGGACGAATTTGAAAAGGCCGTTGAGAAGGCGTACCTCAAAACAAAAAAGAACTTCAACGTTCCCGGCTTCCGCAAGGGACATGCGCCGCGCAAGGTGATTGAAAACGCATATGGCTGGCTTGTGTTCTTTGATGATGCTTTCGATATTGCTTACCCCGAAGTGTACGAGGCTGCCGTGCGGGAGCACGAGATTACGCCTGTGGACCGGCCGGAAATTTCCATCCTTTCCTGCGAGCAGGGCACCCCTGTCGTGTTTACGGCGGAAGTTGCCGTGAAGCCTGAGGTTACGCTCGGCGCCTACAAGGGTATAGAAGTAGAAAAGCAGGAGTATAATGTTACGGACGAAATGGTCGAGGCCGAGATCCAGAAGGAGCGCGAGAAAATCGCGAGCACTGTGGAGGTCACGGGCCGTGCCGTTGCGGACGGCGACAAGGTGAACCTTGATTATTCCGGCAGCGTGGACGGCGTGAAGTTTGACGGCGGCACTGCGGAAAATCAGGAGCTCACAATCGGTTCCGGCATGTTTATCCCGGGCTTTGAAGAGCAGATGGTCGGCATGAACGTTGGCGAAGAGAAGGATATCACCGTGACCTTCCCGGAGCAATATCATTCCGAGGAACTTGCGGGCAAGGAAGCCGTGTTCCACGTGAAGGTGAACGCAATCGAAGAGACTGTGCTGCCCGAGGCGGATGATGAATTCGCAAAAGATGTTTCCGAGTTTGACACCATCGCTGAGCTGCGTGCGGACAAACGCAAAAAGTTGGAAGAAGCGGCGGAGCTGCGCGCAAAGAATCAGCGCGAAAACGAGCTGATCGAGAAGGCGTGCGAGAATGCGGCCGTGGAAATCCCCGAGGCGATGATTGAACGCCAGATGGATCACATCCTCAACGACATCCGTTACCGCCTGAGCATGCAGGGCATTTCTTTGGAGGATTACTGCAAATATACGGGAACCTCCATTGAGGACATGCGCAACGAAATGCGCGAGGATGCGGCAAAGCGCGTGAAGAGCCAGCTTGTTCTTGAGGCCATCGGCAAAGCGGAGGCTGTTGAGGCCGCTGCTGAGGAGATCGAAGAAAAGCTGAACGAATATGCCGCACAGTTTGGCGACAAAGCGGAAAGCTTCAAAACCGGCTTAACCGATGAGGATAAGCTTTACTTTGCGGATCAGATCGTGCTGGATAAGACCATCGCCCTGCTGATGGACAACGCGGTGGAAAAATAAACCGGCAGGAATTCATTGCATGGAATCAAGGAGGGAAGTATAATGAGCCTCATACCGATGGTTGTGGAACAATCCAACCGCGGCGAACGTTCTTATGATATCTATTCGCGCCTGTTGAAAGACAGGATTGTCTTTCTTGGCGGCGAGGTCACCGATGAGGAGGCCAATCTGGTTGTGGCACAGCTTCTCTTTTTGGAAGCGGATGATCCTGACAAGGACATCAGCCTTTACATCAACAGTCCCGGTGGATCCGTTACGGCGGGTATGGCGATTTATGACACCATGCAGTACATCAAGTGCGATGTTTCCACCATCTGCCTTGGCATGGCTGCCAGCATGGGTGCGTTCCTGCTTGCAGCGGGCGTGAAGGGCAAGCGCCGCGCGCTGCCCAACAGTGAGATCATGATTCACCAGCCGCTCGGAGGCGCGCGCGGCCAGGCTACAGATGTGGCGATCCATGCGGATTGGCTGCTGCGCACCAAGAAGAAGATGAACGAAATTCTCGCTGCGCGCACGGGGCAGCCCATCGAACGGGTGCAGGCGGACACGGAACGCGACAATTTCATGACGGCCGAGGACGCGCTGCGTTATGGCCTCATCGACGAAATCATCCCTCCAAGGAGGTAAGGTAAAGGAATGGCAAAATTTGACGAAAAAGGCACCGTGAAGTGCTCGTTTTGCGGCAAATCGCAGGATGAGGTGCACAGGGTTATCGCGGGGCCGGGCGTCTACATCTGCAGCGAGTGCATTGAACTTTGCCGCGAAATCTTGGAAGACGACGTAGATGCGGCGCCGGTGGATCTTGCGGATATCCCGAAACCGCATGATATTTCCGCGATTTTGGATCAGTACGTCGTTGGGCAGCAGAACGCAAAGCGCGCGCTTGCCGTTGCGGTATACAATCACTATAAACGCATTAACGCGGGGGCAGCTGCTGACGATGTCGAGCTGCAAAAGAGCAACATCATCATGCTTGGGCCAACCGGCTGCGGAAAGACGATGCTTGCACAGACGCTGGCGAAGATCCTCAACGTCCCGTTCGCTATGGCGGACGCGACTTCCCTCACAGAGGCGGGCTACGTGGGTGAGGATGTGGAAAACATCCTGCTCAAGCTGATTCAGGCTGCGGATTACGATGTAGAGCGCGCGGAGAAGGGCATCATCTATATCGACGAAATTGATAAAATTGCCCGCAAGAGCGAGAACACCTCCATCACGCGCGATGTTTCGGGCGAGGGCGTGCAGCAGGCGTTGCTGAAGATTCTCGAAGGCACGGTTGCAAGCGTACCGCCGCAGGGCGGGCGCAAGCATCCGCATCAGGAGTTCATCCAGATCGACACCACCAAGATCCTCTTTATCTGCGGTGGAGCGTTCGCCGGGATCGAGGACATTATTTCAAAACGCACAGGCAAGAAGATCATGGGCTTCGGTGCGGATGTGCAGTCCAATGTGGAGAAGGATGTCGGAGCGATCCTGAAGAACATCCTGCCGGAGGATCTGCTTAAGTTCGGCCTCATTCCTGAGTTTGTGGGCCGCATGCCGATCATCGTAACGCTGCATCAGCTGGATCAGGATGCGCTCATCGATATCCTTACCAAGCCAAAGAATGCGCTCACACGGCAGTATAAGCGCCTGTTCGAGATGGACGGCGTGGAGCTTGTGTTTGAGGATGACGCACTCATTGAAATTGCGAAGAAGGCGATTGAACGCAAGACCGGTGCGCGCGGCCTGCGTGCGATCTGCGAGGAAGTGATGCTCGACATCATGTACGACCTGCCTTCCCGCACGGATGTGAAGCGCTGCATCATCACCAAGGACGTGATTGATAAGGTCGCTCCGCCCCGCTTTGAGCTTGCGTCGGCCGAAACGGCTGCGCTGCCCGAGGGGACTGCGGTATAACTAAATGAAGAAGTAAAACAATGGGAGCGGTTCGCTGTTTGGCGAACCGCTTTGCATGAAAAAATCTAAAAAACAAGCCCAAGTATCGCAGGGCGCTACTGCCTGCCACTCCTCCCGCCAGCACTTCGCATCGCAAGTCCCTTTCGGTCCGGCACAAAGTCAGGGCATTTTAAGGTAATAATAAGTTCCTCAAACGTCGCAATTCCGGCGATGACGGCAATGGCGGAAAAGGCAATCCAAATATCGGTGCAAACGTACAAAAAGGGGAATGCGAACAGCGCAATGCCAGCTGCTTTGTTTGCGCATGTGTGCAGAAACGGCAGCTTACGGTATTTCAAAATGTCGATGCAAAGCGTTGCAAGTTTGAGCAGCAGGATCGAACAGAGTGTGGCACAAGCGAGCGTCAAGTCTTCTGCCATTGCGGATAGGCAGGGGCGGGAACACCCGCCCCTGAAGCTTTGTTGAAATCTCGAACCCTCGCAAATGATTTCGACGTAAGGCACGGTATCTTCATACCACTCCCTGCCGCAATTTGTGTTGAAGCATGGGTATAAATAATCACCTTTCAGGAAGCAAAGGAACGCATTCCTTTCCTGTTCGTTTGCAGCAAAACCCGGGATAAGCACAAAAATAATCCAATGAAGGCTTATGAAATCATTGCTTCCTAAAAATGGAAAGATGCTTTTTTATAAAAATCAAAACAAATCATGTAGCTTATGCTAATTGATAATATTCTGGATTTGCAGATTTAAAAGAAGTGAGGCCGTGGAGGCGGGTTCGCCCGAAACGAATGATGGCCTACCGTGAGTTTGTCACGGATGGGAATGCGTCCACCCTGTATACTTATGTTATTAAAACTGGAGGTGCTTTTTGTGCGGGAAACAGGAAAACGAAAAAGGGTGGCGTTTGTGCTGCAGGCTGAATGCGTCGCCTGCGGGTGCTGCCTTAAGGTTTGCCCAAGAAATGCCATAGCGGTAGTTGGCGGCATATTTGCCGCCGTGGATGCGGAAAAGTGCATAGGCTGCGGAAAATGTGCAAGGGAATGTCCGGCAGCAGTCATTGCCATTGGGGAGGTGACGGCATGAAAAAACGCTGGTATGATTATCTTTGGATCGCTTCTTCCGTTTATTTCCTTCTTGGCTTTGTAAACATTCTTTTTGCGTGGCTCGGGCTTGTTTGCTTCTTCCTGCCGCTCATTATCTCCGTTGCCGGAGGCGGAAAAACATACTGCAATCGCTACTGTGGGCGCGGCCAACTGTTTGCGCTGTTGGGCGGGCGGCTTGGCCTTTCCCGGAAAAAGGATCCGCCAAAATTTCTGCGCAGCAAGTGGTTCCGCTATGGCTTCCTGATTTTTTTCTTCATAATGTTTTTCCAGATGCTGTGGAACACGTGGCTGGTGTTTGAGGGCGCACAGGGCTTACATCAGGTGGTAAAGCTGCTCTGGACGATAAAGCTGCCGTGGCAGTGGGCTTATCACGGGGAAACGGTCGCTCCGTGGGCGGTTCAGTTTTCCTTTGGTTTTTACAGCATAATGCTCACATCCACCGTCCTGGGAATCATCACCATGGCTTTCTTTAAACCCCGCTCCTGGTGCGTCTATTGCCCCATGGGCACGATGACGCAGCTCATCTGCAAAGCGAAAGCGGGCAAAAGCGTGAGTTTGTCACGGAATGATGCAGAAAATACGTGTACAATACAATCAGAACAAGGGAGGCGAGGAACGTGATATTATTTGGAAGCCGCAAGGAAGCGGCAAAAGAGCAAAAGGAAAAAATGCTTGTGGTAAACAAAAACCGCTGCCCACAGAACCACCCGTGTCCGTCCGTCAAGGTCTGCCCCGTAGGCGCACTCTCCCAAAACGGATCCAGTGCTCCCACAGCAGATCAGGGCAAGTGCATCCGCTGCGGAAAATGTGTAAAATTCTGCCCTATGAAGGCGCTGACACTGGAATAAAAAACGAAAGGAGAACTCAAAATGGCAATACTAACAATTACGAAAGATAACTTTTCCAAAGAGGTTATGGAGAGCGTCCAACCTGTGCTGTTGGACTTCTGGGCAAACTGGTGCGGCCCTTGCCGCATGCTCTCTCCCATCATTGACGAAATCGGCGAGGAAACCGCAGGGATCAAGGTGGGAAAGGTGAACGTGGATGAGCAGCGGGAGCTTGCGGCGCAGTTCGGCGTCATGAGCATTCCTACGCTTGTGGTCATAAAAAACGGCAAAGCCGTAAAACGCTCCGTGGGCGTGCAGACAAAGGACCGCATCCGATCCATGTTGGCATAAATGTGCCGCCGTTCGCTGAAAAAGCGAGCGGCGGTATTCTATTTTGCAAGCATATTCAATCTTTTCCGGTCGATCAGCTCCACGCTGCCGCGTGTTAAAGCTACCATTCCTTCGCTTTGAAAATAACGCAGCATGCGCGTGACCACCTCCCGCGCCGTTCCCATGTGCGCGGCGATTCTGTCATGGGTAATCTTCAGAGCCTCACTGCCATCCACTGCACTTTCCTCCAGAAGAAACGCTGCCAGCCGCTTGTCAAAACTTTTCCACATGATTTGCTCAATCAACCACATGACCTCGGAAAAGCGCGAAGCCATCAGCTCGTTCGTGTAATTTGCAACGGCGGCGGAACCCTCCATAACCGTTTTGTAGATATCCGCCGGAATGATCCAAAGTTCTGCGTCCTTCTCGGCCTCCAGCGCCACATCGAACTGGATGCTGCGCATCATGCAGGATGCCGAAAACAGGCACATGTCATGCGCAAACAGACGGTAGAGCGTGATTTCCCTGCCCTCATCCGACGAAATAAACGCGCGGAGCTGGCCGGAGCAAACCAAAATAAGCCCCACGCAATCCGATGCACCATTGTGCATCAGCCTTCCCTTGGCAGCCGTGCGCTTGAATGCCGTATTCCGGAGCGTTTCCTTTTCCTGTGCGGTAAGTTTGTTCCAAACGGGAAAAATCTGTTCAAACAGCATGAAAGCATCCTCCTTTTCATGCAGAAAGTATAAAGCGGTTTGGACGCAGCATCACCATTCATTCATACACAGCATACTGCAAATGCAAGGTTCTGCCAACTCTTAACTGTTCTATTTTGCAGAAAACACATCCATACTAGCACCGATAAAGTGTTCGGAGGAACGGTATGGAGATCGTAGTATGGATTGTCATGCAGCTTGCGTTGTTCGGCGGGCTGCTTTGGTTTGTAAGCGCGCGGCGTGACCGGGAAATGGGCGTTGCGCGGCGCGCAGCACCCAAGGGCGAAACGCGGGAACTGCATGAACTACGCGCGCAGCGTGCCCGGGCGCTGAATATGCCGCTAACGGAATTGGCACGGCCGGCCAGCATGGAGGATATCGTGGGGCAGGCGGACGGCATCCGCGCGCTGCGCGCGGCGCTGTGCGGCAAAAACCCGCAGCATGTGTTGCTGTACGGCCCGCCGGGTGTGGGGAAAACCTGCGCGGCACGCCTTGTGCTGGAGGAGGCCAAGCGAAACCCGGAATCCCCATTTGACGCGGAATCTGCGTTTGTCGAAGTGGATGCTACCTGTGTGCGTTTCGACGAACGCGCAATTGCAGACCCGCTGATCGGCTCCGTTCACGATCCGATTTACCAAGGTGCAGGCGCGCTCGGCGCGCAGGGCGTGCCGCAGCCCAAACCCGGCGCGGTAACGCGCGCGCATTGCGGCGTTCTGTTTCTGGACGAAATCGGCGAACTGCACCCGATGCAGATGAACAAGCTCCTGAAAGTGCTGGAGGACCGGCGGGTGTATTTCGACAGCGCGTATTATTCGCCGGATAACAGCGCCATTCCACCGCATATCCATGACATTTTTCAAAATGGCCTGCCGGCCGATTTTCGCCTGATCGGCGCGACGACGCGCAACCCGGAAGAGATGCCGCCCGCCCTTCGTTCCCGCTGCGTGGAACTGTTTTTTCGCCCGCTGGGGCAGGCGGAGCTTGCGGCAATCGCGGATGGGGCAGCAAGACGGCTTGGAATTGCAATGGGCGGGGAAGCGCTTGCAGCTTGCGCTTCCTATTGTGCCTCCGGCCGTGATGCGGTAAACATTGTGCAGCTTGCGGGAGGTGCAGCGCATGCGGAAGGGCGAAATGAGATCACGCAGGAGGATGTGCTTTGGGTTGCGGAAACATGCCGCCACAGCCGCAGGCTGATGCCCCACCTTCCGGAAAAACCGCGTGTGGGCGTCTGTGCGGGCCTTGCCGTTTCAAGCGGCGGGCAAGGGGTGGCGATGGAAATCGAGTGTACTGCTACACGCGTGGAGCGTGGCGCAGGTACGCTCCATTTGGGCGGCATGGTGGAGGAAGAGGAAATTGACCTTCGCACACGCAAACTCCGCCGCAAGGGCACAGCGCGCGTTTCGGCGGAAAATGTCCGCGAGGCGTTCCGCAGGCGCTTTGCGCTTGATTGCCGGGACTATGATGTGAGCTTCAACGTACCTGGCGGCACGCCGATGGATGGGCCATCTGCAGGGATTGCGCTTGCCGTGGCGCTTATGAGCGCCATTGCGGAAAAAGCGCCCGTACCGCTTCTGGCGCTTACAGGGGAAATCACCGCGCAGGGCGAGGTGCGCCCCGTCGGCGGTGTGCGGGAAAAGTTGGCCGCCGCAGTGGAGGCCGGCGCGCAGACACTCGTCATTCCGGCCGACAATTGGGAGGAAGGGTTTGCAAAACTTCCCGCTGCGGTATACCCCGTGAAAGACATTGCGGAAGTGATGCGCATTGCCTTTGACATCCCGCGTGAGGCGGAATGGATCGATGGTATCATCCCGATTGGGGGATGCCAGCTTGCCATCGGAGACTGAACCAAACTGAAGCCGGCGCCCCCGCCAGAAGCGGACGCCCATAAAAACGGCCACAGCGTCCCACCCGTTCAATGGCACGGGTGGGACGCTGTGTTTTTCCTGTATCTCCCAACGCCCGGGGGCGTTTTTGCACTATGCTGTTCCCGTGAATTCCTTTTTTATGTTTTTGCACCAAATTCATATTGTTGTCACACAAACGGTTTATATGTATAATTGAATGAAACCAACGCCGGAGCCGTCCGGCGGAAAAAAGGAATGAAGACCATGGAAAGAAACAATACGATTTATGAACATATCCCGCTTGTTCCGCTGCGGGGCCTTGTGGTGCTCCCCGGCGAACTGCTGCATTTTGATGCGGGCAGGCAAGGGAGCGTGAAAGCGCTTGCGGCTGCAGCGGAGGAGGAGAGCGTTGTGTTCCTTACATCGCAAAAGGATGTAAGGAAAAACGAGGTCGGACGGGACGACATTTACCGCATCGGCACGCTGTGCCGCATCCGTCAGGTGCTGAATCTCCCGGGCGATACAATGCGCGTGCTTGTGTACGGGATTTGCCGCGCGCGTTTTACCAGCCTTGAACACGGGGAATACTTGACTGTGGACGCCGTGCCGCTCATTGCACCGCCTTATGACGAAACCGAGGCGGAGGCGCTGCGCCGCCGCCTGGCAAAAGCGCTTGGCGAATATGCCGCACTTTCCACCAAGCTTACGGCGGACACTGCGGAGAACGTTTCGCGCACGGAAAATGTGGGCGCGTTTGCGGACGCGGTTGCCAACGTAACGCTTGTGAAGGCGGAGCAGCGGCAGCATGTGCTCGAATGCTTTGACGTTCCGGAACGCCTGCGTGAAACGCTTGCGCTTGTGTTGGATGAAATTGAAGTTCTGCGCGTAGACCGCCGCATTTCGCAGGAAGTAAAGCGCAGGGTGGACAAGAACCAAAAAGAATACTACCTGCGCGAGCAGATCAAGGCCATCCGCGCGGAACTCGGTGAAACGGAGCAGGCCGATGCGGACGTGTTCCTTGAGCGCCTTGAAAAGAAGGCCATGCCGGATGCGCTGCGCGAGACCGTCCAAAAAGAAATCAACCGGTTCCGGGAACTGCCCGCTGGTTCGCACGAGCAGCCGCAGATGCGCAATTATATCGAATGCATGCTCGACCTCCCGTGGACGGAGGAAACCAAGGACGACCTTGACCTTGCCCACGCGCGCGCGGTGCTTGATGCGGATCATTACGGCCTTGAGAAGGTGAAGGACCGCATCATTGAGCACTTGGCCGTTGCCCGCCTCACGGGCAAGGTCACGGGGCAGATCCTCTGCTTTGTCGGCCCTCCGGGCGTGGGCAAAACATCCGTTTCGGAATCCATCGCCCGTGCGCTCGGCCGCAACTTCGTGCGCATGAGCCTCGGCGGCGTACATGACGAGGCGGAAATCCGCGGGCACCGGCGCACCTATATCGGCGCGATGCCGGGCCGCGTGATTGCAGCCATGCGGCAGGCAGGTTCTGTAAACCCTGTTTTGCTGTTCGATGAGATCGACAAGCTCACAAGCGATATGCGGGGCGACCCGGCATCCGCTATGCTGGAGGTACTGGACAGCGCGCAGAACCATGCGTTCCGGGATCATTTTCTTGAGGTGCCGTATGACCTTTCCAAGGTCATGTTTATTACGACTGCAAACAGCACGGACACCATCCCGAGGCCGCTGCTTGACCGCATGGAAGTGATTGAAGTGCCGAGCTACCTGGAAAACGAAAAGCGCGAAATTGCCAAGCGCCATTTGCTGCCCAGGCAGATGGAAAAACATGGACTGAAAAAGTCCATGCTGACAATCCCGGATGATGTGATGGCAGAGCTCATCCGCGGCTACACGCGCGAAGCGGGCGTGCGCTCGCTGGAACGGACGCTTGCCAAGGTGTGCCGCAAGGCGGCCTGTGAAATCGGCGAAGGGAAAACGCGCGTGCGGCTTACTGCACAGCGCATGAAAGAATACTTGGGTCCCGTGCGTTACCTTGATGTAGCTGCCCATAAGGAAGACCTCGCCGGCGTTGTGAACGGCCTTGCGTGGACGAGCGTGGGCGGTGAATTGCTGGAAGTAGAAGCGCAGTCTGTGCCCGGCAGCGGGCAGATCATCCTGACTGGCAAGCTGGGCGATGTGATGCAGGAAAGCGCGCGCGCGGCGCTCACGTTCCTCAAAGCGCATGCGGAGGTGCTCGGCATCCCCATGCCGCTTGATAAGCGTGACATCCATGTGCATGTACCGGAGGGCGCAGTACCCAAGGACGGCCCTTCCGCCGGCATCACGATTATGACGGCGATTGCGAGCGCGCTCACGGGGATTCCCGCAAGGGCGGACGTGGCCATGACGGGTGAAATTACCCTGCGCGGGCGCGTGCTGCCCATTGGAGGCCTGCGCGAAAAGTTGCTTGCCGCTGCGCGTGCGGGGATGACGAAGGTAATTATCCCGGAGGAAAACCGTAAGGACTTGTTTGAAGTTCCGGCAGAAGTCCGGGATACGCTTGACATCGTCTTTGCACGGGATGCGATGCGCGTGCTTGCAGAGGCGCTCACGCGCATGCCGGGCAGCGAAGGGATTCAGGCGGAGGTGTTGCCGCTGCATGTACCCTCCCATGGCCGGCCGGGAGCAATCCAATAACCCATGCAACGGCAATGGATGGACTGAGGGGGCATATGGAAGAATTCACGATCAAAAAAGCCGTGTTTGAAACGAGCGTAGGGCTCGGCGGCACATATCCTGAAGGCGGCGTGCAGATTGCTATGGTGGGGAAATCCAATGTCGGAAAATCCAGCCTCATCAATTCGCTGTGCAACAACTTCAAGCTGGCGCGTATCTCGTCAAGCCCGGGAAAAACGCGGCTGATCAATTTCTTTCGCGTTAACGATGCGTTCCATCTTGTGGACCTTCCCGGCTACGGCTTCGCGAAGGCGCCGAAGGTGGAACAGGAGAAGTGGGGCAGGCTGATGGAAGCATATCTTTCCTCCGGGCTGCTGACGCACATTTTCATGCTTATCGACATCCGGCACGCACCCACGGCGGAGGATAAGCAGATGTTCGAGTGGATTTTGTATTACGGCGTGCCGTTTACCCTTATTGCCACCAAAGCGGATAAACTTGCCCGCTCAAAACGGCAGCAGGCTGCAAACGCGGCGGCAAAGCTTCTCGGGGCGCCGCCCTATGCGATTCCATATTCCGCGGAAACCGCGGAAGGACGGGCGGAGGTGTGCGCGCGTATCGGCGCGATTCTTGCGGACGCTATGCCCGGTATGTGACGAAACATGGAGGAAAGAGGCCTGCGCAGCCTGTGCCGGGCCTCTTTTTTCATCGTTTTGCCGCGTTTATGAAAATAGGTATTGACATATAAAAGTGCCTTTCGCATAATAGTGGAGTGAAAAATCAATCTGCCGGAGGGTACCGTGATGGGCCTTAGAAAATGTCCCCGCTGCGAACTGAATTATATTCGCGACGATGAAAAATACTGCAACGTTTGCAAAAGAGAAATGAAGGGTGAGCCGGATGTTGAAGACGGCGTTGTGCTTTGCATTGAGTGCGGAGAAAACCCGGTTGTGAAGGGTTCCGACCTCTGCGCAATTTGCCTTAGGGAGGCGCGGCGGCAGGAGAAGCTTTCCAATCTGTCCGACGATATGCATGAGCGCGGCGATCTTTCGCTGACGAGCGTTGCGCTTGATGAAATCGAGGTGCCTCTGCCTGCCGATGGAGAGATTCCTGAAAGCGAGCTGGACGAAATCGACAAGGAACTCGGCGAAGAAGACGCCGATGATCTTTCCGATGACGAAAAGCCGGAAGACGATTAAAGCGTTTTGAGCGGAATGAGGGTATTTGCACTGGCTGACCTGCACCTTTCCGGCAGCGTTAACAAGCCTATGGATGTGTTTGGCCCCACGTGGGACAACCACATTGCGCGCATCCGCGAAGCATGGCTGGAAACGGTGGGGGAAGAGGATTTGGTGCTGATTCCGGGGGACGTCAGTTGGGCGATGCACCTTGCGGAAGCGAAAACGGATCTTTGCACGATTGCGTCCTTCCCGGGGAAAAAGCTGATTTTGCGCGGCAACCACGATTATTGGTGGAACTCGCTTGCGAAGGTGCGCGGGGCTCTGCCGGAAGGGATGTACGCGCTGCAGAACGATGCGTTCGTTTTCGGCGACGTTGCCATCGCGGGGTCGCGCGGATGGACGTGCCCGGGCAGCGTTGGGTTCGATGAGGCCGCAGACCGCCCGATTTATGACCGCGAGGTCATCCGCATGGGGCTTTCTCTTTCCGGCGCGCCGAAGGACAAACTTCTGCTTTGCATGATGCACTATCCGCCGTTTAATGAGCGGAGGCAGCCTTCCGGGTTTACGGAGCTGTTTGAGCAACACGGCGCAAAGCATGTGGCATATGGCCACTTACACGGCAAGGCTTGCCGGAATGCGTTTGAAGGCGAGCGCAATGGCATACAATACACGCTTTGCTCCGCGGATCATTTGGAATTCAAACCCAAGCTTATCGTTGCGGTTTGAAACCGGCAAAACGGATTAGACAAAAGAAGATCAGAAAATGCAGCATTTTAAGAAAGGCCCTCGTTACGAGGGCCTTTTGCTGTATAATCGACGGACTTTCTGCGGAAAAATAGCTGGATTTTGCGCGGCGGGGAAAAAACGCAACGTGAATACGAAGGCATTTTCCCATGAAAACGGGCGCAAAAATGAATTAAGGTGGTGACAAGTGTAGCGAAGTGGTGTATAATGGGGTCAGATGATGCGAAGGTGTATGCATATGCAGATTCGCAGAACTGAAGGAGGCGTACGCGATGCTGATCAACTCCTTTGAGCATAACGTGGACGCCAAGGGCCGGCTTTTTATTCCGGCTAAGTGGCGCGAGGATTTGGGAAGCACCATCATCATAACCCGGGGCATGCTGGGGAAGAGCGATCGGCGGTGCCTTTTCGGCATGTCGCTCACAACATGGGACATGCTTCTTGAGCGCTACAACAAAATTGCAATGACCGATGTCAAGGCGCAGAACGCCCTGCGCATGACGTTTGCCAACGCTTGCGATTGCGAGCTGGACAAGCAGGGACGCATCCTCATCTCCAGCACGCTGCGCAAGTATGCGGGCATCGACAAAGACGCGGTGCTCGTCGGCATGGGAAACCGCATCGAAATCTGGAGCGGAGATATGTGGGCGAACCAACTGGAAGCAAGCGAGGACGATGAGGACGATGCGCTCGCTTACCTTGCGGGGCTTGGCATATGAGCGGGTTCCATCACATTCCGATCCTGCGGGACACAGTCGTCAGCCTGCTTGCTCCACAGCGCGGCGGCACATTTGTGGATGGAACGCTCGGCGGCGGCGGCCATGCTGAAGCTGTTTTGGAACGGTTGCCCGAAGGCGGCAGGCTCTATGGGATCGACCGCGACAGCGCGGCGATTGAAGCGGCTTCCCTGCGGCTCACCCGCTTTGGAGAAGCGTTCACGGCCATCCGCGGCAATTTTTTTGATATGAAGCGCCTGCTTGCAGGGCAGGGCGTCATGGAAGCAGATGGGATTTTATTGGATCTTGGCGTATCCTCCCATCAGCTTGACACCCCGGAACGCGGTTTTTCTTACCATGAGGACGCGCCGCTCGATATGCGGATGGATCCCTCCGCACCACTTTCTGCCTATGATGTGGTGAACGGTTACCCGGCGGAAGCGCTTGCGCGGATTATCCGGGAGTATGGCGAGGAGCGATATGCCATGCGCGTGGCGGACGCCATCGTGCGGGAACGTGAAAAAGCGCCGCTGGACAGCACCGTGGGCCTTGCGGACATCGTGAAGCACGCAATGCCCGCTCCGGCGCGGCGTGAACAGCAGCACCCGGCGCGACGCACGTTTCAGGCGCTGCGCATCGAGGTGAACGGTGAACTTGCGGGCCTTTCGGATGCGCTGACCGATGCGCACGACCTGCTGAGAAGCGGCGGTGTGCTCGCGGTGATCACCTTTCATTCTCTGGAGGACCGCATCGTCAAACAGGCGTTTAAAACGTTTGAGAACCCTTGCACCTGCGATCCGCGTGCCCCGATATGCACCTGCGGCAAAAAGCCAACGGCACGGATGCTCACAAAAAAGCCCATTGTGGCGGGAGAAGCGGAGCTCAAAGAAAATCCACGCGCACGCAGCGCAAAGCTGCGCGCCATACAAAAGTTATAAGTTAAGGCGGAAACGAATACCATGGCAGTAGCGGCAAGAAAAGACGAATACGTGTACGCGCCCTCGCGGGTGTATTCGCACAGCCGTGCGGCAACGGCAGAGGCTCTGCCGAACGAAATGCCGCAGCGGGCGCCCCGGCCTGAAGAACCCGGAAGCACGGAGGCTGAACCACGCACGCGAACCAGGGAACCTGCGGTAAAAACACGCGTACAGAAAGGCCCCTCGCCCCGGCAGCGCCGCAAGCAGCGCGTTTTGCCTAAAGTGGCAAGCGTAGCGTGCATATTTCTGATTGCCGCAGTTCTCATCGGCGTGATCGTGCGCTATTCCGCCATCGCGCTGGCCTATTCCGCCGTGAACGATTTGAAGGATGGGATCGCTGAAAGCGAGCGCAACATTGCGGCGCTCAACGTACAGCTGAACAACGCGCTGAACATTGATGCGGCGCGCGAAGCGGCGCTTGCAGTCGGGTTGGGATATCCCACGGCAGAGCAGATTGTGCGTGTGCGTGAAACGGTCGGCAACTATCAGAAAAATGATGGCGGTACGGATGGGGAACCCAACCAAAATCAGGACGCGAGCACAAATCCGGATGGGGACATGAATACGGACTGAGGTGCTCTCGCCCTTTGGAGGAAAATACATGGGAGCACCCGGCGTTTCTTACAAGAAAAGACTGCTTGCGGCCCTGGTCGTAATCGCCACGGTATTCGTGGTGCTCATCGGCCGGCTGTTCTATATTCAAGTCGTTCAAAGCGATGAACTGCAGGAGCGGGCGCTTTCGCAGTGGACGCGCGACACTTCCCTGTCTGCGGCGCGCGGCAGTATTCTGGATACGACAGGCGTGGTGCTTGCCCAGAGCGGTACGGCTTACAAGGTCGTGATTTGGCCGAACAGCATTGACGCAGTGGAGCGCACGCGCGTAGCAACGGAGCTCGCGGAACTTCTGGGGCTGGAATACGAAACCGTGCTCGCCAAAGTCAGCGACACAAAGAAGCAGGAGATTATCCTCGCTCGCCGCGTGGAACGCGAGGTGATCGACCAGATCGCAGCCCGTAAGCTCGGCATGGGCGTTGGCACTGCGATTGACACAAAGCGGTATTATCCTTCGGGCACCCTGTTTTCCCAACTGTTGGGCTTCACGACCGTGGATGGCGTGGGACAATCGGGGCTCGAGCAGAAATATGACAAATACCTTGCCGGCGAGGACGGACGCATGATTACGGAGACCGACCGCAAGGGCAACGCGCTCGCCTACGGCGTGCAGGAAATCATCGAACCGGTGGATGGGTACAACCTCGTTTTGACGGTGGACAGCGTCTACCAATCGTCGCTTGAGAAGGCGTGCAAGGAGGCTCTTGAGGTCAATAACGCAGCGACGGCGCAGGGCATCCTGATGAATTGCAAGACCGGCGCGATCCTCGCAATTACCACGCAGCCGGATTATGATCCGAACGACCCGCCCCGCAAAGACGCGGAGCTTCTCGCTTCGGTCACGCGAAACCGCGTTGTGGCCGATGCGTATGAGCCGGGCTCCACATTCAAGCTTATCACGCTTGCTTCGGCGCTTGACAGCCACGCCATCGACGAAAGCTTCGGCATTTATTGCCCGGGATACCACATCGTCAACGGCGAGAAGATACGCTGTTGGAAGTCTGGCGGCCATGGCCAGCAAACCCTGTTTCAGGTGGTGCAGAATTCCTGCAACCCCGCCTTTATGGCGATGGCTCAGGCCATGGGCGTGGAAACCTTTTATGAATACATCTACGCGTTTGGCTTTGGCACCTCCACGGGGAGCGGCATCACGGGTGAAGCGAGCGGCATCGTGACGCATCAGAAATACATTACTGAAAACACGCTCGCGCGCATCGGATTCGGCCAGAGCATCGCCATGACGCCATTGCAGCTTGTTACGGCTGTATCTGCGGTGGTGAACGGCGGCAACCTGATGCAGCCTTATGTGCTGAACCGGATCGTTGCAAATGACGGCACGGTGATCCTCCAAAACGAGCCTACGACCGTGCGGCGCGTCATCCGAGAGGAAACCTCTCAGCTGGTGCGTGAGATTGCGGAAAGCGTTGTCACGAGCGGAAGCGGCCGCAACGCTGCGGTTGCCGGTTACCGCATCGGCGGCAAAACGGGAACGGCGCAGAAGTATGAGGACGGCAAAATTGCCGACGGCAAGCTGATCGCTTCGTTCATCGGCTTTGCTCCGGCGGATGACCCGGAATTCGTGTGCCTTATCCTGGTGGATGAACCGCAGGTCGGCACAGTTTTCGGAAGCACGGTTGCAGCGCCGTTTGTGAAACAAATGCTGGAGGAAACGCTGCGCCATGCGGGATACCTTCCCGAGGGAAACGAAGAATCCGTGGCGGTTCCCCCGCTTGCGGGAATGACCATCGCGGAGGCCGCAGAGGCACTCAAGGACATCGGCCTTACCGCGACATATCAGGATGACAGTGCGGAACTTGTTACCGCGCAGATCCCTGCGGCGGGGCAAGCGGCTGTGAAAGGCTCGGGCGTACTGCTTTACACAGCGGACACGAGCGCGGAATACAGCACTGAAGGAGAAGACGAACCGGAGTTGGTTACCGTGCCGGATGTGTCGGGCATGACGCGCCTTAAAGCAAGCGATACGCTGAAAGCAAAGGGGCTTAAAATTTTGATTTATCCGGAAAACCAGACGGGAAAGGCCATCCGCCAGTCCCCGATGGCCGGAGAGAGCGTTCCGGCCGGCACAGAGGTGCTTGTGGAATTTTCCAGCACCAACATCGGAGACGGATAATGTGCGCCGGCGAATACGGCGCAAACGGGATAGAGTGGGACTGAAAGGAAATGGGGAATAAGAATGCTGCTTTCTGAACTTGCCGGCGCAACGGCGCATGAAAAATGCACGGGGAAGGACACACCGATTGCATCGCTGCAATACAATTCCCGCAAGGTTGGGAAAGGCGACCTGTTTTTCTGTGTCGTAGGCACATTTTCAGACGGGCACGCCTATGCCGCGCAGGCTGTTGCGGCAGGTGCGGCCGCGCTTGTGGTGGAGCATGAACTCCCGCTGCCCGTACCTCAGGTTGTCGTAGAAAACACGCGCATTGCAATGGCGGAAATGGCGGCGGCTTTTTATGGATATCCTGCGCGCGGCATGCGCATCGTAGGGGTGACGGGTACCAACGGAAAGACCAGCACCACTTACATGCTCAAGGCGATTGCAGAGCAATGCGGCTTAAAGGTGGGACTCATCGGCACGATTCGCAACCTCATCGGCGAACGTATCGTTGATACGGAGCGCACGACGCCCGAAAGCGTGGATTTGCAGCGCATTTTGCGCGAGATGAAGGATGAAGGCGTGGAACTTGTGGTGATGGAGGCATCCTCCCATTCGTTGGATCAACGCCGCGTGCACGGCATCGAATTTGAAACAGCGGTCTTCACCAACCTGACGCAGGATCATCTGGATTACCATAAAACCTTTGAAAACTATCTTGCGGCAAAAATGCGCATTTTTGCGCAGGCGCGGCAGGCTGTGGTGAACCGGGATGACCCGCATGCGCAAACGATTCTCAATGGGCTTACGATACCATGCAAAACCTTTGGAATCCGCGAGCAGGCCGACATTTCGGCAAGCGAGATCGATATTACCACCCGCGGCGTGCAGTTTGACATGCATTGCCCGCTCGGAACGATTCGGATGTATGTGCCGATTCCCGGCCTGTTCAGCGTGTTTAACGCGATGGGCGCCGCCGCTGCGGCAATTCAACTCGGCCTCCCGCTTTCCGCCGTTAAAAACGGCATCGAAACCATGGGCAGCGTTTCGGGCAGGCTGGAACCCCTGCCTACGGGCGGACGGAATTTCACGGTGCTTTTGGACTATGCGCATACGCCGGATGCGTTGGAGAATATCCTTAAAACGGCGCGCGGCTTTGCAGAGGGGCGCATTGTAACGCTCTTTGGCTGCGGTGGAGACCGTGACCATGCAAAGCGCCCCATCATGGGTGAAATTGCCGGACGCTTTTCGGATTTCCTCGTTGTCACAAGCGACAACCCGCGCACGGAGGATCCGATGGCCATTATTGAGGCCGTGCTTGAGGGAGTCCGCAAATCCAGCTGTCCGCACGTTGTGGTGGAAAACCGTTATGAGGCGATCCGCTATGCGCTGGAGCATGCACAACCCAGGGATGTTATCATCCTTGCGGGCAAGGGACATGAAAACTATCAGGAGATCGGCAGCGGAAAGCGTCATTTTGACGAAAAGGAAATCGTTGCCGAACTGCTTGGCACAAACGAGAAATAACGTTTCGGGCATATCGCCCGGTTGGATACGGAGGATGTTATGCAATACCCGATTTATGCACTGTTGCTCGCTGCGATTGTAACCATCGCGCTCGGCCCCGCGCTGATCCCGCTGCTTAAACGGCTGAAATTCGGACAGACGGAACGTGACGACGGGCCGCAATCGCACCTTAAAAAAACGGGTACGCCCACCATGGGCGGCATGATGTTCATCGCCGGCATCCTTGTCGGAACGCTCGCATTCTCCCTCAATGCCACGGAGCTTGCGCTGCCTGCGCTGCTTGTTACGGTGGGGTTTTCCCTGGTCGGATTTCTGGATGATTTTTTGAAGGTGAAATATAAAAACACCGTGGGCCTTAAGGCATACCAGAAGATCATCGCGCAGTTCGGCATTGCGCTCATCCTTGCTTTATATGCCTACAACAGCCCCTTTGTGGGCTCGAAGATTTACCTTGCGTTTTTCGACGTGGAATGGGATCTTGGCGTGTTCTATATCCCGTTTGTGATGCTCATCATCATTGCAACGGTTAACAGCGTGAATCTGACTGATGGGCTGGATGGCCTTGCTTCCGGCGTAAGCCTGATTTATGCTGTCACGATGGCGATTATCTTTTATTATATGTCCACTGTAATGATCCTGCCGAGCGACGCGGGACAAGCTGCGCAAACACAATATGCGGCGGAACTGAACTCCATGTCCATCTTCGCTGCGGCGGTTGCAGGCGGGTGCCTCGGGTTCCTTCGGTTCAACTCCTATCCGGCGCGGATTTTCATGGGAGATACGGGATCGCTTGCCCTTGGCGGTGCGATTTCCGTGATGGCGATCTTCAGCCGTGCAGCGCTGCTGCTGCCCATGATGGGCGCATGCTTTGTCGCCTCCTCCGTTTCGGTGATTCTGCAGGTTGGCTCCTACAAGCTGCGCAAAAAGCGCATATTCCGCATGGCGCCGCTGCATCATCACTTTGAACTCAAAGGATATGCGGAAACGCGGATTGTGTCCGTGTACATGATCGTTACCACATTCCTGTGCCTTGTATGCCTTTTGGCATACGTGTAAGAGTTTGTTAAGCCGTTTGGTGCTTTTGGACGTAAGCCGTGGTTTTCTGATTGGCGCTTGGCACGGCAGACGACGAGGGTAAGGTGCTTGAGGCAGAGCGCGGCTCTTTTGCCTCAAGCCCCTTGGCCGCACCGAACGGCTCTTTTTTCAAACATGCGCATGGATGGCCTCCATGCGCTCAAGCATATGGTTTTATCGCAGCACCGGCTGCGGAAAGGAAGAATCTGCGATGGAAAACAGGAAAAAGCGGGCGCTTATCGTCGGCATGGCGCGCAGCGGCATTGCCGCGGCACGGCTTTTGTATGAAACCGGTTATGAAGTGACTGTGAACGACATGAAAAGCGAAATTGACGGTCTTACAGAGGCGCTTGCCGGCATAGAGTATACAAGCGCGCTCGGCAAAGCGCCTGAAACGCTGTTGGATGGAATCGACCTGATGGTGCTCAGCCCTGTTGTGCCCATCTTCGCTCCATTTGCGAAGGCGGCGCGCGCACGCGGCATCGAGGTCATCGGGGAAATTGAATTGGGGTATCGCTGCTGCGACCGCGGGACGAAATTCGTCTGCATCAGCGGCACAAATGGGAAAACAACGACCACTGCGCTTACGGGCGAACTGTTCCGGACGGCGGGCGCGCACACCTTTGTGCTTGGCAACATCGGAGTGCCCATCAGCGCACACGCCATGGAAACGCGCCCGGGGGACTATGTCGTGGCGGAGACGGCGGCGCTTCAGCTGGAAAGCATTGCATCGTTCCGGCCGAATGCGTTTGGGATGCTCAACATCAGCGAGGATCATCTGAACCGTTTCGAGTATAAGCTTGAAAACTATATCGCGGCCAAATGCCGCGGCTTTGAAAACCAGACGGAGGAGGATTTCGCCGTACTCAATTATGACGATCCCACCGTGCGTGATATGAAACGGCTTACAAGGGCGCGCGTGGTCTATTTCTCCCAAAAAGAAGAACTGCCGGAAGGGATGTTCCTGCGGGAAAACAGGATGATATTCCGGCTGAACGGCAAAGAGACGCCGTTGATTCATACGCGGGAACTGCAAATCCCGGGGAAACACAACATTGAAAACGCGCTGTGTGCAGCGGCTCTCTCGCTTTGCATGGGCATGGAAGCGGATAAAGTATGCGAGGGGCTGCGCGCCTTCCCCGGCGTTGAACACCGCATTGAATTTGTGCGGGAAAAGGACGGGGTGGCATACATCAATGATTCCAAGGGCACCAACCCGGATTCCACGATCAAGGCTGTGGAGGCCATGACGCGCCCGACGATCCTGCTCCTCGGCGTAGGAGATTATGACAAACACAGCGATTTTACGCCGTTGTTTGAGGCGTTCGGCGGCCGCATCAAGCATGTGCTCGTCTCCGGCTGCAACATCCCGGCGGTGCAGGAAGCCGCGCGGCGCACGGGATATGGGAATGTGACCATATCCGACGGTACGTTTGAGCAGATGATACGCGATGCTAAGGCGCTTGCCGCACCGGGTGACGCGGTGCTGCTTTCCCCCGCGGCGGCAAGCTGGGGCAGGTTCAGCGACTATGAGCAGCGCGGGCGCATTTTTAAAGAGATTGTGCGCGCCCTCTAAGGCGGGAACAGAACGAGTTTAGGCGGAAAGGAGATGCGAAGCGGATATGGAGAACCGACTTGAGAAAAGAAGGCCGTTCTATACCGGGCAGCTTGATTTTCCGCTGCTGTTTGCAATCGCCCTGCTTTGCGCCTTCGGACTTGTGATGCTTTTTTCCGCAAGCTACTATTATGCGCAGAATACGGCAGCAACCAAGTACGACGGCTTCTTTTACCTGAAAAGTCAAGCGATGTACCTCGCGGTCGGGCTCGTGGCGATGTACGTGGTTTCCCGGGTGGATTACCACTTTTTTGATAAAATCCGCGTTTTTGCGCTGGTTGGCACACTCGCGCTGATGCTGCTTGTGCTCATCCCCGGCCTTGGGGTTGACCGCAACGGCGCGCAGCGCTGGCTGAAGATTCCGGGCACAAGCTTTACGTTCCAGCCTTCCGAACTTGCAAAATTTGCGCTTATCGTTTACATGGCAGGGTTCATGTCCCGTCGGCCGCAGGCCATGAAGAACCTGACAAAGGGCGTGTTCCCGATGCTGTTCATCATGGGTGCGTTTGGCCTTGTGCTGCTGCTGCAAAAAAATATGTCCATGATGGTCATCATGATGATGACGGGCGTTGTGATGCTCTTTCTTGGCGGGGCGGAAATCAAGCATTTGCTATTGCTTGCAGGCATTGCGGTGCCGATTCTTGTGGTTGCGGTGCTGATGGAAGAATACCGTATTTCCCGTGTGCTAATGTTCATGGATCCATGGGAATCCACAGAGAAAGGTGCGTATCAGCTTCGCCAGGCGCTCATTGCGCTCGGCGCAGGCGGCGTATTCGGACAGGGCTTGAATTTCAGCCGCCAGAAACTTTTGTTTCTTCCGTATGGTGAAAGCGATTTCATTTTTGCCATCATTGGCGAGGAGCTGGGCTTTATCGGCTGTACGCTGCTTATCCTCGCATACCTGTTTATTATTTACCGCGGCATTCGGATTGCCATGCGCTGCAAAGACCGTTTCGGAAGCCTGATGGCGGCCGGTATTACGGCGGTCATCGGCATGCAGGCAGCCATTAATATAGCCGTTGCGACCAGTTCCATTCCGCCCACCGGGCAGACGCTGCCGTTTGTGAGCGCCGGCGGGACGTCGCTCATGATCTTTCTTGCGGCGGCAGGGATTTTGCTGAATATCTCACGCAATATAGAATGAGGAACGTTGCGCCCCTTTGCCGCATAAGTATGGAATGTGCCGTCTTGCGGCGGAGAGGAGAAAGCATGGCATCATTGATTGTGGCGGGTGGAACGCCTTTATCCGGGACGATACGTGTGAGCGGCGCAAAAAACGCCGCACTGCCGATCCTTGCGGCAAGCCTGCTTTCAGAAAGGCCTGTTGCACTGTATGACTGCCCGCGGCTCCGGGACGTGAAGAACATGCTGGCGATTTTGGGCGCGCTCGGCGTTCGTTGGGCTTGGGACGAGGAGAAGCTCCTGCTGGATACCTCCGCCGCAAATGCGTATGTTATGCCGCAGGGGCTTTCCAAAGAGCTGCGTTCTTCCATCTTCATGTTGGGGCCGCTGCTTGCCCGCTTTGGGCATGCGGTATGCACGTTCCCGGGCGGGTGTGAGATCGGTCACAGGCCAATCGACCTGCATTTGCGCGGACTCACCATGTTGGGCGTCGGGATCCGTGAAGAACATGGGCTCATCCTTTGCGATGGACACTCCATGACCGGTGCCGACATCCATCTGGACTATCCGAGCGTCGGCGCCACGGAAAACATTATGATGGCGGCCGTGCGGGCGGAAGGGGAAACGGTGATTCAGAACGCTGCGCGGGAGCCGGAGATTGAGGACCTTCAAACCTTCCTGCGCAAACTTGGCTATGGCGTTTGGGGTGCGGGCTCGTCCACCATTCGCATCTCTGGCGGCCGCGGCTGTGCTGACCATATGTCGGAGGGCGGCCCTGCAGAGCGGGATTGCATTGCGCACCGCGTGATCCCGGATCGCATCGTGGCGGGTACTTTGCTTTGCGCGGCGGCCATCACCGGCGGCGAAGTTACGCTTTGCAACGCTGTGCCGGCGCATATTGCGTCCGTCATGGCGAAACTGCGGGAGTCGGGATGCAGCATCCGTGCGGAAGGAGATGTGATCCGCATTGCTGCGCATGCGCGGCCGCGCGAAATCAAACTGATCGAGACTTTGCCGTATCCGGGCTTTCCGACGGATATGCAGGCGCAATTCTTTGCGCTGTGCACCGTGGCGGACGGCACGAGCATGATCGTGGAAAACGTGTTTGAAAACCGGTTCAAGCACGGTGCAGAGCTCTTGCGCATGGGCGCAAGCTTTACGCAGAAGGACCGGACCATCGTCATCCGCGGCGTGGAGCGGCTGATGGGCACGCGCGTTGTGGCGCGCGACCTGCGCGGAGGCGCGGCGCTTACGCTTGCCGGCCTTGCAGCGGAGGGCGAAACAATTGTGGAAAATGCGGAACTGATTGACAGGGGATATGAGCGTTTGGACAAAATGCTTGCTTCCCTTGGCGCAGTGATTCGGCGTGAGGATGCGGAAACAGAGGAACCATGAACGAAGGGAAAAGGGAAAAACTAAACAGTGAAAACGCTCCGGAGCGTGAGCGCGTTTATGCGCCTACGCATGCAGGCTCCGGGACGCTGAATTTGCGCCCTTTTCAAAAACATGGGCCGGATGAGGCGGCGCTGGAGCCTGCGGAGCAAACGAAAGCTCCGGTTGAACCGAACGCTTACAGCCCAGCACATATGGAACCGCCTCATGCTGTGGCTGTGGAGGACAAGCCTCTGCCTCGGCCGGAAGCGGCCGGGACGGAACCCCCGGCCGAGACGGAGGGTGAGGCAAAGAAAGCAGGTGGAGAGGGCGGCGCACGGGACAAACGCCGGGCAGGCCATCACGAACCGGAAGAACTCCACGTGCCGACTGTGCGGGAGGTGAAGCAAAGTGCCAGAAGGCTCACCGAGCGGGAAAAACGCCGCCGGGAGCGCCGGCGGCGCATGGTGCGCCTGCTGAGCGCGGCAACCTTTGCCGTAATCCTGATCGCAGCGCTGCTGCTGACCTATTTCGTGCTCATTATCGATAAAATCGAGGTTTACGGCTGTGAGCGCTTTACGGAGGAAGAAATCCTTGCCGCCTCCGGGCTCAGTACAGGACAGCATATGTGGTTCGCAAAGCTTGGCGCGGCAAAGGCGGCTGTGGAGGCAGATCCATATATTGCGTCTCTGGAAATCATGCGCGTTTATCCGGACAAGCTGGTGCTGCGTGTGACGGAACGCAAAGAAAAGGCGGTAATTCTCGGCATGAACACGCATGCCGTGATCGATGGCGAGGGATACGTGCTCTCCATCGGCACGCGCGCAAGCTATGAAGGGCTGCTTAAGGTATACGGCACCGGCGCGGGCGGCTATCACGTGAACCAGCGGCTTGGGGAAGAATCGGACTTTCATTCCCGCACGCTCGTAACGCTGCTTGCGGCTTTGGAGAATGCGGAGTTGCTCAATGTTGTGGAAACGCTGGATATCAGCAACCCGCTCAGCATCACCATGACGACCTTCGACGGGCTCGCCGTGCAGTTGGGCCAGCCGGATAATGCGGAAGAAAAATTGAACAATTTTCGAATAGTATTGCCGGCACTCATCGAGAACGGTTACAATAAAAGTGGAACGCTCGATCTGAGCGCAAAGGGATCTCCCGTGTATTCACCGCCGGATTCCGGTGCGTCTGCGCCCGCCGGCCCACAAAATTCCCCGGAACCGGGCCAAACGCCTGAGCCGGATGGAACGCCTGAACCGGATGGGACGGCTGTACCCAACGCGTCGCCCACACCCACCGGAGTGCCGGAGGATCCCTATTCCGGTTGAATGCGCTGACGCAACCGATGACCTCCGGTGTATAAAACTGGAAAATCTTCCTGTAGATTCCATTATAGTAGGTGAATGTATTGCACAACATATGGTATCTGTGGTATCCTTGTAATACTGGGAAAAGTATATCCTTGCCGTGCGTTTGTGCGCGGATGGAGGCGCCATGAGTCAATACACTGCCGTGCTGGATATTGGCAGTTCCAAGGTAATATGCCTGATTTGCAGCCCTGACGGAAAGGACAGCATTGTTGTCCACGGTGCAGGGATACGCGAGTATAAGGGATATAAGCGCGGCATTATGGAAGATGAGCAGCAATTTTCCGATGCTGTTGTGGATGCGCTCGCGCTTGCCGAAGGCGAAGCACGCCGCCGCGTACGCGAAATTTCCGTGGGAGTCCCGGCCCCCTTCACCAAACTTGTGCTGCATGAAGGGGAGGTTTCCCCCCGCGCACGCAACAAACGTGTGACGCACCGGGATATCGACGAGCTTTTAAACGCTTCGCTCGATTTTCAGCCGCCGGAAGGATACGAGCTCATACACAGTACGCCCGTTGAATTCACTGTGGATGGCGTAGTTCGTGCGGATGTGCCGCTCGGCGTTTCGGGCGAATCGCTGCGCGCTACGGTTTCTCATCTCTATGTGGAGGAACGATTCAAGCGTCTGGTTTCCGATTCGCTTTTGCGCGTCGGCCTGGATGCGGACATGTATATCGCCGTGCCGCTTTCCGAAGGGTTGTTTGTGATTCCGGAGGAGGAACGCGCGCACCCGGCAGTGCTTTTAGACGTTGGTGCCACGCATACGGATGTTTGTGTGATGCGCAACTCCGCACTCGTTGCAATGCGCACCATCGATGTGGGCGGAAACCATTTTGCGGGGGATTTAAGCTTCGGACTCGGCCTTGCACGGCCTGTAGCCGAAACTGTCAAGCGCCGCTATGTTTATTCGCTGGATTATCAGGACAGTATAGATACGATCAGGATTCCGGGTGGCGGCGTGATGAATGTTGACCATGCGGCAATTCAGTACATCATTGAGGAGCGGACAAAGGAGCTTGCTTCGCTTATTTCCGAAGCAATTCGGGATATGGGCGTTGCGCTTACGGAGAACCTGCCGATTTACATGACTGGCGGTGGATTCACGCTCATGCGCGGCAGCTGCGAATACATGGAACGGTGCATCGGCTTTCCAATCCAAGTGCGCATGCCATGGATGCCAAGGCTATCCTCCCCAAACTATGCAAGCGCATTTTCCGTGATGGATTTCGTGATGCACGCAACGGACGAGGACAATGCAGGCCGGCTGGAGCTCACGGGCCCGCAGGGAAGCTTAATGAAAAAACTCAAGGATTTCTTTGTGAAGTAAGCTAAGGAGGAACACCATATGCCCATCGGTTTGGAACTGGATTTTGAAAGCGGCCAATTTGCGCAGCTGAAAGTCGTCGGGGTCGGCGGCGCGGGGAACAACGCGGTCAACCGCATGATTCAATACGGCTTGCGCGGCGTGGAGTTCATTTCCGTCAATACGGATAAGCAGGCGCTCTACCTTTCGCGCGCCGGACAAAAGATCCAGATCGGCGAAAAGCTGACCAAGGGGCTTGGCGCGGGTGCGGATCCGGAGGTTGGCCGCAAAGCGGCCGAGGAAAGCCGGGATGCAATCACGGAAGCGCTCAAGGGAGCGGATCTTGTGTTTATCACCGCCGGCATGGGCGGCGGCACGGGAACGGGCGCAGCGCCCATCGTGGCGGAATGCGCAAAGGAGATGGGGATTCTCACAATCGGCGTAGTGACAAAGCCTTTCGCTTTTGAGGGCAAAGTTCGCATGAACAACGCGGTCAACGGCATCATGAACCTGAAGGATTCCGTGGATACGCTTATCATCATCCCGAACGATCGCCTGCTTGACACGGTCGGCAACGTCAGCCTTTCGGAAGCCTTCCGCGTGGCAGACGATGTGCTTCGCCAAGGCATTCAGGGCATCAGCGATCTGATTGCTGTGCCGAGCATGGTGAACTTGGACTTTGCGGATGTGCGGACCATTATGCGCGAAAAAGGAATGGCGCATATGGGCATTGGCATGGCGTCCGGCGAAAAGCGTGCGCTTGAGGCCGCGAAGCAGGCCGTTGAAAGCTCGCTGCTTGAGACCAGCATCAACGGCGCAAAGGGCGTCATCATCAACATCACGGGCGGCGCGGATCTCGGCATCCTTGAGGTTTCCGAAGCGGCGGCGTTCATTCAGGAATATGCGGACGGCGATGCAAACATCATTTGGGGCGCGGGCACGGACGAAGAATTGGGCGATGCGGTGCGCATCACGGTGATTGCCACAGGCTTTGAATCCGCAGATACGCGCTTGAACAACCGGCGCAATGCCGTACAACAGGAGCCGCAGCAAACCGTGCGCAGCACCGGCCGCATAGCGGATGACTGGCGCAGGAAGGACGAGCCCTCCCTGCCCGGCTCAAACGCACCCAAACGCAATTTCTGGGAAGAGAAACGAAGCAAAGCGCCGCAATATACCTCTCCGCTGCCGGACGGAGAAGAGGTAACGCCTCATTTCACGAAGCAGGATCTTCCCAAGGGCGAATATAACCCAAAGGAAAAGAGCAACCTCGACCTGCCCAGTTTCCTGCGCAACAGGAACGATTAAAAGCTGCAAAATACGCATGAAACGAAGGAGCTCCGCTGGCGGGGCTCCTTCGTTTATGAAAAAGCGCAGAGCGTTTAGCCTTGATATGAGCAGCGCAGCCCTGCGCCGTTTTTTTCCAGTCAAAAGCCCGCATACAACGGCTCGACTTACAAATAATAGGCCTACGACCAAATATTTAAGTATTGTCGCAAAGGCAGCACAGGAGGGAACTGTTTTGAAAGCAACTGGGATTGTACGCAGGATTGACGAACTTGGCCGCGTGGTCATACCCAAGGAGATTCGCAGAACACTGCGGATTC
>ENA-UOJO01000156-UOJO01000156.1-human-gut-metagenome-genome-assembly--contig:-P57-NODE-156-length-113247-cov-7.816559_pt1 | contig 113247 bp, 109 predicted proteins | sample MGYA00242351_ERZ723898 | MGnify/ENA metagenome assembly ERZ723898 | reverse complement strand
GTAGCTGTTTATCTGGATGGCAGACTTATTGAAATCGCCGCTATTGCCGTTGAAAATGATTTTTTTGTATTCAGCGACGTAATCTTCGAGTGTCTCGTTTATGACGGTGCCGTACACACCTCCATAGCCTCCTTCGGGCCGGAAATCAAGGATCTCACCGTTGTTGTCAACGGCCTCAGCAAGGCCTATGCAATGACCGGCTGGCGTATAGGCTATACCGCCAGCAACCGCCGCATAGCCACCGCTATGGCAAACTTCCAGTCTCACGCAACCAGCAATGCCAACTCCATCGCACAGGCTGCCAGCATCGCCGCCCTTGACGGCGACAAAAACGAGCAGCGCAGCATGATAAGTGAGTTTTCCCGCCGCCGTCAGTATATGATGGCGCGTATATCCGCCATAAACGGCATAAATGCCGTTAATCCGCGGGGCGCATTTTATATCTTTGCCAACATCAGCGGTCTTTTCGGCAAAAGCTGCGACGGACACATCATAAACAGTGCAATGGATTTTTCCTCACTGCTGCTTGAAAAAGCCAATGTTGCGGTAGTGCCGGGCGAAGCCTTCGGAGATGCCCGCTGCATACGCCTTGCCTACGCTACGGATATGCAAAGCATAATAAAAGCCATGGACCGCATTGAAGGCTTTGTAAACAGCCTTACATAATTGCTTTCCCTTGCGTAGCGCGCTATTTCGTTTTTTGAAATGTTTGCAGATATAAAACATGTGCACAGACCTATATTCGGCTTTATCATGCCCTGCCGCCGACAGACTTATTACAAGGAGATTACCCGATGTTCAAACTCAGCGAGCGCTCCAACCGCTTGGAGCAGTCAACCTACCACTACCAGCTTCAGGATGTGGCCGAGCCTCAGCTCTACCGCGACCTGTTCGACTACGACTCCGTCCCCAAGGTGGCCTTCAACCATCGCAATGTACCCATGTACACTCCCGAGGAGCTTTGGATAACCGATACCACCTTCCGCGACGGTCAGCAATCCCGTTCGCCTTTCTCGGCAGAGCAGATAGCCCATCTCTATTCCCTGCTGCATAAGCTGGGCGGCCCGAAAGGCATCATACGCCAGTGCGAATTCTTTCTCTATTCCGAAAAGGATCGCCGCGCAGTGGAGCTGTGCCGCAATAAGGGATATGAATTCCCGGAGATCACCAGCTGGATTCGCGCCAACCCTGCGGATTTTGAGCTCGTAAAGCAAATGGAAATAAAGGAAACCGGAATTTTGGTTTCCTGCTCCGACTATCACATCTTCAAAAAAATGAACCTTACGCGCCGCCAGGCCATGGACAAATATCTTACCATAGTCCGCGCCGCTCTTGAGCAGGGCATAATACCCCGCTGTCACTTTGAAGACATCACGCGTGCAGACTTTTACGGCTTTGTCGTTCCCTTCGCAAGCGAGCTTATGAAGCTCTCCCGTGAAAGCGGCATCCCTATAAAAATACGCGCCTGCGACACGCTGGGCTACGGCGTATCCTATCCCGGCACTACTCTGCCGCGCAGCGTGCAGGGCATTATATACGGTCTTAACACCCTTGCCGAGGTTCCCAGCGCTCAGCTTGAATGGCACGGCCACAACGATTTCTACAAGGCGGTCTCCAATTCCTCCACGGCCTGGCTTTACGGCTGCTCCGGGGTAAACTGCTCCCTTTTGGGCATAGGCGAACGCACAGGCAATACGCCCGTTGAGGCAATGTGCATTGAATATGCCTCTCTTAAAGGCACGCCGGACGGCATGGATTTCACCGCCATAACCGAAATCGCCGAGTATTTCGAAAACTGTTTGGATCAGGAAATATCCCCGCGCACCCCGTTTGTGGGGCGCTCCTTCAATGCCACGCGCGCAGGCATCCACGCCGACGGTCTGCTTAAAAACGAAGAAATATACAATATTTTCAATACGACCAAGCTGCTTAACCGTCCTGCTACCGTTGCCGTGGACGCTCACTCCGGGCTTGCCGGCATAGCCTTTTGGATAAACGGCTATTACAAGCTTCCACAGGATCGTGCGCTTGATAAAAAGCATCCTATTGTTCAGCGAATGAAGGAGCTGGTCGATGCGGAATACGCATCGGGACGCAATACCGTAATGGGCGACTTTGAGCTTGATGAAATGCTGCATTCTCTTGATCCCGAGCTGCACCTTCATCTTATGCATCACGGCCCCGGTAAAAACATCGAAAAGCCGGCATTATAACGGCAAAGTCGATATATCTTTGCGCATTTACATACCGCTGCGGTGTCCACTAAGGCAAAAGCGCATCTTAAGAAAGTCATGGGCGGAATAAATTCACAATATTTTTATAAAAATATCTGAAATAGTTATGGAATTTTCCGCCGAAATGTATTACAATAGTATAAACAAAATCAGGAGGTAACATTATGATTCATGTATTTTGCGGTAAAAAGGGTTCGGGCAAAACAAAGAAGATTATACAGCACGCCAATGCCACTGTGGCTCATTGCGACGGCAGCGTATACTTCATGAACTGCGACAACAGCTATATGTACGAGCTTGACCATTCCATCCGTTTCATCAATACCAGCGATTACGATATCGTCGGCGCATATCGGCTTCTGGGCTTCCTGGACGGCCTTGCGGCTTCCAACTTTGACCTTAAAGTTATCTATATCGACGGCTTTCTTAAGCATATGGACCGCGATCTTGAAAAGCTGGAGGATCTCTTCACTCAGCTTGCTGCTTTCAGCGATAAATTCAAGATTGAAATCTACTTGAGCATCAGCAAGGAGCGCAGCGAGATACCGCCCTTTATCTGCAATTTCATCGACGACTGAAACGGAGCCATATAATGAATTATTCCAGCACGCGGGACGGATCCAAGTCCGTCCCGTCTTCAGCTTGCCTGCTTAAAGGCATATCAAGCGACGGCGGACTTTTTGTACCGCAGTCCTTCCCCACTCTTTCCCTTGCGCAGATCATGTCACTTGCCGATCTGTCATACAGCGAAAGAGCTTTTGAAATTCTCTCACGCTATCTTACCGATTTTACCCCCGAAGAGCTGCTTGAGTGTGTACGAAACGCCTATGACAGCGGTTCGTTTGACAATAAAGAAGTAGCTCCGCTTACCCGGCTTACTCCAGATGAAAATGTTTTGGAGCTTTGGCACGGCCCTACCTTTGCCTTTAAGGATATGGCGCTTCAGCTGCTGCCGCATCTGCTTGTAAAGGCAAAAGAAAAACAAGGCATAACGGACGAAATAATGATCCTTGTAGCCACCTCCGGCGATACCGGCAAGGCCGCTCTGGAGGGCTTCTGCGATGTTGAAGGAATACGCATTGCAGTGTTTTTCCCCTGCGACGGCGTAAGCAATATGCAGAAAATGCAGATGGTCACTCAGCGCGGCAGCAATGTCACCGTCGGTGCCATAAAGGGCAATTTTGATGACGCACAGACCGGAGTGAAGCGTATTTTTGCCGATACCGCCTTCAACGAGCTTCTTGCGGGCCGCGGAGTGCGCCTCAGCAGCGCAAACTCCATTAACTGGGGGCGCTTAGTGCCGCAGATCGTCTATTACTTCTCCGCATATGCCGATCTTTGCAAGCGCAATGCAATCGTTCCCGGCGATGAGATCAATTTTGTTGTTCCCACCGGAAACTTCGGCAATATTCTTGCGGGCTACTATGCATGGCGTATGGGGCTGCCCGTTAACAAATTCATCTGCGCCTCCAATAGCAACAATGTCCTGACGGATTTTATAAACACCGGGCATTACAATTCCCGCCGTGAATTCCATAAAACCATGAGCCCTTCCATGGATATTCTGATATCCAGCAATCTGGAAAGGCTGCTGTATCACCTTGCGGACGGCAATTCTGACTATATAAAAGCCCTTATGGACAAGCTGCGCCGTGAGGGCGAATACACCGCTGACAGCGCGGTTATGGAGCGTCTGCGCGAAAAATTCTACGGCGGCTTTGCAACGGAAGAACAGACCGCGGCCGCAATTAAAAGCACATTTGAGCGCTACGGCTACATTATTGATACACACACTGCCGTTGCGCAGAGCGTTTTGGAGGATTACCGCCGCAAAACCGGCGATACCACTCCTGCCGTTGTTGTATCCACCGCCAGCCCCTTCAAATTTCCCGCAAGCGTGATAAAAGCAATAGAAGGGCGCGAAATGGACGATGCAGAGGCGGTTTTGCGCCTTGAAGAGCTGGGAATAACCGAGCCGGATTCTTTGAAATATCTGCCGATGATGCCCGTGCTGCACGATCTTGTGTGCGAAAAGGACGAGCTCAGCGGCGTTATATACGCCTCGCTGTTCGGCTGAGTTAATAAAGACGCGCGTTGAAAAAGTGCATAAAACATGCAAAAAACGCATTAAAAACAGCGAAAAAACGCTTAAAAAACGGGCAAAAAACGCATCATTTTTTGCCGGACTGCCGGCGGGAAGGAGATACGCATCATGACACGGGTTTACGATGAAAAATATATACGCTCCGCAAAGCGCTCCTATGCTTTACGCCTGTGCGCGGTTATCCTTTTGTGCATGCTTTTTTGTGCAGGCTATGTTCTGAGTATACTGTATCCCGGCAGCAAATGGCTGACACTGGGAATAGGTGCTGCCGGCTGCATTGTATGCTGTACAGTAGGTCTGCTCCTGCTGACTCCATCCGCCCGCAAGTGCCGGCTGCTTAAGGAAATTGCAAGCGGGCTTTCCGCCAGTGACGAATTACTGTTTATCTCCTGCGGCGGAATGCGTAATTTTGAATTTTCAAATTACAGTGTTCTTGTTTTTTCCGGAAAGGATAATGACGGCAGAAGCTATGAGCGGGAACTGCTTTTTGAAGGCAAATGCCCTTTTACACCCGGAGAAAAAGCCGTTATATCGTCATACCGTGGTTTGATAACCGCATACGAACGCCAGTTGGGCGGCGAATCAAATTGTTAATACAGCAATTGAAAAAAATACCCATTGAAAGGATGCCGCAGGGCATAACATTTTTATGAAAGCGATCGTTACAGTAGTAGGCAAAGACAGAGTAGGCATTATAGCTCAGGTGGCCGGAAAGCTTTCCCAGCTTAATGTAAACATACTCGATATACGCCAAACCACCATGCAGGATTATTTTACCATGATGATGCTTGTTGATACCACCGCCTGCAATGTGGATTTTGCCGCGCTGCAAAGCGCACTTGAATCCTTAGGAAACGAAATAAACGAGGATATCCGCCTTCAGCATGTGGATATTTTCAATTCCATGCACCGCATATAAAAGCTGCGGGTGGTTTTTTATGAAAAGCACCGCCCGAGAAGCTATGCATGCTTTAAGCCCGAAGCATTCGGGCAGACACACACTGAAAGGGCCCCATTAAGGGGATTGTAGCTATGCTGGATATTTTTGAAATTACGGAAACTCTCAGTATGATCGACAAGCAGCACCTGGATATACGCACGATCACAATGGGCATTTCCCTGCTTGACTGTGCCGACAGCTCCGTTGAAGCCTGCTGCCGCAAGATATATGATAAAATCACCTCTAAGGCCTCCCGCCTTGTACGCGTGGGAGAGGAAATAAGTGCGGAATACGGCATACCGATAGTAAACAAGCGTATTTCCGTAACCCCCGTTTCCCTTGTTGCCGCCGCATGCGGCGCAAAGGATCTTGTGCCCTTTGCCCTGACCTTGGAAAGAGCCGCTTCAGCCTGCGGGGTGAATTTTTTGGGCGGCTTTTCCGCTTTGGTGCATAAAGGCGCTACCCCCGCCGATGAAGCGCTGATAAACAGCATACCTGAGGCACTGGCAGCTACCGAGCATGTATGCTCCAGTGTAAATATCGGCACAACAAAGGCCGGAATCAATATGGATGCCGTAGGCAAAATGGGCAGAATAATCAAACAGACCGCAGCCCTTACCGCCGATAACGGCTCAATAGGCTGTGCAAAGCTGGTTGTATTCTGCAATGCCGTTGAGGATAACCCCTTTATGGCCGGCGCGTTTCACGGTGTGGGCGAAGCGGACTGCGTGATAAATGTTGGCGTATCCGGCCCCGGCGTTGTTAAATGCGCCCTTGAAAGCCTGCCGGATGCGGACCTGGGAGAGGTTGCGGAATGTATAAAGCGCACTGCCTTCAAGATAACCCGAATGGGTCAGCTTGTAGCCTGCGAGGCCTCAAAACGCCTGGGCGCAAGCTTCGGTATAGTGGATCTTTCCCTTGCCCCCACCCCGGAGATAGGAGATTCCGTAGCCCACATTCTTGAAGAAATCGGGCTTTCCTCCGTAGGCGGTCCCGGCACGACAGCAGCGCTTGCAATGCTTAACGATGCCGTTAAAAAGGGCGGAGTTATGGCAAGCTCCCGTGTGGGCGGATTGAGCGGTGCTTTTATACCGGTAAGCGAGGATGCCGGAATGATCTCCGCTGCCCGCGCCGGAAGCCTTACCATAGAAAAGCTGGAGGCAATGACCTGCGTTTGCTCCGTAGGGCTTGATATGATAGCAATCCCCGGCGATACAAGCGCCGATACAATAAGCGGCATAATTGCCGATGAAGCAGCAATAGGCATGATAAACCAAAAAACCACCGCCGTGCGCATTATTCCCGTTGAGGGGGGCAAGGTCGGCGACACCGTATCCTTCGGCGGATTGCTCGGCGAAGCCCCGATAATGCCGGTAAATTCCTCCGACTGCAAAAAACTTATAAGCCGCGGCGGACTTATTCCCGCCCCGCTTCACAGCCTGAGAAATTAACGGCCGTCCCTGACTGTTAAAAAGACGAATATAAAGCAAAATAATATATTAATTCGGCAGTACAAAGTGCCGAGGAAAAGGAAGAAAAAATGAGTCAGTTGAAAAGCCGCAGTGAAATTCCCGCCGGCGACAAATGGTGTCTTGAGCATATTTACGCTTCAGAAGCAGACTGGCAGGCAGAGCTTGACCAGCTGCTGCGCGATATGCCCGATATGGCCAAATACCGCGGTAAATTGGACAATTACGAAACCGTAAAGGATATGCTTTACGAAAACGACCGTCTTGAGCTTATGTCGGAACGGCTGTTTACCTATGCTCGGATGTGCCGTGACACGGACAATGCCGATCCGCAATATAACGATATGGTATCAAAGGCCACAAACGCCATGGTGCGTTATCAGGAGCTTACAAGCTATATTATGCCGGAGCTTTCAAAGCTGGATCCCGCCGTTTTGGAAGCCTGGGCAGAGCGCGAGGAAATGTATCCCTTTGATTTTGCTTTGCGCGAGATCGGACGCAACAAGGCGCATGTCCTTTCCGATGCCGAGGAGCGTATATTAGCCCTTGCGGGTGAAGTAGGCAATTCCTATGACGATATATTCACAATGCTGGATGATGTGGATATGCAGTTTGACCCGATAATAAAGGACGGCAAGGAGCTGCCCATGAGCCACGGACGCTACGGTCTGTATCTCGAGGATCCAGACCGCGATGTGCGCCGTCAGGCTTTTGAATCCACCTATAATGCGCACAAAAAGCAGATAAACACCTTGGCCGCGCTTTACGGCTCGTCGGTAAAAAAGGATGTATTCTTTGCCCGCGCGCGTCATTTTGACACGGCGCGTCAGGAAGCTCTTTTCGGCGGCAACATTCCTCAGAGCGTGTATGACTCCCTTATAAGCGCCGTACACGACGCTCTGCCCGATATGCATAAGTATGTTGCCCTGCGCAAGCGTACCCTGGGACTTGACAACATGGAAATGTACGATATGTATGTGCCCATGACACACTATGCCGAAAGCGTCACCCCGTTTGATAAAGCACGCAAGCTGGTTTTGGAGGCCTTGAAGCCCCTTGGCAGTCATTACTGCCAAGTGCTCTCCGGCGCCTTTGATGAGGGCTGGATAGATATATATGAAACCAAGGGAAAGACAAGCGGCGCATACTCCTGGGGGCCCTACGGCACTCACCCGTATATTCTGCTTAACTATCAGGACAGGCTGGACGACGCGTTTACTCTTGCTCATGAAGCCGGACATGCCATGCACTCATACCATTCCGACGCTGCTCTTCCCTATTCTAAAGCCGGATACCGTACCTTTGTGGCGGAGGTTGCCTCCACGGTAAACGAGGTGCTGCTGCTGCACTATCTGCTTGACAACACCGATGATGTTGAAATGCAGAAATATCTTTTGGAGCTGCATCTTGAGCAGTTCCGAACCACACTGTTCCGGCAGACAATGTTTGCGGAGTTTGAATACCTTGCGCATACACAGGCGGAAAACGGCGAAAGCCTTTCCAAGGACTGGCTGTGCTCTACCTATGCCAAGCTGAACGCCGACTATTACGGCCCTGCCGTGAACACCGGCGAGCTTATTTCTTACGAATGGGCACGAATTCCTCATTTCTACCGCGCATACTATGTATATCAGTATGCTACGGGCTTCAGTGCGGCGGTAGCAATCGCAGAGCGTATACTTCACGAGGGCGAAAGCGCTACAAAGGATTATATTTCCTTCCTCTCAAGCGGCGGAAGCAATTATCCCATCGAGCTGCTTAAGATTGCCGGCGTTGATATGTCCCGCCCGGACACCGTAAAGGCAGCGCTCAGTTCCTTCCGTGATACGCTGGAACGCTTTACGGCACTTATGAAATAACAACAGGTACGGACGGGAAATACATTTATCTTTCCTGTGCGGCGACGTTAAACCATTAATAATGCGCAAAACAACAGCATATAATACAATAAATACCACCCGCATGCGGGTGGTATTTATCATTATCATGCACAGCACCGACATTTATCTGATTGCAAATAAATGCGTACCGGCCTGAAGATTGCAAACCATTGCTTTATATGCTCTCCTGCGTAAAATGCCAAGCAGCAATCCTGCAAATGATGTTTCTTACGGAAAAACATCCCGAATTGAAACTCACCGCACCGTAATGCAAAAATCAAGGCGCTTAGCGGCATAACGGAGCAATAAGAAGAAAACTAATCATTCGGAAGAATAACACCTTTCTTCAGAATTATATTGGCATACAGCGCTGTTTCCCCGGTAGCAATGACAGCATAAGCGTGTCGGGCACGTTCATAAAACGCAAACCGTTCAATATGGCCTATGCGTGTAACATCGCCTTCCGATGCGCGCAGCACTGCGGCGTATTCATGCCAAATCGGTGTCTCGACAGGATCGCCCGGTACGACCTCCATAAGCATAGCGTTCGGATCGGAATAGTTGTCCAGCGGCAACACCGACATAATTGCGCGCAAAACCTCTACGCCGCCATGAGCATCCAGCCGTACGACGCGGTTGTGCAGCGCCGCAGCGGGAAAATTACCGTCCGCAATCACGATCTCGTCGCCGTGTCCCATCTCACAGAGGATCTTTAACAGCTCCGGAGCGAGCAGCGGTGATAGATTTTTCAGCATTAAGCTCCCTCCCGATCAGCCGTAAAGCGGGCCGTACTCACGGCATGCAGCATAATCGGCTGCCTGCGTATTCTCTGTGCCGAATGCCGCCCATGTATGCGGACGGGTGACCTTATCGTCAGGTACGTTATGCATGGTAACGGGAATACGAAGCATTGAAGCAAGCGTAATTAAATCCGCACCGATATGTCCGTAAACGGTTACGCCGTGGTTGGCGCCCCAGTTGGCCATGACGCTGTACACATCCATGAACGCGCCCTTTCCGGTAAGACGAGGGCAAAACCATGTCGTCGGCCATGTCGGATCGGTACGGGTGTCGATTGTTTTATGAATCTCATCCGGCAGATCGGCGGTATATCCTTCGGCAATTTGCAGCACCGGACCGATACCTTCAACAATATTGAAGCGCAGCATTGTCGTCGGCATCTCTGCACGGCAGCGGAAGTGGCTTGAGAAGCCGCCGCCGCGGAAATATTCATAGTCGGCACGACACCAGTCGGTTGCATTCAGACAGGCGGATATATCTTTGTCGGTCATTTCCCAGAACGGTTTCATGCAGCCCTCACCTGCGGCATTCTTCGCCGCACCGCTGCCGTCAAGCGCCGTCGCGCCGGAGTTGATGAGGTGAATAAATCCATCGGCTGCAACACCTTCGGGACGATGCCCCGTCACACGCTCACACGCCTCGGGGCTCCAATAGGTGCGTACATCATGGAAGCAGGGTGCTGTATGGCTGACCAGCGTGCCCAGCATCATTGCGATGCCGTTGCAGGTATCATTTTCGGTGGCAAAAGGCGTCGGTGCTTTTTTACCGTTCCAGTCAAATGTGGAAGCCAGGATTGCCTCGGAGAAGTCTGCATTCGGCAACCAGTCGGTCCACTGCCGCTGACCCTGGAAGCCGCCGGCAACCGCATTGCGTCCGAGTGCCTCCTCATGCCAGCCCATGTCGGCAAGCTTTGGGTTGCCGTAGAGTATATCCCGCAGAATAAGCGTCATTTTGACTATAAATTCCCAATCTTTATCGGGAGGAACTGCCTTCGATTTTGTAATAATCGAAGGAAAGGTTTTGGCGGCGTTTTTGTCAAAACCCTCAGGGCAATTCGCCTTGACCCATGCAAGTGCCTTTTCGTACTCTTCTGCGTCATATATGCCGATCTGCATGCGGCGAAGAATCTCAACCTCATCCACCCACTCTGCACGTATGCCAAAATACTTCTGCAACACGGAGGCATCACAGAAGCTGCCTGCTATACCCATTGAGACCGCGCCTACGTTGACATACGCCTTGTTCTTCATCCAACCGACCGCAATTGCGCAGCGGGCAAACCGCAGAATCTTTTCTGCTACATCCGCCGGAACCGCGGTATCATCGCGATCCTGTACGTCGTGACCGTAGATGGAGAAGGCAGGCAGGCCGCGTTGTGCATGTGCCGCCAGAACAGCCGCCAAGTATACCGCGCCGGGGCGCTCGGTTCCGTTAAATCCCCAAACCGCTTTGATGGTATGCGGATCCATATCAAATGTTTCTGTGCCGTAGCACCAACATGGGGTTACGGTCAGTGTTGCAACCACATTTTCAGTAGCGAACTGATCCGCCACACATGCCGCTTCAGCACCGCCGCCGATAGTCGTGCAGCCTATAACGCACTGCACGGGCGTTCCGTCAGGGTAACGCACATTTTCGCTAATAAGTGTCGCGGCGCTTTTCGCCATTGCCATAGTCTGCTGCTCCAGCCCCTCGCGCACACCGCCCCAACGGCCGTCAATGGCGGGACGGATACCGATCTTTGGATAAAGCATTAAAATCATCCTCTCTTTAAAATGAATTTTTCAGGTAATATTGCTTCAGCCTTCCGTTTTTAAGTATAATTTGAGCCGACCGCGCCACACGGTGACGCATGGCGCGGTCGGCTTAATTGCACTGATTTGTTGTATTGCTGAAATCAGCCCTCGTACACGAGGTTGTTCTTCACCATCTCATCAACGTTATCGCTGTTCCACCAAGCACCTGCGATGGAAACGGTTGCCGTCACTTTTTTACCCTCGGCTGCATAGATTGCCTGCTCGACGGCCTGATAGCCGATCTGATAGGAATCCTGCGCCACAGCACCGATCAGCTTCGGTCCGGTCGTCTTTTTCATCCACTGAATCTGTTTTGTGCCGGCGTCAAAGCCGCAGAACTTGATTTCATCGTATTTGTTGCCTGCTGCGCCGATTGCATCGTAAACCTGCTTAACGACACCTTCATTGCTCATGAAGATAGCCTTGACACCCTTTTCGTACAGCGCTTCAAGAGCACTCTTGTACGCCTGATCTGCATCGCCGGGCTTTACTTCTTTGGCAATCTCATATTTGCCGGCCGTGGTGCTGTCCGCCTCTGCCAGCTCTTTGAATTTCTTCTCAAAGCCGTTTGCACGGTCAATGCCGGTCTGGGTCTCATCATGCTGAATTATGCCTACGACATATTTGCTCTCGGAAGCGGCAATATCACTCTTGATGGCCTCAAAGAATTTTTCGGCAGCCAGTCCGGCGGCCAATTCATTGCTCGTTGCAACAGAGGAGATAATCGGGTTTTTGTTAGCCTTGTCCAGAGCGGCTATATCATTTGCCCATATACCGCTGTCAAATTGTACAACCGGAATCTTTTCGTCAAACGCCTGAGTAAGGCTGTCCACAAAGCCTTCTCCAATGGTTCCCAGTACTATGGCAGCCGGATTGTTGTTCAGCGCGGTACTTACCATTTCCTTCTGAGATGGCAAATCCTTAGCGGACTCGCTTGCAGGGCCCTGGAACGTTACCTTGTACCCGTATTTCTCGCCGGCAGCAACCGCACCGGCCTTAACGGACTGCCAAAAAGCATGGGACTCGCCTTTTGCAACAACGGCGATGGTCTTGCTCGTTTCGGCAGGCTTGCAGCCCGTTGCCAGGCACGTTACCAGCAGTGCAACTATGCACAGGACAGAGATAGCGACTTTTTTGAACAATTTCATTCGGGGTTCCTCCTTAAAAAAATTTTTTGGTTCTTCGCCAGACCCCCATTTGGGAGTCGGATCTGCTTGAATTACGCTTACGCTTTTGCGGCTTTAGCCTTTGTATCGTCATATGCCGTCTTTGCCGCTGCTTTTTCCTGTCGCAGCGCTTCGATCTGTACTTTCCGTTGTTCAACGGTTAGCGCAGGGTCAGAATACGCTACATCAAGACGGTTTTCAATGTCGGCGACGGTCTCTCGATAGTGCCGTTTAGCTTCCTGTGCCGGAGTTTCTATCTTCACACGGCTGGCTTTCTTATTTTTCACAATGTCCATCAACACGGCAGCAACCACAATGATGCCGGTCAATACATAGGTGACATAGGTCGCATTAACGTTGAGATTGAAGCGCGCCAGCACAAAATTCAGACCGCTGCGAATCACAACCAGCATAACACTGCCGATCACTGAGCCGGCGACCGAGGCGATACCGCCCGCCGCACTGGTTCCGCCGATATATACACCGGCTATTGCATCAAGCTCATAACCGTTGCCTGTTGCCGCCGCCACGGTAGTAAACGAAGCCGACCAAAAAATCGCAGCTACGCCGGCACCAATGCCGCTGAACAGATAGGCAAGCATCTTATATTTATCCGTGTTTATACCTGACAGGCGGGTAGCCTCCTCGTTGCTGCCTATTGCCAGGATATACCGGCCGATACGGTTTTTATACATAAGATACATGCACAGAAGCATCAAGCCTAATACCCAAATCAGTCCTACGGGAAACTTGTTGTAATTTGAAAACACCTTGTTAAACCAACTGCCGGTCGGATAGAAGATGTTAGGCACGGCCACAATGATGGCACTGAGTCCGCGGGAGAGCATCATCGTACCGAGCGTTGCGATAAACGCCGGCACCTTCAGCTTCGCAACCAAAATACCGTTAACCAAGCCGAACAGAGCACCCATCGCAATCATCAGCGGGATAACCGCCCACAGAGGTATAAGGTTTCTCTCAAACATGTGACCTGCAATAACCGATGAGGCAATGCATACCGTGCCGATCGAGAGGTCGATGCCTCCCGTAGCGATAACAAAGGTGACACCGAGAGCCAAAACGGCATAAGGGGCAAGACTTTGCGCCATACTGACTATGTTATATGTTTTTAAGAAATTCGGGTTGAGAATGTAGAACACGACAATAAGCGCCACAAGTGCCAAGACAATGATCATATTCTGCTTGCCTTTGGTGGCGACCGTCTCTCGAAGCCGAACGCATTGACGCCGCATCCTTCGCGCCGCTGTCAGCTTGACTTGATTTTCCATATCCAGACCTCCTGCTTTTCTGTCTTAAGCGGATTCCCGCATAGTTGCATATTTCATAATCTCTTCCTGCGTCAGACCCTCAATCGGCAGATCTGCCGTTACACGGCCTTCGCACATAACCACCACGCGATCAGAGAGCCGCTGGATCTCAGTAAGCTCAGAGGAGATCATAATGATGGATTTGCCTTCGGCTGCCAACTGCGCCATCAGATCATACATTTCACTTTTTGCGCCAATATCGATGCCGCGGGTAGGCTCATCAAAGATAAATATGTCACAGTCTTTAAGCAGCCAGCGCGCCACTATAACCTTCTGCTGGTTGCCGCCCGACAGATTTTTGACCGTCTGATCCATTGAAGGGGTTTTTGTCCGCAGCGTGGCGTTAACCTGCTCTGCAGAACGGCGAATCTCCGCATCCGAAATCCATCCGGCATGGATGTAATCGTCAAGGGAAGCCAAAACCGTGTTTTCCGCTACGGACTTGATAAGCATCAGTCCGTACTGTTTTCGATCCTCGGAGAGGTAGCAGATGCCGTGCTTGACCGCCGCCTCCGGCGACTTAATCCGCACCGGCTTGCCGTTTATAAACACCTCGCCGGAATCGAAATTGTCTGCACCGAATATTGCACGCGCAAGCTCGGTGCGTCCGGCGCCCATCAAACCGGCAAAGCCGAGAATCTCTCCCTTTTTGAGAGTAAAGCTGATATCCTTCAGCGTGTTGCCGCTGTTAAGGTGCCGCACCTCAAGCGCAACCGACGCATCCGGCGCAACCAAACTCTTTTCCTTCTGACCGCCGTAGACCACGCGTCCGACCATCATCTGCACTATCTCGTCCTTTGAGGTATCTTTGGTATTGAGCGTGCCGACATATTCGCCGTCGCGCATCACCGTCACACGGTCGGATATCCTCCCTATCTCGTCCATACGGTGGGAAATGTAAATCATGCCGATGTCCTTTTTGCGCAGGTCATCCATGATTGCAAACAGTTCCTCTACCTCCGGCTGGGTCAGAGCCGCCGTCGGTTCGTCAAGAATCAGCAGTTTGGAATCCCGCGAAATTGCTTTGGCGATCTCCACCATCTGCTGCTTACCGACTGTAAGCGAACCGAGACGCACCGTCGGATCTATACGAATGCCTATGCGCTTAAACAGCGCCTTTGCATCCTGAACCATCTTGCGATCGTCAATAAATATACCGCCCTTTTTCGGCTCGCGTCCGATGTATATGTTCTGCGCCACGGTCAGGTGAGCCATCATGTTTAACTCCTGATGGATCATGCTGATTCCTGCCGCCTGTGCTTCCGCAATTGAGGAGAAGCTGACCGGTTTTCCGAAAAGCGCAATCTCTCCGGCATCCCGCTGGTGAATTCCGCAAAGCACTTTCATCAATGTGGATTTTCCGGCGCCGTTCTCTCCCATCAGCGCATGCACCTCACCGGCACGAAGCTCAAAACAGACCGACCGCAAGGCATGAACGCCCGAAAAACGTTTATCAATGTCGGTCATTTTCAGGACTACTTCGCCCACTTTGAATTCACGCCCCTTCCGAGTTGTCATTTTTTCAAAATTTCTCCGTGTCTGTTGTTTCTATTGCTATTTTATCATTTTAAATTAATAGTACAAGAGACTAATTTGTTGTGTTTTGACCGCAAGAAAATCCTAATTTGTGATGAAATTATTAACTTTTTGCTTTTTATATATTGACTTTTTGCATCAAATATAGTATGTATAAATAGACAAGATGCGATTTTATCCATATTTCCACGGAATCTTTCAGGGTTCCCGAAAGGAATTGTCATGAAAATTAAACACCGTTACAACAGTGCTCAACGACAGCATTACCTGCTGGAGGCACACTATTCTTTCAAGCTCAAGCCCCGCCTGCTTTATGTCGGCTCACTTGACAAGCATGGAGGTTGGCGCGAAGAACCGCACGCCCATGATTTTTTTGAAATGGTGTTTATTACCGACGGGCACGGCACCGCTATAATCGGTGAATCCGAACATGAGCTCAGCCGCGGCGATATTCTGATTTATAATGCGGGCATTTCTCACTATGAAAGAAGCAGAATGGACGACCCGATGGAAGCGTGTTTCATTGCCTATGACAAGCTGGAGATTACCGATCTGCCGCCAAACTGGCTGCTCCCGTCCTCTTACGGCTGTTTTTTTCCCGCCGGAGATATGTACGGCATATTTGATCGGTTATTCTCAAGTCTGCTGCGGGAATTCGAACGAAAGGAACGGTTCTACATGGAAATCGCGCAGAACATGTCGCGCACTCTTCTCATGTATTTGTTTCGTCTTATCAACAAAACCGAAAACGCCGAAAACCTGTTGGATTCGGGACGAATTCTTGATACCGTTATCAACTATATCGACTTGCACTATACTCAGGAAATAACTCTTGAAGATCTGGCGCGGGAATGCTATGCAAACAAGTACTATCTTTCCCATCTGTTTTCCCGCGTTCGCGGGGAGAGCATAGGCAAATATATACAAAGGCGGCGGCTCTGCGAGGCTAAACGGCTGCTGGCGGAAACGGATAACTCCGTCAGAAAGATAGCCGAAGCAGTCGGTTTTCCGGACAACAGTTATTTTTGCCGCGTGTTCAAAAAAGAGACAGGTGTCACTCCGCTCACCTTCCGCGCCGGCGAAAAGAAAAATGCGGATAAATAAACAAAACGGCACGGAGGAATCTCTCCGCACCGTCCCGTATGTGAACATATGCTTGCCGTATTCTGCCGGAAGCATCGGCAATAAGGCTGCAATATGTCGGCAAGCCGTATCTGCATAATGCCATCTTTCATCTTGCCATGAAGTGCTTATTTGCATAATATTTGCCGCCGATTGAATATAATCAAGCTGTCTTTATTACCAGCCACACCTTCGCTTGCACCGTGCTTCGTTTTGTCGTTATAATGATATAATATGAAAACGCCCTTTGATGGATAAATCAACGGACATTTTTTTGGATTATAGTTTGAAGACATAACAGCCATATGGAATCATTATTAAAACACCTGCAGCCGTGTTTACCGAACATTCAACTAAACCGATTTGCGACAGAAGGACTATGCATACTCAGCTTTAAGCTTTTTACAAAGCGCCGTAAGAAATTCTCGATTTGTGGGCTTGCCCCTTTCTTTATCCACAACGCTCCAAAGGCCGTATTCACCTTGTGCAACATCGCCGTTTGTCCACGCCTCCTCTACGGCACTGCGTATGCTCCTCTCCACACAATTGGCCTTTGTTCCGAAGCGCAGCGCCACTCTTGAATAGACATTCTGCATGGGTTCTGTGCCGTCCTGCACCATCATTTCCAAAATGGCGCATTGCGCATACCGAAAGCCCAGCCTTCCGTGCCGTATTCCCGATTTTTCCAGCAGCCGGGCTGCGCAGGCTGTACGGCGATGAGCAATTGCTTCCTGCGACAGGCTTCTTTCTCTGCCTGAGCACAGCTGGGAGATACGCCGCAAAACAGTTCCGGCCCCCGACATATCCTGCATGAGATATGCGGCTCCGTATGCAACGCTGAGCCGCACCGCGGCATCATTTATAAAACCGGTCACAAACACAACGGGGATATCATCGCAGGCGCAGAGCAGCTCTATGCCGTCGCCGCCGGGCAGAATAATATCTGAAACGATGACATCCGGTAAAAAAACCTTTATTTTGTTCATCGCGGCCGGCATATCGCTGCAATGACTTACGGCAATGCCGTTATGCACCGCCGTTGCTATCAGATCCGATGCAAATTTGTCCTCATGTCCGCATATAAGCAGGCGCTTGAGCATAAATGTCCCTCCGCTTTTTATCATTAAGCCGTTGTCGGCCAGTATTCTACTTACGGGTCGCATACCGAGACCGACTTTGTGCATATTTTTAACATTTGTTTTTAATTATAGCGCCTGCAATATTTTTTGTCAATATTGTTTTTGTGATCAGCACTCGGCATGAACGCTTCCGCCGCGTTATCATGCAGCGTCGATCATCCAATCGGCATACAGTCCGTAGCCCTTTGTAGGTTCATTGACCATAACATGCGTTACCGCTCCTATCAGCTTGCCGTCCTGAATTATCGGGCTGCCGCTCATCCCCTGCACTATTCCTCCCGTTTTTTGCAGCAGCACGGGATCCGTTATCTGAAGAACCATCCCTTTCTGTGCTTTTTCCGTCTGCCTGTTTACCTTTACGATTTTTATTGAATACTCCTGCACTTCGCTTTCAATGGTAGTGAGTATTTTTGCCTCCCCCGTGTGTACATCTTCGCGGCTGCCAAGCTGTATGGTTTTGTATTTGGGATTCTGCGGCTCCTTCAGCATTGTTCCGTAAATTCCGTACTGTGTATTTGTACATATTTTGCCCAGCGTAATGGCATCGGCACGGAAGCCTCCGCGCAGCTCACCCGGCTTGCCTCTTTGTCCTTTTACTATTTCGTTTATGGTACAGTTAACCACTTCTCCTCTTGCAAGGGGCATAATTACGCCGGTTTCACTCTCGCACACGGCATGTCCGAGCGCTGCAAAGCCGGAATTTGCGGGATCGTAGAATGTAAGGGTTCCTATGCCCGCCGTGCTGTCCTTAAGCCAAAGCCCCAGCCTGTATTTTCCGTCCGATGAATCGTATGCGGGCCTGACGGTGGTTTGGCGCATCTGTCCCTCTCTCTCCACATCAAGACGGATAGCTTCCCCCGCACGATCGCTTTGCAGCACAAATTCCGTTATATTTGACACTCTTGTGCCGTTTACCGATTTTATAATATCTCCGGGTTCAAGCCCCGCATCCCTTGCAGGATATGCCGTTTGCCCGTTTTCTCCCCTTATTTCCTGACTGCCCACTATCATTATTCCGTCCATATAAAGCGCTATGCCGATGCATTGCCCCCCCGGAACAACGGTTTTGCCTTCAGTGCTGCGGGGAATATCCGCGGCGCGAACTCCCGATAACGGCAGCGTGATTATAAATATCAAAGCGGCGGCAAAGCTTAATATCCTCCTCTTTTTCATATTTTTTATACCTCTCAAAAATAATTTCGACCGTGAAGCAAGCCGACGATGCGGCTTTGCGGTTATAATTGTCGATTCCTATTTATTTTGCTTATAATATGCCGTTTTAATCAGGTAAAAAAAGCAATTGAATATTATTATTCGGGTAATTTTATAAAACAGTTAAAATGCGAAAATAAAAAAATCCGTGCACCTAATACACGGATAAATCAGATAATTTATTAAAAGAATTCTTCTGCTGCGCGCGAAATTTTATTATGCGTCCTTTCCGATGCTTTCATAAAGCTCCAGCAGAGCTTTGTATGAATCGGCAAGCTCCTCAAGGCGGGAAAAGCTGCGGTCATATACCTCGATTACTGCGGTTTCAACACTCGGTAATGCCCGTGTACGATCAAAAAGCGCCCTGAAATCAAATTCCCCCTTCAGGGGCAAATAGAGCACACCCTCTGCATCAAAATCGCAAACATGTACGTTTACGAGCCTTTCGCCCATGGCTTCAAGGTATGTAAAGGCATCCGTACCGCTTTGCATGGCCTGCTTAATATCCAGCGTGGTATACAGAGGCTCCCCCGCCGCTTCCGAAAGACGGGAAATAAAGTCCGGATGATTGTAATGCGTCCAATGCACATTTTCCCATGTAAGGCGCATGCCTCGCTCCCTGCAGGCTCGGCTCAGCTCCTGTGTTACGGCGGCAAAATGCGGATAATCGGTGTTATGCTTTACATAGCGTATCTGTGCAGGTCCGTGCAGGACATAGTTTTTTGCACCAAGCTCCGCCCCGATATCAAGCACACTGCAAAAAATGTTCATGGCATCGCGTTTTTGCCGTTCGTGCCGTGAAAAAAGCTGTCCCTCGTATTGAGTATTAAGCGTATGCATACTGCTGATGCTTATGCCGGTTGCCCGCTTTGCGCGCACAAGCTCCTTTGCAAAGGCGCGGTCGTATTCGCAAAAGGTTGCCAGAAACACCTCTGCGCACTGCGCCCCCTGATCGCCTATCCAGCGCAGGGCATCCTCTGTATTAAGTTTTCCGTTAAGGGAGGCCGTGGATATGCCCAGCTTCATATTTCCTTGCCCCTTTCCTTACAGTTCAAGCTCGTCCAGCGTAAGCGCAAAGCTGGGCGCAAACTGGCGCATGAAATAATCCACCTCGGGAGCGCCGTATGCCTCTATTTCCGCCTTGATGGAGGTTGCCGCATGAGAGAATTCATTATTGCCGCAGCGCAGCTCCTCAACACATTTAAGATAGGCGCTGATTTTATCGGCGTATTTGACGATTCTGCGCTCCGGAGAATCGCGCTGCACCACAAGAGCTTCATAATCGCTTCTTAGCTCCTGAGGAAGCGCCGTAAGCAGCCGCTGTTCCGCAATGGCTTCTATATTTTTATAAGCCGTTTTAATTTCCGGATTAAAATATTTAACCGGGGTCGGAAGATCCCCGGTAAGCACCTCGCCTGCCTCGTGGTAAAGAGCAAGCAATGCCGCTTTGTTTTCGTCAAGCCTCCCGTTATACAGCCTGTTGCTGATAAGCGCAAGGCAATGCGCTATCATGGCTGTCTGAGTGGTGTGCTCCTGAACATTTTCCGCCGTGCTGTTTTTCATAAGACTCCAGCGGCGAATATACTTCATTCTTGCCATATATGCAAAAAAATGCTTCATGTCAGCCTCCCTGCCGTTGATCGTTTTCTTTTGTGTTGTCCGGTGCCGAAGCATCATCCGCATTGTTTTGTGCAATATGCACATTCTCCACGCTTTGACAGCTTGCCTTTGCTTTGAAGGAGGTTACCGCCACCGTGACAAGACCGAGAATTATATACATATAGTATGTGAAAAAGCGCCATATGAGCGTACCCCAGAAAAGCACGCCGCCGGAGAGCGCCTGAAAAATTATATAAAAGGCTCCCTCCGCCACCCCCATATTGCCGGGTGTGGGAATATAGGTTACGGCAGCATAAACATAAAAGCTGAGCGCTACGGTATCTATCCAAACCGCCTGTGAGCCGCAGGCATTAAGCACGAAAAAGGGCACCGATGCATTGGCTATTTGTGCAATTAATGAAAACACGAACGCCATAATGAACGAGAATTTTTCTTTTGCAAGGAAAAACAGATTAACACGGTATTCCTCAAAATATGCAAACACCTTGTTTACTGTTGCATCATAGTTTTTAACTATATGAATTTTGGAACAAAAACGCAGCACGCCCGAAACAATAACCCTTGTAGGCTTGGGAAAGATGGAAAAGAAAACAAAAATCATGGGCACAAGCGAATAGCAAACCAAGCCGAAAATAGCCGCCACCTTCATTGCCGCCGCCGTTTCAATGGCTGCGGAGCGCCAAACAAAAAGCACCGCCGCGACAACTATGAAGGACATCTGGTTTGTAAAAAAGCCCATTATGGGCAGCGACCCCGATATTCCGGCTGACAGTCCGCTTTTTTTAAGATGGTACATCTGAAAGGGCTGGCCGCCGGTTCCTGAGGGGGTGATAAAATCGTAATACTTACCCAGCACCGCAACCTCAAAGGATTCTCTGAGCATACGCTTCCCGGTGCAGGCACGGATGAGAGTGAAGTATTTGAAGGTTTCACAGGCGATAACAGCAAGGAAAGCGGCCAATGCAAACAGTATAAAATACCAGTGCTCGCCCAGCAGCCTTGCAACCTCGGAAAACGGCTTACTTTGGCTGTCCTGATTACCGAATTCGGAAATTGCCATTATTACAATAACGGCAACATTTATCCCGACAAATACAAACGGAAGCCACCTGCGTTTTTTCTTGGGTTTGGTTATTGTTGTATCCTGCATACTTTACCGCCACATATAAATAGATTTATAATACCGATGCCGTAAAAAACTATCCGGCCGGCTAATACCGCTGCGCATAAAAAGCCGCCGCACCGCTGCTGCCTGCATTATTTATGATATATCAGTATAGCATATATGCTGCCTTTTGGCAATACGGTTTTTCCGGCGGATAAAGCGTTTACTGCCGTTTTTTACGCAAGATATACGGGCATGGCCTCCACTTTTTCTTTCGGTTTACCGATTTATGCGTAAGGCGCCGATCCCTGCGTATTAATGTATTAATAATAGTTATGCACCGCAAAACAAATAATAAGTATAATTTTTTTATGATAATGATAATTAGAAGGTATTGTGTCCTTCCCGCATATGCCGTGCGTAAAAAAAGAGGCATCAGAAACAGCTGATGCCCCATTATTGAATAAACCGTTATTTTTTATGCCGGAAAGGCTTATTTGCCGGAGGTCACGGAAAGCCAAAGCTTGTCAAAATCATCCGCTTTATCGCCCAAATCTACGAACACCTCGCACTTTTTGAGATATTCCTCATCAGGGTATATTTTTTTATTGTTTTTAATTTCTTCATCAAGCTGCTCATAGGCAAGCTTATTGGGCGTGCAGTATCCGATGTAATCGGCATTGCGGAAGGCTATATCGCCGCGGCAAAGAAAATCTATAAACTTCTCCGCAAGCTCCTTGTTGGTGCTGCTCTTGGGAATACATACAGCATCAAACCATACATTTGTACCGCCCTCGGGAAGCGCATAATCAAGGAAATCCGCCTCCGCCATGGCTATAATGGCATCCCCGGAGTAAACAACGCCCAGCGCGCCGTTTCCTTTTGCCATCATGCCCTTGGTTTCGTCAACATAATAGGATTTTACCATGGGCTTTTGCTTAATAAGCTCCTCTTTTGCAGCTGCAAGCGCTTCATCGCTGCGGTCGTTGAGACCATAGCCGCGGCGCATAAGCGCAACTCCTATGCTGTCGCGCGAGCTGTCCAGCATATAGATCTCATCGGCGTATTTTTCATTCCAAAGAATGTCCCAGCTGTTGACCTCATCGCTTACCTTGTTTTTGTTGTAGAGAATACCTAACGTGCCCCACATATAGGGAACGCTGTATCTGCCGCCCATATCATAGGACATATCAAGATATTTTTTATCGATATTTTCGATATTGGGGATATTGCCGTGGTCAAGCTCGGCAAGCATATCCAACGCTATAAGACGCTGCACCGTATAATCCGAAGGAAAGAGCAGATCGTAATTTGCGCCGGGAGCCTGAAGCTTTGTAAGCATACCTTCATTATCGGTAAAATAGCTCACCCTGACCGTACAGCCGTATTCCTTTTCAAACTCCTTAAGAATGGACTCATCCATGTAATCGTACCAGTTATAAAGCCTGAGAACGGGCTTGCTGTCGCAGCCGGTCATGGCAAAAAGCCCCACGAGGACCAAAAGTAACACAAGTGCCGAGGATAAAAACTTTTTCATTTTTTCAAAAACCCTTCCCTTCACGCCGCGCTGCGGCATATTGTTATTATTTATTTTTATAATGCTGTCAGGCTGCTGCATGTTATGCTGCATACAAGCCGTTTTGCCTCAAGGCCGCAAGGTTAATACAGCTCCGTTATATCGGCGCGCTTATTGATTATAAGCAAAAGAATAAATATGCTTGCAAAAATCAGCACGGACAGCGCGTTGAAATAGGGCTTTACGCCCATTTTGGCCGCAGAATATATCAGCGTGGACAGCGTATTGATATCGGAACCCTGAGTTACAAAATAGCTTACGGCAAAGTCGTCAAGCGACATTGTAAAGGCCATAAGCGCGCCGGTGATGATGCCGGAGCGTATCTGCGGAAGCACCACCTTCCTGATTGCATACATGGGAGTTGCACCGAGATCCAGCGCCGCTTCATAATACTGCGGATTAAGCGATTGCAGCTTTGGCAGTACCGAGAGCACCACATACGGAATACAAAAAGCCGAATGTGCCAGAAACAGGCTGAAATAACCGCCGCCAAGGCCCACATATGCAAAGATGAGCATGGTGGAAATGCCGGTTACTATATCGGGGTTTATTACCGGTATATTATTTACGGCATTCCACAGCATACGCGGCCCGTTCTTCATGGAGAAAAAGCCTATGGCCGCAAAGGTACCCACCACCGTTGAAAAGCAGGAGGCAAGCAATGCAATGGAAAAAGTTACGAGCACCGCGTCCATTATGCCGGAATCGGTGAATACATAGCCGTACCATTTGAGTGTAAAGCCGCTGAAGGCGCCCAGCGTGCTTTCATTGAAGGAATAAAGCACGGTATAAAGGATCGGCGTGTACAAAAACAGCAGAACCAGTATCAGATATATATACTTAAACGGCTTTTTGCGGTCACGCATGATTCTTCACCCCCTTTGGGCGGGTTTGCTTTTGTTTTCCGCTGCGGGCATTTGCAACCGCCGTTATAAGCATGCTGATAATTATAAACAGCATCAGCACGACGGACAGCGCAGAGCCTATGCCCCATGTTGACATTTTGCCGAAATACCTTTGGATTATATCACCTATTATGGTGACCTTGCTTCCGCCTATAAGGGTGGCTATTGCAAAGGTGGAAACCGCGGGCATGAAAACCATTGTTATGCCGCTTACAACACCGGGTGCCGAAATCGGAAATACGATTTTCCAGAAGGTTCTGCGCGGAGAGGCGCCAAGGTCGCTTGCAGCTTCAATGAGTGAATGATCCATTTTTGACAGCGAGCTGTATATGGGCAGGATCATAAACGGAAGATAGTTATAAACCATGCCCAAAAGCACACCGTTTATATTATTCATAAACAGCCTGTCAAGCAGCGGTACCGTGCTGAGGATATTCATTGTGGCATAGGTGCGCAGCAGGAAGTTCATCCACATGGGCATGATGAACAGCAGCACTATGACTGCCGGGATCTTCATTTTCCTGTCTGCAAGCAGATACGCCACCGGGTACCCAACAAGCAGGCAGATGACCGTGCAAGCCGCTGCAAGCAGCAACGAGCGCAGAAATATAACGATATAGTTGATATCGCTGTCCGTAAATATTTCGGAGAAATTCTTCAGTGTGAAGCCGCCGTCCCCGCCGGCCGAGGTGTTTATAAAGGCATAATAGACCACCAGCAGCATGGGCGCGGCAATGAAGAACACCATCCAGACGCAGTACGGATATGCAAAATACTTACTGTTCTTCATATCCTTCCTCCGTTTCCTCCGGGAATTCCTCTTCATATATCTCATCCGAATAAAGCTTTACATCGGATTTTTTCATAATGTGGATATCGTAGGGCCGCACAAAAAGGCCTACCTCCGCCCCCACCTCGCGCATGGTTGTATCCTGTATCATCCATTCATAATCGCCGCACTGCACAATCATTTCATAATGCACGCCCTTAAAGGTGGTGGATATAACACGCCCGGATATCTGTCCCTTTTCCGGCTCGACAAGATATATATCCTCCGGCCGCACCACGACATCCACCGGCTCATCGGGCGAAAAGCCGGTATCCACGCATTCAAAGCGCGCGCCGCCGAAGGACACGTCGCGATCTGCGTGCATTATGCCGTCAATAATGTTGCTTTCACCTATAAAATCCGCTACGAAGCCGTTTTTAGGCTCGTTATATATCATTTCCGGAGTGCCTATCTGCTGTATTCTGCCCTGCGCCATAACCACTATGGTGTCGCTCATGGTGAGCGCCTCTTCCTGATCGTGAGTTACATAAACAAAGGTGATTCCCAGCTGCTGCTGCATGCTTTTAAGCTCCAGCTGCATTTCCTTGCGCATTTTCAGATCAAGCGCTCCCAAGGGCTCATCCAGCAGCAGCACCTTGGGGCGATTTACCAGCGCGCGCGCAATGGCAATGCGCTGCTGCTGACCGCCGCTCAGGGAATCCACCTTGCGTTTGTTGTACCCGGGAAGATCTATCATATTGAGCATTTCATCCACCCGGCGCTTGATTTCGTCGGTCGGAGTTTTTTTAAGGGTAAGTCCGAAGGCGATATTATCCTCAACATTCATATGGGGAAAAAGCGCGTATTTCTGGAATACCGTATTCACCTCCCGCTTATAAGGAGGCACGCCGGATACATCCCTGCCGTCAAAGAGCACCTTTCCGGATGTGGGATATTCAAAGCCGGCAATGATCCTGAGCGTTGTGGTCTTCCCGCAGCCTGACGGACCGAGCAAAGTTATAAATTCGCGCTTTCTTATATAGAGATCTATATTATCAAGCACGGTATTATCATCATAGATTTTAGTGATGCCCTGTAATTCTATCAGCTTGTTCGTTTCTTCCTGCTGCGGAAGCCTGCAGGTATTATCCATAAGCATATCCTTTCCCGCCCGTTATTACAGGCTGCGGTTATTTAAGCGGCGCCGTTTGGCAAAAAACATGCCGCGTTGACGGTTATTATTAAAAGCTCGGCGGCGTACTGACCCATATCAGCTGCGCCGGAGTTTTTCCCGGATTCTCTATATAATGCGGCAGTGCCGAACGAAAATAGAAGCTGTCGCCCTTACGGCACTTTTTTTCGCTTGTTCCGATATGGAGAATAAGCTTTCCCGAAAGAACATAGCCGAATTCCTCTCCCTCATGCGGATTATCCACTTCGGTGGAGCATCCGGGATTCAGCACCACCATAATTGGCTCCATGCTGTTTTTCTGTGCCGACGGTACAAGCCATGTAACAGAGCTTTCCGGGCTTTCCTTTACGGGATAATCGTTTACTCCGAAAACCAGCTTCTCCTCCGTTGTTTCGTTGAAGAAATCCTTAAGGTTGGTTCCCAGGCACTCCAGAATGTCCATAAGCGTAGAGATGCTGGGGCTGGTAAGGTCACGCTCAAGCTGTGAGATAAAGCCCTTGCTAAGCTCGCACCTGTTGGCCAGTTCCTCCTGCGTAAGCCGGTGCTGCATGCGCAGCTGCTTTATTTTTTCACCGATCTGCATACGGTGCCTCCGTAATAATAAACTTACAGTTTATAAATTCTAAACTCGACGACGGCTTATTATACATTTGTGAAATAATTATGTCAAACACATTTGCAGCAATATTTGTTCCGCAAATTGCGAATATTTTGAGGTTTTTTGAGAGTTATTCGGGGACGGCGCCGAAAAGCGCCTAATACAGGCACTTTTGCGATATGCATATCCTCATATATATAAATCGAAGTATTTTTTGTTTAGCAATAAGATATAATTTGTTTAGAAATATAAAACTTTTGATGCCGTATTTTTGTTTATTTGACATTGGTGCGGCGTGCAAGGGCAGGTTACCGTTCGCTCTGTTTTTATATCAACGGTTATTTGCTATTAATATTGGCGGATTTATGCACAATTTGTTAACAATATATTGACAAATGATTTCATATAAGTTATAGTAATAAAAACGCAACCTGAAAGGATGGTATTTCATAATGGAAAATCAGACTGTTACCCCGAATCAGCCGGTTCAGCAGCCGGCGCCTCAGCAGACCGCTCCGGCGGGTCAGCTCAAAACCAACCGCGGTCTGCTCAAATTCATTCTGCTTAACATCATCACACTCGGCATTTTTCACTGGTTATCTTCTCCGGCATATCAAGCGACATAAATGTTATTGCCAGCCGATACGACGGCAAAAAGACCATGCATTTCTGCCTGCTGTTCTTCCTTGTAGGGCCTATCACCCTAGGAATTGCAGATATTGTATGGTTCCATCGCATTTCAAACCGTATCGGCAATGAGCTCAAGCGCCGCCAGATCGCTTACAGTTTCAGCGCTTCCGATTATTGGCTGTGGAATGTTCTTGGTGCTGTAATAATTGTCGGACCGTTTATCTATCTCCATAAGCTTTTTAAGGCAATGAATATGCTCAGCGAGAACTATAACATCAACGGCTGAGATTAACGGACAAAAAAGGACTGCCAAATTCATCGCACCATAAGGACAATTACTTATGAGCACGGACACCGAGATTAGTCTATTAAAGGCTTTTCTCGGTGTTTTTCTTTGTTTTCAGGAAAATGATGCCGGAATTCGTCAGCCGGATTGCTTGCAAAAATCCCGCAAATTTGCTGTTTCTGTCAAGCCGTTCAATTCACGAAAGAAAATCAAGAATACCAAGCGATAATCATTTTGCATTCTTCCTTATTCGCACATTCGATTATTACTGCATAAATATATTGACAAAAATAATAAATATATTATTATAATGTACAAAATACGATTGTGAAAATCAACCGATGTATTAAGGAGATAGAATTATGAAAACTACACAAGGTATTTTTGTGAAATCGGCAGCCGCAGCGCTGTGCTTGGTTATGATACTATGCTCGGCCGCCTGCTCTTCCTCAAAGAAACCCGATGAAGCAACCGAATTGCCGACACAATCCGAACATCCGGAAAAAAATGAGCTTATGACAGAATTCAAATATTCCTTTAACTATACGGATTGGACTGTTCCGAAAACAGATGACGAGCCTTTCAAGGATATAAGCGAAATACCGTCCAACAGCGGAAAAATCGTGTATTTCAACATTGAAAATCACGAAGCAACACCTATAAGTTACCAGCTTAAGCTTACAATGACCGAAGGTACTGCAGGAAGTGCAGAGTTCGGATTCATCGCTCCCGTTCAGGCTGCATACGAAACTTTAGGTTCCGCAGTCAGAAGCATTATCGAATCAAAACCGCTCGATTCGGGATATGTTTTTTCCAGCACTCTTGAAGCCAATAATTCCGTCACCGTTGCACTTGTGCTATATTGCGCAGCAGGCACTGCCGGCGCCGAATCAAAGTTGAGCATTTCATATGACGCCGCTGCCGTTTCCGAATAAAGCTAATCGCCGTCGAATCGAATACACCGCAGAGTCACGGCATAACAATAAAAATCCACCTGCATAGCAAGTGGATTTTTATTATACAAAAACTGCCGCTCGGTTCCGTTAAACCGTGCGGCAGTTTTTATCATTTGTTTTTCTTACGCTGCCTGCGTCACTATTTTATTGGTTCTTTTCCTTAATTGCAGCCTGTGCTGCTATTCGCTAACTGCACCAATCAAGGCCTTCAAACGGGTAAAATTCTCCCTAACAAGGGTCTATATCCTATTTCATAGATAGTATAACACACGATTATGAATAAGTCATTAAGTCAAAGGAGAAGAGCCTAAGCCCTTCTCCCTTGTTTTAGATCCAAACAGTTACATTCAGATCCTCCCAGTTATAGATTCGTTTTCGTGTCGAGAAGCTGTACTGGTATGCCTTTGCATCCTCTAAGGTTAATGTAAAAGATCCTATTTGAATGTGTTCAGCTTCTTCAGCAGAACCGCTTCTATTTGTCCTGAGATACCACCTGAATTCATCTTTGGAAACCCATATCTTTTGGATGAAGGCCTCAACGATGCTTTCAGGAATCACCAAACCATCGAAATCCGTATACTCGCCAAGCTTTTTCTTTAACTCAGATAGTCTCTCTGAATAGTCACCTGCAATGTCCTTCGCCGGAATTGGTGTAAGATTCTTGATGCTTTCTGCTAAGCGATTAATCTTACCTTCGATTTCTTTTTTGCGTTCTCGGAAATATTCTTTATCAATATCTCCGTCCTCTCGCATTTCTATCAGGTTCGCCAGCTTTTTGTTCAGTTTATCAATCTCGGATTGCTTTCTACGAATAGCATCACTGTTGTCAGGCACTTCTTCTTGATCATCAATATGTTGCTCAAGCAGGGAATAAGCTAACTGCAGAGTATCTTCCGCGTTGCAGATATATTTCTTAAAGAGATGACTTGCCATCATTTCCATTTTCCAGCCTGGAATGAATGGTGTATCACAGGCGTCCGTAACTGATAGACCTCTTTTTTTACGTTCCGTCGGACTGCCTCTGTTTACTGAGGTATAGCACTGATAATCTACGCCTGGGTCCCGGTCCTTCCGATCGTGAAAGTGCATGTTAAAATGCTTTCCGCACTGGCAAATCATTAGGCGACCCCAAACAGTAGAATGTGGTTTGTGTCCAACTTTACGTGCGTTTTTTCCTTTTCCGGATTTTATTGATTTCTGAGCAAGTATCTCTTGGACACGGGCAAATTCCTCTTCGGTAACGATAGGAGTATGTGTTCCTTTTACCTGAGTGTATTCCATCACACCATCGTTTTTGATCTTCTTTTGTTTCAGATAATCCGGTGTATACTCCTTATGGTATGTAATAATCCCACAGTAAAATGAATTTCGCAGCATGTGAGATATATATGATGCGAACCATCTTTCCTTACCTGTTGCAGTTAACCGTCCTGCCTTTTCAAGTTCATACTGAATCTTTGTGACGCCCATCCCACTCAAATACATGTCATATATCATCCGAACCGTCTCGGCCTGTTCGGGATTTATGACGAAAGTGTTTTTATCTACGCGATCATAACCAAGAATATTCCCGTTCCCGTAAAAGACACCATTGTTCATTGAGGTTTGCTGTCCTGCTTTGACTCGAATTGAAGTCTTGCGACTTTCATCCTGAGCCAGTGTTGCCATAATCGTAAGCCGAAGCTCGCCATCCCCATCAAAGGTCTTGATGTTGTCATTAATAAAGAAGACCTCAACACCATAGTCCTTAAGCATTCGTGTGTATTGGAGCGTGTCTACCGTGTTTCTGGCAAAACGAGAGACCTCCCGTGTAATAATCATATTAAACTTGTGTGCCTTGGCATCTTTAATCATTTCCATAAAATGCGGACGTTTTTCTGCGGATGTTCCGGTGATACCCTCATCAACATACTGCTTGACCAATGTCCATTCAGGTCTTGCAGCCAAAATGGGTTTATACCAGTCCATCTGATTTTCCAGGGCTGACAGCTGAGCCTCATGCTCAGTTGAGACTCTCGCATATATTGCGACATCTCTTTTTTGAAAATCAGAACTTATTCCGTACATTCTTCCACCTCATCAACTGCCTCATTTTCATAACACTTGAAGCATGCAATTTCTATATCATTTCCGTACTCTTTCAGAATGTTTCTGAAGATGTATCCTGGGATCTGACCATCCAAGTACAACTGCTCTATGAGCTTTAAGGCTCCAAAAAGCGTCGCCTGATTACCTGTAATTTTACTCATCGCAGTCGCCCTCCACAAAGGTGCGAATCCGCCCTCTTCTTGCAGTTTGCACATTAGTGTTATTCCAAATTCGGAAATTATAGCCGTGAGGATTTTTGCACAGCATGCATTCTTCATGGATGGTTTGAAATGAGTCACTTCGCTCAATCCAGTAGGAGGGATCGCTGTAATATACGCTTGCACATTGGGGACACAGAGTAATTTCAAGATCCGGCCCTTTAGTGAATCTGCTATTCATTACTGCATACCTCCTTCCGTGCGGAAGGGAAGCAGCTTTTCTCTGATTCTCTTGACTTTTATTGATATTGTTTTATCCGATACATGAAAGATGTCACGCGCGAGTTCGGTCTGAGTGTATCCCTGGAATACGAGATACGTGATGAGATCTTTTTCATGTTTGGAAAGCCCCATAATACAATCGTAAAGATCTGGATTTTCAATTTCTTCAATCCACCAATACGGATTTGAGTAATCAGGCTCAACATCAGCACTCAGTTCTTTTGAGAAGAATGAATATAGAGGATTGCAGTCATCGTTATCAAAGTCACTGTCCTCATATTCCAGGGGCTGGGTGTGTGTGTAAAACCTTCGGTCGCTCCTGTAGATCTCCCAGTCGATCTTTTCAACTTTATCTATCTCGGCATCGGTCATTCCGAGCGCCTTATATTCTTTTCTTTGTTTTTTCAGCTTTTCCTCAAAGCGTTTTCTTTCATAGCCGTCATTCCAGCACATAGTATTTCTCCTTTTTGTTTAGATTTTTGAAATTGGTTGATTTGCAAAAATCCAGGAGTTAGGGATATCGGGCTATATAGCAAAGCCAGCTGCTTAACATAAAAAAACCTTTCTCAAGCCGGAGCCTGAAAAAGGACTACTAACGCAGTACGAAGCAAACCATGCAAACAGAAAAAGCGCCGCAGAAATCGGATAAAGACCTATAGGTACACCTATAGTGATGTCTCAATCCGGCTTCGTACGGCGCTTGGAAGTTTTTCAGCCTGTTACGGTCTGCTCCGCTTGCACGATTAGAAATCGTATTGTTTTCGTATTAAGTTGTTTATCTGACAGGTCTGCGCGTTGTTCGGGTTATAAAACAGCAGCAGTGCCTCTTTTGCCTTCTGAAATAGGCGAGATTCACGGGGCCTTCAAATTTACATTTCCGGCATTTAACCTCTGCGTGTCCGGTGCGGTCCGCATACACACCCTCGATGCGAAATCCGCAGATGGGACATTTGAGATCCCGTTTATCCATTTCCTCCACCTCCTGCCAAGAGAGTTCAAGCAATCTCAACACTTCCGGGCTGGGAGAGTAACGGGTATCGTATTTGATTTGCATTGGCATCACAGGTCACCTCCGAACTGGAGACCTCCTGCGATGTATTCTGACAACGGACGCATATCCAGGAGAGATAATTCTTTCAGCCTGTTGAGGAATGCCGAATAGGAAACGCCGAGGCTATCGGCCATTCTTTGGGCATTCATCTTGTCCTCCGGTGCCAGGATCCCGCCATCGTAACATCTGAGCTTCTGCGCATTGTTGTATTTTTTCAGGGCCTTGGCAATAAGGAACCCCGGCATGATAATGGCTGCGCCCAGTCTGTTTGTCAGGTTTTCATTCAGTGAGAAGATCCTCTGCAGATCTTCTTTAGTGTAAGTAGCTTCAGCGTCGTATTCGCTGCGAAAGCATGCTGCCGGTCTCGGCACATGCCTTTCCATGATTTTGTGGGCAGCTTCATGGGCTAATGTGAAGCGCCTGCGACTGCTTTCGTCAGGTCTCAGCAGGAACCGGTCGATTACTATAGTATCCTTCGGGAATACAATCGAGGCGATTACGCCATCCCTGTAGACGAGCAGAGGTTCAATACCATTTGCCAGAAAGCCGATTTTGCTTTTGTCCTTTTCAGCAAAGCTTTCATAGACAATGGTCAATCCAAGATAGTCGGTAATAAAGCCCTCAATGTCAAAGCACCTCGCATTCCATCTGTGAGTGCGGTTAATATAGTCTTTTGAGAGCCCTTCCCCAAGAGCATCAAGCTCATGGAATGAAGTAAAAGGTTTCATGGTCCACAACCTCCTTTAGCCTGAATCGACGTACCATTGTGATCCAAGCCGGTATAGATATTTTTCCGCACTACCGATCAATACCGTGTAGCGAATTCCTTCAAACTCACCGTCGTAGGAGGCGCAAGAGTGGACCACACGCGCAATATCCCATTTGCGCCCGTCATGCCATGTAATGCTCTTCGGCACCACAGCGCCGCTTTCATTTATGTGGCATTCCACTTTTACGATAGTTTTGTTCAACGCTCTCCCTCCGAATTTATAATGACTTCAGAACGTGCTTTGCAACGCCCTGTACTGTAAGCTCCTTAACGATAATCTGCTTCCCGGGATAGACATCCTCGTTCATGTATTCAAGAATAGCTCTGCCTTTCTCATCAAAACCGGCAAAACGCTTTAGGGTGTTCTGTTGTTCGTCATCCAGGGCAACGACAATATCTCCAACCTCAGCGGTAGGCTGCCGAAGGATGATTACCAGATCGCCTTCTGCAATGCCAGCGTCCTCCATAGAATCACCTTTTGCCCGGAGAATATAGAACTCGCCTTTCCCGAAGAGAGCGGTGGGGAGATTGACATATGCTTCAACGTACTGTTCTTCGCTCTGAGCCTCACCGCAAGGAATGCTGCCAACGATTATGGCCGGAGCCAGGTTCATATTGGTTCCATTAAGTTCCTTTGTGTCAATGCCTTCGCCATAGTAGTCGAGAACACCATCTTCACTCATTTCTTTTAGATAACGATAAACAGTAGTCCGGCTGACCTGCATTTGATCTGCAATCTTCTTCAATGACGGAGATGTACCATAATCTCTCTTCCAACCATTTACGAAGTCGTATATTTCTTTCTTCAGTATTGTATCCTTGGAACGCATTTGGCTCCCTCCAGTCCAGTTCTATCCGTAACAATCGTTACAGTTAGAATTATACTCACTATTGCGAAAAAATCAATAGGTTTTTAAAAAACAAAAACGAGGTGTCGCCGTTTAGCAACACCTCGCGTCTTGAATTCATAGAAAATTACTATCCTAAAACATATCCTACCCGGTTTACACCGATGACTCCGCGTCTTAAGACTGTAATATTAACTGTTTCGTATTCGCTTCTATCAACACCTTGGAAAACACTGACCGAATTTATAGGAGTCCTCGATATTTGCGTTCTGGGAATCTGTATTGTATCAATCCCTATATCGTTCAGGACTTCTTCGGGCAATTCGTAATTCTGTTCCACCAAACCGAAACACGTAAATCCAGTATCAACGCAGAATGAGATTAGCTTTTTCTTTCCAATGTTATAGACTGCAGCAATTGAACATCCAATCAGACTTCCCAACAGATATGCAGCACCAGGGAACTCCCATCCAAGGGCTTGAACAATTGCACCACCTATTTTTGCCGCAACAAGGTATCCAGCAGACATTACCAAACTGTCTACAAGTGCCGCCCCCATTTCCTTAGGTTTCATTTTTCCAGAGGCAACCAGCAAACTGTTTTTGATAGTACCCATAACAATAGTTACCATTGCACCCACAATAGACGGGTCAACTGACTGCAAGGCCTGGCCAAGCATTCCCTTTTGAATAGCAACCTCTATTGTGTAGGCCGTCGTTCCACGCAAAAAACTTTCACCACTGGCAGATATTACTTTCTTTCCAGATTGCTTGAGTTGATTTAAATCAATTTCACCGTGCTTTATCAAGTAATCGACAGCTTTATACATTTCAGGCACAAGCTGCATAATGGCCGTGATTGTAGCTGCAGTAAGTCCTGCTTTCAAACCACTCTGAATATAATCAAACTCAAATTCATCCTGTTTAGCATAGCCGTGCTTTTCAGGATCAAAACCGTCCTTCTTGACCTCTTTTGCAATTTGCCTAGCTTCTTTAGTTGTCAACTCCTTTGAAGCAACGCCCTCGCTGTCTGCGACTGAATCTGTTAGGTGAGCCGCCGTTTCCGCATTTGATTCAGAAATTTCCGGACGGGTCAGTATGTTCCGTCCAGCTTGCCTATTAGCCTCCTCTATAGCACCTTTAAGATGATCACTTGGGGCAAGTCTTTCCTGACCATGATACTTAGGGACACCGGCATCTCTGTCAAAAGTTGCCTGTGCAGCCGCAGTTTTTTCAGGAGTTGCCATATATTTGGAGCTGTATTGCTTCCCAAAATTGGTGTCAATATCTACAGAACCGTTTTCTGTGCTGTGCAAAGTCCATGCTCTATGTTCAGAACCTTTTTCTACAGCATCAATATTAAAAGTATCCGCATGCCATTCCTCAGCAACATATCCCTTAAACTGTTCAATTCCAAGATTCTTATAAGCATGATTATTAATATCATCCGAGAGTTTTTGAATTGCGTCGTTTATTTGCTGAATATGAGTATTGGTATCGACTTCAAGCCGAAAATCTTGCATGCCAAAATCGGCGGCCATATCAGCCCCCAAAACTTTAGACATGAAGTCCCAGCCTTTTCTGATATCACTTGCATAAGTCATTACGCATCACCTTATGAACGCATAAACGCATCCAAATCATTATTATAGAGATTGATTATTCCGTAAAAAAGCATTTGACGTGTTACTGCCGATTTATCGCGGAACATATCCTGAGCCTTTTCGGAAGCGCTATTTCCAAAGTTTTCAAAAGCAATACCCACAGCATCAGCGCCATGTGCAATCGCATCCTTTGCTTTTACAAACAAGCCAAAGCCCTTCTTTTTAGCAGTTTCTTCCGTCGCCGTGTCCTCATCCACCACAACCTCTGATACTTCAGGTGCCTCGATAGTCTCTACCTCAGGAGCTGTGTCTTCAGGTTCATTCGAAGCCGTAGTTTTAGGCTTGTTCGCGTTCTTAACCATATCAGGTATGGGGAGTTCGCTAATTACACTTAAAAAGTCCATATATGCGTCATGGTCTTTAAGCGCCTTCAAGTCAATATATACAGCCGCTTGATCTCCGGCCCATCCATATTTGACACCATAAGAATCAAACTTGAGATCGAGCACCGGTATCAACTTATCTACGCCTTTGATATCTCCTAAAAACAGCACTTTGGAATCAATGTTTCCAGCCTTTTTATTATTCAGCCAGATTTTCTCCGTCCAAGAAACTATTTTGATGGAATCATCGCGAGTCCCTACGACTGCGCCTTCCTGCGTATCATCGTTCGTTTCAACCAACTTTTTAAGCTGGTTGACAAGCATTTCATCCTTATAAACCACAATCAATGTCTTTGTGTCGTAAAACATGATTTTCTCCTTATAATCCGGCAGCTGCCGCCTTCACCATCTCTTCGTACTCACGCTTAACGCTTTCCGGGCCCTTAATTTTTACTCTACCACCGAATCCGAACACCCAACTATAGAACACATGACTTGTTGCAACCTCAACTTCTGCTTTGAATGAAGATAAGCTATACGCATAAGTCTTGACGTCCTCACCAAACTTATCGATGATTGTATCCATTATGTCATTATCACAAATCAGTTCAACCATCTGCGGTTTTGTACTGTACATATGGAACATCGTCTTGACATATTCTGCTTCATCAAAGTCTTCCGGTCTCGGAATGGCATCCTCTTTCATTATCTTTGGTTGTTTATAGATTCTGTCCACACGGAAACTTCCGATATCTTGATGCTTATCAGAATATCCAATTACATAGTAATAGTCGCCATTCCAAACAAGCGTATATGGACTGAAGACGTACACTTCACCGTCATGGCGAAGCTTCTGTTCCTTTTTTACGTTGTACTGGAAATACTGGAAGGATACCTTCTTTCCCTGATTAATAGCATCATTCAAAGCGTCTACGATGTAGTATATCTGCTCATTAACCGGTTTAAGTCTACCCTCAATACATAGATTGCGTTTTAAGTCAGTAGAGCTGTTTTTGCTTGCAAGTGTCCCGAGTTTCTCAACCAGTTCCATGCTTTTCTTTTTTGTTATAAACTTAGATGATTCTACGGCATCAATCAGCAACTTCAATTCTGGAACATCAAACAATCTTCCATCAATAAAGTATCTATTCTGAGTTGATTTGTTTATGCAGATATCAATTCCAAACTGTCGAAGCTGCTCAATATCAGAATTAATAGTAGTCCGGTAAACTTTAAGCCCGTATTTTTCTTCCAGTTGCTCAGCAATCTCAGCAGTTGAGAGCTGATGATCCACATCTGTAAGTTCATATAAAATTTTCAGAATGCAGAGAGCACGTAATTTTGTTTCTTTCTCCATACGCTCATCTCCAAAGGCGTGTTTTCTGACCCTCACTCCAATGAATCGACTTCTAGTTATAAATCAAAGTCAAACATTGGAATATCCGATGAAAGTTTATCACCGTCTTCAGTTTCAAGGATATAAACAAACTCTAATTCTTTAACTGAATCGTATTCCTCTTCTGAAAAGTCTCCCACTATATCACAAAAGCCTTCATAATCATCTACATCATCCATACATGTTTCAATATACCACGGAGAGCACTTAACTTTGATCCTTCCATCAGAAAGGAAAATCTGAAAATCCATACATTCTCCGGCTGTCTCTGACGTGTCTATGGTTCCTTCTAGAGAAGTATCACACTGCATATATTTCAAAAATCTATCATATGTGTTTTTGGCTTTTGCTAGATAGACGGTTTCTACTGGTTCGTCTGAGCAGTGTTTTTCGAGAACGCCAAAGGCGAATAGCTGATTGGCGTCAAAATTCACTTCACATCCGAGTTCCTCAAAAAAAGCTTTTGCTTTATCGCCCTCGTTCTCTGACGCTACCTTCAGCCTATAGTTAAGATATACATTCATTTTGTTTACCTCCTAAATGGTCCTAATTTATTATGAATAGGTGGTTTTATCCTTAAGCCATGAATCCAATGCGTCGCTGACCATTTCCGGCCTTAGTTAGGTCAATCCCTTCATCCATCAAATAGTCTTCGACATCATCAACTACGATCAGATTATCACCATCCGTATCCTCCGTACGAAGGTTCTGATTCATAATAACCTGATCCAGAATATTTCTCACCGTTCTTGCGTTAGCAAAGTTAGGCCTGTTCCTATAATACTCAGTAACATTCAGCAGCCTATTAAGGGCCGGTTCATCAATCTCATATTTCTTCTTTTTCAAGAACGCAACAGCAATCTCGCCAAGTTCTTCTCTGGTATAGTCCGGGAAATCGAGCGTGAACTGAATTCTTGACTCAAGGCCAGGATTGGCACTGAGCATAGTCTTCATTTCATCCTTGTATCCGGCAAGAATGACACAGAACTGGCCTCTGCGGTCCTCCATCTCTTTCAGGAGAACAGCAATAGCTTCTTCGCCATAACTGGTTACGCCTCCACTTGCCGTGTTAGTAGAGACAAGACCGTATGCCTCATCAATAAACAGAACACCGTTCATGGCATCATTGATTTTAGCTTGCGTCTTCGGTGCAGTTTCACCGACGAATTTGCCAAGCAAACCATGTGAATCTGTTTCTACTAGCTTTGCTTCCGGCAGCACTCCAGCATCATAGAGAATCCTGGAGAGGATTCTTGCAACCTCTGTCTTTCCCGTACCCGGATTGCCGTAGAAGCACATATGGAGATTAAAGCCTTCCTGTCCTTGATTGCGCTTCGCATAAGCCTTGATTTTCTTAATCATACGCTTAATTGCCGCGAGCCCGATCAGTTGATCCAGCTCTTCTTCACCGGTCAAAATTCTATTAGCAGTTCCTGTACCGGAGGTTGGAAGATTAATCTTGGCATCCTGAATATACTTATTTACGTCAACAATACCAAGTTCGCTGTCATCTGAACCTGCGCGTCGTAAATTCTGGCACATAATAACCTGATCCAGAATATTGCGTATTTCTCTTGCGTTCGCAAAGTTCGGATCCTTGCGCTTAATGTCGGTAATATCAAGGATTCGGCTCAGTGCGGTATCTCCGATTGTGTAATGGCGATTTTTAAGCATCAACTCTGTAATGCTTTTAAGTTCGTCTCTGGAATAGTTTGGGAAGTCGAGCATAAACTGAATTCTCGACTTGAATCCCGGATTGGTAGAGAGCATCTGGAGCATTTCGTTTTTATATCCCGCTAAAATTACGCAGAATTTTCCGCGATAATCTTCCATAGCCTTTACGAGAGTGTCAATTGCTTCCTTGCCATAGTCGGTGCCGACATCTGCATTATTTCCAAGCGCATATGCCTCATCGATAAAAAGCACGCCGCCCATAGCGCGAGATATAACCCGGCTTGTCTTTTCTGCAGTTGCTCCAAAGTACTGACTTACAAGTCCGCTGCGGTCTACTTCAATGACCTTGTTGGTCGGAAGGATCTTATTTTCATATAGAATTCCAGCAATATATCTGGCCACTTCGGTTTTACCGGAGCCTGGATTGCCCAGGAAGCACATATGGATATTAAGGTCCTCGCTGTCCTTGTTGTTCAGGGCATAGGCCTTAATCTTGCGAATGCTTTCCTTGATTCCGGATAAGCCAATCAACTCACCCAGTTTCTTTTCGCTTTCGCCGATGTTAATCAGCGTCGTGCCTGCCGGTACAAGAAAGCCAAACTTATCAAGCGCTATCAACTGCTTGTATAACTCGAATAACGCATCCTCAGTTTTGGCAAAGAACAATGATTCCTTCTGAACTGAAGCGTTAAACTCTGCATAGCGCTCCAGAAGCTTTGCAGAAAGGCCTTCAAGGAACTCTTTTTCTGATACACCACCGGATTCCTGCAAATAATCGTAGTTCTTTATGAAAAGCGGAGCGCACATAATAAGTTCAATGCTATTCCAAAGACAAGTCAGCATTTCCTTCAATTCATCTGAACCATCGTCTGCAATACCCAGCACATATTTCTTGGCAAGGATACCTTCTGCCTTAGAGATAGCATCTTCAAGTTCATCCTTAAACTCGGTGTTTTCAGTATATTGATCGCCACGCTTCTTCGGATGATACTTATGATTATTTCCGTAGAGATTGTTGACCTTGATGAACTTAACGATTTTCTTCGCAAGTTTTTCAATCAGGTCAATCAACTCGTTTGCTGAAAACCAGAGGTACTTATTCTGGTTCTCAGAGTACATAAGAGATGCTTCTTCCCATACAAGATCGGACAGCTCAATTTTTACTCCAGGGGACAATATCTTTGCCGCTGCAATTAAAACCTCATCGTATTCCTTAATAATACCGTTCAAGTTCTCAAAAGATATCGGATATGTTTTCGAGAACTGAGAGGTAAAATGAAGCTTCAACTGCTCAGCTGTTTCGAGCAGATTAGTCAAGAAACCCTCTGTACGTGCCTGACTCGTAACGTATTTGAGAATCTTGTCGTAATCTGGAAAACGTGCATCATCCTTCTCTTTTCCTTCGAAAATAAGGTCTTCACGCACAACAGTTGTCACTTCGAGACGAGATATAAAGTTGTCTATTTCCGATGCAAGGACATTCTTACGCTCATAAGGCATCTCGAACATCTTATACCCACACATCGGACAACTGCAGGGACTTTCGCTTTCTTTTATTTCTCCGCAGCTAATACACTTATATTCAGCCATAATCAGTCAACTCCAAGTGCTTTCTTAGCAGCATCCAACGGTGTGGCATAGAAAATTACAGAGATTTCGTTCTTCAGATCAGACCTGAGCTTATCGTATTTTTCTTTGCTTTCCGAAGGAAGCATGATTCTTTTGGCTCCCGCGTTGGCTGCCGTCACAAAAATCTCATCAAGTTCTGTCGTAATCGGCATCATGCTACCGGACATTACAACCCGTCCGCAGATAACCAATGATGGCATTACTGCGCGGTTGGCAAGTCCTGAGAACAGACCAACAACCTCTGCAACAGAAATCTCATCGCTGACGCCTCTGTTCTGAAGATCATTGAAATAAAGGCTATAGTCAAAGTCTTCATATGCTCCGGAAATAATCTTTCTGGAATTCTCTCCGAAGTAATTAAATGCTGCAGTAATGCTGTCCCTTACGCTCTTCGGAGCACGGGCAAGTCCCTCAACATTCTTAAAGCTGAGCGAACCGGTTCCGTTGACGAGCTTGTTTTCAAGTCTGTAGACACCAAGTACATTGGATACAGATCTGCCGATACCATACACATATCCCGGAGTTTCAAGCCCTTCAAAGATAAGGGTACCGTTAGAAATTTCAGGCAAATCAACGATATGCTCTTCATCCGTATCAAGATCTATGTATCCAAGGTTTACGTCACTGAATTCGCCCGGTGTCATCTTTCGAAGCTGCTCCTTGACGCGGCGACGGCATTCAATGGCATATTCAAGGATTTCACGAGTTTCCTCTTTTGACATACGTTCATCCGGGAAGATCAACTTCGCAAGGCCGGAGAATGTTCTTCCGACTGCAATGGTATCACGAGTATTGAACTGGTTGTTCAAAGCAAAGTATTCTGCAAAAGAATTCGTGAAGTCATATTTTCTCATGGCATGGCAGAATTCCGAGAAGCAGTCCGAAATCAGGCCATAGTTCTTAGTAAACAAGCTGGATCTGAGTTTAGGAGTTTCCCATCCTGGAAGATATGCATGGATTCTATCAAAGAATGCAGAGTCGTTATTAAACGCTTCAGGGAACGGCTCAAACAAGTTGGTCGTACGCATCATATCTGCAACACTTCTGAAAGTGTTGCCTTCAAAGGCGATAGAAGCATCCGAACTGATGGAATCCGCACCTCTTGCGAAGCTGCCGTTAGCCATATAGTTCTTCATAATCTGAACCATATCGCCGGAGGCCTGAGTAATACCTGCAACCTCATCGAATGCAATGCAGTCCCAATTACCGACAAGACCTACTCTGCGAGAGGACATGTTGTAGAACATATTTGAAACCGTCGTTGTTCCGCTGCTCATCAGTATGGAGTACGGAGACAGCTCGCTGTACGCATGAGACTTACCGGTTCCACGGGGGCCGAGTTCAACCAGGTTATAGTTTTTCTGAATGAATGGTACAAAACGAAGCAGGTAGTGCAGCTTCTCTTTTTCGGACAGCTCATCCGGCTCATAACCGGCACTGCGGAGAAGAAGCGTCATCCATTCGTCCTTGGTGAAATTTGCACGGGCTTCCTTGATCTCATCCAGATCCAGGTTAGGCATCTGGATAGGTTTAAGTGAAGAGATCTCAAACGGAGAATCATACTTAGACTTCTTTTTCTTGATCTTCTTCTTTTTCTTCTGGTTGCCAAAGATGTCTTCTTCAAAGGCAGCCTGTTCATCCTCCTCGTCTTCTTTTTCAAGTCCGACATACTCAATCTTGAGGATGCACCAGATGCCGCCGATCAGAAGTTTTTCGTTATGAATAACCAGATCAGAAGGAACTTCAAAAGGATCCATTCTCAGATTGGTAAATCTGGCAATATACTTATCTTCACGGTCATCGAAGACAACCGTGATTTTATCAATAATGGTATACTGTCCATTTTCCTTGATCTTGGATTTGACATATTCACTCTGATCAGGCCGCACGTAGTTCTCGCTCAGAATCTTCTTGATTTTTCCAAGACCGATTTCTATTGCTTCCTCATCGTCTGTTGCGCAGTACATTCCCAGCAGGTACTCGAGAACATAAGTCGGGACGTTGGCACCCTTCTTCATGAGGGTGGTGAGGTCTTTTCTGACTACCTTTCCCGGAAAATTGTCCAGGACTTTCATATCAAACTCTGTCATCATCTCAAAGCCTCCTATTATCAGAAATCGAAGTCATTCACGAATGCGATATCGATTGTGAATTCAATTCTGTCGGTTACGTTAGTAGTTCCTTTTTCTACTACGGTAAGGTAGTAGGTATCAGTTTTCTTAAACTCAACGCTCTTCAGCGTGAATCTCGTTCTGAACACACGGTCAGATCCGTTGTTGCTGGTCTTGTCGGCAATTACGGTCTTCTTATCAGAAACTGCCTTGCCGGATGCATCCGCCATATAGATTTCGTAGGTAGCTGCAGCAACTTTTCCACTTACTGCTTCCTTCTGGTAGAAGTCCAAGGAGAAGATACTGTTGGAAACCTTACGGCTCTGACTGATCAACTCAAGCGCAGCCTTCTTTACATCCACAAATTTCTTAGAAGTGGAGCGCATGTTCTTGAATTCAATGACCGGAACAACACATTCCTGAAGCGAGATACCTCCGTGGACATAGTTCATTCCGCCGCCTTGTTTCTTCATACGGATATTGTCCAGCGGTGTGAATCCAACCAGGTCGCTGCTTAGATGCGTCATCGGAATCTTCAGCATATGGTCTGCGGTGCAGTCACCGTCAGCAATCACATACCTGCGGTCAAGCTCAATAATATGACCGGAAACAAAGCTCTTTTCAGCTTTATCGCTTTCATCCAACGGCTTGTAGGAATACAAGAATCCGTGATCCGAAGTGATCAGGATATTTGAACCGCTCAGATCATTTGTAATCAAACGGACCAGATTCTTCAGCTCCAGGATTGCCTGCTCGCAAGCGTCGAATACTTGATCTTCCGTCGTAGCCTTATCACCAACAGCGTCAATGGCGTTGTGATAAATATATATGACCTCCGCGTCCTTTACCTTTTCGCGGCGTTCAGCCTGCTTCATAGATAGCAGAGCCTTATATGTAATGGCAACATTTCCTTCGTGTGCTTTGCTCAGTATTTTTTCTCTTCCGGCAGTGCCTTCGGTCGGCTCGTCATCACAGAGCACCTTAATATCATCAGTTATCTGCAATGCTCTATGAGGAAGCAGTGCTGCCATACCAAACTTGGTTGCCGACGGGAACACGGACTGCATAGAAGAAATCTTTGCAGATCCCTTGGTTTCTCTAAGCAGCTGGTTCGTCAGATCCACAGCTACTTCATAACGAAGTGCATCAGAAATGATGACATAAACTCTGCCAGAAGAAGCAAGAGGCTTTACATAGTTTCTATAAAAATCTGCCTGTTGCGGAATTCCGGTGAGAGCAGAACTCTTGGAAAGTTCATCGCTAACAAGGGTTGTCCATTGTTTTCCGAGCGTGGACAAATACCAGTTCTTGTAGAGCTTTTCAACGTAATCAGCAACGTTCTTATAAAGATCTTCAAGAACCGTGCTGGATTCCTTGAGACTCTTGCCAAAGGCCGCGTGGAACTGGCGATAGAAATGGTCCATCTTGCAGTAGTTGCCAGTGTATTCCTTCCAAAGCTTAGCATACTCAGCGATATGGAAACCTCCGATATTAGCCTGATAGAACTGCTGCATTTGTGCCACCTGAAGCAAGCCATCGTAATAATAGCGAACACGCTTGTACCATTTCAGAGTTCTGCGTTTTTCAACAGCAACAACCATATCATCTGCTTTGATGATATTGTCGGAGATCTCCGACATATATCTTCTGAGAATACATTCATTGATGCACGGGAAACACTCACTGTTAAGAAGCTCCTGCACATCAAGGCTGTCAAATCGCTTCACTAGGCGATGATGATCCTCCACGTCACGGGCGATCTCGTAGAGCTCATCATCATCCTCAGAGTGCATCCACTCGTTGATCAAATCATAGCAACGTTGCTGATGCGGCTCCGAGATCAGCTTCTCCAGCCCGTTCAGGCATGACGCCTTCATAGTCATTGAAAGTGTCGTAATCAGGATATGCGACGCCAGCGCAACCAAAGAAACCTGATCCGGGTCATGTACATATCCGGTGTAGCGGTCGATCATCTCCCAGAGAACAGATTCGTTGCCGAACTTTTTGATATTTGTAATGGCTTCATTATTCTCGATATCGAGGCCACCCATAAGGATTGTACGAATAACTCCGGGTGCTGTGTTGACACTGGTTCCGGCAAGGACGGCAAGAATATCAATATGCAGCTGACCGGCATTGGAGTAATTGCTCTTAAAAGCGGTTAATTTGGCTACTCGTTCCTTATTCTCGAAGAACTTGGAATAGGACTTCATTGCTTTCCGCATCTGCGATGTATCGGACATGCCCAGCGACTGCATCCGGATCGAAAGCAGGTCGGCGCGGAATTCCTCGCTGTAAAGCTCGATGTCCAGCAGCCAGTTGTCGCGGATATCCGAGTATGAGATAGGGTTGTACACCAGATAATTGCTCTGCGTATCTGTTTCGGACAAGAGCATTTTGGCCGCAAAATTATTGGTGCCGGTCAGCTTCAGGATCTTGACGTTCTCAAGGCAAAGCTCATCGACCAGAGAGGAAAACTCCCCCTCCGGATCCTGCCAAAATATAATGCGACGGGTGTAATTCTCCTGCAAAGGTGCGTTGAAGCGCTCCTGCAGTGTTTTCTCTATATTCATACTCATATTGTCTACCTCAAAAAACAATCTTATTGGCTGGTGAGCAGCCGCAATCGCTATGGATATTATACTATTTCTTTTATTGCTTCGCTCACGGGCAGGCCTTCATGATATGTGGAAATGAAATCATTGGCCCACACTTCGTTATCACCTGGCCTGCACAAAACATCCTCAAATGTAATGGACATGGTGTTGTCAGTCTTTGCTCTTGCTACAATGGCATAGACCCGGTCAATAGAATCAGAAACGCCCGCACAGGCAATTTTTACAACCCTATTTTTATGCAACGTTCCGTTTTTCTTTTTTGCAGCAGCTTGAACAATAGCGTCCATCGTTTCTTGGTTATTGATCAAATTTGCTATTGCAATTATGAAATCTGTACGCTTTTGAATTTGCTCATCGCTCAGCCAGGTAAGATCCTTCGTATTAAACTGAGGATCCGCATATTGAGGCTCGCCGTTATTCTCCCAGAGAATTTCCTCTCTGCTCAGTTCACGAACATACATGCTCTCGATGGCAGAATATGCATCATAGCCAAAGCCAGGCATCTTTTCCCCGGCTTTAGCGAGATAGGTCTGCACCTTGATCTCAACACCGTTACAGTTTACCGTGTAGCGCTTACCTTTGGGCCACTCCATCTTCTTCACATATGCTGTCAGCTTGGTAATATCCAGGTTGTCTAACTTATCATACACAGAAAAATTTGCCATTACTATTTCTCCTTTTCGTGTTTAATTGTGTGCTACTCAACTTATACAAGCGGATGCTTCCTGAAGTTCCAGGATGTTTCAAAAGAATCCCAATCCTTCTCGCAAATCGCAGTATTGGTCTCAGCCTTTGCGCTGACGCCATCATCACCAGAGAAGATAATCGGGAAGTTTTTCACGTCTTTTACCTGCAAATTGATTGACGGATTAAATACCCAAAAATAATATTTTGCCACATTAGAATTAAACAGCGCAAGAATTTCGTATAGATGCTCTGTAACATTAATTGAAGGGCCACCCTTGTCAAACAAGCATCCAGTAGGAAGATATCTGAATCCAGTACCCCGACTTGTGATTGCGGAATACGTGATACCTTCCTTAAACCAGTATTCTCTACTGAGAAGATTTGAGGTTTTGTTGTTAGTATAAAAACTTCTCGCTGTATTAGACCAATCTATCACTAGATCAAGATTGCCGTAATACTGCCGGTAGTCGCCACCCTTTGCATAGAAATACCAACGCTGATTAACATCCTGACTATTAATTTCCCAGTGGAATCTTAAAAAACGCTCATTGTCACCCGTGATATTTTGAGATCCAGTAAAGGCACCAAACCGATCGACACCTTTTCCGCGTTTAAAATTCTCTATGAATTTATCACTGACCCAATATGCATAGGGAATTCCAGGAATTTTTTTCAATCTATCACACTGGCTATGGGTACGATAATTTCCTTTTAAGAACTCTTGTTCTTTCAACTTATAGTCTTTGCAATCCACCAACCGTACAAAAGTAGACTCATAATTTTTTGCGGCAGCATAGTTTAGAACAAAAGCACAGGTTTGTACAATATCATTGCCAATTTCCTCGAATGCTTTAATGCCCAGGTGGACAAGATTAATCATGTTGTTTCTGTACACCTTTTCTCTTAGAGCTTCATAGCTGCCGATGAACATCCATGTATGCTGTGTAATCATTGCCTGGTAGCCGTTCTTTTTCAGCATCATGCCGCACTTCTCAATAAACACGGCATACATATCTGCCTTGCTGTCCGGGAAGTGCTGCTTTGTATGTTCACTGAGTTTTGCGCTCATGCCGCCATTGCTCATATAGGGCGGGTTGGTTACAACAACATCATACTTCTGTGCCATGATTTCTGCCTGCTTTACCAAGGGTAGCAGCTGCTCGATAGCGGTATTCTGATAGCTGATCTGGAACATATCTTCCGCGAAGCTGCGGCTGATAATGTCAATCCGCTCATAGAGTGCTGCGAAGTTCAGCTTCGGCATGTGGAGAATACTGCCGTACTCCTTGGCATCTTTCAGAGAAGAACGCAGAAGGGTCAGATCTGCCTTCATGCGATTGTCCTTCTCTGCTACATACGCAATGAAATCATCGGTCATAAAGCCGGAGTCCTGAATTGCCAGCACATTGGGTTTTGTTTCCCCATTTAAGATTCTGCGGCTATACTTTCTGGCTTTCATCATAACCGCAAAGTATGCCAGCTGGCCTGCACGGTCGTCAATATCCAAGCCGTACAGGTTGTTTTCAATAATAGACTTGGCAGCGTCACGCTCCGACCAACCGCAGGAGGTATAAATCTGCAGCAGCACATCAAAGGCATACACCAGAATATGACCGGAACCCATACAAGGATCGATCACCTTGATCTCTTCCGGCTTGATGCTCGCATATTCTGCGCGAAGCTTCTGCAACTGCTGCTCTACCTCCGGTTCCTGCTCTGCCTCGTCCAGATAATACTTCCACTGGGACTTGTCAAAATCCGGATGACCCTCGTACCACAGACGACCAAGGGAGTTCTCCACCATATAGCGGACGATCCAATCGGGGGTAAACAGCTGCGTTGCTGCCGGGATACGCTCCTTGGTGATCTTGACATTCTTCTTCAGCAGCGCAAAGGTATCATCCTTCAGCTCACTATTATAATACTGGTACAACCATCCGATAATCTGGACAGCATCCTGCCAATCTTCCTCGGGAATCTCCGTCACCATCTGCCCCAAAATAGAATCCGGGCGCAGAAGGTTGGCAGGGAACAGCAGTTCTGTCCAGTTGGAGATCTTTTCGAACATATAGGGCAGACCTTGATTCAGGGCATTGCACTGGGTGATCAGCAGGTATTTATAAAGTTCTTCGTTATTCTGCTTGTCCAGCAGATCCAGAACAATACTGCGATCCAGACCGTCGAGCTCAACGGTCATAGCCTCCTTGAGAATTTCCGGCTTGAAAGCGCCATTTTCGTCGGTGAACACACGAACCTTGGAGGGCAAAAAGCCATTGACCTCCATATACCGCAGAGCGATAAAGCGGTTGAACCACGTATAGGCAGCCTCTTCCATCACCTGCGTATAGCCCTTGTGCCGGATCTCGGCGATGAGACGGTCGCGCTGCTTGCGCTCCTCCACGGTGAGCAGGCGACCACCGATGGTGTCGATGCCCGCCTGATTCTCGCCGTTTTCTGTAATCTCATATTCGTATGCCCGCTGCTTGGCCGCTTCAATCAGCTGAACACGGGCCCAAATTGCAAAGTTCCTTATAGCAGACTTATTCATAAGCAAACTCCTATCCGGCTTGATTACTTAATCTTCTCCAGAACGTCCTGGAACTTTGCGTAGTTCACCTTTACACCGTCATCCAGGTCAATGGAAATCATTTGATCAGCAAGATGGTGGATTTTTTCTTCATATTTCTGAATTTCCAAAGCCTGATCCTTCAGCTTAGTAATCTGCTTGTTCAACTTCACCCTTTCAGAAGGAGCCGCAGTCTGCGTACTGTCTTCAAGCATCTGAATCTGTGTGCGATAACGTTCTTGCTGCTCATGAACGTAATCGGTACGCATACGAGCAAGAAGGTCCGGCTGATAACGATGCATATAGATCAATGCCTTAAATCCGTTCTTCTTGCCGGAACTGAAAAGCCAATATATCGGACGTTTTCCTGAACCGGTTACAGAATACGTGCTGCAATGATCTGCAAAGAAATCATTGATAAAGTAGTTCCGAATGACCTCTCTGGAAGTTCCTTTACCGCCAAGAGCATCGGCGATAAAGCGAAGGTTCTGCTCCAGAGTTTCATCCCCGTAGACCTTACGGACGAAGTCAACGAATTTGCCGACAATATCATCATCAAAGTAATCATCGTCGCAGATAGGAATAATGTTATCAGCATCAGGAATAATGGTCTGATACTTAGATGCATCCCATTCACCACCAGCATAGCAAAGTCCTTCAACATCAACTGAGTACCTGCCGAACATGCATCCAACGGCATAAGAAATCAGTGACTTGATTTCACGCTGAAGATCGGCTTTGCGAACCGTAACATCACGTTCTTCAACATCCGGAGTCAGTTCATCCTGAAGACCATATATTTCGATGAAGATACGATTCAGTTCTTCCTCGTTTGCTTTCAGCTGGTTAAACCGTGCTTCACATTCAGCTTCCCATTCTTTGTATTTATCAGCAATCAATCGTGCCATGTTTTTGTCTCCTTTTCCTATATAAGCGGATGCTTTTTAAAATCCCAAGACGTTTCGAATGAATCCCAATCTTCCTTTGACAATGATACATTCTGTTTAGAAATAATCTCGATGCTTTCCTTTGTGCTAGAATCTGGAAATATTACTGGAATTTTCGAAATATCACCGCATTGAAAATTAATAGTCGGTGCAATAATGTTCAAAATCTCGTACACGATCTTAGTGTTACACAAAGCAAGGAGAAAATCCAAATCATTATCTGAGAATATGCTCATCCCTGCAACATCAAAAATGAAACCTGGCTCTTTTATCCTGAATGCTGTTGCTGTTGATGAGATTAGCGACCAACTTGCACTAGGTTTAAAATAAAACTCAGTATTTTTTACCACAAAATCAGGGGTTGAAAGATAAGTATATTTTTTTAAGACATTCTCCTTTATTTCTTGGCCATCATTTTCGTAGTTAACTATATAATCGTTGTTTCCATACCACTTTCTAAAGTCACCGCCTTTATTGTATGGGAACCATCTGTATTGACTCTCTTTTGCCTCTGTAGTGTTTGTAAAACCGAATCCAATTCTAAGAAACTCAATCTCATACCATAATCGCAAAAATCTCTTATTATCAGTCGTTGCTAAACCTTGTCGAGATTCAGCAATCATTCCAAGCTTTTGTGATTTTTTGAAAACATCAAACAACTTATGACTTACCCAAAATGCTATTGGGGCACCGGGAATGGCGTCAAAATCCATTTGGTTAGCTGAATATCGATAATTGCAGTCTACATACTTGATTGCTTCTAATAATTTAGGTTCTTGATTTTCCGCACCTTTAAATTTTGACAATTTTACATATTCGCCTCGATATTTAAGCAAGGTCTTGTGTGCCGTAAATGTGGCAACTGGTACACAAGCAGCTTCAAAAGCATTGTATTCTAGCTGAACCAAGCTAGTTATATTAAAAGAATCATTAAACCAGTGACGCATTTTTTCATATGATGAAATAAACATCCATACATACGGCATCAGCATTCCAATGTGCCCATTAATGACGCACATGTCAAAAGCCTTTTTTGTAAAGGCAGCAAAAAGATCAGTCTTGAAATCGCGATAAGTATCCGCTAGATATTTTTTCAGTGCATCAGGCATTAAATCACTATTCATATATGGCGGATTAGTAATGACCACATCATACTGTTGCGTCATTATTTTTAATTGTATTAGTAGTGGAAGAAGCCGTTCAATTGCCATCATATGATATTGTGCTTGAAAAATGTCCTCCACATAGCTTCTACCAATGTATTCTATTCTCTCATAGATTCCTTCGTAGTTTATTGAAGGAACATTCAAAATACTGCCATACATTTTGGCGTCGAAAAAAGTATTTCTGAGTACAACAAGATCATTTTTAATGTTAGTATCTTTTCCGGCAACAAAGGCAATAAAATCATCATCCATCCAGTTGGATTCCTGAATCGAAAGCACATTCGGCTTTACATCGCCATTAAGAATACGGCGGCTATATTTGCGAGCCTTCATCATGACTGCAAAGTACGCCAACTGACCTGCACGGTCATCAATGTCAAGGCCATACAGGTTATTTTCGATGATGGATTTCGCAGCGTCACGTTCTGACCATCCGACAGAAGTATAAATCTGCATCAGAACATCAAAGGCGTAGACCAGAATATGGCCAGAACCCATGCATGGATCGATGACCTTAATCATCTCCGGTTTGATATTGGAATAGTCCGCGCGAATCTTTTTGAGTTGCTGTTCAACTTCCGGTTCCTGCTCAGCTTCGTCAAGATAATATTTCCACTTGGATTTATCAAAGTCAGTATGCCCTTCATACCAAAGACGTCCGAGAGAATTTTCTACCATATAACGGACAATCCAGTCTGGAGTAAATAATTGAGTTACATAAGGAATATCATTTTTTAAATACTTTTTATGTGCATTAATCTTTTCGTCCTTTGGTTCAGAATAATAGGCTTGATATAACCATCCAATAATTTGCACTGCATCAGTCCAGTCTTCTTCCGGAATTTCGGAAATCATCTGTCCGACAACACTGTCACTCCTCAGAAGGTTTGCTGGGAATAGCAGCTCTGTCCAGTTTGCAATTTTCTCAAACATATACGGCAGGCCTGCGTTCAATGCGTTGCACTGAGTAATAAGAAGATACTTGTAGAGTTCTTCATTGGCCTGAGCATCCACCAGTTGCAGGACCTTACTTCTATCCAATCCATCAAGTTCAATGGTCATGGCTTGCTTCATAATATCAGGCTTAAACGCGCCGTTTTCATCAGAAAATACGCGAATCTTGGAAGGAAGATAACCGTTGACCTCCATGAAACGTAGTGCAATAAAGCGGTTAAACCAGGTATAAGCAGCTTCTTCCATAACCTGGGTATAGCCCTTCTGATTGATCTGAGCAATCAATTGCCTGCGCTGTTCTATCTCATTAGTAGACAGCAAACGACCGCCAATGTTATTCACATTGGTTTTGTTCTCACCGTTCTCCGTAATTTCATATTCAAATGCTCTCTGCTTAGCGGATTCGATCAACTGAACACGTGCCCGGATAGCAAAGTTCTTTATTGCGGTTTTATTCATGACTCTTTCTCCTTCTGTTGCGGTTTACAAGGACAAGCTTCAGCTGCAATATCTGGCATTACGAAAACATACCCTTCGGAGTAGAATTTTTCTCTAAAACGAGTACAGTATTCATATGTCTTCAACAACAATTCCAAACCAGCTTCTGCATTTGCTTTAAACAAACCATCAGTGTTTTCATACAACTCTAACGACAGAAGATCATGCATTAGGTTATTTCTATCATCAACCCATTTAAGTGTATCTTTAAATATTGAATAATCAAATGACTCGGATATACATGGAACTTTGTTCTCGTGCAATCGTTTTACACACTTGATTTTCGTTGCTAGCGCCAATTCATTTTTTGCCTTTTTATTGCACTTGCTAGCAGATCTGCAATATTTGCAGTATTCTCGATATTTACTAACAGTTCGAAAATATCTGTTTTCAAAGCATGCATATATTAGCCACGAGGCCTCAATATAATTTGAATGTTCCATCGCGTGGTTAATTCTGTTTAAAAAATAATCATGCATATCGACTCGTTTTAATCGCGTATCTTTATCCTCTGTGCTTTTCATAGCTTTTACCTCGCATTAGATGATGTGCAGCACATCGTTGCCATCAAGCAGTTCCATCAATTTATCCTTGATTTCTGCAACATACTTATCGATGTCCGCTTCGCTCTTAAGCTTGGCGCTATAACCAAGAGTGCTTCTTGAAGCTGTGGCAACCTTCTCATCAGGCTTTGCGGGAACCATAAGTGCCTTAATGTATTGCTGGCGAATGCTTGCAATCTGAATCTTCATGGCATCCAGCTGTGTCAGAGTAGTTGCATCTCCGGCAGCCTTCTTCTTAGCACCGAGCGCATCATCGGCCTTTGCCACGATATCTTTCTGATCGAACTGAGCTGTCTGATGAATTTCCCCCATAGCACCCTGGATCTCGGCATACACATCCTGCTTCTTGAGATCAAGGAGTTGTCCGTATACCATCTGAACCTGCTGCATCAGCGTAGGCAGATCAGCGATGTTTTTATACGGTTTTTGCATAGCAAGGATATTCTTAATCTGAGCAAGGGCTCTTGTAGCTTCCTGCTCGGCCTGCAAATATTCTGACTCGGCGGTAAGCGTGTAAAGGAGAGCAGAAGCACTGTCAAAAATGGTTTTCTGATTTTTGAAGAAAGCAAGAACATCAGCCATGTCTTCACTCAGATCAAGGAATTCATCTTCCATAGCGACCATTTTGGTAAGCAGTGCCGTATTATCCTTCTTCTGAGAAAGCAGATCCGTGCAAAGCTTTACTCCGTTTTCAACAACAGCCTTATCCGGATAGGTACCGGATGCATACTGATTATCCAACAGGCTTTGCAGTTTATCTCTTTCTGCTGTGAAACTGTCAAGGACATAGGAAATCAGACTGTCTTCGTCGGAAGGCAGATCCATTGTATTGAAGTATTCTTTTAAGAACTCGCGGGATTTCTTCATTAATGAATCGGAAATAGCTGTTCTACGAGCAACCAGAGTCTTGTCGATTTCCGTTTTTCTTCTCAGATAATCTGGGATATGTTTGTCAGTAGGCTGGATCATGCTGCCGCTATATTGCAATGCAACTTTCTGAATCGAAATCAGCGAGCAAACCACAGATGCAATATCGATTTCTCGCCATCCGTACGGAATAGCAGAGAAACGGCGCTGGATATCCCCCATAGATGTAGGAAGCATTTTCATCCCCTGCAGTTCAAGGAACTGTTCAACCTCATCTACTGCTTCAGGATTATAAACGGCAATGCCGCCGCCAATGGTCATCTGCTTATTCTGATTTGAGAGAATCTGCAGCAGTTCATTATCATTATCGAAGTTATGTTTGATATAACCGAGCTTGGAATAAACACTTTCAACCAGGCTGGACAGTGCCGTTTCAATCTTATCCTTCACAGAAGAAGTCTTAATCGTGTTTGTCTCTCCCGACACGTATACATTCGCTTCGAGAATAGCAGCGGAAATATGCTCTTTGGCAGTCTTTTCGTACGCAGAGGCCTGTTGCTGCTTTCCACGGATAATATGCTGGATTGCTTCCGGCAACTGGGCAACGTTACGGCTCTTTACATACTTACGGATCTTTGCAGCGCTCTCCAGATCATCAAAATAAGGATACTTATCAGAGAGCACAAGAATTGCCTCGTTATCCACATTAGAGCGCATCAACAGAGCCTGATCGCCTGCATTATACAGGTCGGAGGCAACTGTCAGGATGCGCAGACGAACCGCGCCGGTCAGCTGACCAATCGTGGTCTCGTCGATGATCTGATCATACGGGAAGTCATATTTCCCGTATTTGAATTTCTTGCTGACATACAGATCCCCGAAGATAATCTGAGATATAGATTGAACAATAGTAGCGCTGTCTACAGGAGTATTGCGGATATCTCTTTCAATATCCTGCTCGTCATCGGTCAGGAATGTATAGGTGTCTCCGTTTCTCGCGATGTAGTTCTGTGAAACCAAACGGTCCAGAGATTCCTGAATAGACTTGCGCATGTTGATCTTGTCAGCACGGATATCGTCCACCATCAATGTTGTGATGTTATCTACATTGGCCTTGATATCATCAACATAGCGGATCAAATACAAAAGCTTTAAGATGCTGACATCGTACTGCTCAATTCCGTCGTGGCTATCTGCAGCAGTCTGACAACGGTCGATTACCCGACGAATAGCACTTTCGAGGAATGTATGAACGGTATTATAGAAGAGGCTGAACGGAACAAGTGCATTCTCGTCCTTGTTTTCAATAGCCTGTGCGGCTTCCTGGAAACCAGAAAGCATCGAGCGCTCGCCGCCGGAAAGATGCTTACCGGAATTACCGTGTTTACGAATCTGGGCGAGAACATTTTGCATCAGTCTGAACTGATACGGAACAAACGGATATGTCTCAACAAAGTCATATTCACTGGAATACCCCTTGAGATCCAGCACAGCGTCATTGAAAGTAAAGAGGTTCTTCAGTACGGCACTGTTTTTGCCATAACTCATAAGAAGCATCTGCTCAGCCGTTTCAGTCTTGGCAAGAATACGCTTTTTGATAACTTCATCAACAGACGAAGAAGACAAGCTCAGTCGGGTATTAAAACGTCCCTGAATCTTTGAGAAGTCATCACCGCTGATTTTTGTAATAGAGTCGATAGCTTCCTGACTTGTAACCATAACCCAAACACGTCCATCGCACTTTGAGCCGATTTCTTCAACGATGGTCTGAAGGTTAAGCATCAGGCTACCATCAGAACCGATGTACTGACCAACTTCGTCAATCATAAACATCAGTCGGAAATTCTTGCCCTTGGAATCAATATATTCTTTGATTTCTTTTACAAGCTGCTCGATAGACATATCGGCAGTTTCGGTTCCGTTAAACCAGTTGCGGGCAGCTGTTTCACTCATGCCAAGCGTTTCGACGAGGGTCTCAACAATATCGTCCTCAAAGAAAGCAAAAGCATCTCGAACGTTTTCCCATTCATCGCCGTTGACTTCAGCGAACTTAGATTTGAAGGCATCCGTCTTTCCAGACTTGTCTATAAACTGCTCAAATCTTGCGACCTTAAGATCGTCTCCGTAGAAGCCGCGATACTCATAGAATACTTTTGCAAAAACACGCAGAATAGCAGTCTTATCTTTATTGATAGGACTCTTGGAATCGATATTGAAAAGGATTGTATCCGTAGGAACATTTGCGCAGCGTTCCAGCTGAGCAAACATCATAGGATCATCAAATTTGTCCGTGAAATATTCGACAGCGGGCTTGCCTGCAACGGTATCATTGGAGAGCAAATAGGAGAGGATCTTCAGGAAGTGAGATTTACCGCTTCCAAAGAAACCCGAAATCCACACACCGATTTTGTCGGTAGGATAGTTCAAGGACTTCTCATAGTTATTAAAGAACGTGTTGAAATGTTTTCTCAGTTCTCTGGTAATGATGTATTCACGCAGTTCCTGCTCGATGCTCTTTTCGTCATTCTGGGCAACTTTGATAACGCCGTTTATGTCACGATTAATATCTGACTTATAAATGTACTGTAATTGCATTTTTTGATCCTCCCAGTTTTACAGCAAGTTGAATGCTCTGTAGTAATGGCCGTCCAAAAACTTTCCAAACAGGCCAAGGTCCTGACCGTTGAAAGTCCCTGGATACAGCATCAAAACAGGAATGTCTGCAAAGATATGTTGAATGTTATCCAGGATTTTGTGTGATCTCATGAAGGGATATACTTTTCCGACTCCGGTAATCATAAGAACATCCCCGTGTTTATGAGGCTCATACTTCATCTTCTCTACGAATGCCTCTGGAGTGGCAATCTTTTGAATCTGCTCTGACAGGTACTCTTTGCCTTTGCGCTCCTCCATATTGGGAATACTTTTCAGGATTCTCTTCTCCTCGCAAATTTCGAGGAATATTTTATAGAGATCGCACTCTATTAGGTGATAGGGTTTATCAGTCTGGCTTTTTAAGTTTTCGAAGTATGCCCTGACAGTCAATTCATCAGCCGGATCATAGCAGAAAACGTGAATTCCAACCTCGTTGGATAAGCCTTTATTGCTGAGGAATGCTTCTTCAGACAATCTTGCCGAGACTTTGTTCAAATTGGTCATAATATTATCCATAAGCTATTCCTCATCTAAAACAGTTGAACGCCGAAAGTGCAGCAAGATCACCGGATGCTCTGATTTCATCTTCCAGTTCGGGCTCAATTGATATATTGTTCAATTGAGTAGATCTTGTAGTATCCAAATATCCGCACTCGACAAGCGACTTAGTTAATACCTGCTTTATCTTGCTAATAGTCGAATCGCTCCATGATGCCACAGTATCGTTCTGTTCCTGCAGGCGGAAAAAGAAAACATTGAGATCCTTTTTTGAAAACTCAAATTCTTGCGTCCTATACTTTTCGCCTACAACAGTTGTCATGAAATCCCACACAATCTTGTTGTATTTCATCATGGCATATAGATTAATTTGTTTTGCAACCTCTACGGGTGAATTAGCCAACTGATAAACTAATGTTTCTGATTCGAGAGCGTCGATTCGCTTAAAACACGTTGATGCGATTGAAGAAATCATTCTCTCGGTCGGAAATTGAAACAGGTTCTCTTCCGTCAGTCTTTTCAGAATCTCCTCGCGTTGCAAACCATCGCAAATAAACTTTGCGACAATCCGGATTTCGAAAAACAGGAATTGTTCTCTCGTCAATCCGCCGTTATAATCACAGGTCATGTGCTCACCTCAATACTCAATCTTCGATTATTTCCATAATGTCGCCAATATCACAGTGGAAGACCTTGCAAATGCGCATAAGAACGTCCAAAGAAACAGCTTCATTCTTGCCCAACTTCGTTACTGTATTCGCGCTAATTTCAGCAGCACGGGCCAGGTCTTGCCGTTTCATTTTATTGTCGATAACCAACTTCCAAAGTTTTTCATAGCTGATTTTCATGTTAAGTCCTCTCCAAATAGCGTCATCACGAACGAGCTATACAAGGTTACAATAAGCCTATGATATAGTAAATTATATTATAGCGCGATATTCGCAAAATGTCAATATTTTAACGTGATTATTCACAAGTTTATGCGTGCTCTGTCGCCATTTGACAACACCTACTCTCCAAAATCGCAAAAAAAGAAAACGCTCCGGCACCAAGCCCATCTCTGAACCTGATGCCGGAGCATATTATTATGGGATAAGTACGCCGTATCCTAGGATTTCGTAATCTCCGACAGCTCGCTGCCTCTGTCGGCAAGCATCACCGGAGTTACCTTCCACGGTATAAACGATACCGTTCTCGACTTTCTCAACGATGCCGGTATGATCTGATTCACCATCCTGAGGACCGGATTCACCGTTAGGGCTGTCCCAGTCATAAAAAATGATCATACCAGGAGAAGGAGTCTCAGACCCATCAATCCACTGATTATGTTCTTTGAACCATGCCACCCCATTCACGCAACCCGCATACTTCGGGCAGATACCGGTTTCGATATAGCCGCACTGGTCCGCACACCAGCTGACGAAACAGGCGCACCACTCTACTCGGCTGCCGAATCCGTACCAGGACCAATATGGTTCACCCCCTACGTTACCGATCTGCGACAGTGCCACCTGAACAATCATATCATCAGATCCATATACGCCGTAAAGCACTGCAAGCCACATGGAATTATCCACGTTGAGCAGTTCTTCAAGCTGTGAATCCTGATCATCATTGAACCGATATTGATCTGCCATCTGGTCTACAGTTTTATGACTAACAGTGATATAGAGCGTGGTCTTCGTGACCTCAACCGTCTCCTCCAAAATATTGCCGTGTCCGTCGTCTGATTCAATGATCTCCGTTTCCGTCTCTGTTTTAGTCCGATAGGATATATCGTTCATCTCCCAGAAGATATCCGTCAGCAGCTGCTTCTTCTCATCATTGAGTGAAGCAACTTCCTGCGGATTATCCGGATCTGTAGTAGTCTTCACTGCATATACAGACAGAACCTCCGGCCATACTGCGCGAGATCCCGACATTTCAAGAGTGTCATATGGATTATTCGCCTTAATGGAATCAAGCTGATTCTGATAGTCCTGGTTAATCTCTACGACTACTTCACGCATAGTCTGGGAACCATCATTCTTGTCCTCACTGGAAAAGAAGATTCCGAAGCAGGACGCAACAATCAGACCAATCAAACAGATAACAACTATTACAACAACCGCAAGCCATCCGCCTGCAGCAATGGCAGCAATCAGTTCTTTTACTGCTGCGATAATCGCCTTAACTGCCGCTGCAATAGCTTTACCGACAGCAATTGCCGCTTTATAAGCTGCGATAGCTGCCTGTCTGGCCATCTCAGCCATCTTCTGTGCAGTTTTCGCAGCTGCCTCAGCCGCTTTCTCTGCAGCCTTTGCAGTGGCTTCAGCAGTCTTTACAGCCGCCTTGGAAGTGGCTTCTGCGGTTTTGATTGTCTTCTCCGTTGCTTTCACCGACGTTTCCGCAGTCTTCACCGTCGCCTTGCCGGTGGACTTGGCAGTTTGCTTTATAGTCTTTTCGGTCTGTTCCGCAGTTTTAATGGTCGTATTCCTTGCCTGAGCTCCGCGTCGCATACGAGCAGTGTTCTGATAAACTGACTGCGTTTGCTGCGTTTCCTCAGAGAAGCGGTGGAGGGCTTCATCAGCCCTCCGTTCCTGTCTTTCGATTTTCTTTTCTCTGCGGTGCTCACGGAGAGCTTCACGGCCCTTGTCCACTGCCTTATCCGTTTCTCTTTTGATGGCATGACCGGTATCACTTACCACATCCTCCGCAGCATATCGTACCTTGTCCTCTGCGTATTCCGAAGGCGATACCTGGCCATCATCCATCAGATTTTCTGCCGTATTCTTTGAGCGGATAAAGGCTTTTTTCATCCGCTCTCCGGCAACGTTTGCCTTATCCAGGACCTTGATGTCTTTTACAGAGTCTCTGGTTTTGATATCCGCCATCAGTTCACCTTCTTTGCAACCACCACCAGACGTCCGTTGTTGTAGGTATACTCACAGGTAGAAAGCGTCAGAAGCTGATCTCCATACTCAGCATCAACGCCGGTATCATACAGCTGTCTCGCATTCACCTGGCTCATGAAGTCCTTGAATGCCTTCTCGTTCATTGTGCAGCACTCGTTATAGCGGAAATCTTCCTTGTTTGTATTGAACTTAAAGACCGCCACAACCTCGTATTGTCCGAGAGAAGAAAGCGTGTCAAACTGGATGGTCTTGTGTTCCTCATAAAAATTCTTATCCGTATAATTGCAGAGATCCGCAAACATGCTTCCGTTCTTCATATGATGCCCATAGATCACGACATTGTTGCTGAGGCCGACTGCACAGGATTCCTCGATGTACGGAACACCGTAATCGCTGTAGGTCTTCTCAAAGCTGTGCTTCAGGTAGTAATCAGGATTGTTGGGTGTCTGCATGACCGGATAGTTGATGTTGGTGCCTTCAATGCAAATCCAGCCGATAAAATCATTATTCTGATCAAAGAGAGCGCTGTAGCGTTCTAACGCTGCTGCGGCTTCGATTGCTGCCTGATCCTCCTCGGAGGTTTCAGTCTCAGGTTCTTCTGTATCCGTCACGCACACCTCCTGCGGTTCTGTTTCTACAATCAGATCCGTCAGAGCATTGAAGGATTCTTCACTGTTCTTTGCGTCACTGTACTGCCTTGTGAACATGATCCCGCAAAAGAGAGTGGCTGCTGCAAGGACTGCCGTAATTACGATTCCGATTTTCTTTTTCTTAGTCATAAGTAACCTCCATCAAAAGGGCAGGCTTAAGAAGCCTGCCCTGCAAAAATACCCTCACCAGGACGAGTGGTCATCAGCTGATACAGCTTGGTATCCTTCGGGAATCTGTTCACGAAAGGAACCAGCGAACCGCCGTATTTGATGAGTCCGCATCCGGGATCGGCGTTGGTGATATAGCTCATCTGCTCATTGGAAATGTTCAGGAGTTTGGCAAGCTCACCTCTATCGGAGGCAGCCTGGTTCAGCATGACGATGAATTCCGAGTTGGAAAGCATCGTGCTGGCCTGAACAGAATCCAACAGATATTCCACGTTCTGAGTGATAGCAGTGGGGTAAGCGTTACGCTTACGGAACTGTCTCCATGCAGAATTGAAGAACTGTGCGGAGAATTCATTCTCGAATACCACATGGAATTCATCGATGAAGACGTGTGTTCTCTTTCCCTTCTTCCAGTTGAGAGTGACACGGTTGAGCATGGTATCGGTGATCACGAGAAGTCCGGTAGGTTTCAGCTGAGCACCGAGGCCGTGGATATCAAACACAACAACTCGCTTGTCCAGATCCACGTTGCTCTGATGCCCGAAGATATCCAGTGAACCGGTGGTGTACAGTTCGAGGGAAAGTGCAATCTGTTTTGCTTCAGGCTCAGGCTGCTCAAGCAGCATCTCGCGGAGAGTGCAAAGCGTAGGGACTGTGCCGGTCTCCGAAGCATTACGATAGACATTGGCGATACAGCGGTCGATGATGGACTTGTGCTGTGGGCCGACTCCCTTCTTATCGATCTGCTCAATCAGGGACATGATGAACTCGGACTTAACCACGATAGGATTGTTCTCGCCATAGCCGTCAACCATATACATGGCATTCAGACGGTCGCGTCCACCTGCGGATACGCGGATCACAGATCCGATATCTCCCATAGCTTCAATAAGAGGCGCATACTCTCCCTCAGGATCGCAGATGAGAATATCGTCTTCGGTATTCAGGATCAGAAACGTGATCAGTTCCTTTGCGCTGAAGGATTTACCAGAGCCGGGAACACCAAGCAAAAACGCCGACTGGTTCAGCAGTTTCGCTTTATTGCACATAATCAGATTATGCGAAATAGCATTCTCTCCAAAGTAAATACCACCTTCATCCATGATCTCCTGGACCTTGAACGGAATGAATACTGCAAGGCTCTCGGTGGTCAGGGTGCGGAAAGTATTGATCTTACGAGTGCCGATAGGAAGAACCGTATTAAGGCCGTCCAACTGCTGATACTTCAGTACGGCCATCTGGCACATATGCTTTCTGGCAGTGGACAGGATCGTTTCCGTATCCGCTTCGAGTTGTTCCTTGGTATCCGCAGTAATAACCATTGTGATGACTCCGAACATCATGCGCTGATCACGAGTGGTCAGATCATCCAGGAACTCCTTGGATTCCTTACGCTGAAGCTCCATATCGTAAGGAACGACAGCGGAAAAGTTATTGTTCTGATTCTGCTTGCGCTGCCAGTTGGTGATATTGGTCTCCACGCCGAGCAGACGGCTCTCCACCTCACGTACAGCCTCATCAGTAGGAATGGGGATAATGTCGATGGAAAGCATCATATTATGATTCAGATCCGTAAGCTCAGCCACAAAGGAATCCTTGATATAGCTGGCGTAGTCCTTCAGGTAAAGGACACGGGCGAACTTTTCGCCAAGCTTCAGGTAGTCCGCATTTTTCTCAATGCTGTCCGGACAGATATAGTCGCGGAAGCAGTGCCCCTTGCGGAGATTGTCTCTCATATTGAAATCGAATGCGCTTTCCTCACCGGAGCGATAGAAGTCATGCAGCGCTCTCAGCCTGTCATTAGCAGTCATCTCCATGCACTTGGAGCCAAGCGCGGTGAAGTGTGCGGACAGGTCCGCGCCAACTCGCGCAAAGTATGCACGGGCTTCCTCAACGTTCTTCTTCGCAATGGTCACCGTAATATATTTCTCCTGCATGATGCCGTTGGCGTCCATAGCCTTGTCGAGCAACATCCGGTTATACTCTTCGCGGTATTCGTCCAGACCGTCGCCCTTCATCGGCATCAGGACGGACTGCTCAAAGTCCTCCTTCTTCATGCGGTGATTGTTGATGGTGATCTTCGTGGTAGCGCCGCTATCCAGGGAATTGAGGAGCTCGGAATAAGTCAGGAGCATGGTTTCCTTATCCTCGCGGCTTGCGACCAGGTAATTGATATCGGTGAACTTCCAGCTCTTCACGAACTTATTGCCCACAAGGAAGATCCCGTCGGGCCAGATGCGCTTGATCGGAATTACATCCTGGACCTTCTTCGGAACCTTATATTTCTCTTTATCCGTGCTCAGGATCGACTTGATTGACTTAATCATGGATTTTCACAGCCTCCTTTTCATGATTTTCTATGGTTTCCTTCAATGCCTTGTAGTAGATGTTTTCGGATTCGAAATGCAGTTCTTTCGGCTCGATCAGCTCCGAGCGAAGCCATGCCCAGATGAACTGCTCTGCGGTCATGCCGTGGTACTTGATAAAGCCCATTGCCGCAAAAGGAAATGCGCCGAGAATGCACATCCACGAAACTGTCTCAGTTCCCACATAAGGCTTAAGAAGGAAGTAAAGCAGTACCGCAACGACCACCGCTGCGATAGAAAAAAAGAACTGCCGCATGGACAGTCCGAAAAACATGGATTCCGTATAGTCACGGATCTCCCGGTTAATTTTCACTTCCATTTTCTTTCTTGTCCTTTCTTGCACGTTTTCTTGGCTTGGCCGCCGCCTTGCCGATTTCCTCCTCAGCAAGACAGCGAACTGCGCCATGGCTCATGCCGCCGTAAAACATGCAGTCTTTGCAATTACAGTTATCGGTACCGCAGTCAGGTACACATTCAAAATTCACGTTCATGATTCGCCTCACAGTCCCATCATCTCTCTTACGATTCGGTCAGCCATCTTGACGGATCCCACAAGGATCAGCATGTTGAAGATCAGCTCTCCGATATAGCTCCAGACCATGCTGGCTGCCGCCGCGTCAGGATTGACCACAGGCGGGCTTCCGGCAAATACCGAGAAGATGATGCAAGCCAGTACTATGATTGCTCCTTCCAGACAGACACCGGCATAACTCTTCAGGAAGCTTTTGCCCACATTCTGCGTGGGTTCACCGGCAAAGGTGGAAAGAGGAATCGGCGCGATTGCCGTATACATATAGAGCTTGAAGAATCGCCCGTAAACACTGAGGATCATTACAAAGCTCAGCACCCATACAAACAGACCGCCGATCAGAGTTACCGCCCATAGAGGAATACTTTCGAAAAAGCCGCAATCCTCAATGGCCGTTACAATCTCCGCTGGCAGCACCGTTTGCGTGGCCGTTCCAAAGCCCGCCGCATTCATGATGTTGCTGATGACACCTTGAATAATTTCAAGGAAAGCAAGCATCAGCTCCATACCGTAAGTGATGACGCCTTTAGCGATAGCAAAGCGGATGAAGAGTTTAAGAGCGTGCTCCGGCTTTTTCAGTTCGGCAAAGCTTCCGCAGGTCTTCATGACGCCAACAACGAAAAAGAGCACCAATAGCGCCAGTCCGACCGCCTGCAGTGCTCCGTGAATATTTACGATTACGGACCAGATGGATCCGCTTTTGAATGACTGGGGTGACTGGGTAAGCAGTGTCCAGATTTCCGACAGTTTCTCATTCCAGACCTCCAGTGCGTTTTCCAGGTTCTGTACTACCCAATTATCCGACATTCATCTCACCTCCTATCCGGGGCGGCCATTTGCTGACCGCCCCGTTTTTGGGATAACCGGATCAACCCACGATCAGGCCAAGGATTTCCTTAGCAAAGGTAATGACAATGCCGCCCGCAAGGGTAAGGAAACCGTTGGAACGCTGAGAAGGGTCATGGCTCTGAAGAGACAGACCGGCCTGCACGATACCCCAGCCGAGCAGAATCAGACCCACCGCACGGATGAGACCGAAGATGAAGCTACTGAGGTTGTTCACAACGGTAATAGGATCGCCTGCCGCAAAAGCGGGAACGGCACACACGAACATGGAAGTGCAGGCAAGCACCATAGCCACGTAAGCTCTGAAGCCCTTCTTCACCTTGGAAGGAGTCTCCAGCTTGTTGATAGGATTCTTAGTTTTTCTCATTTCGTTTTTCCTCCAGTTTTTTCTTAATAAGTTCTTCGAGTTCTTCCTCACAGAAGAAGAAATACTCATCTTCTCCGACAGGATCGGCATGAGCGTTCTTCAGAGCGACCTCATCGATCTCAAGGGTAGCAATGCTGATAGAGTCTTCGCCGTGTCGGTACGGCTCGGCTCCTCCGTCCGTTGTCAAGGCGATATTCGGGTGCTTCATGATGTCGTATTTCAGATCCAGCACAGGGTATTCGCCTCGGATGAACAGCATGGCGTACTGATTATCAAGCCTTCGAACCTCATCAGGGGTTTTCAGTTCACGACCGGCAAGCTGCCAGTTGGTGGAGTAGCTGCCGTTTCTGCCTTTGGACTGGCCGTAGGTGTTGGTATCAATGGTCTCTTTACCGAGAAGCTTCGATACGTATTCATGAGTGGATTGCTCATTGCCGCCAAGATACAGAAACTCATCACAGTTACCGATGATGGATTCCCATTGCTTTTCAAACAGAGCCTTGAGCTGCGCAAGGTTCTGGATAATGATGGACACCGAGATTTCTCTCGATCTCATGGTTGAGAGCAGCTTGTCAAATTCATCGGGCAGAGCTACGTTCGCAAATTCGTCCATGACAAAGTGAACGTGTACGGGCAGCCGCTTGTCCGGCTTCGAATCCGCCTGGTAGTAAAGCTGCTGGAACATCTGCGTGTAGAGCATGCCGACGATAAAATTAAAGGAGCTGTCGTTATCCGGGATAACAGCGAAGATCGCCGTTTTCTTTTCTCCCAGGCTCCACAGCTCCAGTTCGTCCGTCTGCGTGATGCTTGCAAGCGATTCCAGATTAAATTTCTCAAGGCGGGATATCAGGGTGATCTGAATGGACTTCAAGGTCTTACCCGATCCGGAGTGATAGCTCTTGTAGTACTTCAGGGCGATGTGCTCCGGGTTTCTCATTTCAAGGCGGTCGAAGAGGATGTCCAGCGTCGATTTGAAGCCTTCATCATCCTCCCGGACTTCACCCGCACGGATCATGTCCATGACCATGGGGAAATTTTGCTCCTCAGGCGGTGCCTCGTAATGGAGATAAAAAATAAGGGCCAGAAGCAGCATGGTTGCCGCCTGGTCCCAGAACGGGTCCTGACTTTGAGAACCCTTCGGTGTGGTATTCTTAAACAGATTCGTGACCAGTCTCTGAATGTCGTTGTCGGATCTCAGATAAACGAACGGATTGTAGCAGTGGCTCTTTTCCATATTTATGAGGTCCAACACCTTTACTTCATAGCCTTTATCCTTGGCAAGCATGGTTCCTGTAGAGGAAAGAAGCTCGCCTTTCGGGTCCAAAACTACAAAGCTTGTATTGGCATTCATGATATTGGGCTTGGCGAAAAAACGGGTTTTGCCCGCGCCGGAACCGCCGACCACGAGAGTATTCAAGTTCCTTCTGTGCTTTCTTCCGTCAAGACCGATAGCCACGTTCTGCGTAAGGATCTTGTTTTCGGTTTTGTTCCTGTCGGCATACTTACTGTTGACCTGACCCGGCGAGCCCCATTTGGCCGAGCCGTGTTCTTCGCGCCTTCTGTAATTCCGGTCATTGGAAAGATAAACGCCGATGGCAACTCCGTAGATCAAAAGCAGAATGAGGACAGTTTTCAGGCTGTCCTCACAAAGCGTAATCTTAAACGGGTTTTCCATTACGGTGCCGAAACCGACAATCAGTCCTTTCAGGCCGTCCATCATACAAGGTGCGATCAAAAGTCCGATCCATGTGACAGGGATTATGCCGAAGCAGTAGAGCAGAATGTTCTGCTTGGAAAGCTTATCTTGCCTCACGGTCCGCCTTCTTTTTTTCTTTCTGCGTTGGGGCATCTATGACCTTCAGAAGCAGAGCGTTCACGTCTTCAGTGGGCTTCTCTGCTCTGAGAAGGTCATTACGAAAGTCGGCAAGGCCAGTTACCATCAGACGCTGCTCAAAATTGTCCAGCGTCACAACTACCTTTTCGTCGGGTGCCATCATCTTACCTCCTTCTCGTCTTTCTTAACGGGAACGGGGATATGCGGAAGCTCCACATCGGGAACACGTTCCTCCCGTTCGCGTCCTTTCTGCTGTCGCTGTTCCGCACGGATCTCCTCCATCTCTTTTCTTACGGAAGGACGGCTGCTGGCACTTCGTTCAGTTTCGCCTTCTGACCGGCTCTTTCTGCTCGCGGATGAAGGCTCGGACTGACGGGACTTCCCAGTCCGGGCCATGGTGGGGTTTTCGGATTCCGCCTTCTGTGCCGTAGGGTTTTCTTTCGGCTCAGTCACAGAATCAAGGAACTGATCCAGTTTCTCATCCACGCTCTGTACCCGCTCCGGGACTTCCTTTTCCGTTCCGTCAATATCCAGCGGCACCTCCTTGTTCTGCTCGATAGCGGTTTTGACAGTGCCCATCTCGGCAACAGCCAGGCCGAAGCGTTCAAAGATACGGTTAATCTTACTGGCATCTTCCGCACGGACCATGATGTCGGTCAGACCGTCATCGGCATTCGCATCCTTCAGTACGCAATACAGAACACCGTATTTCTTGGCTTCCTCACAGAACTTTGCAAGATCCTGGTCTCTTACCGCGAATACCTTCAGCTCCTTACCGCTTTTCAGCATGTTGGAAAGGCGGATCTTGCCTCTGGTTTTCTTCTGGTCTGTCAGGACCGCGTACAGCAAAACAGCCAACCGTTCGGCTGCTTTGCCGCTGATTTTTGCAGCGACTTCAACGCCGTTTAGGCTCATCCTCACGACTTGTTCCGCTGCTTCTCCCGAATAACTGCTCATCGTTATCTACCTCCTTTTCTCCAGTTTGTTTTCGAACATCTCCAAGCTCTGCCTGCATCTGCATGGAGCGTTCTTCAACGCTGTCGCAGATTACAAGGGAATCCTGAAGCTTTTTCAATTTGGCAGACGTGTCTGCTATTTTCGTTTTAACTGCCAGAACTGCACCCTCATCACCTTTTCGGATTGTACGCTTCAGCTCGTTCCGAAGATCGTTTCTTTCTGTCTTCAGCTTATCAATCTCTGTGCCCGCGCTTTCTCTATAAGCGGCAAGATCATCCAGCGTCTGGATCTTGTTCGTTGCCAGGAACCGACTCTGTTCATCCAGGCGCTCCAGCTTCATAAGATCCTCCCTCATAAAATGAGATACCCGGCTTACGGAAGTCGGGTATCTGAAGATAATATGCAGTTCATAGCAGTAGTAGTAATAAAGCTTGGTCAAGCCTCCGAGATCCACCTTGGGAGGATGATCACGGCGGTACTTCCGGACCTCCTCCTGTGTTTCTTCAGGGAATGGAACCTTTCGCCGTATGTTCTCCAGAATACGATTGTAGATCTCATCGAGACTGTAATCCTCACCCAATCGATCAAAGCGGAAATACTTTTTCGCGCCTTTCGGTTTGAGAGAGGGGCGCTGAAGTTCCTTGTGCTTGCCATCCCACTTTATCTCATAACCCATGTCCTTCAGATTTCGGAAAAATTCCGTATCTGTAAGCGACATAGAAATAGCCGTATCGATATCTCGCTTGATGCGATCCCGATACGTGGGTTTGCCGTTCTGTTCGGCTCGCCATTCACCGTAATTCTTTCCACGGCCTTCCGGATGCTTTACAACGGAAAGTCCGCATTCCCGGCAGAGTCTGTCGGAAGCATCCCGCATCGCCTGATAGTCCTCTTTGGTTCGGTGATACTTGATACCGTCCACAAAGGATACTGTGTTCAGGACGAAATGATTATGGATATGTGACTCTTTGTCCACGTGGGTAGTGACCAGCACCTCGTACCGGTCGCCCCATAATTCCTCCGCGAGTTTCTTCCCGATCTGGTGCGCGATCTCCGGAGTAACCTCACCTTCCTTGAAAGACTGGTATCCGTGATAAGCAATCGTCCCGCCCAGCTTTTCAAACTGCTGCTTTGTTCGCATCATCACTTCACGAGCATTTTCCGGAGTGCAATTGACGCCGCTTACGAAGCGCCGCTGCTCTGTGGCATCCTCTCGTTTTGCATAGGAAATGACATCTTCCAAAGCGTTCAGATTCACGCCTTTTGGGACTTCGACCGGATGCGAGTCTGTGGTCTTGTCCGGGTTCTCCGCGTAAAGCAGTACCTTACTGAGGTATCCTTTGACCCGCCATATTGAAGTTGTTGCCATCAGTTCCTCACCGCCTCCTTTATTTCGCTGATAGCCGCCTGAACCTCATCGACATTCTTCCAGTACTCAGCCGTGTCCACAAAGCCGATGGCATTTGCTTTCACTGCGATCTGATTCATGTTCAGGCTGATTTGTCGTAAAACCTTAAGCACGTCGTAGAACTCCATTTGAGGAAGCTCTTTGACAGGCTTATCTTTCAGCAAGGCAAGAATATATGCCTGCGGCTTCAGCCCTGCCTTTGATGCCTGCTTCCTCAGCAGGCTCATCTCTGCCTGTGTCATACGAAGATGCAGGCTATATTCTCTTGTCCTCACTTGTGTTCACCTCGATTTCTTCAGTAAGGGTTTGGGGCTACCCCAACAAGCTGACTTTGGGTTCCCAAAGGCGATGCTTGCTGGTAAAATGCCACGGACCCGTGCCTTTTACTCAAGACCTTCCAGGAGCCTGTCCTCGACCGGACGAATGTCGATGCTCGAACTCATCACTTCGACGGGATCAAGCATTCCTTCATCGACCAAATGATTGACGAAGTCCCAGGTCTTATTCTTGGCCTCCTCTTCGTTCTCCGCCGAGACGGTAGCGTGCTCAACTTCCAAAACGGTAAAATAAACATCAAACTTTTTCATTTTAATCGCCTCATCTTTCGTTATTTTTTTCTCTGGGTTCATAAGGTACGGCGATAATCTCGCCGTCTTGTCTGTAGAAGCGCTCCGGCTTCTTATAGAGTTTTTCGTACCGCTCAAGCTGCTCCTGGCTGAGAGAACCGAAATTCTCACCGCTGCAGTCACAGATGAAAAACGGTCCGGCAATAATGTCCATGAGTTTGCCGTCTTCACCGTAGATGCCACGGTTCAGCTGCATACCGTTGAACTTGCCCTCGTCATTGCAGACGATGCATACTTCCTCCTCAAAGGGGTAGAAGGCCTCGATACAGCCGCCAACAGCGGCCTGCAGGTCTTCAAGTCTGGTGCCAATTTCGGCGGTTTTTGCAAGCTTTCCGGGTTCCACGTATACGACCGTGATCTGGGTTGCCCTCATTTCTGATACCTTATCGGGGTCAAAAGCAACGTCCTTGAATCCGATGGTATCGCAGTAATGCCAGGTACATTCTCCGGTTCTGTCATCAACAGTCTCGACGATATCGGAAACAGAGAGCGATCTGCCTCTGTAATCCTCCGGCTGATCCACGTTGAAAATGCGGAATACATCTTCAAGATCCTTTGCATCAACGGTTCCTTCATAGACCTTTTCATAGATTGCGGAATCGATCTCCGAAGTGCCCTGATAATGCCCCAGAGCTTCGTGACCGATAAAAGCAACACGGTTCTCATCCTTGTCCAGATCAATCTGGTAAATCGTAATTTCCATCATCGTTCAGGTTCCTCCTTCCTTTTCATCATTCTTACTTTGTCTTTGACCTGATCGTTCATATCCTTGTAGCGGGAATTCGGAGGCTCATCAAGGACCTGATATCGATCCGAGAGCCCTCCGACGATTCCTGCAGCCGCTCCGCGTCCCACCTCATCGTTATCAAGATGGAGGTGGATCACTTTTACCGACGGATGATCGTTCAGGTATTGACTTAGAGCAACAGGCACCACATCCTTTCGTTTGGTTTGGAATACGCCTGCAAGGGAAAGAAGGGCGTCCTTTTTCCAGTTACGTCCTTCCATCACCGCAAGGGATGCAAAGCTCATCGCATCAATAGCGGACTCAAAAAGATGGACGTGTTCCGCGTCAGGGGCTTCCGACATTGAAAACGAGAAGTGTTTGTCACTTCCGGTGACCTCTCCCTTGTAGGCTGATATTGTGCCGCGCATGGCGGCGTATCTTGCAATGCCGTGAGCGTCGTAGCCGACGAACACCGCATTGTGATACTCACTTGTCTCGAAAAGCAGGCTGTGCTTCACGCAATAATCAATAATTTCGTGATGAATTCCACGCTTTTCTAAATACTTTCTGGCCTGTACCGGATCCTTTACCAGCTCCGGCATCAGGAGTTTCCTCGGCTCCGCAGACCTTCTGGCATAAGAAAAGGACGGCCTTTCTGTAACCGTCCTGCCTAGCACTTCCTCCACCGCATCGGGGAAGGAATATTCTTTTACTTTCATCAGGTAATCTACGGCAGATACACCGCCGATGCCTCTGGAGAACCAGTACCACTTGCCGTTAGAAATCTTCAAGCTGTCATGTTCTCTCGTACAGTAGTTGTTCCCGGAGATCCTCACAAGATTTCCGGGATCACTGCTTTGTAGATAACTCAGAAGATCCACTTGCCGTGCCTGCTCCAGAACCTGCTGATCTACATATGGCATTATCTTGCCTCCTTGCGTTCTGCTTCCAGACGGATCATCTTGTCCGCACGGCCTTCTATGCAATCCCGGATGATATCCATATATCCGGTCTCGATCTTGTTGAAGTCGGAAAGCACATCACCGATGATGTCCTTGGATTTCAGAAGCGCCTCGCACTGCTTCGGCTGAAGCTCCATGTATTCCATGGCAAACAGAATATCCTGACGAACTGTATATTCATAGGAATGTTGAAGGATCTCTTCAGGAGGAAGTGTCAGGAGCCAGTCGGTATAGATCGCCTGCTCGCGGTTCATTTTGTTATAGACCGCGACATTCAGTTCTTCACTGTTCATGTGACCTCACTTTCTCTTAACCCGGCTGAACCACAAGCTTGAACTTCAAATGACTATTTGCGATATAATCGCGGATCAGTCGGCTCTCGGCCTTGGTTTCCGGGTAAGCTGTAATAGAAATTGTTTTCTTATTCCAGTCGAGGGTATAGGTGTCGGCTGCCACATTGGTGATATGATGCCCCGCCAGAAAATCGCGGAACGCTTTCATAGCTTCCAGATTATCTGACATGATTACATTTACGTAGGTCCTGTCCTTGGAAAGCTTATCGATGACCAGGCAGGCCAGGCTGCAGCCGATACCGCCCGCGACGGAAACAATGAGCATTGCCAGCTCTCCATCGGCGGATACCACGCGCTTTGTAATCCAGTAATAAATGAAGTCGGACAGAATCACTGCAATGCCCGCAAGGATCCACCGGCTTCTCTGTATCATTATGGTTTTTGTAGTTGATAGAGCGTTGTCCAAAACCTTTGCCAAAAACAACACTCCGAAGTAAATCATCGTAGTTCCACCTCCGTATATAGAAAGAGCCGTGAAGTTCTGATTTCTCATAAGCTTCACGGCTCGTTATCGTATTATAGAGTCTCTTTTACTTGGTGACCATCAAGATCAGCTCATTGATATCTTCCGTAGGTCTTCCCGTCTTTGCTACCTTATTTCTGAAATTCATCAGCGCAGTAAGCAGAAGTCGAACCTCAGAAGGATTCAATTCAACGACTCTTTTTTCAGCTTTCTTCTTAAACATTTATCTTCACCTTCCGTTTTTTCTTTAGGGTACACGGAAGAATCAACCATTACAAGTGTGCGATTTATCTCTCCCAGCCTCTGTCCTTTTTTACCGGGATCTCACCGTTCAGCGCTTTGATGTCGCTTTCGTGGAAAGAATAGTACTGCTCGCCGGGACCGAGAATGATGTGATCCAGCAGACTTACCTCCATCAGCTTCATAAGCTGCGACATCTTTGCGGTTACGCTGATATCTTCAGCAGAGGGCTGCACCTGACCGCTTGGATGATTGTGGACCATCATTACTGCAGCGGCATTGGAGAGCACGATGCTTTTCAGCATTTCCCTTGGATGAACCATGGACGCATTCAGAGCGCCGACGCTTACGATATTCATGTTGATCGGCTGCAGATTGGTCTGGAAGTTTATGACCGCAAATACTTCCCGGTCATAATCCTTCAAAAGCTCATGCACCAGCTTGACCACCTTTTCGGGAGAATTGACCGGTTCATCGCTGATAAGAGGTCGCTCCTTTACCATACGGATGGCCACCTGATCCAGCTTATACGGGTTCTTCTTCGACATCGACGTCCTTCTTTCCGAGATGTATCTCTACGATGAAATCCTGCTCGCTGTCGAGCAGTTCCTGAACAGATTCTTTCAGTTCTCTCATGCGTTCATCCTTACTCATCTTTCCAACTCCTTTTCCTTTACCTTGACTTCACGGACGCTGCCGTTTGCCTTGGCGTATTCCACTTCAGTAATAAGCCCAGCCTTGAAGTCCATATAGTTAGCAGCAGCCTGTGCATCCTTGATTGCCTTGACCAGCGTCTCAGGCTTTTCCGTAATCGCCTGGATCCAGGATTGCACATAGGCTTTGTGGTTATCGATATGCTCCGGAGTTGCTTCTGTATGAAGCTCGGCTCCCATAAAGCAGGAACACATTTCAGCTACCAGCTCTTCATAAGCATACTGTGCCGTTCCGAAGAAAGCACTCTGCGGACGGTTCAGCCTGGTCGGATGCCCGGTGCTGTGGGAAAGCTCATGCAGCGCGGTCGCGTTGAAGGCATATACACTGTCGAAGGACTCCGGTGTAGGAAGATGGATCTTGTCCTGTGATGGTGAATAGTAAGCCTGATCGCCACCGTCAGTAAAGATCTCCACACCCATTCCTTCGGAAAGCTTTTTAATCAGCTCGTCCTGCGATACCTCCGGATTGTTCTGCACCTGAAGCTCCGGCATGCCTTCCACATCATGAGCATTGAAGACCGCCGTATATCTGGTGAAGAGGGTGAATTCCTTCTCATCTCTGCCGTTTGCCAGTGCGTCCTTGTACTGATCCCAGGTGAGCGCCTTCTTGTCCTTGGTATCGTAAGGATACCAGTATTCCACATAGGTCGCCTTACTGCCTTTCTTCAGATGCCACTGCTGGTTCGGATGGTACTTACCGTCATTGTCCATGATTTGGATCATGGTCACCCAACGGGGATCATCATAGCCCTTCATCATGGAGATCAGGGACAGCCAGAAGGCATTGGTGCCGCGATAGCAGGCTTTGGTGATTCCGTTGTGGGGAGCACCGCCGCCCTGACCGGTCCATTCCTTCTTCCATTCAAGTCCCTTTTCTTCAAGCACATGGGCAAAGGCTTCCGCCAGTTCTGCGCGGTATTCTTCTTTATTCTTCGGTCTGCTCATATTCTACCTCCTCATCCCAGCATCCAAGGGCAATCAAGCTTTCCTTGATCAGCTCATAGTCCTCATCCGAAATCTCATCATCGGGATGCTGATTTTCTTCCGGAGTGAGGGTATCCTCGTCTATAAAAATGATTTCTTTCTTCATCTCTCATAGCTCCTTTCTTTCTTTTTCGGCTCAATTGCCGGAATGTCATCCGGATTGATGCAGTACTTATAGATTTCCTTCATATCAAAGCGGTATTCCGGATAAGAACAGTAGCCGCTGTATCCGATCCTGCCGGTCGGCTTACCCAGCTTGTTGTTTCGGATCAGTTCCTCAGCAGTACCAAAGTTGTTGGTATCGACAAAAGCACAATCTGGGCCAGAAAGCCTGGTGTCGATATTCACAGTGAGATTTGAATACGGTTCCAAATCACCATCTGTTCTGTCATAAAGCTCAATCGCCAGTCCGCCACCATACATATAGCTGCTGACCTCAACACAAAGGTCATAGGTATTTCCCCAAGCATGATGCTGCATGAACTGCAGATCCTTACGGAAAACACCTCGGCCAAGATGCTCATCCATTACCCATTCGGGAATGTCAACAAGCTCGTTGAAGTCCAGATAAGGGAGAAGGTTCTCCACGTACTGCTTCAGGGATTCAACCTTCTGAGTTGCAATGATTTCTCCGTCCAGATAAACCTCTGTCTGATGATCAATGAGGTTGGCATAGGCCTGGATCTCATGCTTATCATCTTCCGTAGTGGTATAGGCAAGCCCCACTTTTTTCAGATCTTTGAAATCGGCGGGACTTCCGAACTCTTCCAAGCAGTACTGATCAATCAGCTCTTTCGCTTGGAACAACAGCTGCAGTGTTTCCAAAGTGCCGTGTCCCTGATCAATGGCTACAGGCTCGCTCTTAAACTTTTCTTCTTCCAACGGATAAAGGAAATCGCCTACATCCGTCAGGTATTGTCTGCAGTGTTCCTCGATATAGTCATAGACCGGATAAGCTTCAAATCCGCTAGCCGGTCCAATGGGGCATTCGCGAATCGCTTCTCTAAGCAGTTCGACTCCAAATCGGTTGCACACAAACTGGTCGCCGCTGACGGCATCAGGATTGTGGTACATCCAAATGATCTCGTCCTGATCCAGATTCACATAGAAGCGATCCTGCTTATAAATATCCCCTGGCATTAAGCATCACCGCCTGCCATATTGAGAGTGACCTTTACGGTCATGACCGGGTCCATAACCTGAGCATAAAGCAGACCAGTTCTGGCATTTGCGACTCCCGTCACAAGATCATTGAGCCTATTGACGGTCGAATTGATTTCCTTCTGGCTTTCGGCATAGTAGTAGCCCATATCTCCGCTGCAGATTGGATGTCCTTCCTGACGAAGAGCACTGATTTTGCGGCGTACCGCACGGTCATCCAGTTTGAAGATTTCCTGAAGCTCTTTGCTGTGAACCGCGTTGCGTCTTCCGCAGTGGTACTTTCTCATGTATTCGAGAATGGCGTCCTTCTTATTTGTCGGGATCTTCGGCCCGAATTTCGAGCATCCGGGGCAGATCATAAAGCCTTCAGGCACATACACGCCGCAGCATACACAAGTATCTATCATCTTTCGTAACTCCTTTCCTTTCTTTCAGGGAAGGTCCAGCCGTATACCTTCCCGATTTCATCTCCCAACCTTTTCGTACAGCGGGTAACATCCGCTCGGCTGTAGTCACCGTGATAAAGTTTGAGGCGCAGATTATCTTTCTGCGCCTCTGATATATTGTCTTTCCATACGCGGTAGAGATAATGATTGGTACCATCGTGGTGATAATCATTGCAGCGAAGATCGCCGTTCTTATCCACGAACCATTCAATATCCAGCGTATCTCTGGACGTTTCAAAGCAATCCATGAGATTCCCGGACTCGATTTCCTTATAAGCGGTATGTCTTCCGTCCCATAGGCCGAGGTCCGCAATCACCAGGATGCTGTCATCATATAAATGGGCCAGTTCCTCACGATCAAACTGCAGTCGGTCCCAGTTGGACTGCTGCAGGATATCACGCAGCTCATCCTCGGAGCATTCCGGTAAGTCTGCCTTGAGATCTTCCCGGTACTCTTCAAAGTCGGGCTGACTGGTCCATATCATTCTGTCCCGGCTATCCATCAGAGGATCACTACTTTTCTCAGATAGTTTTTGCCGGTATTGGACATCTTGAATTCAAGACGGAGCCTGCTTCCGAGAGGAATCTGCTCCAGCTTGTAATAGCCGTTGTTCTGCCATGCCATAGAGCGGACCTTACGTCCGTCATCAAAGTCGAAGCAGCACACAAGGTTTTCGTCCTTGTTCATCCAGCGACCAACGTATTCGCACTCAAAGGTGCCTTCATCGGAAATGAACTCATAGTCCTTGAAATCGTCATCACCGTAAAAGCTTTCACGCTTGTAATCTTCCATCATCTTTCTTCACCTCTATCCTTTTCCATAATCCGCGCCTCGATATCGAGGTCACAGTCTCTCCATTCAACCGTTCCGTGGTAATAGGCTTCATGTGCCTTTTCCTCAGCTTCCTCAAGGGAATCTGCCTCAACCGAAATGGTTGCGTAGCTTGTATCTTTGATATCAACGAAATATCTCATCGAGCCTCACCTCTGTTTCTGCTTTTCTTTTCAGGTTCCGGCATCACACCGATAGCCTCGATTTTGTGACCGTTCTTCTCCATTTTTTCTGCCAGTTCGCAGATGTGGAGCAGATTACAGCTGCCACCGCCGAACTCCAGATGATACTCATCGATATAGCGGCAGGTCACATCCCGTACCTCACCGTCCGAATACGTAACCCGTACCTTCCCGCCATCCGGAACCTTGAACAGGTTGTTGTAATGACTGTCAATAAACCGGATACCATGCTCCGCATTATGCAGATGCTGATTCAGTCAGTCGCGGCGATAGCAGTAGCAGTACAGGTTGTAAACGCCCTTGTTCGGGTTAAGCCTCATCATATAGGTATAGTTGTCGGTATCCACTCGGAAACCATAGTTTTCTTCATCCGTCTTCATTCGAGCAGAGGGCTGACTCAAGCAATACTGAGCAAGTGCGGATCTGTTCTTCAGGAAGCAGTCACCGTCTTCATGCCGGATACCGTTTTCATCACCGACCCCGAAGCGCAGACGATTAATCACCTGGTCGAACTCTTCCTTGAACTGATCCGTCTTGAGATACCCGCGATGATCGTCCCATGTGGAGAAGAAGCCTTCTCCGTTGGAATCCATGTCAGCTCTCAGATGGCCGATGCAGCCTGTCTGGCCCTGAATTTGTGAGGACTGAGTGTAGGTATACATGTCCTCCGTAGGAGTGGTAGGCCGAATCGTGATCTCAATACTCATCGCTCATCACCCCGGTCTCTTTCCTTCAGCTTATGGAACGAGTCCTCACCAGGAACAAGCCCCAGACGTCTGCCGTTGTCAAAGTAAACGTGGACCGTACCGATATCATCGACATGTCTTACGGTGCCTCTGGTTCCGGGCTCAATGGGATGCGGATCTTCGCCCATATAGTCGAGAACGATACGGGTGCCTTCAGGATATCCTTCCTTGATGTCATTTACGATTTCTTCATCTAAGAACATCTTTCACATTCCTCCTTTCATGAAAATGGGACGGAGTTTTTAGTTCCGCCCCGAAGTTCTTATTTCTTTTTGCTTCTGATTTGCAGGAACACGATTGCGCCGATGATGAATACCACCAGTGCGATACAGATAATTGCCTTAACGTTCATGCTTGCCCTCCTTTTTCTTTCTGAAGTTAAAGAACGCTGCTACACCGATACCAAGCAGCGAAGCCCCCGTGAGAGATGCCCACAGCGTCAGGTTCGTGCTGTCACCGGTCTTAGGAATGTCAGGAACGACCGGTTTCAGTTCGTTGTAGAACTTAGCAACAACGGTCTTTCCTTCGTGAACCGTGACGGTTACATTGTCGGGCAGGACGTATTTCTCGTTAGCCTTGTTGGATACCTCGGAGATCACATAGTCACCAACGCGGAGACCTTCGATATGGATCTGACCGTTTTCGTCAGTCACATAGTCCTTGCTGAAGGCATTACCGGTAATGTCGGTGCCTTCCACACGGAAGGTAAAGCCTTTCAGGACGCCGTCCTCAGAAGTCTTTTCGATACGGATATCACCGACCTGAGCGTTGTTGATGAAGCCTTTTCCTGCTTCATTTTCAACGATTACGGTCTTGCCATCTTCTTTGATGGAGAAGGAATAGGTGCTCTCGTCCAGGTAGAAGCCGTCCGGAGCCTTAGTTTCCTTCAGCGTGTAATCACCGTAAGGCAGGTCATCCATCTCATAAACTCCGTCAGAGAGTTCTTCCATCTTGCCGATAAGCTCGCCATTCTGGTAGATCTCAAATTCAGCGCCGGACAGATGGTGATCAGGATAGTTGGCATCCACCTTGGTCAGATGGACATTACCGTGAATGAGCTTGTTGGTGATCTCAATCTCAACGACAGCGCCGTCTGCGTCGATCTTCGCGTCATAAGGCTTATCATCCATGACATACTTCTCAGGTGCGCTGATCTCACGGACAACATAGTCGCCGTAGGGTACATCCTTGAAAGAGAAGCTGCCGTCTTCAGCAGAAACGGTAGTCATGATCGGTTCCTTGCCTTCCGTGGTAAAGAGGCCGATGGATGCACCGCCGAGACCGTTGCCGCTGTCATCCTTTTTCATGCCATGAACTTCACCAAAGATCAGTTCGTTTACGATGCTCTTGCCTTCGTTTACCTTCAGATCGACGATGTTCACGTCCTGACCGGCATAGTCGAAGGTGATTTCATATTTCTCATCAGAGAGGATATAGTGACAATCCGTGCTGATTTCCTGAACGTAATAGCTGCCAAACGGAAGATCCGATTTCACGGAAGCCTTGCCGTTTTCGCTTACGGACAGAATCTCAATGAGACCGCCCGCAGGGATCATGGTTTCGTCAGCTGCGATCAGATCCTCATCAGCGTACAGACCGAAGGTAACGGCGGAAAGCTCATTACCGGAGCCGATGCCGAACTTCGTATCCTGTGCCATGACCTTGGAAAGGGATACTTCAACCTTCTGACGGTCATTGGTGAAGCTTGCGGAGGTCTCGGTGATTTCGATCTCCTGACCCGCATAAACAAGCTCTGCGGAATGAACTTCGTTATTGATGACCATACCGTAAGGTGCTTCGGTTTCGCGAATCTCGTACTTGCCAAGGTAGAGTGCTTTGCTTTCGGCAAGGCCTTCCTCATTGGTGGTTACGGTGGCCACAACTTCACCAGCGCTGTAACGAAGAGTACCGTCCAGCGTATAGATATCCTCGGCTGCGGTAATTTCATAGGTGGCACCCGCAAGGCCCTTCACCTCGTAAACAGGCTGGTAGATCCCGCCGTTCTCAGTGACGCTTGCGAACACTTCACCGGACTTAGAGATCTTGATGACGCCTTTCTGCGCCATATTTTCCTTCTTGACCTCAACAATGGTGATGCCGCTTTCCTCAGTGGAATCATCCTGGGTAACGTCAAACTTTACCGGATCGGAGTTCAGCACGTATCCGTAAGGCGCGGTGACTTCAATCAGTGAATAGCCCTTGCCGTATTCCAGACGTTCCGGAGTGATCAGCATACCGGCAGCATCGGTGTAGAAGGTATCGATAGTAGTGATTTCAGGATAAGTGAAGGTCATGCTCACGAGCTCGCCTTCAGGAGTGTAGATCTGGAAAGCAGCACCCGCGTAGGGGATGGTGTTTCCGGTTTCCGCGTCAACCTTGATGACTTTGATGAAGGATTCAAAGTTGGCGTTATTGATCAGGTAACGGTAGGTTGCTCCGTCCTTTGCGATGAAGACGTCAAAGTCTTTCATCAACTCACGGCCTTCCCAGCCCTTCGTCTGATGGACAGTGTAAATGCCATAGGGCATGCTCTTGCTCCGGGCAAATCCGTTCTCATCGCATACGAGGTAATCCTTTTCAGTATCCTTCGCTGCATTATAACTGCCAGAGGATTTGAGATAGACTGCAAACTCGGCACCTTCCTCAGGTGTTTCAAGCTGAGTCTCGCCGTTGTCGGTGTGCTTGATGATGGTCATGCTGCCCTTGATTACCTGCTCGTAGACATCAACGACAGGTGCGGGATTGAGTTCCACTGTGTAGTTTTCTGCCTCTGCGCCAACATGATAGGAATTGGCGTCCAGGAGATATCCTTCGGAAGGTTCGATCTCTCGGATGGTCCAGTCATTTCCGCAAACGTAGTAGGAAGTGGTAAACTGACCGTTCTGGTCGGTCACGTAGGTGTCAACGAGCTGGTCGCCCTTGTAGATACCGTACTTCGCACCGGCAAGAGAAGCGTTGCCCTGAGGATTACCATTTTCAATATCAGATTTGGTAACAGTCACATTGAACTTCTTGAGCACGTTGCTGAAGCTCTTATTGGTGACAGATTTCCATTCGATAGCTGCGGTCTGATTTGCGGGAACCACATAGCGGACAGCTGTGTCGATCTCTTCGATGGTATAGCCGGTTCCGATAAGAACATCATCGAAATGAGCCGTGCCATCTTTTCCGGTGACAGCGAATTCATTGACTTCAATGCCGCTGAGGCTGGTCCCAAAAAGATGGAACTTCACGCCTTCAACAAGGCCGTCTTCCGACGTCTTAGTCACAACAAGATCCCCGCGACGGAGGACATTGTTGAAGGATACGGTCGCGGTCTGACCGGCAAGCACAGTAACACGGCGCGTTTCCTGAGGCTCATACTTGTCATAGCCCTGTTCGGTCACGGTGTAAGTACCGGGCTTCAGGTTGTCCACGGTAATTTCGCCCTTGCTGTTGGTCTTGACAGATTCGTTGACACCTTCGCCGGTGATGGTGAAGCTGATGCCATCCACCTTACCGTCTTCAGATGTCTTGATGATCTTGGCAGAACCGTAGCTGACTTTCACATTGAGAAAAGCTTTAACGGGATCGCTAATAGAAGCGGAGTAGGTGATAGTATCCTGGTGTCCGCCACCGATATTGCCGTCAGACCAAACAATGATACCTGCTCGTGTCTGACCCTTTGTTGCGGTAATCGTCACAGGAGCAGTCGGCGCATTTTCGGCTGTAATAGTGAGCTTATTACCGCTTACGCTGAAATTCATTCCGGTCACATTTGCAGTAAATGTGTATCTGGGAAGGACGTTGTTGGAATCCGTAAGAGTTGCGGTATACTCGCTGCCATCCCATTCCAGTTCAATCGTCTGTGCTTTGGAAGAACTTCTTGCCATAAAACTGGGAAGTTTCGTGTGATTCTGTACACTCGAAACAATGCTATCATAATAGGAGCAAATCTGGCTATACAGCGGATGATTGGTACTGACACAGGATTTTACAGTATCATATCCGCCAGTGCTAACGTGATTGAAATTGGCATCACGTTCACCGACGATTGTTTCCCAAACCAGGATCTGCGTTGCATAGGCATGAGCAATCCTATCTGCATCAGCAACATTCTGGCTTCTAAAGGAGGTAGATACCGTTCCTTGGTAGCCGTACTGCATGATTCTGCCAAGTAGAAGTTTAATAGTGTCAGGCTCGATTGTTTTGTTGTAACTGGAGGGATAGTTATCCCAAAAATCCTCGCCGTATCCGGCAAAGGTTTTTCCCAGTACTCTTGTAATACCGGGCTCAATACAGTAAACGACCTGCCCGTCAAAACTATCCATACAGTGAATTGTTGTCACTGTACTTGCCTCTGTAGCCCAGCCGTTCATATACTGCTTCGCAGAGTGTCCCCATAAATCCTCACTATAGATTTGATTGGCGTCTCCGTCTCGCGGAAAACCGACAGAATAGGCCTCTGCACTTTCATAGGCGGCGAATGCAGTGGTCGTTCCGATCCCCAGCATTGCCGTAAAGCACATCAGGAATGCAAGCAGTCCCGACATGCTACGTGTAAGAATTTTCTTTTTCATGTTGGTAATATTCCTCCTTTTATTTTTGATTTTGGCATGAAAAAAGCGCCGTATTTCTACGACGCATTTGTTTGAATATTAAGTTTTATGCGTACCCGATATATATCAGGTATTCGCCTCCGCCGAGATCCTCATACCAGATCCAAACATCTATGATATCCTCTTCGATTGCATATCGGTTCAGACGAGCCGAAAGATCGCGTTCAAGATATATGCACCGTGCGTTGGCATTAGTCGGATTGTCCCAGCAGTCAACTGCCGAACTTTCCAGAACCAACCCTTTACTGGTAGCTACAGACTTAGCATAGCTGATCCAGTATTCGATATCGAAAGATTGGACCGGTTCAGGTTCGGGTTCAGAATCGGATTTCGGCTGCGGTTCTGATTCAGGGGCCGATGTTTCTTGCGGCTCCGGGTCGGGTTCGGGTTTCTCAACAGGCTTTGGTTCTTCGGTAGCCGGTGTTTCCGTTTTGGGCTGGGGAGCTTCAGGCTCAGGAGTGCCGGATCCCTTTTCTTCATGTTTGTCGGGTGGCGGATCGTTCACTGCCTGAGAAGAAGGAGCCTCATCCGGCTTCGGTTCGACCTCCGCGATTTCTGTTGTGATAGGTTCCGAAGATTTCTTTGTTACTTCATCGACCGGATCTGTTGAATCAGTATTTGTTTCAGCGCTTACTCCCTGAGAAAAGGAATCTTCAGTTTTGGCTGTCTCGGTTTCAGGTGAAGACGTTTCTTCAATTTCTGATTCCGGTTCGCTGCCTGAAAAAGAAGTTTCAGGCGCAGTGCTGCAGGCCGTGAGTGTAAACAACAACAGGGTCAGCAGCAGTATCAATGATCTCTTCATAGTGCCACCTCCGTAGTGTCATATTGTACGGATAGCTTTCTGAAAAGCAAGTCTGCAAATCTTCTTTCTTTTCAGGTAGTCAGGAAGCTTGTTGGTAATAAGGGGAGAGTGTGAGAGGGGGAAAGAGTCTCCCTTCTTCAAAAGGGCACACTACTCCCTTGGCGTAGGGATTACTTTACCTTGCGTCGTCTCTCATTCGTTCCAGGTGACGGTGGTAATATTCCAGCGCTTTCAGAATATATGCACCGGTCTCCTTATACGGAACATTGGAAGGAATGTATCGTTTGGCATCCTCATATCGGATGCTGACCTTTTCCTTCTGATTGGGTTTCTCTTCGCACATGATGGATTCAATGACTTCTGGTGTGAGTTTGCCTTCTTCTGAGAACCGTCGCATCTTGATGGCCTGTACGTGAGAAGGCGTGGCGTCTGCAATCTCCATAGCTGGAAGCAGATCCTGCTGTTCGATGTCATTGAGATAAGAAAGCTCAACAGCAGGCCGCATTGCAATCCTGCCTTCATCCACCATCTCAAGAAGTTCAGGAATAAGCTCAGTAAGACGGATGTAACGACGAACCTGTGTTTGACTATCCCCAGAATCTTTTCCAACGATTGCAGCGGATTCCTGACCCGCCAACTTCCCACCCACTGGGTCGGAAGTTAGATCTGAACGCTGACCTTGACGTGTCATGGCCTCCAACCGCATCTTATAAGAAAAGGCTTTCTCGCTCGGAAGAATCACGGAACGCTGCAGATTGGATTCAACCATCAGGATGATGGCTTCATCTCTGGTCAGTTTTTTGATTTCAGCAGGTACTGTCTCAAGCCCGGCAAGTTCACAAGCCTTCCTGCGTCTGTGGCCGGACACGATTTCGTATCTGCCGTCTTCTTTCTGCCGAAGGGTGACAGGGGTAATGACGCCACGACTCTTTACGCTTTCAACCAGCTGATCCATGTCCTCGTCCAGACGAACTTTGAACGGATGGTCCGGAAAGTCATCGATTTCATTAAGCGGAATATCGTAGATCTTTGGGAGCCGATTCTCAGCACGTTCCTGGTCATTCATAAACATCTCATCGTACCCAGTCAGACCGAGATCGATTTTGGGACGTTCTCTCAATACTCTCCACCTCCTTCGTCAAAGCTTCATATGCCGCAGCGACCTTCCCACCCTTGTCGTGTGTGAAGATACTTTCGCCAGTAACGCTGCATTCAGCTGCGCGAACCGAGTGAGGGATTTCAGTGTCAAATACCCTAATATTCTGGCCTACTGTATCACGCATAGCTCCGATAATGTCCTTAGCGTTATTTGTGCGGTTATTTACCATAGTAAAGAGGATCCCGTCGATTTTCAGGCTCGGATTTATGCCGCGTTTGATTTTGTTAATCGAATGCAACAGCAAATTCAGGCCTTTCGTTGACAGAAAACTCGGCTGGGATGGAATGATTACACTGTCTGCGGCGACCAGTGCGTTGATTGTCATCATTCCCAGGGAAGGCATGCAGTCGATCAAAATATAATCGTAATTCTTCCTTACTGAGTCAATATAGTTTCTGAGAACATACTCTCGGCTCATTATGTTAAACAGCCCTGTTTCCATACCGGACAGTTCAATGTTTGAAGGAAGAAGGTCAACGCCCTCGTCATGGTGTAGTATGCCCGAAAACTCGTCTATTGGTCTGTCTTCAATCGTTGCCTCCATAACCGTAGTCAGCGTCATCTCAAGCTGATCGGGATTCTGTCCCTTCAGCAAAGAAGCTGTGAGGCTGGACTGTGGATCTGCATCGATAAGCAGAACTTTCTTATCATGATACATACTCAGGCCGACACCAAGATTTACGGTCGTGGTTGTTTTACCGACGCCGCCTTTCTGGTTCGTGATAGCAATCACTTTACAATTGTCCATGTTAATTCCTCCTTTCAGATTTATTTGAATCTTATAAAGACCCATCAAAACACAAAGCGTTTCTTCTTTGTGCTTTGATCGTTGCATGCTATTTGTTCTCAACACCCCGCATGCAAAGGGAATACATCAGACGCCCGATAGCGAATCGAGTCCATGGGAATCTCACCCCTGCCGGGTTCTCCGCCAGCTCCGTAGAGAAGTATCATTATTACCTGGACCCATCTTGGCCTTATCCGTAGCAACCGGACATTTCGGAAACAGTTTCGGAGTCGCTCACCACCTTATGTTCCGCTGATACCGTTAGCGGCAGGTGGGTCATGGCGTACCTTCGTGTGGCTTGAGATCCAGGGAATGTACCTGATGAATGTGTATTTTGTTGTCAAAGAGCAATGAGTTTTTGTTCCTCAATAGGTAGGCAGCGAGAAGCACGTTTTTTTACCCCCTTTCGCAAATTTTTTTCGATAAAATAAAAGGCTGGTCATCCGAATAGGATAACCGACCATATTTACGCTTGGTTTCAAGCAAAAAAATAACGGCCACACCACTTATTAGGTGATGTGACCGTATTTGTTGGTTTATTCTCGCTTTACGCTAAGCAGAATATCTGATTAGTGTTGATCGCGAATAGCTGCCTGTGCAGCAGCAAGGCGTGCAATCGGTACTCTGAACGGAGAGCAGGAAACATAGGACAGTCCGATGTTATGGCAGAACTCTACGCTGCTGGGATCGCCGCCATGCTCGCCGCAAATGCCGCAATGCATATCGGGGCGCACCTTCTTGCCCAGCTCAACCGCCATCTTCATCAGCTTGCCGACGCCCTTCTGATCAAGCTTTGCAAAGGGATCGTTCTCATAGATCTTATTGTTGTAATAAGCATCCAGGAACTTGCCTGCATCGTCACGGCTGAAGCCGAAGGTCATCTGAGTAAGGTCGTTGGTGCCGAAGCAGAAGAACTCAGCCTCAGTAGCGATCTCATCTGCGGTAAGAGCCGCGCGCGGAATCTCGATCATGGTGCCCACTTCATACTTAAGCTCGATGCCCGCTTTTGCAATTTCCTCGTCGGCGGTAGCCACTACGGTCTTTTTAACAAAGGCCAGCTCTTTTACATCGCCTACAAGCGGAATCATAATCTCGGGCAGCACATTCCAGTCGGGATGCTTTTTCTTGACATTGATAGCCGCACGGATAACAGCCTGAGTCTGCATCATGGCAATCTCGGGGTAGGTAACAGTAAGACGGCAGCCGCGGTGACCCATCATGGGGTTGGACTCATGCAGGCTGGCAATGATTGCCTTGATCTGATCAACCGTCTTGCCCATATTGTCCGCCAGAGCGGCAATTTCGCTCTCCTCGGTGGGAACAAACTCGTGCAGCGGCGGATCCAGGAAGCGGATGGTTACGGGGCAGCCCTCAAGCGCCTCATAAAGAGCCTCAAAGTCGCTCTGCTGCATGGGCTCGATCTTCTCAAGAGCGGCAACTCTCTGCTCAACGGAATCGGAGCAGATCATCTCACGGAACAGAGTAATTCTGTCCGGCTCAAAGAACATGTGCTCGGTACGGCAAAGGCCGATACCTTCTGCGCCAAGCTCACGGGCTTTCTTTGCATCGCGGGGAGTATCCGCATTTGTACGCACGCTCAGTACGCGGAACTCATCAGCCCATTTCATGATACGGCCGAATTCTCCGCCGATGGTAGCGTCCACCGTGGGAATAATGCCGTCGTAGATGTTGCCGGTAGAACCGTCGATGGAGATATAATCGCCCTCATGGAAGGTCTTGCCGCCCAAAGTAAAGCGCTTGTTCTCCTCGTCCATATTGATATCGCCGCAGCCGGAAACGCAGCAGGTACCCATTCCGCGGGCAACAACCGCCGCATGGGAGGTCATACCGCCGCGAACGGTCAGAATGCCCTGAGAAGCCTTCATGCCGGTAATATCCTCAGGAGAGGTCTCCAGACGAACCAGCACTACCTTCTTGCCGGCGCTCTTCCATTTTTCGGCATCATCCGCGGTAAACACGATCTGGCCGCAGGCAGCACCGGGAGAAGCACCAAGACCTCTGCCGATAGGAGTGGCAGCCTTAAGGCTCTTGGTATCAAACTGCGGGTGCAGCAGGGTATCAAGGTTGCGGGGATCAATCATAAGAACGGCTTCCTCGGGGGTTCTCATTCCCTCATCCACCAGATCGCAGGCTATTTTAAGAGCAGCCTGTGCGGTTCTTTTGCCGTTACGGGTCTGGAGCATATAGAGTTTTTCGTTTTCAACGGTGAACTCCATATCCTGCATATCACGATAATGATCTTCAAGAATGCGGCAAACCTTGGTGAACTCTTCAAAAGCAGCCGGGAATTTGTTTTCCATCTCGGCGATCTTCATAGGAGTACGCACGCCGGCAACAACATCCTCGCCCTGAGCGTTTATAAGGAACTCGCCCATCAGCTTCTTTTCGCCGGTTGCGGGGTCGCGGGTAAAGGCAACGCCGGTACCGCAGTCATCACCCATGTTTCCGAAAGCCATCATCTGCACATTAACGGCAGTGCCCCAGGAATACGGGATATCGTTATCGCGGCGGTACACATTTGCACGGGGGTTGTCCCAGCTGCGGAACACGGCCTTGATAGCCTCGAAAAGCTGCACCTTGGGATCGTCCGGGAAATCAGTGCCGATCTTGGACTTATATTCAGCCTTAAACTGATTTGCAAGCTCATGGAGATCATCGGCAGTAAGCTCGACATCGTAGGTGACACCCTTTTCAGCCTTCATCTTATCGATAAGCTGCTCAAAGTACTTTTTGCCGACCTCCATAACAACATCGGAGAACATCTGGATAAATCTTCTGTAGCAGTCCCATGCCCATCTGGGGTTATTGGACTTCTTGGCAATAACATTGACAACATCCTCGTTAAGACCGAGGTTAAGAATGGTGTCCATCATTCCCGGCATGGATGCACGGGCGCCGGAACGAACGCTGACCAGCAGCGGGTTTTCCTTGTCGCCGAATTTTTTGCCGGTGATCTTTTCCAGCTTGTCAATGTACTCCATGATCTCCGCCTGGATCTCGGGGTTGATCTGACGCCCGTCCTCATAATACTTCGTGCAGGCCTCGGTGCTTATGGTAAAGCCCTGAGGAACCGGCAGACCAAGGCCGGTCATCTCAGCAAGGTTGGCACCTTTGCCGCCCAGCAGATTTCTCATGCCGGCATTACCCTCGCTGAACAGATAAACGTACTTTTTGCTCATTGAGTATTCCTCCTGTTTAATTTTAAGGCGCAAAGCGCCCTTGTAGCAAATTGACCTTTAATAGACCTGTAATATGATAATACAAAACCGTAAAAAACACAACACAATTTTGCATTTCCTGCGTTCTGACGCCCGAAATAACGGATAATTTACAGCTTTTTCAAAAATCAAGGGCGCTTTATAAGAAAAATGCCGCACGATGCTGCGGTGCAGCAGCTGCTTGAGCCGCAACGCCGACATGCCGCGCGGCATATTTAACGCCACATATCAAAAAGAAAATCCGCAGTGCGAAAGCCCCGATCAAGGCGGTAACGCGCCTGTGCCATAAGTACGGAGAAAACAGAAAACAGCGCCGCATCATCCGCTTTTTTATGGCGTCCCGCACGCTCCGCAACGGTACCGCCGGTATCCCGCAGTATGTAAACCGCCTCCATGCTCAATTTTATTGCATCCTGCGATATGCATTTTTCGCAAACAACCCCTCCCTCGGAAGCGGAAAACGCAGCGGGCGTCCCGCCGCACAGCGCGCAGCTGCCCGTTGACGGATATATACCCTGAAGCAAAAGAAAATCCTGCATAAAGGCCGTCATGAGCGCCTTTGCCGGCTCATCGGAATATGCAAGCGCATAAAGCGTACCCGTAAGGACATCAAACAGCTCCGGCTCGGGCTGGTCGGTTATTACGGATTCAGTAAGTAAACAGGCGAGCATTGCGCACCACAGGCGTTCTACATCGGCGCGCAGCGGATAAAACGCCTCCGACTGAGTATAGCCCGTAACGCTGTGGCGGGTGCCGGAAATATTTATTATATATTCCCCCAACGAAAAAAGCTCCGCCCCCGCCCGCAGCTTGGAATTTTGCTTTTTCACTCCGCGTACCGAAGCGCTGATGCGTCCCTGCTGCCTTGAAAAAAGCGTAACCATACGGTCGGCATCTTTATAATCAGCAAAACGCAGAACTATCGCCGTACATTTTAGGCTGCTCATTTATCCCTCTCTCTTTCCGCACCCCGAAAATGCCGCAGCGCCGCATTTTCAGCGGCGGCGCGGCTTGTTTTCGTCCCTTAATGCACAATAAAAATTGAGATATACCGGATCGCCGGTTCTGTAAAAAAGCCTTTCATGCTCCTGCATGCACAGCCTGCGCTTTTTATCTTCGTAAATATCCTGTTTCATGCCCGTTTTGCCGCGGTTCCTGCACCGCTTTACTCCCTTTTGCAATAGCATTTGCTAAAACAGTGCATACTATTCAAGGCCAAGCAGCAAAAGCCGCCTTCCCCGCCTGCAGCAAAAAACGCAATTATTTATGCAAAAAACGCATAAAAAATGCTTGAAAAACCGTTCAAAAATGCTTAAAAAACGCTTAAAAAACACCGCAAAATCAAACCGCACCTATTCCTGCGTATAGCCAAGCTGCTTCAGCGCTTTTTCGCTGTCGCGCCAGTCCTGCTGAACCTTTACAAAAAGTTCAAGATAAACCTTGCACTGCAAAGCCTCCTCAAGCTCGGCACGGGCAGCGGCACCGGCTGTACGCAGCATGGAGCCGCCCTTGCCGATAATTATGCCCTTATGGCTTTTGCGCTCGCACAAAATATCCGCCAGAATATATACATCGCCGTTTGCACGCTCCTTCATCTGCACTATCTGCACCCCCACACCGTGGGGCACCTCGTCACGCAGCAGCTCAAGCAGCTTTTCTCTGATAATCTCCGATGCAAGAAAGCGCTCGGGATAATCGGTTACAAGCTCCGGCGGAAAAAAAGCTTCTCCCTCCGGCAGCAGGCCTACAAGAGCTGAAAGCAATTCCGGAAGCCCTTCTCCCGTCAACGCGGAAATACAGTGCACGCTTTCAAGGAATGTATATTTTTCAAGGCTGCTCCGTACGCTTTTAAGCAGCTCCGGATCGGCGGCATCCATTTTATTTATAACAGCAACGCACGGACACTGCGCCTCCCGAAGCCCCTCCAGCATGGCTTCATCCGTGGGGCCGAAGCGATCGTCCGCCGTTACCATGGCAACTATTACATCGCAGCCCTCCTGCGCCTCCCTTTGCGCGCGCATCATATACTGTCCCAGCTTATTCTGCGGCTTATGTATGCCGGGAGTATCCAGAAAAACAAGCTGATAGTCCTCTCCGTTTACTATTGCGCGTATACAGTTGCGCGTGGTCTGGCTCCTTGGGGAAACTATGGTGATCTTTTGGCCCACAAGACTGTTGAGCAATGTGGATTTGCCCGCATTGGGGCGTCCTATTATGGCTGCAAAGCCGGATCGGAAAGACATTTATATTCTTATCTCCTTAACTGTTACTTTTTTTAGTATTTCGTTGTAGTCCCCGCATGTAAGCAGGCCTGTGCCGGTACTAAGCAGGCAGGCCGTTGCGGCGGCCGTACCGCAGGCAAACGCCTCTTTGAGCGAAAGCCCCGACTCAAGCGCCATGCATATGCCGGCGGTCATGGAATCCCCCGCTCCCACGCTTGAACGCACCTTCACCTTTAACGGCGGCGCAAAATACGCCCGCTTTCCGTCCGTTAGCAGCGCTCCGTCGCCTCCCATCGACACGCAGACAAGCCCTACTCCCCGCTTTATCATCTCCAGCGCACCGTCAAGACATTGCTCAACCGTATCCAGCCTTGTTGCAAGATATTCCTCAAGCTCCCTGCGATTGGGCTTTATCATATACGGCCGTGCTTCCACTCCGGCGGCAAACGCCTCACCGGCACAGTCCAGCACACAGCAGCACTTGGCTTTTTCAATCATCTCCGCATATGCGGAAACCCTGCAGCCGGCCGGAATGCTGCCCGACATTACCGCAAAAGCAGCGTCTGCGCTTTTATTTTCAAAGCACGCAAGCATTTCGGACAGCCTGTCGTCTTCCACCCTGCTGCCCCTTTCGTTAAGCTCGGTAAGCTCGCCGTTTGAAAGGTCAATAAGCTTGATATTTGTACGCACCGCACCTTCGCACATTATAAGGCGGTTTTTAATGTTTTCCCGCTTAAGCAATTCCTCCAGCAAGCGGGCATTATCACGGAAATTAAAACCCAGCAGCTCGGTGTTTGCGCCGAGGCGCTTAAGCACTACCGCCACATTTACGCCCTTGCCCGACATATCGGAGCTTGTCTGTTCAATACGGTTATATTCTCCCATGCGTACACCGTTTACGGTGATTGTTTTATCTATGCACGGATTAAGACAGACCGCCAGTATCATATTTTCCGTTTCTCCGTTTCGTTCAGTTTACGCAAGGCGGAATCAGGCATTTTTCTGCCGTTATTCGGCGCTTGCTTTTTTCTTACCGCATTTTAGCTATTTTTTCGGCTGCGCCGGAACTTACATTATATGCGCCCCGCAGACAAAGCCCGCAGTATATGCAAACATCGCCGCTGCCGACAGCGCGGTAAGCAGCGCGCCGAGAGCCGGCCTTTTATCGGCAAAACGCCCAAGCAGCATATACACGGGTATAAGCGCAGCAAAATACCTCACTCCGCTTAACAGCCATGAGGGCGCCGCCGCCACAACGATGTAAACGGCGATATAAGCAAGATACGACGGCCGCATCTTTTTGCCGCCGGCAAGGACAAACAGCACCATCGTACCCATTATGACTATAAGCTCGGGCAGCCATGTAGAGAGAGAAATGGCTTTATTATAATTAAAAACTCTTTGCGCTATACCCGCAATATTGGAGGCAAAAAAGCTGAAGCTTTGGCTCCAATGCTGCTGATATTCCATGAACTTTAGGCAATTGCCGTATATTATAAGATTTATAGCAAGATATGCAAGCGTTCCCGCCGGAATTATAAATATGCCCAGCAGCTTTTTAAGACAGCCGGGGAAGCTGCCGCGTTCCGGCTTTTTTCCACCGGCAAAAACCACTGTATCCATCCATTCCACAAAAAAGGGCACGACCAGCAAAACGCCGAGGCTGCGGGTGAAAGCGGCCAAAGCGCCGAGCAAGCCGGCCACAACATATCTGCCCCTGCGCAGGTACCAGAAAAAAGCCGCGCAAAGGCATAAAAACAGCGCCTCGGTATAGCATATGCCAAAAAACAACGAAGCCGGAGTGAACAGCACCAGCACCAGCGTCCACAGCGCCGCCCTGCGCCCGTATTCGGCCTGAGTAAGACGGAATATATAAAAGCAGCCAAGGCACATTGCTATATTTGATATTACGCACCCCGAAAAGAAATAAAAGGCATTCGTAGGGTTTGAAACAAGCAGTCCGCTTATGCGCATAAGCAGCGGCAGCAGCGGGAAAAAAACAATAAACAGATAGGAATCTCCCTGCGTTACCTGAGCCTCCGTAAGATACCAATCCCGCGCAATATCAATGTAGTGCGGGCTGTCCCAGCGGTTCCATATGTTCATAAAGCTTTCAAAAAAGCCGTAGGACGGATAGCCCTGCGATACGGCCCTGTTTACACACACAAGATAACCGAAGCCGTAAATCAAAAAGCGGCTGGCAAGCGTGAGAACCGAAACCAGCAGCAATGTGCGCCACGGGCTTTCCTGCTGCCCGACAGTTCCGAAGCTGGGCTGCGCTTCCACACGCAAAAGCCGCCCAAGCCAGCTTACGGCACCGAATTTAGGGCTCAGCCACTGATAAAGCGCTCTTGCCATCCCCCAGACAAAAAGCAGCAAAACCAGCACTTCCGTCACAATGCCCACGGCTTTTATATTGACATTTATGCCCTGCCTTGCAAGATCATCCATTATTGTACTGTTCATAACTTCCCCCCACAACAGTAATTATGCGGTATAAGGCCGCACAGACGGCAGTTATTTCGGCCAATGGCAACCCTTTTGCATAATACTTTTACATATTATCCGTACTGTGCGCTTAAGCCTTGGCATGAATATAATAACACACAAATTCTGTCTGTCAAGTGCAGCTTCGTCACATTTTCCGAAACAGCAGCATATAATCAAACAGGTCGGGCGTATTATCCCGTTTAATAAACCTAATACCACCGGCATAAAAAATCATCTCAGCAAGGAGGAATTATTATGGCCAAAAGCTGCGGCTGCACGGCGGCGGAAACAAACGCAGGCCGATCCGTCATAAATGACAGCTGTCCGAATGTTTCCGGCAGCATCTGCCTTATGACACGGCAGGTGTTTGATTGCGTAAAGGATCCGCTTGATGCATCAGCCTGCACCGTTACCGTTATATCTCCCGAATCCGCCCCCACTGCGCTGCTTGCTGCGCGCTCTGTTTCTCAAAGCGCCGCGCTTTACGATGTATCGTCGGAAAATTATGACGGGGAATTCCGTTTGTGCAGCGCAGATGCCGTTTTCCCCGGAACATGCAGCTACACCGGCGCCGACAATCAAACCCACACCGGCACCTGCACCATTTCCATACCCTATGAAGCGCTTATGAAATATCCCGATGCCTCTGTTATAAAGCCGGAGCTTTTCGCAATAGGCTCATGCGAAATCATCAAAAGCGCGCTCCTGGAGGGCAACACCTTCCGCTGCCTGTGCGACGGTGCATTGGTTGTATCCCTTTGCTCATATGTCCCATGCTTCGTGCCGCTTACGGCGTACACATGCCCGGTAAATTCCGGATGCCGCCAAGCCCAAGAACAGCGGGAGGTGCAGTCGCTGTTTCCGTCGGAATAAGCCCTGCTCCGCCTGCTGTGTGCCGCTGCGCGCAAAGACACATTAGGGAGCGTCTCCCCCGTCTTGCGGAGAAACGCTCTCTCTTTTTTGTTTAATTGCTTACGGCTGCCCGCAAAGACTGACGGAGTCACTGCGCGCGCATTTGCTGCCACAGCGCCGCTATATTTGCCGCACATTCTTCGGGCGAAGCGGTGTTTTGCACCGTAATATCCGCGCATTTGCCGTATATTTCCTTTCGCCGCTGCCATAATGCCCGCACCGCCTCACTGTTTGTAAAAAGCGGCCTTGTATTTTTATCAACGGTTTCCGCTATAACATCAACGGGACGGAAAAGCAGCAGGATAATTCCGTTTTTACGCAGCGCCTCAATATTTGCCTGCTCCTCCGGCACGCCGCCGCCGGTGGCAATTACCGCTCCGCGCAGACCTGCGGCATACATTACTGCCTGCCGCTCCAGCCTGCGGAAGGTTTCTTCTCCCATTTGCGCGAATATTTCCTTTATACTCATTTTGGCGGTGTTTGCCACTATTGAATCGGTATCGGCAAAAAGCAGCCCCAGCTTTTCCGCTGTCAGCCGCCCCACCGTGCTTTTACCGCAGCCCGACATTCCTATAAGCACAAGATTTTGCTTCATTGTTCCTCCGTGTGCCGCAGGCACCGCATTTTTTATATACCCGACTTGCACGCACCCAGCACTTCAAGGTATTCCGCATGCTGCTCTGCCTCCGCCAGTGCTGCGCGCACGCGAGGGTTCGTGATATCCGCCGCTGCATCAATGTAAAAATAGTATTCCCAGTTCTTCTTGCGTATGGGACGGGATTCTATCTTTACAAGGTTTATGCCAGCTTCTGCAAAAACATCCAATAAACCGGCAAGGGACCCACTTACATGGGGCAGCGACAAAAACAGGCTGAGTTTGTCTGCGCCGCGCACAAATATCGGACGGGGCGCAACAACTATAAACCTTGTATAATTCCCGCTCTGTTCATTTATATTTTCTTTTAGAATTTCAAGGCCGTAAAGCTCGGCCGCCTCTTTTGACGCAACCGCCGCACACGATATGTCCCCGCGCTGCGCAATATTCCGCGCCGCCACAGCGGTATTTATCTCGGGCAGGCACTCCCACGACGAATGTGAGGTTAAAAAATCCCTGCACTGCATAAGCGCCTGGCTGTGCGAATATACATGCCTTATATCGCAAAGCTCTGCCCCCTTGACGCCCAGCAGACAATGCCTTACCGGCATAACATATTCTCCCGCTATATACGCCCCGTAACGCCGCAGCAGGTCGTATACCTCCATAACGCCGCCGGCAGAGCTGTTTTCAATGGGCAGCACTCCGTAATCCGTCTCGCATCCCAGCGCCCTGAACACCGCCTCAAAGCCGTTATAGCCCTGCGCAGGCGCGTTGGGAAGCATCTCACGGACAGCACAGTGTGCAAAGCAGCCCTCAATGCCCGAATAGCCTATCCTGCCGTTTGGAAGCTCATCGCAAAACAGCGCCCGCGAGAGAAATTCGCCTACGGCATCCCTTGGGCGAATATCCGTTTCCCTGCGCTGACAGCGCTTGCTTGCGCGTATAAGCTCCCGCAGCAGCCGTTCAAAGCCCGGACGCAGCTCCGGCTCAAGCTCCGCCGTGCGCGCAGTAAGCAGCTGCGCCTCCCGCTGCGGATCGTCAACCGGCAGGTTATGCTCCAGCTTGAATCTGCCTATTCTGCGGGCTACTTCCATTCTCTGCCTATACAGCTGTGCAAGCGACGCATCAATTGCGTCTATTTCGCTTCGCATCTCTTTTATATCATCCATATTGCTTCTCTCCGCGGCCGCCGGCTTTCGGCAACGCCGCTCGTATATTTATATTTCCAGCTTATTTTTCAGCTTATATTTGTCTCCGACCGGCACGCCTTCAGCGTAATTTTGAAACGCTGCCGCAATCACACATCAGCATATCAAAAAACGCAAGCTGCGCGCAGGCCTCGATAACGGGAACCGCTCTGAGCGCTATGCAGGGATCGTGCCGCCCCTTTACGGTAAGCTCGGCCGGCTGCCCGCTGCTTACATCCACCGTCTGCTGCGGCAAAAAAATCGAGGGTGTAGGTCGCATTTTTACGCTGAAAATAACCGGCATGCCGTTTGTCAGCCCGCCGTTTATACCGCCCGCATTGTTGCTGAGGGTCACCACGCGCCCGTTTCTCACGGCAAGGGGATCGTTAAAGCTGCTGCCCTGCGCGCACGGCGCAGCTTCGGCATTTCCGAAATTCACGCCCTTTACGCCCGGAACGCTGAAAAGCAGCTGAGCGAGAACGCTCTCCGCAGAATCGAAAAACGGTTCTCCCAGACCTACGGGAAGCCCGCACACGGCGCACTCTATCTCTCCGCCAACGGAATCCCCTGCCGCGGCAGCCTCTGCAATCCGCCGCTGCAAACAGGCATCCTGCTGCGTGCTGATAACCGGGTTTAGCGGATCCCAGCGCGATATTCTTACTCCTCCGACGCACACAAGGTGCGCCCCGACAGTTATGCCGCGTTTTTCAAGCTCCGGCGCCACAATGGCCCCCGCAGCCGTCAGCACTGCAGTGAGCCGTCCCGAAAAATGCCCGCCTCCCGCAAAATCGTTATGGCCGCCGTATTTTACGCCCGCCGGATAATCGCTGTGCGAAGGACGCGGCGTAACGGAAAAGGCGGAGTAATCGCCGCTGCGTGTATCGCTATTGGCTATTTCAAAGCCGAGCGGCGCCCCCGTGGTACAGCCGTTTTTTACTCCGGAGAGTATTTTTACCTCATCGGCTTCCTTTCTTTGCGTGCTGTTTGCCCCGCCCGGCGCACGCCGCGCCATTTGCCGCGCCACTTTCTGAGCGTCAAAGGGCATGCCCGCCGGCAGCCCGGAAAGCACTCCGCCTATTGCCGCAGAATGTGATTCCCCGAATATTGTAAGCCTGATCCGGCTTCCCCATACAGCTCCCATATTCCGCCTCCCTGTATAATGCTTTGATTTTGTATATCCGATGCCGCTATATCCGTATTTTTTCCGTTATGCCTCCGAGGCTTTCATAATCGCTCCAGAAGGCGGGATAGGATTTTTCAACACACTCCGCCCCCGTTATGCTCACCCTGTCCTTTGCTGCGGTTGCCGCAATTGCGGCCGCCATTGCTATACGGTGATCTCCGAAGCTGTCAACATTTCCTCCGGCAAATATAGCTTTGTCCACAAACAGCGTATCCCCGTCGCAGCGCGCATGCCCTCCCAGCGCTGTTAACAGGCGCACGCTTGCCTCTGCACGGTCGCTTTCCTTATACTTAAGCCTTTTGCATCCGCGCAGAACTCCGCCGGCGCCGCTCAGCCATACGGCAAGCACCGGGGCAAGGTCAGGGCAATCCGAAATGTCGATATCATGCCTCTGCTCTCTGATGATATCGCGTATAACGGCATCCCCCTGCGTGCTGCGCTCGGGCAGCTGCATATCGATCTGCGAGCCCATGTCATTTGCGCACAGCCAAAAGGCAGCCTGAGAAAAATCAGCCTCCGGCAAAACCGGATATGCCGTGCTGTAGCTCTGCCCTCCGGGAATGAAATATCCGTTGCTTTCCTTTACGCATATAACGGAAAAGGCCCTGAGTATCTCGCGCGTTATATTTACATAGCTTTCCGATTCCAGCGCAGTGGTAAGCACTATGCGGGAATCTCCCGCAAGCAGCGGAAGGGCAAGCAGCAGCCCCGTAATGTACTGCGAGGATACATCGCCGCGCAGCCGGTACTCTCCGCTTTTCAGACATCCCTCCACCGTCAGCGTGTCGCCGCTTTGAAGCCAAGAAACCCCCATGCTCTCAAACAGCCTGCGGTATTCCTCCATAGGCCGCTGCATGAGCCGTCCCTTGCCCGTAAATACATATCTGCCGCCCAGCGCCAGTGCGACAGGCAGCAAAAAGCGCAGAGTCGAGCCGGATTCCCGGCACGGACAATATCCGCCCGCCATCCCTGACAAGGCGTCGCGTGTAGCCAGCATATCCTGGGACGGTTCATCCTTTCCCATGTTTACTGGCATTCCCGCAAGATAAGAGCATATCATTATTCTGTGACGCCGGCTTTTTGATTCCGGCACATCAACGCGGCCCTTAAGCAGCGAAGGCTTAACGGTTACCGTCACGGCATTTTCCCCCTTGCTGTAATAATCCTATTGCAAATTGCAGCCGTAATGCTTGCTTTTGCAGATGCTTCACCAAGCTGCACGGAATGCCTCAGCCCTGAAGCCCGCGGGACTGCCTGTCCATATCCTCAACGACTATATCGTATATCTCGCCAAGGGATGCGCAGTATTCCAGCACCTTCCACGGCTCGTTTGTATGAAAATGTATTTTTATTAAAGAGGAATCGCCCACCGCAAGCAGGCAATCGCCCTTGAAGTTCTCCGTAAAATACCGTGCGATGGCACCTTCATCAAGGTTATTGCCCTCTATAAGCAGCTGAGTATCATATCTGAATTCCGTCATAATAAATAAACCTCCGTAAACAAATTTTTAATTTTTTTATAATAAAAGGCGACCGGTGCGAGCGCCGATCATACGACAGGCTTTGCCGCATACTGCTCCGTCAGTGTGCAATACAACTCCTCCGGCAGAACCGAAACGATCTTTGCCCTGCCTATATCCTCCAGCACCACCAGCTTAAGCTGCCTGCCCTCCAGCTTTTTATCACCGCAAATGTATTCTTTTAATCTTTCATCAAAGGGAATATATACGGGCAGCGAATATCTGCGGCAAAGCTCCTCAATTTCATCGCATTTTGCTGCTGTAATCCCGCCCCAGAGGATATTGGCCCGCCGCAGCATGCACATTCCGGCCGCGACAGCCTCGCCGTGGCTGTATACGGAATAACCGTACAGCCTTTCAAGGGCATGCCCTACGGTGTGCCCGAAGTTAAGCAGCTTGCGCTCCGATGTGTCAAAGGGATCTTTCTGCACGGTATCTGCCTTTATTCCTGCGCAGAGGCATATCATTTCCTCCGAATCAACGCCGCTTTTAAGGCTTTCAAACAGCTTTTTATCCTTTATGCAGGCATATTTTATAACCTCGCCCATTCCGCAGGCATATTCCCGTGAAGGAAGCGAAGAAAGAAATTCGGGGTCAATAAGCACCCTGTGCGGCTGAAAAAACGCGCCGACGCGATTTTTGCCGCTGGGAAGATCCACTCCCGTCTTTCCGCCTATTGAGCTGTCCGTCATGGCAAGCAATGTAGTGGGCATCTGCACGATAGGCACTCCGCGAAGGAAGATGGCTGCGGCAAAGCCCGTTATATCCCCTACAACGCCTCCGCCCAGCGCAATAATAAGATCCGTTCTTGTTATGCCCGCTTCGTCAAAAAAGCCGTAAAGCCGCTGCACCGAAGCCATCGTTTTGTTTTGCTCTCCCGCCTGAAGCACACAGGAATACACCTGTACCGCATCGCAAAGCTGCTTTTTGATCTTTGCAAGATAAAGCGGCGCCACATTGGAATCGGTTACTATTGCAATGCGCACAACTCCTTCAAGAGGAAGATAATTGCACACTTCCTCGGCAAGCCCTCTTTTTATGATTATTTTACATTCGTTCCCGGACACAGAATATACGATTTGTTTTTCTTTTGCCACCGTTACCGCCTCCCATGCAGGTATAGAATCTTTGCCGTTTTGCCCGTGTTTGCATTCTGCAAAACCGTGCAGGGCCGGATATTTATAAATTCCGCTTAAAAATGCGGTTTCCCTAAAGGCCCGCCTTCAGATATCTCTGCCCTCAACATTTGCTATAAGCCTGAGCTTCTGCATAAGCTTATCGAATACCGCCGGAGTAAGCGATTGCTGACCGTCACATTTTGCATGAGGCGGATCGTTATGCACCTCGATTATAAGTCCGTCCGCTCCCGCAGCTATGGCCGCCTTGCTCATGGGCTCCACCATCCACCAAAGCCCGGTGCCGTGGCTGGGATCCACCACAACCGGAAGGTGGCTTTGGCGCTTAAGCACCGGCACGGCGCTTAGATCCAAAGTGTTTCTGGTATAGGTTTCAAAGGTGCGTATGCCGCGTTCGCACAGAATCACCTGATCGTTACCCCCGGCCATAATGTACTCTGCGGCCATAAGCAGCTCCTCTATTGTGGCTGCCAGCCCGCGCTTTAGCAGCACCGGTTTTTTGATATGCGACAGCTCCTTAAGCAGCACAAAATTCTGCATATTCCGCGCGCCCACCTGAATAATGTCAACATCCTGTACAAAACGGTCAAGATACTCCGTGCTCATTATTTCGGATACTATCGGCATACCCGTTCTTCTTCCGGCAGCCTTGAGCATATCCAGCCCCTCCAGCCCGAGCCCCTGAAAGGCATAGGGTGAGCTTCTGGGCTTGAAGGCACCGCCGCGAAGTATTGCGGCCCCTGAAGCCTTGCAGTCCCTTGCAACCGAGAGAACCTGCTCCTCGCTTTCCACCGAGCACGGCCCCGCCATCACCGCTATCTTATTGCCGCCGATCTCCACTCCCCCTGCATTTATAACGGTGTTCTGCGGATGATACTTGCGGTTTGCCTTCTTGTACGGCTCCGCCACCTTCATGGTGCGCTCCACAAAATCAAAGCTGTCAAACATTCCCGGATCTATGCGCGAGGTATCTCCGGAAAGCCCGAGTATAGTGGTATCCTGCCCCTGTATCCTTTGTACATCTACGCCGTTTTTGCGAATGAACGCATCCAGCATTGCAATTTTGTCCTCGGTGGTGCCGGGACGGAGTATTATCATCATAATGGGTGTCCTCCTGAAATCTGAATAAAAAATGACCCGGTCTAATTGCCGGGTCATAAATCATACTTTAATATACGGTATCGGCAAATCAGACAGCGCAAACAGGACGGTAATCACTAAAGTAATAACCGCCGAAATAAAACGCGTATCCGAAAATGAAAGCCGAGCTTTTCATAATAATGCCGTTATGCCTTTCCTGTTATATCGTTTGATTTATTTTATTACATACCCTTTACCCTGTCAATCGGATTTCCCGTTTTTTTGCAAAAATATGCGCTATTGACCGCATTTTTCGCTTTTGCTTTCTCCACTGAAAAATTGCTTACCGTTTTGCCGCTGCCGGATTGCCTCATCCTTATGCTTTTAGGCGTATATAAATGCCGCAGGCGTCAGCTTCTGTTCAGCCTCTCCAGCAGCGCATCCAGCTTCCTTTTCTGCTCTTCATTCAGCGCCGGGCTTATTTTTGCTTGAAAATCGCGCATTGCCTGCGGCGTAAGAGTACGCCCGCCGTCCGCCGCTTTCAGGCGTTCAAGCTCCGCCAGCAGCTCCCGGCTGCTTTTTCCTTTATAGTGTTCGCACCGCCGCTGCAGCTCCTTTAATTGCCGCTGTCTTTCCCCCGACCGTGCATCTGCACGGCCGCCGCTGTATATGCCGTCTTGCCCGTATCCCGCGCCCTTTTCGTTCCCGTTTCTCCGTACATTTGAGCCGTAATTATCATAGCCTTTATTATTTGAACCCGGATTGCAGCCGGATTCTCCGTACGGGTTGCCGTTTCTGTTTTTTGTGTTAAAGCCGCTGTTTGAACGATACATATTTATATCTCCTTTATCAGAGTCATGCTTTATCCTATGCATCAAACCCTTTCCCGTTCCATAAAAGCCCGCCGTTAAAAGACCGCAGCCCTCTGTTTTCTTGCTGTGGAAAGTAATTATCCTTCGTATGTGCGGCATATAGTATACAAAGCCGCATATTCAAAAGACCGCTTTATAAATATCCGCCGTGGGAGGTGCTGCATCTGGAAGCCTTACAATTGATAATTGCATACTTGCTTTTCAGGGATTATCCTCTCTTTGCCGATATGCTGCCCGTCCTGCCGTACACCGTGCGGCGTGCGCTTGCCGCCTTTAACGCATACTTTTCCTGCGAAGACCGGCAGGAGCACTGCGCCGCGCCCGAAGCCTGCGGCAGCTGCGGGCGGGAAAATGCCGGAAGCGATGCCGCGCTGTCTGCGCTGTGCGAGCTTTTTGGCAGCGCGGAAAGCAGCAGTACTGCAAGCCTGCTGTCCGCTTTAATATCAAAGGGCTCCGCAGGCTCCTTCGACCCGCTTTCCCTGCTGCTTTGTCTTGCTTCCTGTCAAAACGCTGTTTCGCCGCCCTTTGACTCCTGCAAAAGCGCCGGGTTCGCCCCTACATCCAATGGCTGCGGCTGCGCGGACAATTTTGATGATGACCTCAACAATCTTGATGACGGCTGCGAATGTGAAACAGCAAAAACAAAAAGCCCACGGGGTTTTTCCCGTGAGCAGGAGAGCTTTTTCAAGCGTTATATTCCTGAAAAATAGCCATTGCCGTTATTGCGGCAAACCAACATCCGCATTATCGGCAGAAATATTATCACAATGTAATTATTCCGTCTGCAAAGCGCGCGGCTATATCGGAGGAATGAGTAGTGAAAAGCAGCAGCTTTCCCCTTGCGTGCTCCCGTGCAAGCGTCATCACTCTGTGAGCCCATGCGTCATCCAGACCTCTTGTGGGCTCATCCATAAGCAGCGTATCTCCGTCAACCGAAAGCCACGCGGCAATGCTCACCCTTCTCTGCATTCCTCCGCTGAGTTTGCAGGGAAGCATGTCCGCATATTTTCCAAGACCGAGCTTATCAAGCAGCCCGGTCGCTTTTTCCCGATCTTTGCAAAACAGAGCGGCATTATCTAACGCCGTTAACCACGGAAAAAGGCGATCATCCTGAAAAAGCAGCGTAACCTTTCCCGCCCCCTCCACCTTGCCCTCATAAGGAATAAGCCCCGCTATTGCATGCAGCAGAGTGGTTTTTCCGGCTCCGGAAGGCGCCATTATCGCCCATACGCCGCCCTCCGCCTCAAAGGACAGGCGATCTATTATTTTTGCCGCATCAAGCGTTACGCTCAGATCCTTCAGTATCATACCTTTTGTTTCTCCTGATATTTGCAAGCAGGCTTTCCAGCAATTTCTCAAGCACAAGGCTGAGAACCACCACAACGGCCGTCCATGCAAAAAGTGTAGGCGTTTGCAGATAGATTTTGGCATTATATATGCCGCTGCCGACGGCCAGCGCCGGCTGACAAAGCACCTCCGCCGCTATACCCGCTTTCCAGGCAAAGCCCATCGCATTTACGGCGCCCTGCGCAAAATACGGCAGCGTCCAAGGCAAGTATAGCCGGAATATCCTCTGCGTGCCGCTCATACGATAGGCGCGCACAAGCTCCTTATATTTCTGCGGTACCGAATCAAGCCCCATAGACACCGAGCTCCATACAAGCGGCACCACCATAATAAAGCAGATGAACACCGGCAGTGTGTCCCGCTTTAATATGAGAATTACCAGCATTATAAATGAGGCCACCGGCACGGAACGCAGCAGAGTCATAAGCGGGGAAAGCAGCGTGCGCACAAAGAGGAACCGCGCTCCCAAGGCCGCAAGCGCGCAGCCGGCTATACAGCCGGCTGCAAAGCCGGCCACTATACGGCAAACGGACAGCGCTATGCCGCTCCAGAAGCCGCCGTCCGTACACAGTCTGCCCAGCTCCGCCGCAACCGCGGGCGGAGCCGGCAGAAGCAGTTCATTATCCGTAATGCAGGCAGCTATCCACCAAACGGCTATCCAAAAAAGCACTGCGGCCGTCCGATAAAGCTTTTTGCGGCCGCTCTCGCGGCCGCCCCCCGGTTTGACAGAGGTTTTGTTCTGATTCATAGTTTTATTCTGCTTCGTAATAAAAATCGTCGCCCGGTACGCTGCCGCCTACGGACTGCGGATTATATCCGTGCATAAGCTTAAGAAACGCATCGGTCTTGGCTTTCATATCCTGTCCGTCAATACATACTATATTGCATTGCGGCAGCGCGGCCTTGGCTATTTCGGCATCGGCCACAATGCCGAACTCCTTTATAAGCTGAGCCGCCGAATCGTTATCAGCGTTTACATACTCAACGGATTTTCCGTATTCCTTAAGAAAATCAGCTACCGCCTCCGGCTGCTGCTGTGCAAATTCCGCTCTTACAACAAGGCAGCCCATGGAGAAGATGCTTTGCCCGCGGCTTGCGCTGTCCCACTCCTTATTAAGATCAATGCAGCGGTTAAAGCCTATATTTTTTGAAAGCAGCACCGTAGCAAACGGCTCCGGCAGCACAACAGTATCCGCCGTTCCCGCTGCACACATGGCCACGAGGGAGGAATGATCCGCTGCAAACTCCACATTAACCTTATCCTTTATTCCGTTTGAATCCAAAATATAATCAAACGCATACTCGGGCGTTGAACCCTGCCCGGAAATTACAACCTTGCGCCCTTCAAGGTCGGAAAGCGACTTTACGCTCTCATCCCTGCTCAGTACATAAAGCACCCCCAGTGTGTTAAGCGCAAGCAGCTTTACTCCGCCCTTTGTTTTATTGTACAGAGTCGCCGCAAGGTTTGTGGGCACCGCCGCAATATCAAGCTCCCCTTTTATAAGCAGCGGCAGAATATCCGTAGGCGCGGAAAACTGCTGGAAATCATATCTGTTAAGCGTGTTTTCTTCTTTGTTATCCTGCATGAGCCGCACCGCTCCCATGCCGGTGGGGCCGTTAAGCACGCCTATGCGTACCTGTGTGCGCTGCTGGTAAGGTTTTTCGGTCCGTGCGCTCTCTGTCGGAATATCAGCCGTGCCCGCCGGAACGGTAGCCGTTGCTCCGCCGCCCGTACAGCCGGCGGTTACAAACGCCATAATAAGTGCAATTGTCAAAGCCGCGATATTGATAAACCGTTTCATATTCTTCCTCCCTTTGTTGTTTTTTATCTTAATTATTCTTCAAGGCTCTTTGATGTAAGCGCGCTTTTTACCGTAACGCCGGGTATCTGTCCAAGGCTTCCCGTAAGTGCTCCTATGCTGTCCGTACTGCCCTGCACTATAAGGGATATCACCGCGATATTATGCTCCCCGAACGGCAAGCCCATCCGCCCTTTGATAATAAAAGCATAGCGGCTGAGCAGCCTGTTGACATTCTGTGCGCAGCTTGCCGGATCCTCCAGCACTATGCCCACTACGCCTATACGCTGCGGCAGTTTGTCTTTAACGGCCGTATCTGTATTTTCCATTGGCAAATAATTTCTCCTTCCCGGACAAAAAACGCCCCTTTCCGAAGGAAAGAGGCGTGAAATTGCATTGTAAAAGCAGTTATATCCGCTTATTCCCTCGGCTCAGGATACATCCCCTGCCTCAGTGTTATTTCTGTAATGCCTTGCCTGAGAATACCGCATTCTGTGCGTATTCCCCCGGTTCAGCAAATTGATTATAGCACGGATAGAGCTTTGCGTAAAGTGTTTTTTTATAAGCAAACCGTCATTTTTCAAAACACATATAATGCCAAAGCGCACCGGCCGCAGATTACTTTTTAAGAAGCTCAAGGGCCTTTTGAAGCTGAGTGTCCTGTTCGTCCGTCATATCCGCATCGCGGCTTGCTTTGCCGTCGGGAAGTTCCACAACACAGTCGGGCGTTATTCCCGTTTTGTGTATGCATTCTCCGCCGGGCAGATAATACTTTGCCGTTGTAAGCTTGAAGGCTCCTCCGTTTGGCAGGGTATATGTGGTTTGCATTATTCCCTTGCCGTAGGTTTTGGTGCCTACGATTACCGCTCGTTTGAAATCCCTTGCCGCACCGGTAAAAGCTTCGGAGGCGCTTGCCGAATAGCCGTTTACAAGTATGACTATGGGCAGATCCACAAAATCGGCATCGCTGTTCTTTTCGCTGTAACGCTTGCCGTTTTTGTCCATGGCATAGAAGATCTCCCCCTCCGGCAAAATCATATCCGCCGTTTTGGCCATAATATCCAGATCTCCGCCGAGATTATCCCGCAAATCGATTATTATGCCCTTTGAGCCCTGCGACTGCGCAAAGTCCAGCGCCTCGCGGAATTTTTCCACGGCATTGCCGTGAAAGCTTTTATATTTGATGTAGGTTATATCATCTATCTTTCGGTGCGTTACCATCGGCGCTGTTATATGCGCGCGAACCGGTTCGAAAACCGCTTCCTGACCGTTCCTGAGCACGCGCAGCGCAACCTTTGTACCGTTCTGACCGTTTACAAGCTCTGCAAGCTCGGATGCACTCAACCCTTGCGTGCTTTTGCCGTCCACCGAAAGTATTATATCCCCCGCTTTTAGCCCTGCGCTTTTGGCGGGAGAATCCTCATACACCTCGGTTATTTTAATACCGGCCTGGGTAACGGCAACAGTAACTCCTATGCCCCCTTCAATTACTCCGTCCTTCTGATCGTTATACTGCTTAAGCTCCTGGGCTGTATAATAGCGCGAATAATCGTCATTAAGCCCGGCAGAAAGCCCCGCAAGCAGCATCTGAGTTATTTTTTCGCTGTCATAATCCTCAACGGCATTATTCTTAACTATTCCGGCGGCCTGAGATATGGACTCAAACTGACTTATGGAAAGCTTGCCCGCAAGGCGCTTTTCCTGTGTAAATGCACCAACGAAAAAGCCCGCCACCAGTGTAAGCAGCGCCACCCACGGGCGTATACCCTCAGAAGTGCGTTTTTTTTGCACATTTGTACCTGTGCCGGCCGGTTGTGCGTTTTCCGCCTGCATTTTTTCTTTTGACGCTTCCGTATTTGCTGCCGCTGTTTCTTTTGCCTCTTTTTTTGTAACACCGTTGCCGAAAAGCTTCATATTCTTCTCCCTTCACCGCATGAGCCTATTTATTCAAGCCGCTCCCGTTTGCAGCCGCAAACAACCGCCGGCGGCCGCTACTGTTCGTAATTCAGCCTTGCAAGAGCCAAAATCATACGCAGAGTTACGGCATCATCAAAGCTTGTTGCATCCAGTCCCGTGCTTTTTCTTATCTTATCCAACCTGTAAATAAGCGTATTCCTGTGCATGAAAAGCTCCTTTGCCGTTCTGCTTATATTCAGATTCTGCCGGAACAGCTCATCCAGCAGCTCCTCCGTTTCATCATCTATTGTATGCCGTATACGGGATATCAATGCCGAATGACGCGCCACCGACTCGGTTTCTATCCCCGCAAGCAGCATTTCGGGAAGCAGCCTTGCATATACCCACACTCCGCCCTTATAGCTGAGACGCCGTCCTATTGACGCGGCCTGAAGCGCAGTCTGGCGCGAAGCGCCTATGCCCGCAATATTGGCTGCCGTTTCACCTATACCTATATGCACATCGGTATTAAGCTCGTTTATAAATGTGTCGCGTATTGCTCCGGCGGTTTCTGCAAGCTCCGCATCGGCAACTCCCGAGCATACCACAGCCACTTCCTCCCGGCTCATCTCCGTGATCATGGCATCCTCGGAGGAAAACACCTCCGAAAGCACGCCCAGCATTGCCGGTGAAACATTGCTTTCCGGCAATACGCAGATAACGCTCCGCCTTTCATCAAAACGGATATGCAGCCTGCGGCACAAGCCTGATACATCCTTTTGCCCAAGACCGCCGCACAGAGCAATTTTGAACAGCTTTTCCGCACTGGGCTGCCTGAGCGTAGGCTCACGGTCGATTGCCTGACGCGCCGCACTCTCGTCCATTGCCACGGCGCCGACAAAGCCGTTATCCTGTTCAAAATACAGAACTCCGCCTGCATAGCAGGGCATTTCCTGCAAAAACACCTGATCCGGCAGAGCCTGAGGCATAACCTCGCCCCCTGCCACCTTTAAGCCGCGTTCATTATATATTGCGCTGTTCATAAAACATCACCCTATTAAATCATAGCACATATGATTATGATTTGCAAATCAGTTTATATTAAAACCGTATTTTCGCACTTATGTGCAGCATGTTCCGGCAGTCTGCCCGGCTTTCGCACTGCGGCGCAGCGGTCTTTCCGCCGTCTTTACCGCAAGCTACAAAACAATTCCCGCTGCTTTTCGAAAAGAACAGCAGCACCGCGATAAACGGCACTGCTGTGCGTAATTACCCTTTTACAAAGCTTTGCCGGCAGCTAATCGCCGCAGTTTTTGAATCTGCAAAAACCGCTTAACGGGCACTGCCAATAGGTAGCGCTTGTAAAAAAGCCGTCCTTGAATTCGGTGTTCTGCCAGGGCGACATATCCGCTTCCTCGGCATTCATCATAACATGCGCCTCCACTGCGGGCAGGCTGCCCTGAAGCGTCATAAACCGCACCTCGCCGGTCTGCGTATTTTTTATCATATCGCATACCATTACTACATGACCGCCGTGGCCGTTTTCCGCCGGCACAAGGAACATATCGCCTATTTTCATGTCCGTTGTATTCTTGAAGATCACATCGTCATAATATATCGAAGTGGTCTTGCAGTTTGAAAACACATTTTTAAGATACGCTTCAAAAATTCCGCGTGAAGAGCCCACCTTGCCGTTTTGACGCCAGCTTGTTTTGCCGTTTTTCGTATACGGCCTGTAACCCTTTGTATAGTGCTCAAAATCGCATACAAAGCCGCTGTTATAATAGGTGAATTTGATCTCACCGTAACGCCCGTTCTGATAAAGATACTCCGCCCAAAGATGCATCAGGGTATCTGCGCATTGCTCGCTTGTATTAAGCATTTCAAAATCCAGAACCGCCGCATGCGCCTGCGGAGTGCTGTACTCATTCTTGGGCACAAGTGCTCCCGGCACAGCAACCGTGACGCTTTCACCGAATTCGTTTGTTTTTTTGCCGTTTGAAAGATAATGCAGCGCATAGCCGTCCGGCTTTAGCTTCAGATTCCGCAAAAACTCCGCAAAGCTTCCCGCCGGCGCTTCCACTCTCTCAAAGCCCTCAGGCACCAGAAACCGCGTAAGTATGGTATCCCCCTCGGGATTCACCAATGCATTGAAATTCGCACCCGGCGTCACAACCGGTGTAGGATGCGGCGTCGGCGTAGGCTTTGGAGTGTTTGTGGGTTTGGGCGTTTTTGTAGGCTTCGGCGTAGGCTTGGGCGTGGGGCGCGGCGTCGGTGTAGGCACCGGCGTTGAAGTTATCTCCGGCGTGGGAGTAAGTGCCGGAGTATCGCTGGGCAGCGGTGTAACCTCCGGAGAGGCGGTGACAGACGACGCAGGTGTCGGCGTTAATGCCGGTGTCGCTGTAACACCGGGCGTATTCGTTGCGGTGTTTTCGGCAGTTGCGGTGGTATCCGGCGTCGCTTGATATGTTTGCGTTCCCGTAGGCGCAGCCGTCTGTAAAATCTCACCGCTGCACCCCGCAAGCATAACCAGCATAACGGCCATAACTGCCGCAGCGGGTGCCGTTACTGTTTTGTTAAAATTGCCGTGCAAAACACGGCGATGCCGCATGCGCATATCGAATGAATTCCGTATTTTTTGAAAAATTCCCCGCTTATTATTCACAAAATCCCCCCGAATTTAATTCCGAATAAATATAAAATATGCCTCTCCGCCGACGGATTCCGTAATTTTCTCCGATTTTCAGGGCTGAAGGGCAAAAATTTCTTCAATTTTCGCGTTCCTGCGTGATAATTCCGCAATAAATCCTATATTGTTTTTATTATACCTTCTGCCCGTAAAAAAGGCAAGCAATTCCTATCATGCTTAATAAGCGCTGCCTGCAGAATCGAAAAAACGCACTGCGCAAATACACCCGGAATACTCCTTCAAAATTTGCCGATACTAATTAAAAACAAAACCGTTTTTCAAAAGGAGCAAGCCTATGAATTGCCGTATTACCGTTTTCTCGAACGAAACTGCCCGCTGCAAAAGTGCCGCAGCCGCACTTCGTGCACTGTATTGCGTAAAAAAGGTTAAAAGAACGGATAACCGTATCATTGTACAGGCCGAAACCGTGCCGGACCCGACCGTGCTCTATGCAGTGATGGCGGCTGCCGGCTTTGACAGCAGTGATTACAGCTTTGAAGCCGCCGTATCCGACAATTGCTGACAGGTCTTTTTCTTAAGAAAAAATATAAAGGGCGGAAAGCCTCGCCTTCCGCCCCGCGCCGCTGCTTGTTATCAATCGTCCGCATTCTGTGACAGCCCGATAAGCTGCGAACGGTTAAGCTCATAATATATCCCGTGCTTTTCCATAAGCTCCTTATGAGTGCCGCTTTCCGCTATGCCGCCCCCCGACACCACCATTATGCAATCCGCATTGCGGATAGTGGACAGCCTGTGTGCAATTACAAAGGAGGTTCTGCCCTTAAGCAGCGAAGCCAGCGCCTTTTGCACAAGCAGCTCGGTTTTGGTATCAATGGCGCTTGTGGCCTCATCCAGTATGATTATTCTGGGATCGGCAAGCACTATACGCGCAAAGGACAGCAGCTGCTTTTCTCCGGCCGACATTCCGGCTCCCCGTTCCTCCACTCTGGTATAATAGCCCTGTGGCAGCTTTTCAATAAATTCATCGGCATGCACTTTGCGTGCTGCCTCAATACATTCCTGATCCGTAGCCTCCGGCTTTCCGTAGCGGATGTTTTCTATTATATTTCCGGAGAACACGAAGGAATCCTGCATCATGGCAGTTACCTGCTTGCGCAGCGAGTTTATTGTTACATGCCGGATATTATGATTGTCTATCAGCACGGAACCGTCCGTTGCATCGTAAAAACGGGATATAAGGTTTACAATTGTGGTTTTGCCCGCACCGGTGGGCCCCACAAGGGCTACCGTCTGCCCCGCCTTTATCTTGAAGGAAATGTCATTCAGCACAAACACGCCTTCTTCATAGGCAAAGGACACATGATCAAAGGTTACATCGCCCTTTATGGGGGGCAGTGCCTTCGCGCCGGGCTCATCGGTTATCTCCGCCGGAGTATCGATGGTGCTGAATATCTTCTCTACATTTGCCATGGTGGAAACCACCTGGCTGTATATGCTGCTAAGTGAGTTTATAGGTGTCCAGAACTGTGAAACATAAGCCGAGAACGCCAACACCTCACCTGCCGTCATAACGCCGCCCGTGATCATATTATAGCCCATTACATACAGCACCAAAAGGCTCGTAACGCCGGAAATATCAATTATGGGCCACATAATAGTGGACCAGCGCACCTGGCGCATGTAGGTATCCTTTACCTGTCCGTTAAGGCGAACAAATTCTCTGCTGTTTTCCGCCTCGCGGTTGAACGCCTGAGCCGTATACACACCCATTATATTTTCGTGAATATATGCATTTCGGTTGCTGACCTTGTTTATAACCGGTATGCGCAGCTTTTCCAGCTTGCGGCGGAAAAGCACTATGAATATCATCAGCGGCAGCACGGTTGCAAAGCTTACAAGCGTAAGCAGCGGGTTCATCATAAGCATTATAACCGCAACGCCCACAAGAGTTACAAAATCACCCACTATGCTTATCAGGTTGCTGCTTAAAAGGTTTGCAAGGTTATCCACATACGATGTTACCCTTACGAGTATCTTTCCGGTTGGAAGATCGTCAAAATAATCAAAGGACAGCTCCTGAAGATGATAGAACACAGCCTTTCTTATATCGTATACTATCCGCTGACCAAGCTTTGAAATAAGCACGCCGCGCAGCATACTTATAAGCTTGCCCGCTATATTCAGCCCTATTATCAGCCCTACGACTATAAAAGCATTCCCTGTTTGACGCTCGGGATACACCTCGTCTATCATCCATCTGGATACCTGCGGGGCAAGCAAGGACAGCGCCACCGCAGAAAGCACTATCAGGCTGCATATAATAAACTGACCTATATACGGCTTGCAGAAGGAAAGCAGGCGCCTGAACAGGCTGCCGTCAATACCGCGGCGCGCGCCTTCGTCGTCATAATATCTGTTGCGTGCCATTTACTCCACCCCCTCTATCGCCGAGGTAAGCTCGCCGTACTGCTCTTTGTATATCTCATAATAGCGGCCCTTAAGACCAAGCAGCTCCTCATGCGTGCCGCGCTCCACTATCACGCCGTTTTCAAGGTATATTATCTCGTCGCAGTCCTTAACCGAGGACACTCTGTGCGCAATGGTAACCACGGTATGCCCCTGCAGCTCCCTGCGCATACTCTCTGCAAGCGCCTGCTCCGTTTCCATATCAAGTGCGCTGCTGGCATCATCCAATATGATTATCGGTGCATTTTTAAGCAGTGCGCGGGCTATTGATATTCTTTGCTTCTGTCCGCCGGAAAGTCCTACTCCTCGCTCGCCGATTATGGTCTGATAGCCCTCCTGCAGATTGTTTATAAAATCCGCCGCCTGAGCTGTCTGCGCCGCCCATTCCACTCTTTCGTGAGAAGCCGTCTCATCATAGAAGGCTATATTCTTCTCCACCGTTTCGCTGAAAAGAAACACATCCTGCATGACCGGAGAAAATGCACGCCGCACATCGCCAAGACGCATGTCCTTCTCGTTCACTCCGTCCAGCGTGACCTTGCCCGATGTCGGATCATAAAAGCGCATCATTACATTTGCAAGTATGGTTTTCCCGGAGCCTGTCTTGCCCATTACACCCAGATGCTTGCCCAGAGGCAGGTCAATGCATACATCGGAAAGCACCGCATGCCCGTCAAAAACCATATTTACATGCTCCAGCTTAAGATCGCCGCGAGCGCTTATCTGCGGCATATCCGGCTTATCCGCCAGCTCATTGCCGCACTCCATGAGCTCCATTATCTTGGCCGCGCTGGTGTTTGCCTGCTGCGTTGCGCTTATCCACCCCGGTACACAGGCAAACAGCTGCGTAACATAGGAGAGATATCCGCCGGTTGCCACAAGGCCGCCTATGGAAAGCTGATCGCCGAAAATAAGCAGCGCGCCCACAATATTTACAAGGCAATACGGCAGCGAAGCGCAAAGATCCATCGGAAGATATGAATGCACATACTCCTTCAGATACGCAAAGTGTGCGCCGATGATCTGATCGTTGTGCTTATCAAATACCCGGCGCTCCAGCTCTTCATTATTGAAGGCCTTTACCACCCGGATACCGTTTATGTTCTCCTGCGCTCTTCTTGAAAGGTCCGCAGAGTAATCGCGGATATCCTGCATGCGCGGCCGTATGCGCTTACGAGCCTTTGCAGACAGGAACGCCACAAGCGGCATGGGAACGACTGCGCAGAGGAACATGTAGGGATGTATCTCCGTGCACAGCATAACTGCAGCAAATATAAACGCCACGACCACCTCAAACATCTGCGGCACCGTACCGATAAAGAAATTCTTTACCGTTTCCGGGTCGCCGTTTATTACGGTCATGAGGTTTCCGGTATTCTGAGAACGCATAAAGCTCTGCGACTGATTTATCATGCAGTCAAACAAATCAGCGCGCATGGCATTTACCGCCTGCTGAGCCGTATTTTCATTAAGAATTATCCGGAAATAATGCATTGACTGGCGCAGAAGGGATTGCCCTATCATGGCAATGGCAACACCGACAAGCAGTGCCGATCCCGAAAGCGCCATTCCGAAAAAGTTGTACGGAACTGAAGAGAAAAGATTGTCGAAAATGATTTTCTGAATCTTTGGCATTATCATTCCAAGGCCCACAACAACGAAGCCGAGAAGCACATAAAGAATAATGTGTCCAAGATACGGCCGGAAATACCGAAACAGCTTTCGCAGTATTTTCATTGGGTATCCTCCCCGCCACTTCTGGCAGATTGCGATAAAGCAATTTATTTGTCCGTCAATTATATATAAAATGTTTACCGATGTAAACCCCGGGTGTCTTGCCCGTATTATCCCGTATCTGCCCTGAATGCGCCCCTGCGTCCCTCAGACGGGTTTAGCGGCCTATCTCGCCCCTTAAATAACTTTTTTGCGCTTTTTCTCCCGTTTTGGTTTTTGCGAAAACTTGTTCACAATTTGTTTGCAATTGTTTCACCGCAGACATATACCCGCATTACGCTTATCGGCGAACCCTTTGTGTGCCTATAAAACAATTAAAAAAGTGTTGTATTTTTTTTGTAATGCTGATATATTAATAATGGCGGCATTTGCAGGGCGGTGTTTTCTCCCGGAAGCACTCTGTAAAAAATGCGCATATACGCAGTTTGGCACGGAATGCGACACAAAATCAATAATTGCCGCGATTTTGGAAATAATACTTCTGTCTTCCGATGTCTGCTGCCGATAAAAGGATGTGATATATTGAACCCCAATTTTGTAAACATCGCGCTTATAGGCATTGCGGCACTTGCCGCAATAGTAATCATTGTATTGCTTTGCAAAAAAATAATTAAATCCATACTGGCACTGATTCTTATGGCCGCCGTAATAGCCGGCTGCTGGTTCGGCATCAATACCCTTGATAACCGTACCAACATACAGAAAAAGCTGCCCTCCTTCAATGCAGCGGCAGAGCAGCTG
>ENA-UOJO01000151-UOJO01000151.1-human-gut-metagenome-genome-assembly--contig:-P57-NODE-151-length-114836-cov-9.875755_pt1 | contig 114836 bp, 105 predicted proteins | sample MGYA00242351_ERZ723898 | MGnify/ENA metagenome assembly ERZ723898 | reverse complement strand
TCCAAAGGGGACTTTTTACAAAAAGTCCCCTTTGGCGGGGTATGGGGCGGAGCCCATGTATATGGGCCTGACAGTTGCTTGCAGCCGAAGGCCGTGTTCTGCGGGTCAATCTCGCTAAGTGCTGTACAGCACTTAGCGAACCGCCTCATGGCCTTTAACCTCAAAAGGCGGCAAGCTGCTTTTTTGACACGCTGAGGCAGGTGATATTGCCGGCCTGGTTTTATGTAGTATACAACGTATTTTCCTAGCCTAAACAATATATAAATTGGCTTCTTGTTTAAACCAATAACGCGTGACCACTCCTCTTGACTGCCATGGTATAATTACGTATATTGGCAATGGAGGTTTACATGCTGGAAATACTTCTAACACTGCTTATCGTAGCCTTTGATCAGTTATCAAAAGCCGCCGCCGCCCATTGGCTGCCCATGCTTGAGAATTCTTCGCTCCCCATAATTGAAGGGATTTTTCATTTCACCTATGTAGAAAACCGCGGCGCCGCGTTTGGCATATTTCAAAATGCCAGATGGGTGTTCATAGTCGTTACAGTGCTTGCCTGCGTTGGTATAATACTTATGCTGGTTTTTTCCCGCAAAAAAAAGGCTTACCCAATGCCCATGCTTCTTAGAATAGCGTTGGTGCTAATCCTTGCTGGGGCAATAGGCAACTTTATTGACAGAGTGTTCCTCGGATATGTTCGTGATATGCTTGACTTTGCCCTCATCAGATTTGCCGTGTTCAATGTGGCGGACAGCGCGATATGCGTAGGCGCCGTCCTTGCAGTAATATCCCTGTTTATTACTAAGGCGGGACGAAGTTATCTTGACCATATGGACGGCAAGCTGTTTAAAGGCAGGGATAATAAGGCCAAGGCTTCGGCGCCGGTATTAGAACCGGACAATGCGGACGGTTCTGATTCTGGAACTCAAGACGATGTGTCTTCCGGCGATGGACCATCCTGAACAGACGGAGCACATGGAACCTATAGAGGTGTTTGCCGATATTTCGGGCGAACGCCTGGATGTGTTTTTATCCCGCATAACCGGCGAAACAAGATCTCTTATGAAAAAACGCCTGGATGCAGGAGATGTGCTCCTAAATTCAAAGCCCGCCAAAGCCAACTCCAGGCTTAAGGCGGGCGACCGCATTGAGCTGTTTATTCAGCCCCCTCGCGCTACTGAGCTTTGTCCTGAAAACATACCGCTTGATATCGTTTATGAGGATGCTGACATAGCGGTAATAGATAAACCAAAGGGTATGGTGGTTCATCCGGCTCCTGGCAATCCCTCTGGAACCCTTGTAAACGCTATAATGTTTCATATCAAGGATCTTTCAGGTATTGGCGGCGAACTACGTCCGGGGATTGTGCACCGCATTGACAAAATGACCTCGGGTCTGTTAGTAGTAGCTAAAAACGATTTTTCGCACAACGTGCTTTCCAAGCAAATAAAGGAGCATACTGCAAAGAGAACTTATATAGCAATAGTTGAGGGCAACATAAAGGAAGATAGAGGAACTCTCAACGCGCCTATCGGACGGCATCATACCAACAGAAAGAAGATGGCTGTGGTTGACGACGGCAGGGAGGCGGTAACCCATTGGTCTGTATTAAGACGCTTTGGGGACTTTACTCTTATTCGGGTACAGCTCGAAACAGGCCGTACACATCAAATAAGGGTACATATGGCATATATAAAGCATCCCGTTGCCGGCGATATAATATATGGACCTGACAAGCCCAAGCTGGGGCTCGACGGTCAGGCTCTTCACGCCGTTGAGCTTGAGTTAATCCATCCAAGGACGGGCGAAACAATGAGATTTTTTTCTCCCGTACCCAAATATTTTTTATCGGCTCTTGCCCGGATAGGGTGCCGCGACTTTGAATGGCCAGAGGATTAAATTTAGGTTTTTAGCATTATGGGCTTGTCAACTCGTTCCATATATTGTATTATGGTTATATAGTTTTATACCATATGCGTCCGCATATGGAATTTTGTGCAAACGGATGGTGTTATATGGAGAAAAATAAAACTACGGTATACTTGGGAGGCACGGAGTTTAAGCTCAAGATATCGGAAAGTGAAGAATATATTCAAGGGCTTGCGGCGTATGTAAACTCTCAGATCGCCAGTGTACAGAATCAATTTCCCGGCTTGGGCGAAAATCGCGGACTTTTGCTGTCCATGCTTAACATGGCGGATGAATATTTCCGGCTCAAGGAAAAGTATGATGCGCTTGATACCCGCATTTCAGCGCTTAGGGACATGCCCAGGTCCAGCGGGCCTATAGCGATGTCGCCGTCTAAGCGGCCGTTTGAAAATAAAGCACCCGCTCCGGTAGGCGCAGATTCATAAGCAATATGGATTTAGCTAAGCTGTCCGAAAACGCGCGATAAACGCGTTTTCGGACAGCTTATAGTCTATTGCTTCTGTTATTAACATTACGATATAAAACGAAAGTAATTCGTATAAAATTACAATTCAAAATAAATTTACAATTAAGCTGAATTTTTATCATTGTATAAGGGCCTGCAATGCTAAACCCGCCGCAACTCACATATGCTCTACGGGGTGATGTTTGTGAATGCTCTGTGGGGCGGCATGATTGTGATTGGCATTTTGGTGGGTATGCTGACAGGCCGCGGCGAAGCGCTGCTCGACGCGATGATTGCGGGAGCGGCGGACGCCGTTACCCTTGCTATTTCCCTTGGTGGCGCTTATATGTTCTTTATGGGTATCATGGGAGTGGCAAGGGAATGCGGGCTTATAGATTCCCTCGCCAAACTGGTGCGTCCGCTTATGAAACGTCTGTTTCCAAATGCGGGAGCAGCGGTAGCGCCTATTACGCTCAACTTGGCGGCCAACTTCTTTGGTCTTGGAAACGCGGCGACCCCGTTTGGGCTTGAGGCCATGAAGGAGCTTCAAAAGTCCAACAGGGAACCGTCCCGCGCGACGGACGACATGTGCATGTTTATAGCGCTTAACGCGTCCGCGATAGAGCTTCTTCCCACATCCGTACTCGCGCTAAGGGCCGCTGCCGGATCCGCGGACGCCTATTCGGTGATTTGGCCTACTTTCGCATCCTCGGTTGTGGGGTTCGTGGCGGCGGTTCTGCTGTGTATGGCATTTCGCAGGAGGAGATCACGCAGGTGAGCGCACTGTTTCTGCCTATATGCATAATGCTGCTTATAATGTGGTCCTTTCGCAAGCGGTGCAACGTTTACGAAGCGTTTGTCACAGGCGCCAAGGACGCCCTCCCCACCCTAGTCCAGATACTGCCGTACATGGCGGCCATGCTGATAGCTATAAGCGTTTTTCGCGCATCCGGCGCTATGGACCTATTAATGGGCCTGCTCTCCCCCGCCTTTGAAGCGGTCGGCATGCCCGCCGAGCTCGTCCCCCTTGTCACGCTTCGCCCGTTCTCTGGAAGCGCCGCGCTGGCCCTGCTTCAGGATGTGTTTACAAATCATGGGGTGGATACCTTTATCGGGCTTTCCGCATCCGTGCTCGTGGGCTCAACCGAAACGATCTTCTATACCGTAGCACTGTATTTTGGCTCGGTTAAGGTGCTAAAGCCTCGTTACAGCGTTGCCGTCGCCCTGATAAGCGGCGTTACGGGCGTTGCGGCCGCGATGATGCTTGCCTACTGGCTTTGGGGGTAATTGCCTGTTTATCCTTAAGCATTCGCCTGCCAGCCAATCAGAAAACAGCGCTTGCGGCATGCCAAAATTTATATACGCGTCGTATATAACTGATCTCGTCTCGTCCGCATGAACGCCCCTGCCTGCAAACCTTATGATTGCTCTATAAGCTTTAATACCGTACTTCAGGGTTTGCCCATAATCTTGCCATGCAATGCATATTTCAGCTGCCCTTTTGTATAACCTCGACGTTAAAAGGTTATTGCTTCCATGAATGCTTTTTTCAATCGACAGGGCCAAGCAGCAATAATAAAGCGCTTTTCCGTATACTCCATTTATATAGTACATATCCGCCATGCGCTCATAAACATCAGCCATCTCGTCTGATTCAGGACCATACTTTCGCTTGCATTTTGAGATTGACCATTCAAAATACTCCATAGCCTTTTTTCATCTCCCATACATCCAAACATATGGCCAATTTTGCTATACATTGAAATCCTGAAGCCATAATCACTTTTAAATGGTTTTTTTCTTGTTTTCATTGATTTTATGTAGTACTTTAAGGCATTTTTGTAATCACTCTTTTCTCTATACAATTCAGCAATATTGTAGTACGTTGACGCGATAAAATCACGCTCTTTAAAAAGCATCTTTTGGCTTATATTCAGCACATAATATTCAGGCGCGGATTCATAATCCTTTAACGCGCTGTACATTAGGCCCATATTATTATACCCGACCGAAACTGAATAACCCTTTCCGCTGAACATCCTCAGGTGTATCTTCAGTCCCTTTCTGCTATACTCCAAAGCCTTATCGTATTCCCCCTTTCCAAAATATGCGCAGCATAAAAGGTAATAGGTCGAACCCATCCCAAGACTATATTCATCATATAGCTTAAGGCCTATCTCCATGGCTCCATTCAGAACATGTACAGCCTTGGTTAAATCATTGTTATTTATATCTTTTATGGAAATCCTCAGGTAATCCTCGTGCATATTTCTTAGGGTATGGCCCTTCCACGTGAGAGCAAAACATAACCTTTTAAAACCATCTTTATATTCAAACATTATATACACCTATATTTACGCACATGAATTCAGTTCAGCAAACTACAAGTCCGCTCTTCCTGTACTTTAGCTTTACTCTCGGTATTGGCAGTTTCCAGCCAGCTATTGAACGATTCGAGCGGCATGCCCAGCGCAGCGTAAGCCTCCCTTATGTACTTCCTCACCTTTATGTTAAAAGGATGGTCGCTGACAAAACATATTGAGCTGATGCCATAGGACCTTAATCCATACTCAACCGCTATTTCATATTCGCCTTTAGCAATATAAAAAGAGCATAAACTGCAAAATACCTTGGCCATATTCGAGTTCTCGGAATCACCCGTTTCAATACATAATGCCAAAGCCTTCTCATAGTATTCTAGCGCGGTTTTAAGCTCGCCGTTGGCCTGATAAACCATACCCATATTGTTAAAAAACCTTGATTTGTATTGCGACTCTTCATGGACTGTTTCAAGTATTTCAATCGCCTTTTTTATGTTTGCAAAGGCTAAATCATTTTCCCCAATATCTAGATATGTAATTCCAACATTATTATAGTATACCGCTAACATCGTCTTATCAAAGCTGCTGGATTTACGGGCATATTTTAACGCCATTTTAAAAAATGCCAACGCCTCACCGTAATCCCCCATGTCCCTATTGATAAGACCAACAGAATTGTAGCTGCCACAGGTATTTATATGCCTGCTTCCATACAACTTTTTTCTAAGCCTTGCTTGTTTCATGAAATATTTAATCGCGTTTTTATAATCCAGCAGGCTCCAGTATGCATTGCCAATCCCATCGTAGACATTTTCCAGTTCCTTATTATTGCGGACAAGACAGCGTCTTATTATACGCAATCCGATTTCATAAATCGTAATGGCGTCGCTAAATCTGCTATCCAAATAATATGTATTACCCATACAAATATATATGTTCACCAAATTTGTTTTGGCTTCAATCAGCTCATCTTTATTCCTTATGGGAAGTTCGTCAATGCAGCAGCTTATTGCCATTCTATAGCAGTCAATAGCTCTGTCATAATCCTTCAAATATATGTACAGTTTCGAAAGATAACAATACAACTGCTTATTATCATATGATGAAGCATCCTCAAGTTTAAGTAAAGCCTGGATACAGCGGATTGAACTTTCATACTCATTGGTATAGTAATATATGTCCGCCATATAGTTTATAACGTCATGCTCCTTGATCTCTCCGCTTTCAAGGCAGTCTTTGCACAGGGAAAGGGCGCAATCATAAAATTTATTTGCCTTATCGGGATTATTGCGTTTCTCATGGATATACGCTATATCCATGTTTCTTTCTATTTCTTCTGTTTTGCAATTACTTTTTACTAAATTATAGATTTCAATGGATATATCGCTGCACTGCAGGAACCCGTCAAGATTGCCTTCCTCCTTGTACAAATACCCTTTATATTTATACAAGCAAGCTATCTGCTCGGTTATTCTTCCATACTTCTTTTCCATTGGTAGTATTATTTCATCAAGAGCTTTATGGGCCTTGTTATAGTCGCCGTCGTTAACATATTTAGCTACTGAACAAAACTGCGTGCTAAGCGCATCCCAGTTGTCCCCCGATGATGACTTCATCCGTACGGTTTTCAGGCTATATTACGGATTACTTATATAAAGTTTTTAACGCGCTATACAATACATCCATTAAAAAATCCTACTTAAAAAGGCCAAACTGTGCTATACTTTTAAGGTAAAAGAGATAAACAGGAGGACTGCATGGAATACTCACACGAGGTAATGGAAATGCACTGCGTGGCAAAAGGCGCAATGCACGATCCTGCGCCCATACCCGAGGAAGGGCAATGGGTAAAGGCTAAGGAGATTTGCGATATAAGCGGGCTTACGCACGGCGTGGGCTGGTGCGCACCGCAGCAGGGCGCGTGCAAATTAACGCTTAACGTGAAAAAGGGAATTATTGAAGAAGCGCTGATAGAGACGATAGGATGTTCGGGCATGACGCATTCGGCGGCAATGGCAAGCGAGATCTTGCCTGGGAAAACCATTCTTGAGGCGCTGAACACCGATCTTGTATGCGATGCGATAAACACCGCCATGCGCGAGCTGTTCTTGCAAATCGTCTATGGCCGCACCCAAAGCGCATTTTCAGAAGGCGGACTGCCCATAGGCGCCGGACTTGAGGATTTGGGCAAGGGGTTGAGATCACAGGTGGGAACCATGTTCAGCACCCGCGCAAAAGGTGCGCGCTATCTTGAGATGGCCGAGGGTTACGTACTGGAAATCGGGCTTGATGACGATAACGAAATAATAGGCTATAAATTTATAAGCCTGGGTAAGATGATGGAGGCGATTAAGAAGGGTATAAGCCCCGACGAAGCGTTTAAAAAGAATGTCGGCACTTATGGCCGCTTCTCCGAAGCGGTTAAAGTGATCGACCCAAGGCAGATGTGAGGAGGGTGCGGATATGGCTACATTTGAAGGATATGAAAGACGAATAGAAAAGATCAACTCCGTGCTGTCTCAATATGGAATTGACGGTATCGACGGCGCAAAAGCCGTTTGCGATGAAGCTGGAGTGGACGTGCGCTCCATAGTTCAGGGTATACAGCCAATAGCCTTTGAAAATGCCGTTTGGGCATATACGCTGGGTTCGGCAATCGCGGTTAAGAATGGGTCAAAATCGGCCTCGGAGGCGGCGGAGGCTATAGGGCTTGGACTGCAGGCGTTTTGCATCCCTGGTTCGGTGGCTGACCAGCGCAAGGTGGGCGTTGGACACGGCAACCTTGCGGCAATGCTGCTTCGTGAGGAAACGCGCTGCTTCGCGTTTCTCGCGGGCCATGAGAGCTTTGCCGCTGCTGAAGGCGCCATAGGAATAGCAAAAACAGCGAATAAGGTAAGAACCATACCGCTCAGGGTGATCTTAAACGGCCTTGGCAAGGATGCGGCCTATATCATTTCCCGTGTCAACGGCTTTACCTTTGTGGAAACAGACTATAACGAGTTTACAGCGGAGCTGAACATAGTTTACGAGCGCGCGTTTTCAACGGGCGAACGGGCCAACGTGCGCTGTTACGGCGCCGACGACGTCAGCGAAGGCGTGGCAATAATGCGTCATGAGGGCGTTGACGTATCCATTACCGGCAATTCAACTAACCCCACCCGCTTCCAGCATCCGGTCGCCGGTACATATAAGAAATGGTGCGTTGAAAACGGCAAAAGCTATTTTTCCGTGGCGTCGGGAGGCGGCACAGGACGTACGCTGCACCCGGACAATATGGCCGCCGGTCCGGCATCATACGGCATGACCGACACCATGGGCCGGATGCATTCCGACGCTCAGTTTGCCGGCTCATCCTCGGTTCCCGCCCATGTGGAAATGATGGGACTCATCGGCATGGGCAACAATCCCATGGTCGGCGCTACCGTGGCGTGCGCGGTTGCGGTTTTTGAGGCGCTGAAGTAAGCTGTCAAAGAATTAGAAGCAATTTTTCAGGGGTTTGCGGTTTTTCGCAAACCCCCGTATTTATGGAGAAGCGACATTGTACTGTAAATTAAATATTGACACTTGTAGAGCATATGTGCAATATTAGAATTGTATTTTAATGAATTAGAAAGCAAAACTCATGTTCCGTATGTCCCAGACTGCCGCAGTACGGCGATACCTGGACAATCGCACCTGGTGTTCAAAGTTACGACTATACTAATGTTGGACGGGGCGCCATTGGCATAAAAAACGATGTTGTCTTCTTTAGTTTTTTTGGTTGTTCCGTTTTAGGAGGAATTAACTGTAACTTTACATTTTAATTATTATATACAACAAATGAGTTAGACCTGGGATATGGAGGATTGCATGAAACGAATCACGTTCGCATTTATACTATTGGCACTTATATTCTCTTTTTCAGCCTGTTATGTACAAAGCTCGCTTGAATATCCCGAATCACAGCCTTATGTCATGAATTCGTATGAGATAACCGTAGCCCGCGATGATAATTCCTCACCGACTGAACTGCTTGAAAGGGCGAAAAATGAAAACGCCGAAGCGGTTATTTTAAATGAAACCCAGGCAAGATCTGGTGACAGACATGTTTTTGATGAATATTTAAACGACAATACATTGATATTCTTTACTAAAATGACGGACAGGGAAATAGCCGAGCTGTATAAAATACCCTTTGATTTCGGCGGGGCCGCACAGGACGGCGGTATAAGGCTCGGCACAGCGCTTACGATGCTCGACGGCCGTTATCATTTTATCGACTCGACGGTTGTATTTGAGCAAAGCGGCGCCGGCTCCGCCGAAGCGCCGGATCAGGATGCGGTGAATAGGGCGCTTAATGAAACCATCGATATTGAGCAGGCGGTCAAGCATCTTCATAAGGCTACCGCCGGAAGCCGCGGCGAGTAAACTTACCCGCAATTCAGCCATTATGTTTATACAAAAGCGGGCCATGTTATTGACAAAAACGGCAGCCTGATTGCCGTGCAGGGGTATTCATTATATATATACAACTATCCGGTTACCAATATAAATGAAAGGATGGCCCATGACTACGAGGCCATGGGCTGCGCGTTTTATTATCCCATAGGCATGGTAAAGTGCAGGCAGCTGACGGTGGGCATTAGGAACACAGGAAAGCTTGAAGCTTCCTATGAGACGGACGCATCGCAAATTAACGGAGTTGACCATAGACAGATGATTGAATTTAGTCATACACCTTATACAAATAAGTGGAGGTTTCCAATGAATCCATGTAAAGTTAGTAATAATAGGGGGGTATATAAAGCCGATTTAGGTTATGTCTCAGATCAGGGCCGTGACATGATGGGCAGCGAATGGGAAGTAAAATATAAAAATCCCAAGCTTGGTGAACACCAGCTCTTTATGCCCGGCATAGAGATAGCGTCGGACCTGCCTGAAAGCATTGGTAAGGTGCGGATGGACGTAGCGGTTCCTGTTTCTTTCAACATATTCGGTACTCCGACCAGTTGGAGCCTGGTTACGGGCACATACGACAATATAAACCTGACAGTGACCCAATAGCTTTTAATTATATTGCGCCGGCTGATAAATCCCAGTCCCGCATGTTGGAATTCATCAGCCGGTTATAGTAATCCTGTTTAGAATAAAATCAAGATAAAAGCGGTAAAACCGTTCATAACACCACATGAGGATCTAAACTGATATAGGCCCGACGGTCTTTAACCAGCTGTCCTATTCTCTGGAAAATTATAACGCTTTATGATAAAATTATTATAGTTAATAATGAGTACGGCTTTAGTGATGATTTTTATCATAAGAGGTGGAAAATGAACAAGAAGGTCAGGCCAAACTTCAAAAGAAAGATGCCCAAAAGTCTTGCTGATCTCTTCGTCGGAAGCTCAGCCGCCGAGTATTTCCTGGAGCGCCCAAATGCGCTGAGGCTGCTAAGGGTGATCAGCATATCCGTACTGCTGCTTCCCATGGTCGTCTATGGGGCGCTTGCCTGCTTTGCGTTTGATATTGAGGGTAAGGGATGGCAGACCATTTTGGGCGTTATTGGCTCCATTTCGCTGGGCGTAGGGCTTTTCAATATATCCGCCGCCTGGATAGACCAATATTTGGGGCATAGGTTTACTATAATCTGTTTTGCTGTTGGAGCTTTAATGATAACGGTCAGCTGCCTGCTTATATGTTGATTTAGACAACGTCTGGGAATGGCTGGTTTAACAAATTTTATGGGATTATTGATGAATGTCCATATGCTTAAAGAAATTTCAATCATGTTCAATTTTACCTGATTAATGAAAGGGAGCGTTATGAGCGATAGAATAAAACCGCACTTTAGAAAGAAAATGCCTGAAAACGCCATTGAGTTTTTCAGTCGCGACTCAGATGACAAATTTAAAGCCGAGCATCCTGGCGCATACAGGATATTGAAGCTTGCAGGGTTTGCGGCTATTCTATTGCCGCTTATAATATATGTCATATTAACCACCATTTTCTTTCAACAGGGAAACGGTTGGATATTACTCGGCCTGGTGGGAAGCATGGCAATAGGAGTGGGATTGTTCAACATAGTCGCCGCTTGGATAGACCAGTATTTGGGGCATATGCTGACCATACTGAGTTTGGGGATTGGAGCGGCATTCGTAGCAATAAGTTGTCTGCTTTTAAGTTGAAAGCGTCCGCATATACATATTGTATTTAAGCAAACGCTTTACTAAGCTCACCGTGGTAAAGGTCAGGATACCCGGTTGTTGGTTCTAGCTTAATTTGTGTTTTATGGTGTTTTGAAACTGACTGATGACCGATGACTTCATTAAAACACATATTTTACACTTGCGTCTTTCAATTTATTGTAATGGAAATCTAAATTGAAATAAATGACGTCTGACCGCAGCGGTTTCAGGCTGTCAAAAACCCGGGGATTGTCAAGAGCCGCTGCCCTTGACTTTAGATCCGGTTCTGGTGACATGCGCGTAAGAGCCGGATGAAAGCCGTGTGGTTTCGTCTTTCCGGGTTTTGCCGCCTGGAAGCCCTAAGATCTATTGGCAATACCCTTAACCTATAAAAGTGGCGCGGCTGCTTTTTTGATACGCTGTAACGTCTGACTGCAGACGTTTCTTAACCTGCAATGAGATATATTATGCTTGTTTAACACGGCTGATATCCCAGCACGGCCGTATAGTCGATGGTTTTTGTATTTTCTGCCCCCCTTTACACTTTTCTGTAGCGATTTTTTTATAAAGCTATTGACATACAAGAATAATGGTGATAATCTTAAAACATTCAGTTAGCCTCTACTAACTCATGTGTTTGCACATGCGTTAGCCTAGGCTAATAAATAAAAAGAGGTGATTTCATGATACCGTTATCAATAGCAAAACCCGGTGAAATCAGCTATATCAAGAAGATCACTGGAAAAGACGAGGTCCGTCAGCATCTGGCCGAAATGGGTTTTGTCGTGGGGAGCGAAATCACCGTGGTTGCTGAGATTTCAGGAAACCTGATATTAAATGTTAAGGGGACCCGCGTTGCTCTTAATCAAGAGATGGCAAACCGTATTATGATTTAGAAACGAGGAGGGCATTGAAATGAAAACATTGCGCGGCGCAAAGGTCGGTTCAACGGTGCGCGTGCTGAAACTGCACGGGGAAGGCGCGGTTAAACGGCGAATTATGGATATGGGCATCACCAAGGGCGTAGAGGTCTATGTACGAAAGGTTGCCCCTCTGGGCGACCCCATTGAGGTCAACATCAGGGGCTATGAGTTGTCCGTAAGAAAGGCTGACTGCGAAATGATTGAAATCCAATAGGGCTATCGCGCTGGAAGCGCACTTTTTTAGGGAAGCGGGTTAGTTGTGATTAACCTGCTCAAGATTTTGAATTGGAGGTATTATAAAATGGCAATTAAAATTGCGCTGGCAGGCAATCCAAACTGCGGAAAAACCACAATGTTCAACGACCTGACCGGCAGTAACCAATATGTTGGAAACTGGCCTGGCGTAACGGTTGAAAAAAAGGAGGGCCGGCTTAAGGGAAACAAGGACGTGATAATTCAGGACCTTCCTGGCATATACTCCCTTTCTCCCTATACGCTGGAGGAGGTGGTGTCCAGGAATTATTTGATTAATGAAAAGCCGGACGCGATATTGAACATAGTGGATGGTACAAACCTGGAGCGCAACCTGTATCTTACAACCCAGCTCATGGAAATAGGGCTTCCGATGGTAATTGCCCTTAACATGATCGATGCGGTGCGAAAGAATGGCGATCAGATCGACGCAAAGAAACTGTCCGAGGCATTGGGTTGTCCCATAGTAGAAACATCGGCGCTAAAAGGAGAGGGCTCGAAGGCTGCCGCCGAACAGGCTGCGCAGATAGCCAAGAATGGTAAGGTTCAGGAACATCCGCATGTATTTGGGGGTACGGTTGAACACGCCCTGGCTCACATTGAAGAATCCATAGAAGGAAGGGTGGCCAAGGAGCATCTGCGCTGGTATGCTGTGAAGCTGTTTGAGCGGGACGACAAGGCATCGGCCCAGCTTAACCTTGACAAGGGGTTAATGGATCACATTGAAAAGCATATCAGGGAATGTGAAGCTGAGCTGGACGACGACGCGGAAAGCATTATAACCAACGAGCGCTACGCATATATCAGCAAGCTTATGACAATATGCATCAAAAAGAAGCGGCAGAAGGGAAGCCTCACTATCTCCGATAAAATCGATAGGGTTGTCACCAACCGCTGGCTTGCTATTCCCATATTTGTGGCCGTAATGTTCATTGTATACTTTATCTCTGTTACAACCGTAGGAAGCGTTGTTACCGACTTTACCAACGACACCCTATTCGCTGAATGGATCTGCGCGCCGCTTGCCGAGGGGCTTACAGCAATCGGTACAGCCGACTGGCTGGTAGGCCTTGTTGTGGACGGAATAGTCGGAGGCGTAGGCGCGGTGCTGGGTTTTGTGCCACAGATGCTGATTCTCTTCCTGTTCCTGGCCGTTTTGGAGGATATAGGCTATATGGCCCGCGTTGCGTTCATTATGGACCGCATATTCCGCAAATTTGGTCTCTCCGGCAAGTCGTTCATCCCAATGCTAATAAGCTCCGGATGCGGCGTGCCCGGAATTATGGCCTCCAGAACGATAGAAAATGACCGCGACCGTAGGATGACCATCATGACCACCACCTTCATCCCCTGCGGCGCTAAGATGCCTATCGTAGGATTGATTGCGGGCGCGTTGTTCGGCCGCGCATGGTGGGTGGCCCCCACAGCGTATTTTATAGGGGTGGCGGCTGTAATCGTGTCGGGAATTATACTCAAAAAAACCAAGATGTTTGCGGGTGATCCCGCTCCTTTCGTAATGGAGCTGCCCGCATACCATGCGCCAACCATTATAAATGTGCTTAGAAGCATGTGGGAACGCGGCTGGAGCTTTATAAAACGCGCGGGAACCGTAATCCTTGCTGCCAGCGTTCTGATTTGGTTCCTCAAATCCTTCGGCGTAGTGGACGGGGCGTTCCAGATGGTTGATGATATGAACCTTTCCATTCTTGCAGTGATTGGCGGCTTTATAGCTCCAATATTCGCGCCTCTGGGCTTTGGCACATGGCAGTCAAGCGTAGCCACGGTAATGGGCTTGGTTGCAAAGGAAGAGGTTGTTGGCGTTTTCGGGGTGCTGTACGGCGTAGCGGGAGATGCGCTTAAGATGGTGGAAACCGGAGCTTTTGAAGGGCTTTCGGCCATTGCCGCCCACTTTACAACCCTGTCGGCCTTTTCGTTCCTGATCTTCAATCTACTCTGCGCGCCGTGCTTTGCCGCCATGGGAGCTATAAAGCGCGAGATGAACTCGGCCAAGTGGACCTGGTTCGCGATTGGATATCAATGTGTATTTGCCTATGTTATATCGCTGATAGTATACCAGGTAGGCGTACTGTGCACGGGCGGCGCGTTCAGCTTTTGGTCAGCTATTGCGCTGATATTGGCGGCCGTACTCATATATCTGATCTTCCGTCCATACCATGAATCGCAGACGCTGGACTCAAAAGGGATGAAACTGTCTGTATAGTTATCATTAAAATATATGATCTTATGTGAGGGGGCGAGAAAAATGCTGACATTTTTTCAGGAAAACCTGGCAACGATCTTTGTCGGCGCCGCAGTATTATCTGTCCTGATACTGGTGCTTTGGTACATGTATCGGCAAAGAAAAAAGGCCCGCCGCTCGGGAGGATGCGGAGGCAGCTGCTGCGGCTGCCCCCATTCCGGCGGCTGCCATTGCAGATAGGAGGGATACAGGCGGGGTGGTCCCTCCCATCCCCCTGTATATGCTTTTATATATCGGGTAGTGCGACAAACTATGTTGCAGTTGGCTCAAGGCAAATCTGCAATGCCGGCTAACTCCTATCTCTTGACTAATGCGGCAAACAGTTTTGGACGGTCTTATATACAAACTCGATGTGCATCATAAGCTCCACGCAAAATCCTGGTTATTCACTGATGGTGTAGTATGGGTGGCAACGGGTATAATCATCGCGGTTATCTTGGTTATATGCGTCTTTGGCATAAAGAGCTGCTTTAAAAGGTTAGCCAGCGGCGGCGGAGCAGACGGAAACACATACATAAAGAAGGTAAAGGTTACCGGCAATAGCAGGCTGCATTATGACTGCTGTTTGATGTTTGAAGTTGGGGGTATGGTATGCGCTAACTGCGCGCGAAGAATTAAAAATGCGCTTAACATCCTGGACGGCGTATGTGCCGCAGCGGATTTAGTGGAAAAAGGGCCATTGTCCGTTTGAAAGGTGACTATCCTTATGATGAGCTTTTCAGCGCTACCCAAAGCACAGGCTATACGATAATGTGAATCTAAGGATTATGAAACGCCGCCACAGAAATTTTAACTTTAAATTTGTCTCAACTGACTTGTTTTGACATGAAGTAGTGCTGTACAATCCATACTTAGCTTATCATAAAGTCACGTTAATCAGCTAGCCCATGAATTCAAAAGGCGACGTATAGACGTATATAAAATCAGCAGGCAGCACATGCGTGTGGCAATTATTAGTGCAAACGAATGCATGAACTGTTTATATAATGATATATGCTCCAGCTGCGGGTGCAAAGCCAAGGTGTTTATCAAGATGTGCAATGGAATGAACGCCCAGATTGGCAATCAGGATTTGATAATCCTGTTTACCAATAGCGTATCGCGTAAAATGGTGCGGTTCGCGCTTTCCGAAGCTAAGCGATACAATACGCCCGTGGCCTGCTGTCACGGCAGCAGCGCTTCAGCACTGCGCGGAACACTTAATGATCATCTTCCGGAGGCCGTTAATTTTTAGCAGGGCGGCAATAAAAACTCTTGTACGCCAACGGTTGGTTATGTACGGGTTATCTTAGAATACCGTCTTATTACTACTAGATATCAATTAAACGCTTGCGCTGTCTTCAATGATAAGCTAAAATATTGTAAGCGCGTATTATTAGTATATTGGCATCCGGTTATTATTCAAACTATTTCTATAGGCCATCCGGGCATGAAACTAAACAAACGGAGGAGATCATGAAGGTTCAGGAAAGCGCGGAAAACTATCTGGAGGCAATCTTGGTGCTTACTCAACAGCGGGGCCAGGTCAGGTCGGTTGACATAGCCGGTCATATGGGGTTTTCAAAGCCCAGCGTCAGCGTAGCCATGAAACGGTTAAGAGAAGAAGGCTACATCAGTGTGGACGGCGACGGATACCTTTCACTGTTGGAGCCCGGCAGGCAAATAGCTGAAAAGATCTACGAGAGGCATTGCATAATCGCTCAAATATTGATGTCTCTCGGGGTTGACGAGGAAACCGCCTTTTCCGATTCATGCAAGATTGAGCATGTTATCAGCGAAAAAAGCTTTTCTATGATGAAAGCGCATTTTGATTTGAGCAAATAATCGGAATTCTGAAATCAAGCCTATTATTGGGCTGACGCTGTTGGGCGCTCCTCTATATATCCAATGTCCTTTGCCTCCGGGTTCTTCAGCTTTAATGGATTATTGAACATTGCGGCCGCTGGTGGGACTATATGCTCATTCTATCTTACCATCGGACATTCTAAGCACAACATCGGCCTCGTTTGCGATCTCCATGTCGTGGGTGACGACTATTACGCAATAATCCCCTTCATGGGCAAGGCGCTTGAGTATGCTTATTATATTCCTCCCATTCTCTGTATCAAGGTTTCCAGTCGGCTCGTCGGCAAGAATAACGTCGGCGTGGGATGCCAGCGCCCTGGCTATCGCAATACGCTGCTGCTCCCCTCCGGACAGCATTGAAGGATACCGCTTGAAGTGCTCTTCGCTTAATCCAACTTCCTTAATCTTTTCCGCGGCTATGGCCATCGCCTCCTTGTCGGATACCTTTTTAAGCTGGAGAGGATACATTACGTTTTCAATAGCCGTTAGCAGGGGGAAAAGATTATATCCTTGATATATAACGGCAACATTGTCGCGACGGTACTTATCCCTGTCAATGTCGGAAGTTTTTCTCCCTTCATAGCTGACATCCCCCGCTGTTGGCAGATCAAGCCCGGCAAGCACCGACAAAAGGGTGGTTTTTCCGCTGCCGGATTTGCCAACTATCGCATACAGCGTACCATGCTCAAACCCATAGTTGATCCCATTTACGGCATATACGGTCTGGTATTTATTCCTATAGGCATAGGTTACGTTGTTTAAGGCAAGCTTCATGTCAATTCTCCTTCTATATTTATATTTCTATATACATAATTATTTGTGTTCCATGACCTTATGTTCACATAGCTACGAGAAAAGGAACCCATCATAATAAAATACGCTTTAAATCGACTTCAAATACCCTGAATTAATAAAAGCAACAATTATGGCTGTATTTCATGCTTCACTCCTCCTAATCAGTTATAGTCCATGCTGGTTTTTATATTATTCTTATCAATGGGTTTAATAACACGCACCAGATCAATAGATCAGCTGATCTGAAATTGTATTATAATAATATCATTTTATTATAAATGACGCAATGGATTTTCTTGTCGAATGCAATGCATATCGCTCTAATCCGCTAATATACAATAGCGCCTAATCATCTTTATTTAAATTCGGCCAAGGGTAGTGTATAATAACAACTATTAACAAAGGAGGAAGCCTTGATGTTGAATAATGCGCAGTCACTTTTATTTGCGGACGTGCCTTCAACAGCCGTGGCGTTTACGCTATTTGGCCATGATGTGAGATGGTATGGCATTTTAATGGCTCTGGGCGTGATCATAGCGGTTATACTTGCGTTTCATGAGGTTAAGCGCAAGAAGATGAATCCGGACACGCCGTTTGATCTTTGCCTGTTTATCATACCCCTCGGGCTAATCGGCGCCCGTCTTTACTATGTTCTGTTTAATTTGGATATTTATCTTGCAGATCCTATATCGATACTTTACCTCTGGGAGGGAGGGCTGGCCATCTACGGAGCCGTTATAGGCGGGCTAGTCGGCCTCCTCATATATTCAAGGGTAAAAAAAGTACGGTTTCTGAAACTTGCCGATCTGGTCGCGCCCGGACTTGTCCTGGCTCAGGCCATCGGACGCTGGGGCAATTTCTTTAATCAAGAGGCCTATGGACCGCTCGTTACTAACGAAGCCCATATGTGGTTTCCTCTTGCCGTAAGGCTTGATTCGGGTGAAATACATTACGCAACATTTTTCTACGAGTTCGCCTGGTGTTTCATAATCTTTATCGTCCTGTGGTTCTTTATAAGAAAGCGCCAGAAGCACGACGGCGACCTGCTAATGTATTATACAATGCTGTATGGTTTTGGGCGGATGTTTATCGAGGGCTTAAGGCAGGATAGTCTTTGGCTTATTGGAAACGCGGCCAGCGGAGGAATAAGGGTGTCCCAGATGCTCGCGTTTATACTGTTCGCCGCTACGCTTGCTTTTCTCATCGTTCGCGCTGTCAGGGAAAAAAAGATGGGACGCCTTATATGGCCTGCGCCCGAGCGCAGTTTGGCGAGCAATGGTGATGCTCAGACTGCAGAAGATGACGGCGACGATCAAAAAACGGAGGAGAATAAAGAATCGGCTGCGCCTGAAGACGATGCTGAAAAGCCTCTAGATGGTGATGAATAAATTGTTTTTTGGAGAGAACAAATGAGAAACTTAACAATGATGACAGACCTCTATCAGCTTACCATGATGTACGGCTATTATAGATACGGGATGGCTGAAAACGAGGGCATATTCGACCTGTTTTACCGTCAGAACCGAAAAAACAGCGCATTTGCCGTTATGGCTGGAACCGAATCCGTGATTGATTATATAAACAACCTTAGGTTCACAGAGGACGATATAGCATATCTTAAATCGTTGAATCTGTTCGACGACGGCTTTCTATTACGCCTAAGCAATATGCGCTTTACAGGGGAAATATTTGGAATGCCTGAAGGTACGATAGTTTTCCCCCATGAGCCGCTTATTAGGGTCCGCGCTCCCATGATTGAGGCTCAGCTAATTGAAACGGCTATATTGAATCTGGTCAACCACCAGACCCTCATCGCCACTAAGGCAAACCGCGTGTGCTACGCTGCTAAGGGAGGTTCTGTCCTTGAGTTCGGCCTAAGGCGCGCCCAGGGTCCTGACGCTGGGATATACGGCGCCAGAGCCGCAATCGTTGGAGGATGCACGGCCACAAGCAACGTATTATCAGGCCAGATGTTCGATATACCGGTAAAGGGAACTCACGCCCACAGCTGGGTTATGAGCTTTAATAACGAGCTTGAGGCATTCCGCGCCTATGCCGATGTTTTTCCCGATTCATGCATGCTCTTGGTCGATACCTATGATACGCTGAAAAGCGGAATGCCAAACGCCATAAAGGTGTTTGACGAGCTGAGCGCGAAGGGTTACGCCCCAGTTGGTATAAGGCTTGATTCCGGCGACCTTGCGTATCTATCCAAGCAGGCCAGGAAAATGCTTGACGATGCCGGATATAAAGACGCCAAAATATTCGCGTCAGGAGATCTGGACGAAACGGTTATATATGACCTAAAGGTACAGGGTGCATGTATTGACGTATGGGGAGTTGGCACAAAGCTTATTACGTCAAATGATTATTCGGCCTTGGGTGGAGTTTATAAGCTTGCCGCGGAAGTGGTGGACGGCAAGATGATACCCAAGATGAAACTTAGCGATAACCCCCAAAAGACCACCCTTCCAGGGTATAAAAAGGTATTCCGCCTCTATGGAAGGCAGAACAAGGCGATGGCCGATCTGATTTCCCTTAACCATGAAACAGTAGACGAGTCAAAGCCTCTCAAGCTTTATCATCCGGAATACAGCTATAAGACGACAATCCTTCGCGATTTTACGGCACGGGAACTGCTGGCGCCCCTGTTTATCGGCGGAAAGCAAGTCTATGAGTGCCCTTCTCTGTCACAGATACAGGCCTATGCCGAGTCCGAGATGAATTCGCTATGGGAGGAAAGTAAGCGTCTCCTGAATCCCCATGAGTACAAGGTGGATATTTCGGACGAGCTTTATGACCTGAGGAAGAAGCTGATATGGGAACTGGCCGGAAGGGAATGAATGACCAATTAAAAGGAGAACCATGAAAACCAAAATAACTCAGGCTGTCAAAAAACCCTGGGATTGTCAAGGGCCACAGCCCTTGCCCTTAAATCCTGCTCTGACGGCATGCGCTTCAGAACGGATGAAAACCGTGGGGTTTTCGTTCCTTGCGGGTTTTGCCGCACGAGAGCCCGAAGGGCGAGAGACAAAACCCGCAGCCTCAAAAAAGCGGCTGCGCCGCTTTTTTGACACGCTGATAACCGCCGCTGCCCTTTTGGCGTTCATTTCAGCGGTCCTTCTTCAAAGCGGCTGCCTGTCCGCCAAGCCTAAGCTCAACCCCGAATACACCCCCGTGGCTCCGTCCTCCGTACAGCCACTTGCCACGGAGGGCGTCCCCTCCCCTTCCCCAACCGAAGAACAGCCGCAAAACGATGCCCTTGGCCGTCCGGTTGAGGGTGAGGAGCACTATACCCAATACCTTACCTTCAATGACGTCCAGGTCTATGAGCAGGCCAGTGATACGTTTGTCGACGCATATATAAGCAACAGCTATCCCAAGGCTATCCTCTGTGCCGTTACCATACGCTTTCTCAGCTCCGACGGAGAAGAAGTAGCGTCCGGAAACCTGCGCACCACTGATGGCCAGTATCTGTTAAGGCTTGACCCAGGCGATACCACTGTCTATGCCCAGATAAACACCGATACATCCCTATTAAGCCTTGATTTTAAACTGGAGTATGATGCACAGGTGGGTATAAGGCCCGAAAAGAGCTGACAATTTAGCATTTTGCTGGTGCATTAAGGCGTATGATCGGTTATAATTGTTCGAAACGACTTGTTAATAAGGAGATTTGTATTTATATGAAGAGATTCGTGGCTATTTTGATGACTATTTCAATATTTCTCATCATGGGAACCGGCTGCTTCGGATGCAACGGGTGTTTTGGCTGCGGCGCCAAGGCCAATCCCAGGGTTGCCGTTGTGCTGCCTGAAAGCATAGGCGACGACCTGCTAAAAGAGGCCGAGGAAACCATGAAATCCATGAGCGGACAACATGGGATAGAGTATATCTTTAAAAAGTTTCCAACTCAGGATGAACAAGCTTCCATAATAGATACCCTTGTAGGCTGGCGCGCAAATGCAATAGTCATGTGGCCGGTGGACGCTTCATCGGCGGAGGGAGCCGTAAGCATGATAAACGAGGCGAAAATACCGCTCGTGCTCTGCAACAACAGGATATCCAACGTTACGCCAACCGTTTATGCCGATATGGGTTCAACGGTGGAATCCGCGGGCGAAAAGGCAGCCGCTTACTACAATGATTTTTTCAGTGGAAGCCTTGAAAAGGGCGAGGCCGTATCATATCTTTCCGTTACGAGCGGCGATTCTAACGGATTTAATGATGCGTTTGAAGCTAATTTAAACCCATCAATAGCTATGAAAGAAAGTCTATCAGTTGACGGTACCAGGGACGGGGCAAAAGCGGCAATGAGCAGCTGGCTTTCAAGCAGTGAAAAGACGGCGCGTGAATCCATAAACGCTGTGTTTACTGACAGCGATGAGGCGGCGTTGGGCGTAATGGACGCTATAAAGGAGTATAAAGACGGGAAACAGGGCATAGGACTAATCACCGGCTTCGGCGGCGATGGGATGCAGTTTGAGAACCATAAGCTTTCAAAGGTGACCTGCGCCACGTTTACCAGCGGGACTGGCGCCCTTTCAGCGGCAATACAGTGCGCCGCCGCTATCGTAACGGGTGAAAAGGAGTTTGATGGTCGCACCATTGAGGGGAGCTTTGAAATGGGAAGCGTTACCATGGCCTATAAAAAATAATATGACAAAGGACGAGCTTAGCAAATACATAGATCACACTTGCCTCAAGCCGGATGCTACGCGCGGCATGATCGACTCGGTTTGCCAGGAGGCGACGGAGTATGGGTTTAAATCCGTATGCGTTAACCCCATCTGGATACGCCATGTCGCTGAAAAGCTAGAGGGCGCCCCCGTCCTCCCCTGCTGCGTGGTCGGGTTTCCGTTAGGCGCCGGGCTTACTTCAATTAAAGCCCTTGAAGCTGCCGAGTGCTGTGCGCTCGGAGCTAAGGAAATAGATATGGTGATCAACATCGGGGCAGCAAAGGCACAGGATTGGGAAGGCGTCATGTCGGACGTAGCGGCCGTCGTCACCGCAGTTAGCGGCCGCGCTGTAGTAAAAGCGATAATTGAAGTCCGCCTTCTTACCGACGCTGAAAAAATCAGGGCATGTATATGCGCTAAGGAAGCTGGGGCGGGCTTTGTAAAAACGTCCACCGGATTTTTAGGCGGCGGCGCAACCGTTAGCGACGTGCGCCTTATGCGGTCCGCCGTAGGCGACGCCATTGGTGTGAAGGCTTCGGGAGGTATCCGTTCGTATAATGACGCAATCGCAATGATACAAGCAGGCGCAAATCGTATAGGCTGCAGCGCGTCAATCGCAATAATAAACGGGATTGATCGCCGACATAACGCCGAAACATAGAATATGTCCTGTTAACATGCGGCGCAATGTGTCATTAATGTGGAACATGCGGTATAAAATGATGATACGAGGGTTAATACGCTTGCCAGGTTTTAAAATATGGTTTACAATATAGATCTGGCAGTGGGTTAACTTTAGCCATACTGTTGTTTTTTAACTATATTGTTGAAAAACGGAAATAAAAGGAGGACGTAAAATGCCGGGAATCATAGAAACAGAACTTGGCAAGATCACGATTGCCGAGGACATTGTCGCCACCATTGTGGGATATGCCGCAGGCGAAAACTACGGTATAGTCGGCATGAGCGGCAAAACCGCCACGGACGCCATATTACAGCTAGTCGGCGGGACAAATCTCAAGCGCGGGGTCAAGGTAACATCGTTTGAGAATGGATCGGCGCTTGATATCGACCTCTATGTAACGGTGCTCTATGGGGTTTCATTGCCCGCGGTCGCCAGAAACGCCATAGAAAACGTCCGCTATCGTGTGGAAGATATTACCGGCGTAAAAGTCAACAATGTGAATATCCACATAGAAGCGGTCAGGGTCTGACAAAGCCTGCTAAACGGCCCTGTTAAACATGCCTTATGTCAAAAGCGGGGGTAACTGAGCTATTGCCGTGCCAAGCTCATTGCTTTTGATACGGCGCCATAAAATTTGGCGCAGGCATGTATTCTTTCTTACAGGAGGAAACATAACTTGGATGAGTTGAATATTAGCGGTGCGCTGCTGCGCGAAATGTTTTACACAGGAGCCGCGCTGCTGGAAAAGGAGAAATCCGTCATCGACGCTCTGAATGTTTTTCCCGTACCAGACGGCGACACGGGAACAAACATGTGCATGACCATGCAGAGCGCTGTAAAGGAGCTGAAAGGATGCCAGGGCGACACGGTGAGCGACGTGGCAAGCAGCATCTCCTTAGGCGCGCTCAAAGGAGCGAGAGGCAACTCCGGCGTAATACTTTCACAGCTTTTCCGCGGCTTTGCAAAGGCTGTAAAGGACAAGGATACAATGGATCCCAAGCTTCTCGCCGAAGCCTTAAGGCTGGGAACCGAAGCCGCTTACAAGGCGGTGATGCGTCCCAAGGAAGGCACCATGCTTACAGTGTCGCGTATGATCAGCGACGCTGTTAATAAGGCGTATGCCGAAGGCGCCAGTACCCTAAGGCTGATTGAAACCATGCTCAGCTCAGGCGCCTTATCCCTGGAAATGACTCCGCAGCTGCTTCCGGTTTTAAAGGAAGCAGGCGTTGTGGATTCAGGCGGCAAGGGACTTTTAACCATATACCGCGGATTCAAGATGGCTGTCGACGGGGAGTCGGTGGATGACTTTGCGGTCGAGCTTGAGAGTGCAGTTCAGCCCCCGGAAGATGTTCTTACCCTTGACGATGTGGAAGATATCAAATTCGGTTATTGTACGGAATTTTTTATTATTCATCTTAACGATACTTTCACTGAGCTTGATTTGGACAAATTTCGCGATGCGCTGATCGAACTCGGAGACTCGGTTGTAGTTGCCCATGACGTCGGCTATGTCAAGGTACACGTACATTCTGACGCTCCCGGCAGGGTTTTGCAGCTTGCTACCATGTTGGGCGAAATCAACAATGTAAAGATTGAAAATATGCGCGAACAGAACCGCCAGATACAGGAGAACCTGAAGAAAAACGAGAAGGAAACCGCTATGGTGTCTGTCAGCGCCGGTGACGGGATAGGCGATGTGTTTAAGGATCTGGGCGTAACCTCCCTCATTGAGGGCGGTCAAACCATGAATCCCAGCATTGACACAATATTAAAGTCCATACGGAGGGCTAACGCAAGAAATGTATTCGTTCTTCCCAACAATTCCAATATTATTCTTGCGGCACAGCAGGCTGCCAAGCTTTCCGACAGGAATGTGACGGTAATCCCCACAAAGACGATCATGCAGGGCATTTCTGCGGCGATGGCGTTTAACCCCGACAACAGCGCCGAAGAGATAGAACGCGACATGACGGACGCATTTAAAAGCGTTAAATCAGGCTCGGTAACGTATGCTGTACGCACAACGTCGTTTAACGGCACTGGTATAAACGAAGGCGACATTATTGGGCTGATGGACGGGGAAATCGTAACGGTAAACGGCAGCGTGGACGGAACCTCAAGGGAGCTTCTCCGGAAGATGCTCGAAGGGCATGATGAGGATGCAATCGTAACCATATTTTACGGCAACAATATGGATGAGGATAACGCAAACGCTCTTGTTGCTGAAATGGAGAAGGAATTCCCACACGCGGAGTTTATAGTTCAATATGGAGGCCAACCGCTTTATTACTATTATTTCTCGGTTGAATAAGTAAGTGCTGGAAAATCCTATAACAAGCGTCAAAGGTGTAGGCCCGCGCCGAGCGGAAGCGTTCGGCAAGCTGGGCCTTACCTGTTTATACGACCTGCTTCGTTTCATGCCTAGGGATTATATAGATTGCTCCAGGACAACTCCTGTAAGCGGTATGGTAGACGGCAGCCCATGTTTACTTCACCTTGAAGTAGTTGGAAACGATAAAATAGTGCGCACCAAAACGGGCACCATGCTGCTGGTTGACGCCCGGGATGGCTCAGGCTGCTTAAAGCTATGCCTGTTCAATCAGGCTTACAGATATGGCAAGCTTAATAAGGGAAGCTCCGCCTATTTCTATGGCAAGGCGGATTTAAAACATGGCAGAAGACTTATAAGCCCTATAACGTTCAGTCAAATACCTGGTATAATACCCATATATCCCACAACGAACGGGCTATCACAAAAGATAATACGTTCTACTGTACGTGCAGCGCTTGATACCGCGGGCCACGTACACGATTCGCTTCCGGTTAGCATAAGGGAGCGCTTTTCAGTTTGTGAACTCGGCTTTGCGCTGAAAAACCTTCATTTTCCGGAGGATTTGGATTCCCTTGAGTCCGCCAGGCGCCGGCTCGTTTTTGAGGACATGCTTGCATATACGTTGATGCTAAACCTTTTCAAAAAATCAACTCGTCAGAATAAAGGAATAAAGTTCGATGTAAATGGGCTGTTTGAATCGTTTTCTAAGTTACTTCCGTTCAATTTAACCAATGCCCAGGTTCGAGTTATGCGTGAAATCGAAGCGGATATGAATACGGAGGCGCCGATGAATAGGCTTTTGCAGGGCGATGTAGGATCTGGGAAAACCGCAATAGCCCTTTACGCCATGTTTATAGCTGTACATAATGGGTATCAGGCCGCGCTTATGGCGCCAACCGAAATACTGGCGCGGCAGCATTACCAATCCCTAAAGAATATATTCGGAGATAAGGCATGCATGCTCGTTGGAAGCCAGCCCCAGTCCCAAAGAAAGCAAATCAGCGCCAAAATTGAAAGCGGAGAGTATACGGCCATAACGGGAACGCATGCTCTGTTTCAGGAAAGCGTCGGGTTTGGTAATCTTGGAGTTGTAATTGCTGATGAGCAGCACAGGTTCGGAGTGGAGCAGCGGGCTGCCATCGGTCATAAAGGTATAGCTCCTGATTATCTTATAATGTCGGCCACGCCAATACCGCGTACCCTGGCGCTTATGATATACGGAGACCTTAATGTATCCATTGTCAATGAACTGCCGCCTGGCAGGAAGCCTATTGATACCCGTTTTGTCCCTGAGGGAAGGCGCGAGGCTATGTACCGTTTCATTGAGGATCGCCTTAGGCGGGGAGAGCAGGCATATGTGGTATGCCCGTCAATAGATCCCATCGAAGGCATGGACAATATCCGATCCGCCACTGAGGTCTTCTCTGAATTATCTGATAAACTTTCTGTACGAACCGCGCTTTTGCATGGACGCATGAAGTCAAAAGATAAGGATGAGGTTGTAGAGCGTTTCCGGAAGGGGGAAATAGAGCTTATCGTATCAACCACGGTTATAGAGGTAGGTGTCGACGTCCCAAACGCTACAATAATGGTCATAGAAAACGCGGATAGATTTGGGCTTGCGCAGCTGCATCAGCTTCGCGGCAGGGTTGGAAGGGGAGGACAAGCTTCCTTCTGTTTTCTTTTGACACAAAGCAATGGCGGGAATACTAAGGAAAGGCTTTCTGTGCTCCAAAAATCAAACGATGGATTTGAGATAGCTAGAAAGGATCTTGAGCTGCGGGGTCCAGGGGAGTTCCTGGGAACCCGCCAGCACGGAATGGACGAATTTGCAGCAACAGGCCTTGCAAGCGATATGAGCATATTGGAGGATGCGGTTGTCGCCTCTGATATGATAATGTCTGACAAAGCTTTACAAATAGCCTGCGGGGATATAATAACACGCTCAAATAAAATATTATCTAAAAAATTAAAGGAAATAGCGTTAAACTGATTTAAGCATAACATACTATAGTAATAAAGATGCTATACAAATACCTTTGATTTAAAATTTGTAAAAATAATTATATATTTCCTGTCATATTATCATCTTTACAGGACAAATTAGTACTGTCGTGACGAAGCAAATCGATTGCGGCTTGCAACACCAACAAAGCCACGATCAACTGCTGCGGCACGTTTAAATAAGAACTACCTAAGGAGGTGAAAAAGATGGCACGTAATAACGTTATAGTTCCTGAGGCTAAGCAGGCAATGGATTCTTTCAAGATGGAAGTTGCCAATTCCCTCAACGTAAACCTGAAGCAGGGTTACAACGGAGACCTCACCGCCCGTGAAGCTGGATCCATCGGTGGTGAAATGGTTAAACGCATGATTGCTTACGCTGAAAGCAACATGCCTAAGTAACAACTTAGTTTAAAAGGGTTTAGGTGAAGCGGCGAGGATTCTACAAGCAGATTGACGCAATTCCGCCCGCTCCATTGAACTGGGAGGCCTTAAAGCATCAAGCGATTGAAATCGTATATGCGCCGCTTTTACCTAATGGTTTGCATAATAAATTTGCGGCAAGAAGGAGGTGAAAAAGATGTCAAGAAGCAACAATAACAACAACCGTGAAATGAAGTCCAGGCTCCATAACTTCAAAACCGAGGTGGCTAATTCATTGAACGTTAACCTGAAGCAGGGTTATAATGGCGATATTACTTCGCGCGAAGCCGGTTCAATCGGCGGCGAGATGGTTAAGCGCATGATTGCTTACGCTGAGCAGCACATGAACAATGGCGGCAGCAACATGAACGGCGGCAACATGATGAAATAATTTCCCTGATAATAGAACGGTATACCAGCGGGGCGCCTATTGTAGGCGCCCCGCCCATCGTGTGAAAAAAGTGGCGCAGCCGCTTTTTTGAGGTTACGGGCCTTACCTCTCGCCCTTTGGGCTCCTGGGCGGCAAAACCCGCAAAACCGCCATAGGCGATTCGCTTCGTACTGTACAGCACGAAGTGAATTTAAGCCACAAAAGCCAGCCTCCGGTTGCAAACAGCTATTAGACAGGCCTTTGCTCCCGAGGTATCAAAAGACCGGCGCGCATGTCGCCGGCTTTTGATGGATTATACTTTTCGAAGATGTACCAAAGTTATCCTATCTGATTTTTAGTGGATTGTAAAATTGGAGTGATGTTCCCAGGCCTATACTATCCCCTGTGCATTTTTGGAGTTCTTGGAACCTTTTTGGCACAAAAGGTTCTTGCCGGCGGCAATACCCACTAAAGAACGAAAACCTCACGGTTTTCATCCGGCTCTTACGAGCATGTCGTCAGAGCTGGATGAAAAGCCAAGGGCTGCGGCCCTTGACAATCCCAGGGTTTTTTGACAGTTTGAGCGGGACTCCTATTATAGGAGCCCCGCCCATCTTTATAATCAATAATGGGCAATAGCTTATCCCTGCATTTGGGTTTCAATATACAAAATACCCGCGTTACTTAATAATTAACTGATTATTTAGAAAAACGTAAGCAATATCAATGGATTTATTTAGTTTTTTTTGATAATCTAAATACAAATATAGAAGGAGTGAATACATGGCCTCACGCATAATGGTCGTAGACGACGAACATGAGATTGCAGACCTCATTGAAGTTTATTTAAACAACGAGGGTTTCATGGTATATAAATTTTATTGCTCCAGGGACGCTCTCGACTGCGCCGCAAAAACCGAACTGGATCTTGCCATTTTGGACGTCATGATGCCTGATATTGACGGCTTTACGGTGTGCCGTATTATACGCGAATCGCGCACTTATCCCATAATAATGCTGACTGCTAAAGAGCAGGAAATAGATAAGATTACCGGATTGACTCTCGGAGCGGACGACTATGTGACCAAACCCTTCAGACCGCTGGAACTTATAGCCAGGGTAAAGGCACAGCTGCGCCGGTATAAAAGATATAATCAGAGTCAGGCGGACAGGGAGTCGATAATAACTTATTCCGGCCTTATGCTGGATAAGAACAGTCATGAATGTACGCTTAATGAAATCCCCCTGTGTCTTACCCCCACGGAGTTTTCAATACTCTGGTTTCTTTGCGAGAACAAAGGGCGCGTTGTAAGCTCTGAAGAATTGTTCCATGCGGTTTGGGAGGAAAAGTATTACACCAATAACAATACGGTTATGGTACATATAAGGCATCTGCGCGAAAAGCTGCAGGATTCGGCGGAAAACCCTAAATATATAAAAACCGTATGGGGAGTAGGCTATAAAATTGGATAATTCCTTTGCAAAAGCATATAGAAACAAGGTATTTCATACTCATATAATAGTTACCGCTATCATATTAGTGGTAGTATTATTTCTGTATCTATTTTTTGATTTTGTTGCGAATGGATTTATCGTCAGCCTTTTGGACATGCTCTTTGGAAGATCCTCTACAATAACCTCATTTATAACCAACAGGTATATATTCATTCCATTTTTGACGGTGTTGTCGGTGTTTATCGGCTGGGTAGCGGTCGAGGGAAGGGCCTTGCGTAAATTATCCGCCGCAATTGGCGATATGAAGGACTTTTTCAAGAATGACAGCGAACACCTTATCCTAGATAAGGACTTTCAAGAAATTGCCGTTGAGCTTAATTCCTTTAAGCTCAACAGCATTAAAAACGAGCAGCGAGCTCAGATGGAAACCCAGAGGAAGAACGACCTTATCACCTACCTTGCCCATGATATCAAAACTCCGCTGACATCCGTTATAGGCTATCTCAGCCTTTTGGATGAGGCTAAGGAGCTGCCCGCAATGCAAAGGCAAAAATACATTAAAATCACGCTTGACAAGGCATATCGGCTTGAGACACTTGTAAACGAATTTTTTGATATAACCCGATTTAATCTGTCAACCATACCCTTGGAAAAAGAGGTCATCGATCTCAAGCTGATGCTCATGCAGATGGCCGATGAGTTTTACCCAACTCTTGCCCCAAGCGGCAAATCCGCGCTGATAAACGTGCCCGACGGGCTGTCAGTATATGCGGACTCGGATAAGCTCGCGCGCGTATTTAACAATATACTTAAAAACGCCGTCACTTACAGCGCGCCAAACTCTGTAATAGAAATCGCCGCAAGGTCAGAGATTGGAGCTGTTGAGATTGCATTTAAGAATACGGGAGTAAGAATACCCGAAGAAAGGCTGAGGGCCATATTTGAAAAGTTCTATCGTCTGGACGAATCTAGATCCTCGAATACAGGCGGCGCGGGCCTGGGACTAGCCATTGCGAAGGAAATAGTTGAGGCGCATGGAGGCATTATAAACGCCTCAAGCTGCGAAGAGTATACGGTGTTTACTGTAACGCTCCCAATACTTTAAAAGGTTTTGAATGCAGGCTATATAATTTCATTGATGTGATAAACATTTGCAGGGGAAGGATCATAATTCGGTCTTAGCAGTTTAATGGTCTAAGCTCTGGCTGGGAAAGCGAGAACTAAAATGAGGGATTTGTATATAATTCAGCGGAAGGAATTGCGGCATGCGGCAGAGGGACTTAAACGGCATTTTTGATGTTTTAGGTGTTTCATCCGATTACTTTGCGCCATATGTTCAAAATGCCGTACAACTTAAGATTATTTTAATAATTCGTCCTATTTGCATTAACAATGTTTTCTAGATAATTGGGTACAATAAAACACAGGAACCTGTTTAACGCGTGAAAGGAGTTTTTGAATGAACAAACCAAAGATAGCTATCCTGTTTGGAGGGTGTTCTGAGGAATATGATATTTCCCTGCAGTCCGCCGCATCGGTAATACGGAATATAGACGGCAATAAATACGATATAATAAATATTGGCATATCCAGGCATGGCGTCTGGCATAGATACTACGGGCCGGCTGATCTTATTGAAAGCGGCGCATGGGAGAGCTATTATAAATGCCCTGTCGCGTTCATATCGCCAAGCAGGGACGTTCACGGCATAGTAGAGTTCACATCGATGGGTACTTGCTGTGAGCGAATTGACGCCGCGTTTCCGGTTCTTCACGGAATAAATGGAGAGGACGGGACTGTTCAGGGCCTGCTGGAGATGGCGGGAATACCTGTAATAGGCTGCGGGATGTTATCCTCCGCAATATGTATGGATAAGGATGTGGCCCACTCCCTTGTCAAATCCGCCGGCGTCAGCACCACGCCCTCTATAGTTGTGCGAAAGAACGACGATATGCATGATATCGTCCTGAAAGCGTCTAAGCTCATATATCCGCTGTTTGTAAAGCCGGCCAGGTCTGGATCTTCGATAGGCATATGCAAGGTTGAACGCGAGACCGGCCTTGCATCCGCTGTATCCAGCGCGTTTGAGCATGATACCAAGGTTGTAATAGAGCAGGCCGTAAATGGGGTTGAGGTGGGCTGCGCCGTGCTTGGCGGCTGCTCTGAACCGATAACCGGAGCTGTCGATGAAATAGATCTGATAAGCGGCTTTCTGGATTACGAGGAGAAATACGGAGCGAGAACAGCCACCATCAGGGTTCCCGCGCGTATTTCCGAAAGCCTTGAAGAAAGGATTAAGCAGACGGCCAAGCTTATATACCGCACGCTTGAATGCAGCGGCTTTGCGCGAGTAGATATGTTTTTGGCTGAAGACGGGGAAATAGTGTTTAACGAAGTTAACACCATACCTGGCCTTACATGTAAAAGCCGCTATGCAAGGATGCTTGAGGCGGCTGGAATAAGCTTTAAAACGTTTATAAACATATTATTGGATGGGTGGTATAAAAATGAAAGATATAGTTATGGACCAGAGGTCTGTATACAAAGGTAACCTGATACTTGTCAACAGGGATAACCCCATACGCGAAAGGCTCGCCGAATCCGATCTCGTCCCTGTAAGCCAAAATGATCAAGGCATACTGCTATGCGGTTCGGCGCAGCGCATGCTCCAAAAGCTTATCTCGGCGCTAGGCGCGCACGATATGATCGTGCCGGTAAGCGGCTACCGCAGCGCTGAGGAGCAGCGTGATATATTTGAAAGCTCCATGCGGGAAAATGGCGCGGAATTTACAAACGCTTATGTAGCGCCTGTCAACGCTAGCGAGCATCAGACGGGGCTTGCTATTGACCTTGGAGAAAACATGCCTGATATTGACTTTATACGCCCCAGCTTTCCATATCACGGCATTTGTCAGAAATTCAGGCAGTCCGCCCCATTCTTTGGCTTTGTAGAGCGTTATTCAGAGGATAAAACGTCAATAACCAGCATTGCGCATGAGCCCTGGCATTTTCGTTATGTCGGCGTCCCTCACTCGCTTATTATGGCCCGTTTGAACATGGCTTTAGAGGAGTATATTGATTACTTGCGGCAGTTTACGTACGATTCGGGACCTCTCGTTGAGAAAATGGGAGACAAAATCATTAAGATATATTACGCTTCCCTTGACCGTCATGCATCAAAGGCATTATCAATACCCGCCGATAGGCCCGCATATATTTCCGGCAACAATAATGACGGCCTTATAATTACGGTATGGGACAATGCTGATTAGCCTGGTATTCAACTGCGTGCATACTATACAACATTAAAGTTTTGAATCAATATAGAACCAACGATAGCTAAAGAGGTGCTACATGGCCAGAAAAAGAATAACACAGATATTTCCCTTCCTGCTGCCGCTAAGGGTTAAGCAGCGCAAGCTGTTCTTTTATCTTAAGATGCGGTTTGATAGAAACAGGTATTCAAAGATAATACAAAATGAACGGCTTCCATATGAAGTGTTTCACGCCAGCTTTTCAATGATAAACGAAGAGAGCGGACACGATATACAGTATCAGTACAACAAGGTACATAACCTGAAGCTGGCCGCCGCAACAATGAACGGCCTGCTTATCAAGCCGTCGGAAACGTTCTCGTTTTGGATGCGCGCGCGCTTTGCGGATAAAAAAATCCCATATAAGGACGGCCTTACCCTGGTGTATGGAAAGGTTATCGGCCAGTATGGCGGCGGCCTATGCCAGCTTAGCGACCTGATATACTGGATGTTTCTCCATACCCCGCTTGAGATAGTCGAAAGGCATCCGCATACCATAAGAAGCTTTCCTGCGTCTGGCATCCCCCAGGGCGCGGAAGCTACCATAAGCGAGGGATGGCTTGACCTGAAAGCCAAAAACCGCACCTCAAGATTGTATCAGCTGGTATTTGAGTTTACCGAGGACTCGATAAATGGATTTATTCTGTCAGATAGTCCAGCTGAATGCCGTTTTGAGGTTGAGGCTAGGGATGTTGTGTATATCCGCAGGAAGGACAGCATGTTTGAACAGGCGAACGTTTATAGAAAATATCTGGATGCCGAAACCGGAACCGTGGTAAGCGAGGATTTTCTATATACCGACCGCTGCGAAATTGGCTTCAATCCTCCTGAAGGCGCGGAAATTGTTGAGAGTGACGATTAATTATTGAATGTTAAATATGGGCTGGGGGCGCCTCCGGCCCATATTTAACAGAAGTTATTTCTTTATCCTGAAATAACTTGCAGCAGCATGTCATAATAATATATGCCACAGCAACCTTCAAATATCTATTGCTTTACATCATGAGCAACTATATAATTTGTATGCTGGCCTTGAATTTGCTTGACCAGCGCTCACATATAATCACTGCCTGCGGGAGCGCGTGGATGATGACGCGCCCGAGCTTGCCGCGGTCTTGAACTGGTCAACAAAAGCCGACCATAATGCTATTTTAACGGAGGAGGTTCATTTATTATGGATTTCACGCTGTCCAAGGAGCACGAAATGCTTCGCGACATGTACCGTAAATTCACTGAAAATGAGGTAAAGCCTCTCGCCGAGGATATCGACGAGCAGGAGCGTTTTCCGGTGGAAACGGTAAAGAAACTGGCCCGTTACGGATTTATGGGCATTCCATTCCCAAAGGAATATGGCGGCGCCGGCGGAGATATGCTTGCATATGTGATGGCCGTTGAAGAGCTTTCAAAGGCCTGCGGTACGACTGGCGTTATCGTTTCAGCCCATACTTCCCTATGCTGCGCCCCCATATACGAAAATGGTACGGAAGCGCAAAAGCGCAAATACCTGCCAAAACTGCTTTCTGGGGAACATCTGGGCGCGTTTGCCCTTACGGAACCTGGCGCGGGCACGGACGCGGCCGGCCAGCAGACCAGGGCAGAGCTTCAGGGGGACAACTATATTCTCAATGGCACTAAAATATTTATAACGAACGCCGGCTATGCCGACATTTATATTGTTATGGCAATGACCGACAAGTCTCAGGGAACCCGCGGCATATCCGCATTTATAATTGAAAAGGACTTTCCCGGCTTCTCCGTTGGAAAGAAGGAGCGAAAAATGGGGATACGGGGTTCGTCAACCTGTGAGCTGATCATGCAAAACTGTATCGTCCCAAAGGAAAACCTGCTTGGAAGGGAAGGAAAGGGATTTGCTCTTGCCATGAAAACACTCGACGGCGGGCGCATAGGCATTGCCGCCCAGGCGCTGGGCATAGGTGAAGGCGCCATAGAGGAAACGATAAAATATGTTCGCGAGCGTAAACAGTTCGGCAAGCGCATCTCACAGATGCAGAACACCCAGTTCCAGCTGGCGGATATGCATACGCGCATGGAAGCGGCCAAGTATCTGGTTTACAGCGCCGCAATGAAAAAGGAAAGCGGCGCCAAGTACTCAATGGACGCGGCAATGGCAAAGCTGTTCGCGGCCGAAGCTGCGAGCGACGTCACCCGAAGGGCTGTACAGCTCTTTGGAGGATATGGCTATACTCGCGAGTACCCTGTTGAGCGCATGATGCGCGACGCGAAGATCACCGAGATATATGAAGGCACCAGCGAGGTACAGCGCATGGTAATCTCGGCGGGCCTTAACGTCAACTGAGGAGGGACTAGTAATGAAAATCGTAGTATGCATGAAGCAAGTTCCCGATACAACGGAGGTCAAACTGGACCCCAAGACAGGGACTTTAATACGCGAAGGGGTTCCAAGCATAATAAACCCCGATGATAAGGCTGGACTTGAGGCTGCCCTCACCATACGTGAAAAGGTGGGGGGAACCGTATCGGTTGTGTCGATGGGCCCTCCGCAAGCCGACGCGGCGCTTAGAGAGGCGCTTGCCATGGGCGCTGACGAGGCCTATCTTATAACGGACAGGGCGTTTGGCGGAGCCGACACCTGGGCAACTTCATCCACCATTGCCGCGGCGCTAAAGAGGATTGGATACGACGTGATTATCACCGGAAGGCAGGCGATAGACGGAGATACAGCCCAGGTTGGGCCTCAGATAGCCGAGCATCTTGGTCTGCCTCAGGTAAGCTATGTCGAATCAATCGAATCGGTTGACGATGAAAAGATGGTCGTCAAGCGCCAGTTTGAAGACAGGTACCATTTGATAGAGGTAAAGCTCCCCTGCCTCATTACGGCTTTAAGCGAGCTTGCCGCTCCGCGGTATATGAGCGTTGCAGGCATATTTGACGCCTACCGCGAAAAGCAGGTGAATATTCTTACCCTGAAGGAGCTTGAGGACGTGCTGGATACCTCCAATATAGGACTTGCGGGTTCTCCAACCAGGGTTAAGCAGAGCTTCACCAAACAGCCTAAAGGCAAGGGTGAAAAGTACGAGCTTGGCGCCGACGAAGCGGTCGAGCTTATAATTAAAACGCTGGCCGACAAGTACATCATATAATGCGGAGGTAAATGGATATGAGTAAAAACATATTTGTCTTTGCTGAACAGCGTGACGGTAAGCTTCAAAAGGTATCGCTTGAGCTTATCGGCAAGGCTCGCGAGCTGATAACGGCACATGACCAAAAGGTCGCTGCGGTTCTAATAGGATACGATATTAGGGAAGCTGCCTCCAACCTGATCGCTTTTGGCGCCGACGAAGTAATTATAGCTGAGAACCCGGCTTTTGCCGAATATATGACTGAGCCTTACGCAAAGGCTATGAGCGAAATTATCTCCCAGCGCAGGCCGGAAATAGTGCTGTATGGCGCTACTTCAATAGGACGCGACCTGGCGCCGAGGGTGTCCGCAAGAATACATACGGGGCTTACGGCGGACTGCACAAAGCTTGAGATTGATGAAGAAACCGGTCTGTTGCTCATGACGCGTCCAGCGTTTGGCGGCAATATAATGGCCACTATAGTGTGTGCACAACACCGTCCACAGATGGCTACCGTGCGTCCCGGCGTAATGAAGGCTCAGGCTAGGGATGAAGCGCGCCATGGCATAATAACAGAGTTCCCCATTGATTTCGAACAATCCGATATGAATGTCCGCATATTGGAGGTCGTTAAAGGGGAAAAACGAAGCGTGGATATCACTGAGGCCAAGATACTTGTATCTGGCGGCAGAGGAATAGGAAAGCCTGAGAAATTTGAAATGCTTCATGAGCTTGCGGACGCACTCGGCGGTGAAACATCCTCTTCTCGCGCAAACGTAGACGCCGGCTGGATTGACCGTGACAGGCAGGTAGGGCAAACCGGCAAAACCGTCCATCCCAAGCTGTATATCGCCTGCGGGATCTCAGGCGCAATACAGCATATTGCCGGCATGGAGGAATCGGATTTTATAATCGCTATCAATAAGGACAGCGGCGCCCCGATATTCGACGTTGCGGATCTTGGCATCGTGGGCGACTTGAACGTGATTGTTCCTAAGCTGACTGAGGCGCTTAAAAAGTTTAAGGCTGAAAAGGTACTGTAGCAGTTTGTTCAGGGCTAAATGTGTCAAAAAAGCGGCTACGGGTTTAGTCTCCCGTCCCCTTCCGGCTCCTGTGCGGCAAAACCCGCAAGGAACGAAAACCTCGCGGTTTTCATCCGGCTCTTACGCGCATGCCGTCAGAGCCGGATTTAAAGTCAATGCTGCGGCCCCTGACAATCCCGAAGTTCTTTGACAGCCTGTAAGGAACGTCCGTCGTTCCTCTTTATAATCCTATTGTGCGGTGTGTTTTTTAAACCCAATCAATTTTTGCACATTAATGTCTTCGCGGCGCGTCAAAGTCCAGCAAATATATGGCATTATCATACGTCCCATGATATAATCGCTTTATAGATTAAATGATTGGAGAAGGGAATATGGAATTTAGGATAATATCATTACCGTCGTTTAAAGCCGCCTCCTCAGGGTTGGACAAAAATTTTGATTTTTCTCCAACTGGCATTTTAGGGAAGTTCAATACATATTTTTCCGCTATTAAGCCCTTGGAGAGGGATAGCTTTAGGCCGCGTGATTTTCTATATTACGATGAGAAGAATCAGGGTCTGGTCTGGATTTGGGCATTGAGCGAGGGCATGGATGATGGCGGAAATGAAATACTTGATTTTGAAGGAGGCTATTATTTAACATACATCTATAAGGATGGAGATGAGGAAGCCAATCAAAGATTATATGGAGAAGCCATAAAATATATTGAGGAGTCTGAGGTTTTGGAGCTTGACGTCCGTCCGGATCATTATTCCATGGGCCACATCATCACCCCGCCTGAAATCATACAAGCGCAGGGCTGGGCGCAGATGGAAGCCTTTATTCCGGTAAAGTTACGAAAATAGTAGTTGTTCACTCTTATTTAATGCCTGTATGCACCTGTGGGATAAGGCGCGTTGCGGGCATTTGCTTTAAATATTTTAAGCATTGTACAAAAAAATGCCCTACGAATACTTGACTTGCAAATAGATTTGGTTATTAGGGCGGTTTTTGTTACGGTGGCTATTAATCGTCCTCCATCCTGTCCCTCGGAGGAAGCCTGAGGTTGTGCCACAGATTATATTTGTGCGTATCGGCTATTGAATTCATCAGTCTGTCCTCGGCGTCGGGCACTATTCCGCATAAATATGAAAGAACGGACTTCATCTCCTCCCTTTTGGTCTTGCCCGCGACAGGACAGTTGGGCTTTAACACCGGAAGCTCAAGGCGGTTGGCAACTCCCATGGCGTATTTTTCCGGAAGAAATACCAAAGGACGAATCAATGTTACGCCTTTACGGCTTAGATAGGTCACTGGACCAAACGTATTAAGCCTGCTCTCATAAAGAAGGCTTAAAAAGAACGTTTCCAATACATCCTCCCTGTTGTGCCCAAGCGCCACTAGCCTGCATCCGCGCGCCAGCGCCGCGTTGTTCAGCGCTCCCCGTCTAAGCTTGGCGCACATCGCGCAGGGATTGCTCTCCTTTCGTATATTGAAGACTACTTCGCCAATATCAGTTTTGATTACATCGAACGGCACCCCTATGCTTTGCGCAAATTCGCTTACCTTTGCCGTATCCTGCTCTACAAGGCCCAGATCAAGCATAACGCCGCACACCTCATAGCTGCGCCTGCAAAACCTCTGGTAGAGTTTTAAGCCATACATAAGAAGCAGGCTATCCTTTCCTCCGGATACCCCGACGCATATCCTATCCCCATCCTGTATCATGTTATACCGCTCGTCAGCGCGTCGTATGCAGCCCAAAACCCGTTTCATTCAAAACTCCAGCCCTTTTTGCAGAAATTAACCGCAAATAATCGTACGGATAAGATTATACGATATAATGGCCATGTTGTACAGCCCTTTATACATATAAAAGGGCTCACATCTAAAACGGTCCTGTACCCTCCGTTGTATGCCAATGCTTATGCGATAATAGCATTCGGCAAAGATATGCAATGCTGTTCAAGCTTAATATATAAGCTGCGTCACCCTCTTTAATGGATAAAATACTTCCCTTTTTTGTAGCATTGGATAAATGGCCGTCCAAGGTATTCCCTGGACGGCCAGATCTCATACTAACAGGCAACCCAATTTATTTCAATGAGTCAAGAAACGCCTTAATTCTGCGTACAGCTTCCTTTATGTCGTTTATATCCGTGGCATAGCAACACCTGATATAGCCCTCTCCGCTGGGCCCAAACGCGGTACCGGGCACAGCGCAGACGTTTGAATATGCCAAAAGCCTGTCGCAGAACTCCTCGGAACACAACCCGCTGACCGATATTGAGGGGAACACATAGAATGCGCCTTCAGGCTCGTTGCAGGTCATGCCAAGTTCATTAAAGGAGTCGATTATATAACGGCGGCGCTTGTCATACTCGTTGGTCATATAGCGCATGTCCGCCCAGTCGGTTTCAAAGCCCTGCCTGAGAGCGGCGATGCCCGCATACTGCGCCGGCGTAGGCGCGCTCAGCATCGTAAGCTGATGTATCTTCGTCATCGCGGCGATTATCTCCCTGGGAGCCGCCGCATAGCCTAGGCGCCAGCCGGTCATGGAAAACGCCTTTGAAAAACCGTTAAGCACCACGGTGCGCTCGCGCATGCCTGGCAGGGATGCGATTGAAACGTGGCGCTTCCCGCCATAGGTCAGCTCTGAATATATTTCATCGGCCAGCACCAATATGTCGGTGCCGCGCAGAATATCAGCTATCGGGACCAGATCTTCATATTCCATTATCCCACCCGTAGGATTGTTGGGGAACGGAAGAATCAGCGCCTTGGTCCTCGGCGTAATAGCAGCCTTAAGCGCATCCGGAGTGATCTTAAACTTTGTGTCAGCGGTAGTAACCAGCGGAACCGCCGTTGCGCCCGCGAACGTTACGCCCGGTATATAGGCTACATAGGTGGGTTCGGGAACTATCACCTCGTCGCCCGGCGCTATCAATGCGCGTATAGCTAGATCAATGGCCTGGCTTGCGCCCACGGTGATCAGGATTTCGGATATATCGTACTTCAGGTTAACGCGCTCATCCAAGTAACGGGAAATGAGTTCGCGCAGTTCAGGCATTCCTGAATTTGAGGAATATGGTATGCGTCCCTTTGAAAGCCTCTCCAGGGCTTCCCTCCTAATTGCCTCGGGCGTGGGGAAATCGGGCTCGCCAACTCCCAGGCTGATCGTTTCATCGTTAAGCAGGTCGAAATACTTTCTTATGCCCGAAGGGGGGACGTCCTGAACGCTCTTTACGATGAGTTTTGAATAATCCATTTTGGAAGAAACCACCTTTCGTTTATTATGCGTTTTTCAACGGCCGACGGTATCCGCCAAGTTTTTGCGTAATTAAAGCATAGCCAAGAGCCATGCTTTAAACGCTTAGGGGAGTTTCAGCTCTCGTCACTGTGGCTTTGGCAGCCTTGGATCCCCCGTCCCGACCTTGATCTTACCCCTCACAGGGTTGTAATTGTCGGTGTACAACTTTTCGGTTTCCACCAGTTCACCGTCTTTATACTTATACCTATATGCGGTTGCGCGGTATCCGTCCCTGGCCGTTATATCGGTTTCCCTGTAACCCTCCGGCCACTCTGAAACGTAGACATACTCGGGACTTTGCGGAGGTATGACCGCCTCGGTAATACCCTCCGTCTTATAGGTAATACCTTCCGGCAACGGAGCGCCATATATGTACACAGTCATAATATAATTCACATTGTCCGCATAAGCAAATATATAAATTGGAGCTTCTGTCTTATTTGCAAACTTAAGATCCGGACCGCCTGTGGATACGGTGGCGTCCAGTCCATAATCCACGTATGACGAAGGCCAGGAATGTTTCTTCCTCTCGGTAAATTCAATTTCAGGCCCGCAAAGCAGCAACGCGTTGTAAAGTGTGGTCGATACCTGACATATTCCCCCGCCCGCCTGATTTACATATCTGCTGCCGTTTACTATTCCTGGGGCGAGAAGCCACCCGTCCTTTTCGTATCTGGGTCCGATATATTCATTGAATGAAATCTCCTGCCCTACTTCCACGCGGCAGCCGTTAAGTATATCGGCCGTTTTTTGAATATTGCGTATTCGGTTAAAGTTCTTAAGGCTTGAACTGGTTCCATATGAAGTCTGATAGGTTGCCCTAAGCTCTGTAAGGCCCTTTAGATCGTCGACTGTTAATTCCGGTTCCACATACTCAAACTCAGGGCTTACCTCAACAGGCGCATTACTCTCAGATATCGCAGTTTTTATATCTGAAACGATATCATCAACGTTCAATCTCCTTCCGCGTTCCCCTTCAACATAGTCAAAACTTGGTTCGCTTGACGTCCTTATAGGGCGGGCGATGGCGTCGATGGGAGCTGTATCCACCAATTCGGCAATGCCCTCTACAACCCCACGCAGCTTGCTTTCGTCGCTGAGCTGGTATCCAACTGTGAAGGACGCCCCCTCCTGCGCCAGATTATTCTTTACGGCAAGGTTGTTTACAGCCGTATCCCCCCGTCCAAGCGACATCGCCTCCATCAGGACCTGTTCAAGCGTAACCGTAACGCCAATATCATTTGCCGAAAGAAGCCATATCCTGTTGTCAACCCTCACCGTTACATTAAACGCTGCGAGGTCCTGCTTAACCTTAGGCGCTACAAGATCCCACGCTTCGTCAAAGGTAAGGCCCGAAATGTCCAGACCGCTTATACTGATTCCATCGTAAAATTTGCCATTATCCCTGTATGCGTTCATCTCATCGTCGCCTGGCTTAACCGTAACCATGCATATTCCAACTCCGGTTAACGCTACCAACAGCACCAGGAATATCGCGCGCATAACCAGCACGGGAGTGCTAACCCTGCGTTTCTTCCTGCTTGGGTTTTTTTCTCTGGGATTTGAGACTGAAGAGCTTTTTCCAGCTGAATTTTTATGCGATCTATTGTCCATTTAAGACTCCTTGGAGACATTATATCAATACCATCTCTAGTATAAGGTATTTGTGCTTGTACGGCAATACGTGAGCAGACCTTTTTACATTTACGTCAAATTTGCGTCAGGCTGTAAAGGTCATGAGTTTGCGGCTATCCTAACGCGCTTTCCCCTTTGGCTTTTCCTTTCCTCTCTCGGATATTAGCAGCGGCCTCACCGATTTTCTATAATAATGTATAAGTGCCACAAAAGCCATTACTAATGCAATGCAGTATGCCGCTATATGGATTTTTCCTATAGCGGGCCAATAAACGCCCACAAAGGTGAGCGCTACCGCCGCGTTGAACACGCCCGCCGCAATCTTTCCAAACCAGTCGGCATAGACGACTATTTGTTTTCTAAACATGATCACGCCGCCGATAATCATAACCAGCTCCTTGAACAAGGCTATTATAAGAACAAACAGCGGGATCCATCGCACGAAGTAAAAACAAAACAGTGCCGACAGCAGCAGCAATTTGTCCGCTAAAGGATCCAGTACCTTTCCAATGTCGCTTATCCAGTTGTTGCGCCTGGCTATGTACCCATCAAGCAGGTCGGTAAAAAACGCAACTATATAGACTATGAAGGCTCCTGAATACATCCCGTTCGCAAACAAATAAATGAACAAACCCACCATCAGCAGGCGTATCAGGGACAATATATTAGGTATATGCCTCATATTCAACCTCGACTTAATATTCCAATACCCATGATTATAGCATATCCAATAATTACAATCCAGACACCTAAAATATAAAGATAAAAGTTAAAATATCGCCCCCTAACCCATAAACCGCTTGTTAAATGAATGGCTCTATGGTAAAATGCGGTGAAATGTTCCATTAATAAAGAGGTGCAATATGGTTGATCGTTGCAATAGACTTATGGAAGCTGTCCGCGTAGAAGGCGTAGACGCGGTTTTAATTACCTCAAGGATCAACAGGATGTATTTTTCCGGCTTTACCGGATCGGACGGCATACTGTTTATCTCTCCCGGCCGGCGCGTCCTGATTACCGATTTTCGGTATACAATACAGGCCAATATCCAGTGCAAGGGAACCTTTGAGGTGCTTGAGGCAAGCCGCTCCGCTGTTATGGATATTATTAAAAACGAGCTGTCGCGCATAGGCGCCCGCCATGTTGGCTTTGAGGACGCTGAACTTACGGTGCGCCAATACAACCAGTTTAAAGAACTTGGAGCCGAGTTTGTCCCGTGCTCGAATTTCATGGCTAAGATCCGCGTACGAAAGGATAAAGATGAAATTGGGCATATTATTAAAGCTCAGAATGCGGCGGACGCTGCGTTCGCCGAGCTTGTCAAGCGTATAAAGCCAGGAATGTCGGAGCTGGAAGTGGCTAATGAGCTGGAATATTTGATGAAGAAGCACGGGGCCGAGGATAAATCATTTGATACAATCGTTGGTTCGGGTGAAAACGGCGCCCTTTGTCATGCTGTTCCAGGGAACAGGAAACTGCGGCATGGGGATATGGTTGTATTGGATTTTGGCTGCAAGGTCAACGGATATTGTTCTGATATGACGCGTACGATTGCGGTGGGCACACCCTGTGGCGAGCTCATGAAGATTTACGGTATAGTCCGCGAGGCTCAGCGGCTCGCGCTTGAGGGGCTTAAGCCAGGCGCCGCAGGCCGGGATATCGACGCTTTGGCGAGAAATTATATCGCCTCTCATGGCTACGGGGATAATTTTGGCCACAGCTTAGGCCATGGGTTTGGACTTGAAGTTCACGAAGCGCCCGGCGCGAGCACCGTTTCACCGGATGTCTTTGAGCCTGGGATGACCATAACCGTTGAACCTGGCATCTATATTGAGGGCTTGGGCGGCGTAAGGATAGAGGATTGCTGTATAATTACTGATAACGGATATATAAACCCTGTGACTACCACCAAAGAATTGATTATAATAGAGTAAGGCAGATTAACTTAGGAGGTGTAACCCATGATAATGGCAGGCGATTTTAGAAAAGGCGTTACTGTTGATATAGACGGGCAGGTCTGGTCAATATCGGACTTTCAGCATGTAAAGCCCGGAAAGGGCGCGGCGTTTGTACGCACGAAGCTTAAGAATGTCATGACCGGTGCGGTTCTGGAGCGCACGTTCAGCCCAACCGACAAATACCCAAAGGCGCATATAGAGACGAGGGAAATGCAATACCTTTACTCAGACGGCGAGCTATACTACTTTATGGATGTCGAATCCTACGAACAGCTGGCCCTCAATCATGATCAGGTTGAAGACGCCATCAATTTTATAGTTGAAAATATGAACGTTACCATCCGGTTTTATAAGGATAAGCCGTTTTCTGTAGCTCCTCCTAATTTCGTCGAGCTGGAGGTCGCGGAAACCGAACCCGGTTTCAAGGGCGATACCGCAACGGGTACTACAAAGCCGGCAATTCTCGAAACCGGCTTTAAAATCAACATCCCCCTGTTTGTAAATCAGGGGGATAGGATACGCGTGGATACGCGAACAGGCGAGTATATGGAGCGCGCATAACAGAAAGAATATGTATCAGGTAGTACGCGGTTAATTAAATTAAATATAGTAATGGAGGCTAACACTAATGAACACAGTACATGAAAGAATAGCATACATCAAAGGACTGGCCGAAGGGCTCAACCTTGGCGACGATACCAACGGAAAGCTGTTTAAAGCCATTATCGATGCCCTGGAGGATATGGCGGACGCTATACGTGAAAACGAGGACAGCATTATTGAGTTGGACGAGTGCCTGGATGAGATGGCCGATGAGTTTTCCGAGCTTGAGGACGACGTAGAATGCCTTGAAGAAGCGTTCTATTGCGATGATGAATGTGACGATGACGACGATGATGATGATTTTGACGATGATTTTGTTGAAATGACTTGTCCTCACTGCGGGGAGACGGTTTATTTTGACATTGACCTCATTGAATCCGATGATGAGCTCATGTGTCCCAACTGCAACGAGATTATTATACCAGCGGACGACGAGGTATGCGGATGCAACTGCGGATGCGATGAGCATAAGCCCGAATAACCCTTTATATGGCTACAGATGCGGCGGAGGCAACTCCGCCGCTTTTTTGAGGTTGCGGGTTTGTCTCTCGCCCTCCGTGTTCCCGGGCGGCAAGACCCGCAAAATAAGGCCATGAGGCCCTTCGCTAAGCGCTATACAGCACTTAGCGAGTTCAACCCGCAAAAGCCAGCCTTCGGCTGCAGGCAACTATCAGGCTGTATTCATGGGGCTCCGCCCCATACCCCGCCCAAGGGGACTTTTTGTAAAAAGTCCCCTTGGGAATCCCGAAAAACAGCGTTTGACTTTTATTGTTTGGTTTTTCATCGTTTGCTCTCAAGGTATCAAAAGGCCGGCGTACATGCCGCCGGCTTTTGATGGATTATAAAATTGTGGGGATGTTTCCAAGCCTATATTATCCACTTTGCATTTTTTGGAGTTCTTAGAACCTTTTTTGCAAAAAAGGTTCTAAGCCGCCGGAGGCAATTCTAAAAATCCGTAATTTTGAGCGGCATGTACGGCCATAATTACACCTTATCTATATCCGATTGGTCCGCATCTGATAAGCGCACGCCATTTTCCTTTTGAGGCCCGCTCATTGCTTCCTTGTATTTTTCAACAGCAACGCTTACCGCCCATCTCTGATGAGCTAAAAACAGCTTGTCATAGCAGTCGCCAGCGTTAAGCCATACAAGCTCGTGGTTGGTCTCCGTTGGCTCCGCCACCTTGTCCAATATCTCTCCAAAATAAAAATAGGATATGCTGTGCATGTGGCGCTTAAAACGTACGGCATAATGATACCTTTCTGACCTGCATATAAGATCCCCAACCCTTACGTTTACACCCGCCTCCTCCATGCATTCACGCTTGACACAGTCAATATGGGACTCCCCCAGCTCCAATCCCCCGCCTAATAAGAAGTAACCCCTGGTCGTTTTTGCCATGGGCATTCTACCATTACTGTCAAATGCTATGATATATATCCCTGTACGCTTGCCATAGCTTATGCCAGGCTTTTTTCTGTCAAATAATCTATTTAAAATGGCCACGAAACTATTCCCCTGTTCTTAAGTCAATATACAAAAAGTATACCCCTTATCCAGGAATCAGGCAAGGCGCTTTCATAAGCTACAGACAAGGCCAGCTAAGCTATGCCCAAAAGCTATCAGATACGTATGAAGATTAAATCCACCGCCGCGGCAAGTAGAGTTAATAGCTAAAGCCTCTGGCAAGCATACCTAAGTATCAAAAAAGGACCGGCGCATTTTGCGCCGGCAGTCCGTCCGGAATGCTCTGCTTTCCAGCTATCGCGGCTTTGGTATAGATGGTCAGTTATCGCCTATTGTTTATCCCTTCATTAATCCGTTTAACCCGCCTTCTCAGCGCCGAATACTGAATCAGCCATATTATTACGTAAGTGCAGAAGAAGATGCCAAAGTACAATAGTATTCCTTTCAGGTCATGGCTCATCCATCGGGTAAAATACGCGATTGGAAACGTTGCAATGGAGCATACTCCCAGATGAAGCATGGTCTGCTTTAAAATGCTCCATTCTTCCATTTCCCAAATTACCGATGCGCCCGCCCATGCAGCGCCATAGATAAGCGATAAAACCGTCTGCAACAGCACAGCTCCCATTTCGCTGCCGCAATCCGTTATCAGTTCGGGTACAACGGCGTAATAACTGCCGTCATTAACCGTTAACGAGATGAAGACCGTTATCACATAGCTAAGCGCCAATCCTAACGGAGCCCCTAAAATACATCTGAATAATGCCCTTTTTTTCATGCCAGTCACCTCATATTCCTAATACCTGTTTAATTCTTGCGACATAGCGCCTGGAAACATACGTAACCATTCCATTTGTCAGCCGAACACAAATCGTCCCTGCAAGGCTGAGGTCAAAACCCTTAACCCTTTTCAGATTGATTATTTCTGAATTCGATATACGCACAAAGCTGCTCTTATCCAGCCTGCTCTCCAATTCATACAATCTTAATCGCAGCTGGTATTCGCCCCAATCGGTTACGGCATAGACCTTTCCTGCGGATGCAAAGACAAGGTATATCTGTGATTGCTCCAGCGGTTCAGCCGTATCGCCATGAAAGCCCACGATTATATCCGGAACGGTTTCGGACAACTTTTTCAGCACATCATTGATCTTGTCGGTCATCTTATCGGTAACGATTACGACCTTTGGCTCGCTGCAGGTCGTATCGATCTTGACCTCAATCCGCATTACATCACCTCCCCGCCATGGAACCAGTATAGGAAAGATGAGGTTTGATTTCCACCGTTTATCCATAACCGGTCGATTTTTTATCATAGGTGGCAGACTGCACAGGTATACGGAGTTGAAATATAATGTAATTTCATTTTATATCTGCTACATCTCTATTTTCCCTTAATATGCAAAATACCGCCCATCAAACCTTGCGGGCGGTATCGCTTCATCGGTTAATATTAAACCCCAGCTGTTAGTTTATAAAACGCTGATCCAAAGATTATGCTGTTTCAATCTGGGTTTACCAGCAAGCGCCTTTAGCTCGTTCTCTTTTTTTAGCCGGAGAACCTCAGCCTCTTTTACCAACGGTTCACGCTTCAGCAGCTCTATCTGGTATTGCAGCTGTTCCAGGCAGGTCAGCGCCTTGCGGCGCTCACACCGCGAGAGCGGCTGCCCGGTTTCTTCTTTGACTAAAGACCCGCCTCGCCTTCCGCCTGATATTTCTTTACCCAGTGCTTCGTATTGTGTACTTTCGCGGCATGCCTTTTCACTCCTTTTTTTCTTTTTGCCACTTCAGTGATTGCCGGCGCCGCTTATTACATGAACGGGCCGCTAGTTTTTATGCTTTATAAGTCCGGCGGCTTTGGAAAGCTCCATAATAAGCACAGGTACAAGCGCAAGGCCCAAGCCCAGCAAATAAAGATTCAAGGGCAGCGATTCCAGTCCGAACACTATGGATAATGGTGTAAACATTACCAACGCTACCATTGCCAACGAAGCCAGACACGCTAGATTAAGCTTGCGATTGGTAAACACGCCGATTTTAAACAGGGAATGCTCCGAGCGCATGTTGAACGCCTGTATTACCTGGGATACCGACAGGGTCATAAAGGCCAGCGTTTGTCCTCCCGCAAGCGTTCCTGTCACGTTTTCGCCTACTCTGAAGCCTATAAGCGTTAATACCGCAAACATGAGCCCCTGAAGCACTATACGTACTCCCAAGCCGTTGGCGAATATCCCCTCGTCCTTAGGTTTAGGCCCCCGCTCCATTATATCAAGCTCGACCGGCTCCATCCCAAGGGCTATAGCGGGCAGACTGTCCGTTACCAGATTGATCCACAGCAGCTGCATGGACAAAAGCGGGGACTTATGCCATAGTAGCATTGAACCAAATACCGCGATAACCTCGCCTATGTTCGTTCCCAATAAAAATCCGACGACCTTTTTGATATTGGCGTATATGCCGCGGCCCTCGCGCACCGCTTCCACTATTGTGGCAAAATTGTCGTCGGTGAGGGTCATATCCGCGGCGCCCTTTGCAACGTCGGTTCCGGTTATGCCCATAGCACAGCCTATGTCAGCCGCCTTAAGCGCCGGAGCGTCGTTTACTCCATCGCCTGTCATGGATACCACCTGGCCCTTTTTTTGCCAAGCCTTGACTATTCGTATCTTGTTTTCGGGAGATACGCGGGCATACACGGATATATTCTCGACCTCGTGAGCAAGCTCAAGATCGTCCATTGCGTCCAGCTCGGCGCCTGTGATAGCCCTATCGCCATCCAGAAGTATTCCCAGCTCCTTAGCAATCGCGGACGCGGTGACCACATGGTCCCCCGTGATCATTACCGGCTTGATTCCGGCCTTGCGGCAGGTAGCCACGGCCTCCTTGGCTTCCGGACGCGGCGGGTCGATCATGCCAACAAGGCCAAGCAGGCTAAGGCCGTTTTCAAGTTCATCCGGAGACGGCCCCGCGGGCGCGCTTTCAACTTCTTTGTATGCCACCGCGAGCACGCGCAGCGCGTCCGCGCTCATAAGCTCGTTCATGCGGCGCGCCGCCTCCAAATCGCCGTTGACGCAACGGTTAGCCATCATGTCAAAAGCGCCCTTCACGATTACAATATTCCTGCCGTCGACAAGATTTACCGTGGTCATCAGCTTGCGGTCGGAATCAAACGGTATTTCCGCAAGGCGCGGAAAGCTTTTTTCCAGCTCTTCCTTGTACATCCCGTTTTTATGCGCCGCAAGCACGATTGCCGTTTCCGTAGGATCGCCTATATGCTGCTCCACGCCCCCGTTTACCGATACGGAGCCGTCGCAGCACAGGGTAGCAAGCTTGAGAAGCTCCCTAACGCTTTGAGTATTGCCGCCGCTTACATCCTCAACACATTCCGCGCCGTCGACATAGGCTTTTACAAGCGTCATGCGGTTCTGGGTGAGCGTTCCGGTTTTATCCGAGCATATTATGGACGCGCTTCCCAGGGTTTCAACAGCCGGCAGGCGCCGTATTATAGCGTTTTTCTTTACCATGCGCTGAACTCCTATGGACAGCACTATTGTCACTATCGCCGGAAGCCCCTCGGGAATGGCTGAAACCGCCAGCGATACCGAGGTCATAAAGATATCAAGCGCTGGAATGCCGTTTGCAAGCCCTATGATAAAGATTACGCTACAGGCTGCCAGCGCTACAATGCCAAGATATTTTCCTAGTTTAGCCAGCTTTTTCTGCAAAGGGGTCTGCATATCAGCCTCCCCGCTAAGCATATCGGCTATCCTGCCCATCTCGGTGTTCATGCCCGTTCCTGTAACAACGGCAGTACCCGTTCCATATGTAACGCTGCATCCAGAGAATACCATATTGTCCCTGTCTCCCAAAGGCGCCTTCTCGTCTACAAGGGCTTCGGCATTCTTTTCCGACGGCACCGACTCGCCCGTAAGGGCCGATTCCTCGGATTTAAGCCCAGCGCTTCGGATTAGCCGCGCGTCCGCGGGTATAAAATCGCCCGCCTCCAGCCGTATAATATCACCCGGCACAAGCTGCGAAGCCGCTATCAGCTGTTCCCGGCCGTCGCGTATTACCCTGGCGTGGGGCGCGGACATGTTTTTCAACGCATCAAGGGCCTTCTCAGCCTTGCTTTCCTGCAATACGCCCATTATGGCGTTTAAAACGACGATCAGCAGGATCAGAGCGGGTTCAAAGAACTCATGGCCGCCTCCGCCCGTTGTGCAGGCGATAACAAAGGAAACAACGGCCGCCGCAATTAGAATAAGGATCATTACGTCCTTAAACTGGTCAAAAAAGCGCTGCAGGACGGTCTTTTTCTTTTTTTCCTCCAGCTTGTTTTCCCCATGCTCAATTAACCTTTGTTGGGCCTGATCCCCTGTGAGGCCTGTTTCCGGATTGGTCTTAAATCCACTTAATATATCGTCTTTGTCTTCGCTGTGATATTGCAACGATTATTTTCCTCCTTAATCTCGAATAGTTCCATTATAACAGCTAGTAAGGCGGGATTCATTGGACAATAAAGCGGAACGTCAAAAATTTTCCCTCACAGCGCTGTTTATTACATTTTTGGACAATAATACAAATCTGTCCTAAAGCGGGCGGATGTAAACTTAGCTTATGCACCCATCGTGTCAAAAAAACGGCCGCAGCCAACCCCCGGTTTTTTTGACAGTCTGCGGGCATAAACTTAGCTTATGCACTGAAAACCATGAATACGCACTATAAGCGCGGGGGAGTGAAACAAACCATACGCTATAGAGGCCTTAGGCCGTTTGCGTTTATCACAAGAGCCGGTTCCTCGAGCCGGCGGGAGCCCTCCAGGCTATAAAAATCCGGCAAAAGCGCTTTGAAAACTTTAAAGCGCAGCCGCTCTGCAACGGCCCGCTGAGCGTTACTTTTCAGCCACTATTATGTTGGTGCTTCCCTCGCGCCAAACATTATCAACCCTTTGAAACCCTGCCTCCCTTAAAAGCATAAGCTGATTCTCCACCGTACATGGGGTGTCAAAGTGATAAAATTCACCATCCGGAATATTCTGTTTTGCACGGAGCCTTGCGTTTTTCGCATAGAGCGCGTCCTCCTCGGCCTGTGTCAACACCATATAGTCGCACTCTATATACAGCCCTTTGGGCGTCAGCGCGTTCCATACCGCTTCGTACACCGAAACCTTTTCACCATGCGTCATATGATGCATGGTTTCAAAGGAAATTGCCGTATCATATTGCCCAAAGCCAAAATCCCTGCCAATATAACTGCCCTCAATCAGGATAATATCCCTGTCTGGATACTTTTCCCTCAATTTTTTGAGCATCTCACTGGACAGGTCAACACCCGTCACTGAGATGTCGGGAAACCTTTGGAATATCCTCCCGAGCTCCAGTCCTGTACCGCAGCCCAAATCCAGCAGCTTCCTTGCTGTATCCGGAATCAGTTCGGCAAGCTTAATATATCCGTTTTTGCATCCCTCGACATTATTGATCATGTGCTCGTCATATGTATCAATTCGCTTTGCAAAAAAGTCGCTCATGCGCTCTAGTTCCATGTTGTATATCTCCGAAAGTTTTATTTGGATCCGAATTAAAGCCTTGATGCTTTACGTCTATGAAATATGCGCCTACAGGCCCTGCTGAATCAGCCAGATCTTCATCATAAGCCTTTGGGGCAGCACCTTCGCCAGCGTGTGACAAAACTTCACATAAGCCCCATATACGGATATATCCCTCCCCCTTTTCGCGTCGGACAGGGCCTTCTTGGCCACCTTGCCCGGCGTTACCATTCCCGCAAATTTTCTTGGAGCCTTTTTTGCCCCCACCCTTGCCCGGTCAAACAGGTCGGTGTCCATCCACCCAGGGCATACTGCCGTAACGGTTATTCCTCTTTCCTTAAGCTCAATGTTAAGGGCTCTTGAATAATTGCGGACAAACGCCTTTGTCGCGCCGTATATATTCAAATAGGGCAGCGGCTGAAACGCGGACTGTGAAGCAACGTTGAGCATCCTGCTCCCAGCGCTCATATATGGGATGCATACAAGCCCCATTGCCACCACTCCCCCGCAGTTGAGGTCAATCATATTTACCGATTCCAGAACGCTTATATCCGAATACGCGCACAGCTTGGCAAAGCCCGCATTATTGATGAGATACGAAATCTCCGGCTTCTCCTTATCTAAAACCTCCTTAAAGCCCAGGATAGCCTTAGTGTCGGAAAGGTCTATCGAAAAGGTTTTTATCTTCTCTCCAAAATCGGCCTTCAGTTGATCGAGTTTAGCCTGATTGCGGGCTATGGCCCAAATCCCGTCGATTTCTCGGTCCGCTGACAGCAGCCTTGTAAATTCCCTTCCAAAGCCGCCGCTTGCTCCCGTTATCACCGCTATTCTTTCCGCCATTGCCATATGTACCCTTTCTCACTTTTACATGGATTAAGCATTTATCAAGCTATTATAGGCTGAAACACTCTAAATAAGAGTATACCCTCTCTCAGCCCCTCAAAGAGGCGTTATACATTAAAACGCAGCCCTCACCGTATGGGTTTGTAACCAATACGCGCCTCCTTGTCCGTAGCCTCCAGTCTGAAAATAACCGGCCTAAGGCCGTCATTGCAGCTGCATATGGCCACGCCTGGCATTCTTATCCAGTCTCCATAGTAGAAAACGCCGTTTCCAGCTCCATGTGCAAGCGCAAAGACATACTGATAGATCGCCTTCCACGCTTCATCGCATAAGCCATCCGGTTTAGCGTAGTCCGCGTAAAAAACCTGTCCTGTTTTATGCATAGGGCAGGCTGTCAAGCCATGAGCCCCATATTCGTGTGCAAGTTCTTCATCCAACGTAGTCTTAAGCACCGTAATCCTGACCCTTTTCACGGTTTTAACCTCCTTTTGCAACGCTAATGGGATTCGCCATAGCTAAAGTGCAATAGCCGCCCCTCTATCACGCCCTTTAAATCCGTGTTAAAGGGTTTTTCACGCCGCTATTATTGCTTGATAATCGGCTGACAGATGGGACAGTAATAGATGGAGCCCCCCAGATACGTTTCCTTTGTTATTTTACCGCCGCATTTAGGGCATCCGGAAGCAAGGGTGTTTCTTGACAGGCATACCTTATAGCCGCCTTGACGCCCGTAAATGTCCTTTTCGGTATCGCGCCCTCCGTGCGCGGCCATATTGCGCAGGACCTCTATAACACAACGGAGCAGATTGTCCTTCTCCAGATCCCTAAGCGTACTTATCTTACGCTTAGGGTTAATACCGGACTCGAGCAGAATATCCTGCAATACCCCGTTGCCAATTCCGGGGAATCGCTGTTCAGCAGCAAGAAACGCCTTCACGCTGAGACTGGGCTTGCTTTCGTCAAGCAGCCTGTAAAAACGCTCTTTAAACCGGTCTGAAAACGGTGAGACCGCCCGTCTGCTCTTGAGGTAATATTCATTATCATAGCTTCCGTTATGCAGAATGATTCCGCCGTACATCGCAACGGTGAACACCAGCGCCTTGCCGTCTTCAAATTCGATCAAGAGCTGGTAGTCCCTGGGAACCTTTACGGACGGCATAAGCCTGACGTTAACGCCGTCATTAAAGCATAGCCGGTAGCCGTTATCAAAGGCGATTTCGACAAAAATCCCAAATCCCTCCGCTGTTGCCGCCCTTACCCCTCTTAACGCAGCGTCGTATCCGGCAGGGTCTCCATTGAACCAGCAGAATTTGTGCGCCTTTGACGGAGGAAGAACCCGGCTTGCCACGCTGCCCGCTATCCCATTGCGCAGCTGCTCGGAAATGGTCAATACCTCTGGATACTCCAACATAAACAACCCTCCATCTATGGATATAGTCATTATATCATGTAGGATGCTATTCATATCAGATTAAACTAAAATAGTGCTTGGGTTTGATAAGAGTATAACACGGCCTTCCGGTTTAGGCGCAGCTGTATATATGAATGCGTTTTCGCTTAACATGTCTTTATTGAATCTCTTCTTAATTGATCAAATATCTGAGTATTAATAAGGAATGGCATAGTCTCTACTTTTAAACAGCCTGCTGAGAAGTATCACAAACAGCAAACGGTATCCCTGACACGTTGTGAAATCAGGACAGGCGGGAAATGCCGCAACTGCTACGGGCATTATTCAGAGCCTCAGGGACGCCTGAGCTTTAAGAGCCGCTAAACAAAACCTATAGAGTTAAAGACCTGGCACGGAGCGGCGAGGCGCAAAAGTGAATCCTAGGGCACGGCAAAGAAAATGCTGCGCGCAACTCTGGGTACGGGCGGTATCCTTCAAATGCCGCTCGTTTGCGTATCATCTGAGTTGTGGGGAGACGAATTGGTTCTGCAGTAAAGGGCACGGCTGGTAGCGATTGTGGCCAGGGTGTCGCCCAGCTGTGTAAACGCTGCGGCCGTGATTGCAAGGTCGTCGTCGGATAAGTTTTCGGCAAGCGCATTTGCAATCACGGTTATGTTCATTGATAGCTCACATGGATTCATGGGTTTCACCTCCGTATCATGTTTATGCGGGTAATAGGGAAGCTGTGAATAAGATTCTTAGTGAGGAATACGAGGGCTTGCCAAACAAAAACGCAATAGCAGGTCAGGGCTTGCTGGGTATGACGGACCGTTTCCTTAATAAAACGAAGCACTCACTCTTATCAATATTCATGTTTGCCATTGGAGCTTTATTAATATAGGGCCGATAACATTCCATGGTATGTTGCAAATCAGCACCCTGTAAGATCTATAGGTATGCGCGATCCTCATGGTTTGGAGTCCTGTTTTCAATTTATATGCCGCTAAACTGAAGAGGCCGCAGCAAATGGATTTGCTGCAGCCTCTTTCAAAGGGGGGCCGTTAAAATTCCGGCAACACGTTTAGTTAGACCGTTTCAAGTCCAACCAGGACGCGCATGAGCAGTAGTGTGTCCGTTATATTCACGATACCGTCACCGTTGACGTCGGCCACTATCATCGCGGCCTCGTCCAGTTCGTCATAACCGACCTGCTGTCGCGCTATTATCAATGCATCGGTAATATTCACTTCTCCATCAAAGTTTACATCTCCAAGCAGAGCAAAGTTTGCGGTAACCGTCATATCTTCCATCACTGCCGAGAACTCCTTGTCCCATCCAATGAACATGTACGGGAAGGGTTCCGCATCATGTCCGCTCACTTCGGGCGCCGTCGCCGCTTCGCCTTCATGTACTTCATCGATGTAGATAACTTCGCCCGTATAGCCGTCTATGAAGGTTACCGTGTATATCGGGGCGCTGAAGTCAACGCTTCCGTTGATAGCCTCTATATCCGATACATCCACATCTGTCGACGCTCCGCCAACTATTACGCTTGCGCTGTTCACCGTAAGCGCCAGTTCAGTTATCTCTGATGCATCCTCGGCCGCCTTAAAGTTCAGCGTCATAAACTCTCCATAGTAATTGCCGCTGGTATTTGCAACCGCTATCGCCAGCATGCCTGGAGTTGAATCGTTGACTATCATCATCGAACCTTCCGGATCAATGTTGGTATATCCAGCATACCGGAGTACTTCTGGGTCATACTCAACATGGATTACCGCTGCCGCCAGGTTATTCGCCCTTACAGGCACCACCACGCTTTCGCCCGGCCTGCCGTTTACATTCCCTACCTCGATTGAGTAGATTGCGTTTACAGGTATCAACCCATCCATTGCATCTTCAAGCGCGGCCTTTGCTTCGTCAATCTCCGCCTGAATGGCGTCCTCATCCTCAGCAACAGCTCTTGCGGCTTCGAGAGCATCCTCAAGCGTCGCCCACGTATCGGTGGTGTAATCCTCTTCATTAAGCGCTTCCGCCTCGGCGATTAAATCGTTAAGCTCGGTCTTGTCGCCGCGCTCAATAAGACCGTCGATTGCGGATCTAAGCGCGTCCGCCGCCTCATCAACGTCTGCCTGAGAAGCATCCTCATCCGCCGCGATAACTCTCGCGGACTCGAGCGCTTCTTCAAGCGTCCGCCATGTGCCGGAGGTGTAATCCGCCTCGTTGAGCGCTTCCGCCTCGGCGATAACCGCCTCAAGTTCGGACTTGTCCACCGGGGTTCCATCCACAGCGGCCGCGACGATAACGATATCGCCGCTGGCATTTGGTACAGAGAACGCACCGGTTTGAGCGTCATAGCTAAATTCCGCGTCCGCGCCGCCCATCGTAACCGTGATGCCGCCAGGCAGTTGTTTGCCGTTTGTCGCTGTGAACGAGCCGCTAAGGGTTTCGCCAGCGTAGACGGTTGCAGCCGCATCCGTGATTAGGTCAGTAAGTGTATAGGTAACTTCGAAATACTGGGTTACATTCGCATTTCCGGTCGGCGAAACTACAACTTCATATTTTGTCACGCCCTCTCCAGTCTCAACTACTACATGATGCGTGCCTTTCGTGAGCCAGAGATGGAGATCATCGTCATTTGGATGGTTAGCAGAAACCTTCCAATCGATATCGTTTACGGTTACGCTCTTTACGTCCGGCGCAGGCAGCGTAACTTCAAAAACCCGGTCGCTGTCGCTGTTGTCTACCGACGTATCGCCAATCGCCGGGCCTTCGCCGATTGCGCTGGCTTTGAGCGAGCCTGCGCTGATACGCAGATTCCCGCCGCCGCTCGGAGGGTAAACACCCCCGCCAATCGCCGCGCCGGCGCCGCTTGAAGATGCGGTAATGGTGCCGCCATTTACCATGACCGTCGCACCGTCAACTCCGGCTCCTCCTCCTATTGCCGCTGCGTATGCATCGGTAGAAGCGATAATCTCTCCGCCGTTAATGGTGACCCTTGCCGCAACAGCTTGTGTAGCCCCAGATCTGTGCGCTCCAGAGCCGATGCATGCGCCGCCGCTGAGCTGCCCGCTGCTGTTTGCAGCGGAATGCAGATCAAGCTTACCACCATTGATTACAATATTTGGGCGTATGGTCGTGGCGTAACCCGAGCCAATCAGGGCCGAATTAACCTCTGTTGTGCCATTGATAACGCCGTCATTGATTTCGATAGAAATAGGACCCTTGGAAGCGGTATCGCCGCCGCCAATGCCAGCGCCGCAACCGGTCAGGTTAGTAAAGAAACCGTTGCTGTAATACGGAATATTTAGGTTCAATGTGCCGCCATTGACTGTAACCTTCGTCACTCCCGCATTGGCGCCGCCGCCGATCAGCGCTCCCATACCATAGGAAGTACCGTTAAACGTGCCGCCATCTATGGTGATCTCCCCGGCAATCTGGCCTGCGTTTCCTCCTATTCCAGCGCCATAAGTGCTGTATTCCAGGAGCATGTTCAGAGTTCCGCCGCCATTAACCGTCAGTTCGCTATCCTCTGGCACGTTGATCAGCGCTTTTGAATAGTAGGAGTTACTGGCCGACTCTATCGTATTGCTTCCTGAAAGGTTCAGCGTATTTCCAGCTCCCTTAAATTGAATTACAGGTTTACCGCCTGACGCTTGAACGTTAAGCGTATCAATCGTTAAGTTCAAGTTCTCGTTCTCGCTGGTGAACGTCAAGCCTTTATACGGGTTATCCGCCATGTTGGACGAGCTGCCAACCACGCTAACGTTATGAGCGTTATCTGTAATGACAATGTTTCCAGTCAGATCCGCCGGGATAAGATATCTTCCGTCTTTCCGGATGATCAAATCCTCTGGAAGCTCCTCCGACGATTCCACTATTGAAACTGTAGTTGTTCCATACACGCCGTTACAGGCAGTCGCCCGAATTGTGGTAGTACCCCCCCCCACAGGCGTTAACAACCCAGTGTTGGAAACCGTTGCAACCGATGTATTGTCCGAAGACCATGTAACTGACTTATCAACTGCATTCTCCGGATAGACGATTGCATCCAGCTGGAACGGAGCCGTATCAATGCGACAGGTGATCTGCTGTTGATTGATTAGAACTCTGATCGGTTCAATGTCTTGGCTCGTAAGGCTGAACATTTCACTCTCGAAGATATTCTGCGCGAAATCCATCGCAACAACCTGGCCAAGCTTTTCACCCATAGCCTGCGCTTCGGTAAGATCAAACCTATAGGTAAGCTCCTCCCCTGCGGCTCCGCTCTCGACAGGAATAGCCTGCGTCAGCGCGCTGCCCTTGTCATTTACAAGCTGCAAGCCCATGATATAATGATTGTCCCTTAACGTTACATCCAAATAGGGCGTACCGTCTTCCACAACATACTGATGGGAAACGACCTGCGGCGCCTCATTATCGATAACAATCGGGAATGAAACGGACTGCTCTCCCTCTTTCCCGTCGATATGGCCTGTTACAGTATAAGTATACTGTCCGTCCGGTAAGTAGTGATAAATACCGTCGTCCGTAAAATAGATCGGCTGCCATCCACTGTAAGGAAGATAGTAGGTAAAGAAATCGCCTCTCGCATAGTAATAGGATTTCGGCGTTTCATACTCGGTAAAGCTGTAAACCTGTTCACCCTCCGCGTTGGTCACCGTATGGTTGGTTTCTTTGGAACCGCGGAGCATACCGAGGATTGGGTAGACCAACTGATATCCAAGCTGACGGCTCGCAATCGCTACTTTATCTCTGCTTGCTCCGTCCATATCGCCGGAGATCAGATTTATGCCGAGCGGGTAGCCTGTCCAGTCATAATTGATCAGATACATTCCGCTCGAATCGTAGGTGGAAGGAGCGGTCTCATCATAAAGTGTTGAGTCAAAAATAGGAGCTTTCGACCAATCGCCATAGAACCCAAGGTATGGCAGGGAAAGATCGATTTCGTCCACGTTTTTTGATTGCAGAATGATAAATCCGTCTAGGAATGTGCCGTTTGAAAACTCGGCAAGCTGCTGTTTACCCTCGTCTGTCAGCTGCATATCAACTGTGATATTCACCGTGTCGTTTGCCGGAACCGTTACGCTTGTCTGACTGAAGGTCACCTTAAATTCGCTCTCAGGCAGTACGCGGGAAGCCTCGGAAACACAACGGTAGCCATACAGCGTTTCCGCCTTTGCGGTTAGCGGGACAGCGGAGATATCATAGGAAAGCGCACTATCGCTTATATTATGAATGGTAAATGTAAAGGAATACGTTCCATTGATGTTGTCCTTAAGCTCCGCTTTCGGACGCTCACAGCCCTCCACAGTAAGATACGCGCCCGTATGGATCGCGTTATAAATCTTCGCCAGACCCGCGCCCTGTTTACGCGGCGTGTAGAGAACGCCGTCCGGATCATTTACAGGGACCGCCGTGCACATCATCAGCTGATTGATGAGCGCCTGTTTTTCCGTCGCTGTCAGATTTGCAAATCTCGTATTTACATACTGCTTCATTATCGCGGCAGCGCCGGCCATGTGTGGAGACGCCATGGAGGTACCGTTCATGTTACCGAACGCTCCGCCTGGCAGCGTAGAATAAACATTACCGCCTGGTGCGGTGATCTCCGGTTTCAGCGAAAGATCCGGCGCAACACCGAGGCTTGAGAAAGAGGACATCTGGCCGCCCAGCGCATTCTCCAAAAAGCCGGTAAAATCTTCAGAAATGGAGATTTTCTTATCTTCGAGATTACGCAGAATTTTGCCGTCTTCCTTGCTTATGATAATCATCGGCAGCAGGCCGTTTACCTGCATATTGGGAAGTTCGCCTTCCTCGTTGTTATAAATAATTACACCCACGGCTCCTGCATTCTTCGCATTTTGCTCTTTTTCCGTAAACGAGAGGGAGCCGCGCTCAACCAGCGCTATTTTACCAGCGACATCGACTTCAGCGAAGTCATACTCATCGCCGAAACCCGGAACAGGGACATACTCGAGCGTCTGATTGTTGAGTGCCTTTTCAAATCGCAGCGCGTCGCTCGAAGCCGGATCATTATATACAATGTTGTTTTCGCCCGCTTTGAAGTAAATACAGTAGACGCTTTCCTCATTGATGCTCGCGACAGAAAGCGCCGATTTAAAGGTGGATGGTGAACCGACAATGCCGTTATCAGGATTTGTAATCAGATTCATATCCGTGCCAAGCAGATTTTTATATGTTGAGCTTGTATCGTTACCCGCGGCGCAGAGGAGGTTGATGCCCTGTGCTTCTACACGCTCATATACCTCATTAGTCAAAGTATCTGTCTCGCTTGTGAAGCCGCCCGCTGAACCAAGGCTCATATTGATGGTGTCAACGTCCAGAACAACGCAGTCCTCAAGCGCAGCGAGAATCCATGAATCGCTGGCTCCGCTCTCTGAGTCGGAAAAGACCTTCATCATCATGATCTGGGTGTCCGGTGCAACGCCGGAAAATGTGTCGCAGTCCGCGCCAACCAAGCCGGTAACGTGCGTGCCGTGGATGTTGCTGTCCGACTCCGATACATCAGTGTCCTTGTCCGCATAGTCGTATGCAAATGGAATCTTTTCACTCGTGTAAAGCTCCGAAGCAGTTGCCGCGCCAACGTTCAGCTCACCGCTTGCAACCGCGGCTTCCACATCCGCCTGCGTATAGCGCGGAGATTCCGGCGCATTGGCAAACGCGGTGTGATTTACATCCAAACCGGTATCCAGAACCGCCGTCACGGTATCTTTGCCGGTATAGCCTTCATCGTTTGCGCGGTCACTGTCTATCATTCCGCCGCTGGTATGCGTTGCACGCGCGTAGCCGTCTATTGGCTCTACATACTCGTGCCTTGCCGCAACATAGACATTTTTGACGCCTTCGATGCTCTCAAGCCTTTCCTTTTCGGAATACTTCGCTTTTACGGCGAATCCGTTGAGCACTATCCGGTACTGAAACTCGATTTCCAAAGAATCCGAACCGTTATTCCGTATCTGCCGTTTTATAGACTCCTGTTCCTTTTCAATCGAGTTTATCGCAGCTTCGCCCTTTGTCGTACTTAAGAACGACTGCAGGGATACATCCTGCGATTTTATTTCCAGAAGGGGTTTGCCCTCCAGTTCAACGATGAATTCTACTTCGTCGTCCGCACCGTAATGATCAAACGACTTTAAAAAGCTGTTCACCGTCTCCTGCAGCGTCGGATATTTGCCGTCCTCCGCGCTAGACGCATATACAGTCTGCAGCGGTAGGCTTGACAGCGCAATGGTAATCGTAACCAAAACCGCTAAGAACCGTAGCAAATGTTTTTTCATCTACTTTTCCTCCTTAATTTCATGATGGTGTAAACGCCAATATGCTTGATATCCATCGAATTAGATGTATCAAGTATATCAAGCAAATGTTAGCACACTAATTCGTCAATGTCAACGTATATAAAGTGGAATTTCGACATGTCACGCATATCATTTCGTGCCTGAACCGTTTACAAGTCTATAAAAGTCTGTTATTATGAGAAACTATGTAACGGGAGGAGACAAGATATGGAGATTCAGATTGCACAACAGATTAATCCGGTTTTTGAATGCCTGAGTATTTTAGTGCGGCAACAAGCTTCAAACCGCAGTTATGCCACTTTAAAAAAGGAAATCAAGGCCAGGCTTGACATTGAATTGCCCGAAGTTGAAAAACTGCTTGATTCATTACAGGATATTTCCGATAAGGTAACAAAGGTAGTAAATCAAAACGACGAAATCACAGCATATCTGTTTCATCCTCTCGGCAGCCAGGATTCGACGCCCGCGGAGGCTATTCTCCAGTTTTACGGCGACTTTTCCGAACAGGACCCATTAAGGATACAGGCCGGCGTTTTAACCGCTTTTCATTGCAACCCGCTCAACTTTCTCTATACGACGCTTGACAACTACAATCTGCTTTATACCGGCTCCGGGGAAAAATCACTAAAAGGATGCGGCCTGCTTAAACTGATGGAGTCGTGTTCCCTGTGCGACCAGGACAAGTGGCGGCTTTTGGCCTTTTACCATGATTTCGAGGCCTACCTTGACCAGTTTATCAAAGCGCTGTCCAAGGCTATTGAGGTTTTTCTACCATTCATTCCCTCCCTGGCTGTATGGATCGAGCCGTTTTACAAGCGTTTTCCTAAGGAAATCAACAATGAGACGCTATACCGCTATATGGCGGAAAAAATCCAGATCATTCTGCCGGAAACGGATAAAATTTTCATCCAACCCTCTTTGTTCAGCTGCGACCGTCTTCAATACCTCGCCTCAACAGAACCCGGCCGCTGCAGCAATATACTCTGGGGGATGCATTTTGAGATTATTTTTTTAAACCGCCTGAAACATAACAGCAGCACTTATATGTGCAATAATATGAGGCTGCTCAGCGACAGGTCAAAATTCGACATTTTAAAGCTGCTTGCCGGGCGGCGTTATTACAGCGGGGAGCTCGCAAAGGAGCTGAACCTGACTACCAGCACCATTGCTTACCATATGCAGGCGCTGTTGAACGCACGTTTCGTCACTGTTGACAAGCGGAGCTACCGGACCTATTACGAGTTAAACAAGGACGCCATATGCGTATTTTTGGATCAGGTCCGGCGTCATATCATTCCTGAATGACGGCTGTCCGCTTCTTGAACCGCTCCCCAAAAGCGCCATTGCTTCTCCCTTTTGGCGTGGATGCGATTATATCATCTACGCTGCGGGTATGGGAGTATATTAATTTCAAATAAGCCGCAGCAATACGCTTAACCGTCTCCGTATCGCAAGTATCGGTAACCTCAGGTACGAAGTCAACAGGTGTGCCGGGCTGCCGCAAAAAATGATATGCCGTCAAAAATGATTGGAAGGCGCGGGATAGAATTGCTTATTTGCCGGCCAATAATCTCATTAGCAAGTGCCATAAACATATTGAGAACGCCCTCGCGATAAATATGCCCAAATTCTTCTATTTCTCTGCCCAAAATTGGATCCTCGGACTTTAGGTAAATAAGTCCATCCCCCCAATATTTAACAAATAGTTTTCCTGCTTACAAAGCCGTACCCTTTTTAGGCTCAAACAGCTGAGACATATCAACGCCCTCCAATTCCAGCAATTTCATTTTTGTCTTAACGCCGCCGGAATAGCCTGTTAAGCTTCCGTTTGAACCCACGACCCTATGACAGGGGATGATGATAGATATAGGATTATGTCCCACAGCGCCGCCCACCGCCTGGCCAGACATGCTCCCCTTACCCATTTTCTCCGCTATTTTTTTAGCGATGCAGCCATAGGTAATAACCTCGCCGTATGGAATTTCACAGAGAATCTTCCACACGACTTGCCGGAACTCACCGCCTATCGGAGCCAATGGCAATTCAGATATTTTGGGTTTTTTACCCGCAAAATATCTGTCCAGCCATTTCTTTGCCGCGCCGAGTATAGCCATGTCATCGTTCTCTGCCATAGCTTCAGGGATACTATCGCCGTGATATTTTTGTCCCTCCATCCATAACCCGACAAGATTGATGCCAGCATTGTCACATGCAAGCGTGATTGTTCCTACGGGCGATGGATATATTGTTGAATAATACATTTCGTGAGTCTCCTTTGCTTTAAATATATTCCAAAGATTGATGGTGGCGTAACTGCGCCATGGCCGACAGCGTTTTGCCATTTGCAATAATCTTTTGGCATATAAGGATCAAGCGCCTTTTTATGCTGGCGTCTGTTCGGGTACCGCCTTGCTGGTTCATGCGGTGATTATGGCTCTTTAGAGGAGCCTCGACTCCCCAATCATTCCTGCTGTGAAGATAGACAATGGGATTGTAATAGGCTACATTGGCTTTAAGTTTTTATTTAGTCGTTCAACCATCCATGTTAGCCGTTTTTCCCGGCCCGCCTCTGTCTTTGCAGCATAATATGCCCGTGTGTAAGTTTTTTTTATAGATAACGGCATGGCCTCGAAATTTGTATAGGCAGGTTCGTATCCCTTTAATAACGTTGACAAAAATACGATCTGCTCCTCTGTTATTGCCTGGGATTTTGGAGCGTCCCACTGGCCATTTTTCTTAGCTTCCTCAATTTTACGCCTGCCATAATCGGTCATCTTTCCCTGTTTTTCAAGCCGTTGTGCTAATGCCTTGTTCTTCTCAGACCACCTGCTGTTTTCTCGGCGGATAGAGAAGTATTTTTTATACGTCATATTGTCTATGCTTTGTATTTGTCCGTCAATCCAGCCGAAGCACAGAGCTTCTTCCAAGGCTTCAGCGGCTGTGAGCGTAAGCGGTCCTCCCTTTTTGCCGAAAAGCAGCCATACTCCGCCGCCGATTGTACTATACTTCTCCAACCATGCGCGAAACGCCGCTCGTTCGGAAAATTTCATAACTTCATTCATCATAAATACCTTTCGTGTACGTTTGTCTGAATAACAATATATCACACCAAAATGAAAAACAAAAGCCGTTAACATGTTTCAAAATAGTCCCTTTATAGCGGTTAAAAAGTCCCTGTTGAAAAAAGGGCTGACGTACTCGGCTCAGTGGAAGACCATATAAAAATCCACAAGCTGTGTAGCTTGTCGATTTTTATATGGCTGAAAAGACAAACTTTTACACAATCGGACGCACTTACTTCCCATATAGAGGAGCCGCTTTTATTGACGCACAGCCCAGGATAGAGGATTACCCTAATTCCCGTTTTCCTTTAAAAAATCCCGAATCGCAAGATTGACCATTTTATAAATACTGATACCATATTTATCTTTCAATGTATCGAGTCCGCTTATATTACTTTCTCTTATTTTAAAAGTATGAGTGACAATAATCTCATTTGGTTCTTTTTCGGCTAAATGAACTTGGCCTTTCTTGATAAATAACTCAAGAGCTAAATTTAAAAGATCACCTACAGTAGCCTCATAAATAGTAGTCAAATCTTCCAATCTGTTATAAAGGCCATCTTCTATTTCATAATTTCTTCTTATTTTTTGTTCTCTTTTAGGAAAGCGGGTCTCTATATCCTTCATTCTAATCTCACCCCATACATTATTTTATGGGCTAAATTGCAATTTTATAATTGTATAAAGGTTCATGTTTTAATGAATTTTAACGTTGATTTATAAGTATAAGAAATGTATAATAATTTGCACGCAATACAGCTTTCCTATGGTCCGTTCGGATAGGCTGACCCTAAAAAATAGACTATGAGGTATATTTAATTATGAAAAGGTATACGATTGAATTAACTGATGAACTATCCCACATATATGAAGATATTGCAAAAATGAATCATAAAGAGGTTGAAGAATGTCTGTCAATTATATTGGAAAGGGTGATTTGCACTATGCTGAATAACCCAGGGGTCAACCAAAAGAATCCGTCAAAATAAAAGATAAAAAACGCCGTGCCGGAGTTGTGATCCACCACGGCGCTATATCACCCCAAAATAGGGGGGCGTTTTAATATAAGCTCTCTTTATGATTTTTTACTAATCTTTTTGTTTTGGATAGGGGATCGGAACTTTTGAATGCCACAGCCGCCTTTATATCACTCAGCCATTTTGGGCGAATTTTCTACCGGCTCCGATATCTCTGCCAAAATCGGTACATATCCTAAAACCGCTTGATAACAGGGCTTATGCGGTTTTAGGCAAAATAAAAACCGCCCATATTGGACGGTTTTCATTGTATCAAAGTTTGTCCCTTGATTTGGTGGAGACGAGGGGATTCGAACCCCTGGCCTATGCGTTGCGAACGCATCGCTCTACCAACTGAGCCACGCCCCCGGGCCGAAAAACATTATACACCAGCCGGAGCAAAAATGCAAGGGCTATTTGTTTAAATCTACATAATATCCGTAGATTTTGTTAATCCGCAGGTTCCAGCCTTGAGTAATACTCTTCAAGCGTAAGCCGGTTATCGTATATATAGGACGCGATATCCTCTCCCACATACCTAAAATGCCACGGTTCAAATATTATTCCCGTAATGTCAGCTTTTTCGTCGGGATACCTGTGGATAAAGCCAAAGCGGTGCGCGTTGCTTATAAGCCATCGCCCCTGCTCGGAGTTAAAATCCCTTATCACGCCTGACCCGCAGGCACCCAAATCAAATGCAAGGCCGGTCAGATGTTCGCTTGCACTTGGATATGCTGTAGATAACGGCACGCTAAGGTCGCTTCCATAGCCCGGCGACTCCTTCTGCTTAATCTCCCACAGCACAAGCTGTTCACGGTAGGTTCTATATGCGTCCTCAAGATAAAAGCCCGTAATCCCATCAAAGCTGGCCTCGGTTAGCATATCCTTCAGCGCTTCCACAGCCTCCCTGTTGGCCATTTCGTCCTCATTCCTCAATGTCAGCAACTCGGGATTAATGTAATTCCTTATCCGTGCAAGATTGCTCGGGATAAAGTTTTCATCAAGCTGATTATCCACATTTACCAATATGGATATATATCCTGATGGCTTTGGCATATCAGCGCTATAGCTAAAGGCGTTTCCCGCCTTTGTCTCAGGCGGTTCGCTTGAGACATGGGGCGTGTTCACAGGGGTTTTATCCGCGGAATTATCTATGATAAGCCCGATTGCAGCATCGGACGACCCTAATGAAATGCCGCTGCTGCATCCCGATAGCAACACTGGGATCAGTATCATGGCAACCGCCGCAAAAATTTTAACCCTAATACGCATAAGCCGTTTCCCCTAAGTATTTTATCTTACATTGATTCTATCATTATATATGGACAAGTTTTGTTAATAAAGTGTAAATTGAAAAACCTGGCAATCTTTTCAGAGCCAGGCTATAATATAACAATTTACAAATCACCCAAAGAGCCTTTGATACAGGTCCGTATACTCCCTGGCAGAGGCCCCCCAGCTAAAGTCCCTGGTCATTGCCCTTGATATCAGCCTGCCCCAGGCTGCTTCATCCGCATGGCATTCACACGCTCTGATAATTGCTCCCAGCATATCGTCGGAAGAATAATGCGAAAATGTAAAGCCCGTTCCCTCGCCTGTAAAAGCGTTATACGGCTCAACGCTGTCCTTTAATCCGCCTGTCTCCCTAACTATCGGCAGCGTTCCGTATCGCATGGCAATCAGCTGCGATATTCCGCATGGTTCGTACATTGACGGCATAAGGAACATATCCGCCCCGCCGTACACCATGCGCGCCAGGCCTTCATTCTGTTCAGGAAGGTAAGCTATCATATTCGGCCTTAAATCCGCCATTCGCCTGAACAGCGCTTCAAACCTCGCTTCACCTTTTCCCAATACGGCCAGCTGAATATTAAGGTCAACAATCCGTTCGGCAGCCTGCGCTATCAGGGAAAAACCCTTTTGCTCGGTAAGCCTCGAAACAATTCCTATCAAAGGTATGTCCGGCCTTTCATACAGTCCAAGCTTTCGTTGCAGGGCCGCCTTATTAAGCTGCTTCCCTCTTTGGTTCTCCGCGCTATATCCAGCGGGCAGTTCCTTATCGGTGGATGGGTTGTATTCATCCATGTCTATCCCGTTCATGATACCGCTTAGCGCGATGCTCCTGCTTCTAAGCAGGCCGTCAAGGCCCTCCCCATATGCGGGGGTTTGTATTTCAACCGCGTATGTGGGACTCACCGTGTTTACCGCGTCAGAATATGCGATTCCCGCCTTCATAAAGCTTGCGCCGCCATAATATTCTATTCCATCCGGCACAAAGTGCTCCGGTCCTATATTGAGCAGGTCATGCACATTCGCCCAGTCGAACACTCCCTGATATCTCAGGTTATGTATGGTAAATAGGGTTTTTACGCCCTTATACTTGTAGTGATTCAAATACTGGGTTTTCAACAGCAGGGGTACCATTCCTGTATGCCAGTCATTACAGTGTATCAAATCAGGGCGAATGCGCAGATGCTTAAGCGATTCCAATGCGGCGCGGCAAAAAAACGCGTATCTTTCCGCCTCATCCGTTCCTGAGCCATAGATATAATCCCTGTTGAAATAATAATCGTTTTCGATAAAGTAGCAGCGGATGTAATTTTTCGTTAATCCCCTCACAACGCATGGCTGCTTGCGCCACCCCAGTTCTACGGTAAACTCAGTCAGGACCTTCATTCGCTTTTTATATTTTTCATCAATTTGCCCATAAAGCGGCATCATCAGCACCGGTTTAACGCCTTCAGCCCTAAGCGCGCGCGGGAGCGTACCCGCTACATCGGCAAGACCGCCTGTCTTAATGAATGGGGTTGCTTCGGCTGATAGAAATAAGGCTTTCATGATTTACCTCCAAGCACATTAATGTATGTACGAAAACGCCGCTTTAAAAGCTATGATCAAGCTAAACCGTCATTCCCTTTCTAAGCACAACAGGGAAGCTGTTATGCCCTGAAAGCCGCCTTCCCCGCTTGATTACAACGCCTTTATCGGTTATTACGTAATCTATGTCGCAGCCCTCTTGAACGTCTGTAGCCTGCATAATAATTGAGTTTCTGACAACAGCTCCCTCGGCGATTCTTACGCCCCTGAACAGGATGCTGTTCTCCACCGTCCCCTCTATGACGCAGCCGTCCGCAATAAACGAGTTCTTCACCTTTGAGTTATGGCCATAACGCGCGGGCACCTCGTCTTTAACCTTTGTATATATCGGATGATCGGGATTGAATATATCGGCCCTGACCTCAGGCTTCATTAGATCCATATTATGCCCGTAATAAACGCTCATGGAGCTTAAACGGGCAACATAGCCTTCATACCTGTATCCGTATATTTTGAGCGTATTGACCTTTTTTATAAGGATATCCCTGATAAAGTCATGGCTGGCATGTGCGGCGGCTTCCTCCACCAGGTACTCAAGCAGCGTCTTTTCAAGTATCATTACATCGCATGACTGGTGGCTGGTTTTGGGCCTGTACGGGTCTATCTCCAGATCGTTTACACGGCCGTCCGCGTTTAAGCTTAACCTAAGATCGTCAAACTGGTCGTCAGGATTGAAGCTTTTTTCATCGTTGTACATTATGGTCACATCCGCACCCTTTTGGATGTGATAATCTATCATTTCATTATATGTTGTATTATAGATTGTATGGCTTCCGGTGAGTATACAGTACCTCTGAGAGCTTCGTCTTACGTAACCCATTACGGAGCGAAGAGCGTCGACCGTGCCCCTATAGATGCCTGTATTTTCCTTGGTCACAAACGGCGGGAGGATGAACAGGCCGTCCCGCTTTCGGTTCAGGTCCCACTCCTTGCCCGTGCCTAGGTGATCCATCAGCGAATGGTAGTTTCTCTGAGTTATAAGTCCAACATTCAGCACTCCCGAGTTAACCATGCATGACAGCACAAAATCTATGCAGCGGTATCTCCCGCCAAACGGCACGGCCGCTATTGAACGCGAATATGTCAGCTCCCTTAGCTGCATGTTGGATTCGCCGGTATATATAAGCCCAAACGCATTGCCGGTCATACGATCACACCTCCTTTAGCAAGTCAAGCGTCCGCTGAACAACGATCATTCCCGTAGGCACCCTCTTTTTGGCCGGAATGCTTATCGCGTTTCCGATAAGGGTTATATCCCCTGTCAGCGTGTTGTCAAACTGCGGGTCGCCGTCAAGGCAGGCGGCGCCCACAACAGCGTAATCGCCTATGACGGCGCCCTCCCCGAGGATGGTTTTCTTTACGCGCGCTCCCCGCTTTACGACGCTGTTATGCATTATTACAGAATCCTCTACAACAGCGCCCTCCTCAATAACCGCTCCCGCGAACAGGACGCTGTGCTTTACGGCGCCATAAACTACGGCGCCCTCAGGAACTATTGATTTTTGAATCACCGCTTCAGCACCCGCGTAGTGGGGAGGCATTATCGCGCTGCGGCTGTAGATTCTCCAATTATTATCATACAAGTCCAGCTTTGGCGGCTCGTCGAGAAGATCCATGTTCGCGTCCCAAAGGCTTTGAATCGTTCCGACGTCCTTCCAGTAACCCTTGAAGCTATACGCATACATATTACAGCCGCTTTTCAGCATGCTGGGTATTACGTTTTTGCCAAAATCATTCTGTGAATCAGGGTCTTTGGCGTCTTCGGCCAGATAACGCTTGAGTATGTCCCATGAAAATATGTATATCCCCATCGACGCCCTGTCGCTCTTGGGCGCTCTGGGCTTCTCCTCAAATTCAATTATCCGCTCATCCCCGTCTACGTCCATTATGCCAAAACGCCCCGCCTCGTCCATAGGCACCCTAAGCACGGCTATTGTGGCGTCGGCGCCCTTCTTGAGATGCTGTTTGAACATCTCGCTGTAATCCATCTTATAGATATGGTCTCCTGACAGTATAAGGACGTGATCGGGGTCGTACTGATCGATAAACGCCATGTTCTGATATACCGCGTTTGCCGTACCGGAATACCAGCGCCCGCTGTTTCCAGAAACAAACGGCGGAAGGACATATACTCCACCCGATGTACGGTCAAGATCCCAGGCCTGGCCCGTACCTATATACGCATTCAGGGCGAGGGGTTCATACTGGGTTAACACGCCAACCGTATCGATGTCCGAATTCACGCAATTTGATAGAGGAAAGTCTATTATCCGGTACTTGCCTCCAAAGGGTACAGCTGGTTTTGCCATATGATTTGTAAGCACCCCCAGGCGGCTGCCCTGCCCTCCGGCAAGAAGCATTGCGATGAGTTTTTTCTTTCTCATAGTTTATACCCCCCAATTATAGCGAACGCGGAATACTTATAGCTCAATTTATTTGCATATCCCCACCCTATTGCCGGTAAAATCTCTCCTGTTTCCGGTGGAGCATACCTCAGCCGGCGCATTCAGCGCTCGCAGTTTCACGTATCAGTAATAATCATCAATATATCGTAACCCGCCCCGCCGGTCGTCAGCGCGATTTAGCGGCATAAGTCCCGCCGTCAATATCCATGCGCCATACAGCTCCCTCATAGCCGCCTATTGAAATATCCACAAAGCACCCAAATTCGTCCATGGAACTTAAAACCGTTCTGTCCTGTTCACGGTCCCAGCCCCCAAAGCGCTCCTCCGAGGTGCTCAGCAGCCTTGTAAAGCCAGCCGGTTTATTCAGGCGCAGCCTATAGCTCTCAGCAGGCAACGCGGTAAAGTTTAAAACGCACATCACCCTTTCCCCATCGTCAAGCCCTGTGCGTATGTATGCTATAATTCCCCTCTCACGGTCGTCAACGCTTACCCACTCAAAGCCATCCCAGCCCGTATCGCATCCATACAGCGCAGGGGTAGAGCTGTAGAGTTCATTGAGCGCCTTTACAAAGGATTGCATTTCCATGTGTCTAGGATAATCAAGCAAAAACCAGTCAAGCGGTTTTCTGAAATCCCATTCAATGAACTGAGCGAACTCTCCGCCCATAAACAGCAATTTTTTCCCGGGATGGGTATACTGGTAAGCATATAGAAGCCTTAGCTGCGCAAACCTCTCGTCGTACGTCCCATTCATCCGTCCTATCAGCGAATGCTTGCCATGCACCATCTCATCGTGTGAGAAGGGCAGTATAAAACGCTCGGCAAACGCATAGACCATCGGAAACGTCAGCTTATCGTGGTGCCATTTTCTGTATACGCTGTCCATGGACATATAGGACAGAGTATCGTTCATAAAGCCCATATTCCACTTAAAGTCAAAGCCCAGCCCCCCTTCTGGCGGCTTTTCCGTAACTTTCGGAAAAGAGGTGCTCTCCTCCGCAATCAACAGCGCGCCCCTGCACTCCCTGCTTACAGTCTCGGACAGCTCTCCCAAAAAGTGTATGGCGTCCAGGTTCTCGCGCCCGCCATATTGGTTGGATATCCACTCCCCAGCTTCCCTGCCGTAATCAAGATAGAGCATGCAGCTTACCGCATCAGCCCTTAACCCGTCGAAATGATATTCGTTAAGCCAGAATACCGCGTTTGAAATGAGAAAGCTCCTGACTTCGCTTTTAGCATAGTTAAACAGCAGCGTGCCCCATTGCTTCTGCTCGCTTCTCCTCCTGTCAGGATGCTCGAAGATGGGCGTGCCGTCAAATTCGCGCAAGCCATGCGCATCCCTTGGGAAATGCCCGCCTACCCAGTCGAGTATTACCCCTATTCCCTCGCGGTGGCAGCTGTCTACCAGATACATCAGGTCATGCGGCGAGCCATACCTTGAGGTGGGGGAATAAAAACCCGTGACCTGATAGCCCCAGCTGTCATCAAGCGGATGTTCGGCAAGGGGCATGAACTCTATATGGGTGTATCCCATCTCTTTAACATAGGGGATAAGCTCATCGGCAAGCTTCCTGTAAGACATGCCTTCTCTCCAAGAACCCGCGTGAACCTCGTATATGCTCACCGGCAGCCTGACATGATCCTTTACCGCCCTTTGTTCCATGTAGTCCGAGTCGCCCCAAGCGTACCCGCCTATGTCCGCAACGACCGAAGCGGTCTCCGGCCGCGCCTGACTGTAAAACGCGAACGGGTCGGCTTTGAATATAAGCTCGCCGCTCTGGGTCAGTATAGCGAACTTATAACAATCCCCCAGTTTTACATCATATAATACAGCTTCCCATACGCCTGTCGTGCCGCACCGGCTCATTACGCCCTTTGTGCAGTCCCATCCGTTGAAGTCGCCCACTACGTTTACATACCTGGCGTTGGGAGCCCACACCGCAAACCGAAAACACCTCTGACCACCGTCTAAAAACCCGTGGCATCCGAGGGCGCGGTACGAATACGCATTCGCCCCTGTGTTAAACAGGTAGAGCTCGGTATCATTAAGATGCATTATTCCTCCGCCGCATTGTTAAAATAACATTTTGTTATTATACAACGCTGTCAATAATATATATTGTACCCTAATTTGTTTATAATAGCAATCGTCAAGTTGGATTAAGTTGGACAAAAACGACATTATATAATACATTAATGCATAGAGCTGTGCTCAGTTAACGGATTGCGCCCATAACTCAGTATTGGCCGGATATTTATCAGCTTATAGTACCTTCAAAAACATTTTCCGCAGGCCCCGTCATATATACTCTCCCGCTTGGGGAGTACAGTATCTCCAGCTTTCCCAGTTCCAGGTTTACGCTTACGCGCCTTCGCGTAAGCCCTGCCAGCGCACACGCTACGGCTGAGGCCGAAGCCCCTGTGCCGCACGCCAGAGTTATCCCGCAGCCGCGCTCCCACGGTCTCGCCGCTATTGAACCCGAATCCAGCACCTGAACAAAGTTGACATTCGTACCTTCGGGATACAGGGGATGACGTTCAATCGCCGGACCATACCGGCCTACGTCTATAGAGCTTATATCATCGACAAACACCACTGTATGCGGGATCGTCATAAACATGCTTGAAACCGTAAATTCACGGTTAAGCACCCTGATCTTCTGCATCAAAAACCGCCCCTTGCCCAGCATTGGTATGGAAGCGCGCCCAAACATGGGCGTACCCATATCCACGGTTACGCTTTCAACAGCGCCGCGGTTGAGGTTAAGGCGGGGACGCATCACTCCGCCCCTTGTTTCTACGCTGAATTCCGGCTGTGTTATAATACCCTTTTCGTACACATATTTTGCAAAACACCGTATGCCGTTGCCGCACATCTGGGCTTCGCTCCCGTCGCTGTTGAAGATCCTCATTCTCACATTGCATACGTGGGATTCTAGCAGCACCAAGAGCCCATCCGCGCCTACGCCTGTAAATCTGTCGCATAACCGCCTTGCCAGGGAAGCATAATCGGATATGCCGTCCTTGCGGTCGTCAATTATTATGAAGTCGTTTCCCAACCCGTGGGATTTATTAAAGCTAAGCATAGGCAAATTGGACTCCTTTTGCTTTGAAACGTCATTGTATTATACCCTACATCGGTTCAATCCACAACAACCCAACTTATATTATACAAAACCCGCAATAATCATGACGCGCCGCGGCTATTTTCACCCCGTCATATCAAATTAACACATGTGCGCTGTACATTTCGCCCATTTTATACTATCATAAGAGTTGCCATGTATTTCTTCGCTTCCGGAGGGCGTATGGATAACTACCACTTTATCGTCAATCCCATTGCGGGAGCTGGCAATTCCAAGCGGCTCTTCAGCGAAGCGAAGGATATTATGGACAAAGAGGGGATCGCTTATACGTATGTTTTCAGCAAGGGATCGGGCCATGTTTCCGAACTCGTCCGGAGCGCTGTCGAGGATGACCATAAGAAAATCGTAGCCGTAGGAGGCGATGGCACGGTCCGCGAAACAGCTCAGGTGGTTATGGGGCAAAAGGACCTTGTCATGGGAATACTTCCATTTGGTACCGGCAACGATCTCGCCAGAGCCCTGAAGATTCCGTTTGATCCCAGAGGAGCGCTTAACGTTCTGTTCCGGGGATGCGTACGGCCCATGGACATGGGCATAGCCAACGGGTGCGCTTTTGCAAACGTGGCCGGCTTCGGCTTTGATACCGAGGTAATAGTGCGCACCGAAAAGTTCAAGCGCCGCTTTGGCGGTATGCTCCCCTATATATTGGGTGTAATGCAGGCTATATTGTCACTAAAGCCTATTCATATGCACCTAACTGCCGACGGCAGGGAAATCAATGTGGAGGCCTTGCTTGTAGCAGTGGCCAATGGAACCCATTATGGAGGAGGAATGAACGTTTCCCCTTCGTCCGACCCATTCGACGGCAAGCTTGACGTGTGTCTGATAAAAAAGGTGGGCTTGATAAAATTTTTATCGCTGCTCCCCGCTTTTATAAAAGGACGCCATATAAATAAAAAGCCTGTGGATTATTTTACGGCAAGGAAGCTTAGGATTGAGAGTTCCGTAAGCCACAGCATCAACCTCGACGGCGAGCTTGGTTCCAGTACGCCCGTAACTTTCGAAATAATCCCCGGGGCACTGAATATCTTTGTCCCAGATTAAAGGCAATAGGCGAATGCCAGACGTACTGACAGCCGCTTATCCAGCCATTGGAGGACCATATGAACAACCGTGGCCTTAAGGCTTCAAGAAGGATAAAAATCACCCGTAAGGGATGGGCTATACTGGTTGCCATTACATTGATCGTTCTGGCGGCCGCCGGCATAATCGCCATATCCATCTTAAACGCTGATTCTCCTGCAAAGCTTTCTGAACTGCCCTTTAATTCCTCTACAAACTATTGTTACAGTGGAAATGGATTCTATTACTTTGATGGCTCAGAGCTGGTTTTAGCCGAAACCGGCAATGACGAGCCCACAAGGATGCGCGTAAGTTCTACCGAGGTTAAGCTTGCCGCGTCCCCCTCCATAGGAATATTGTATAATACAAATGCGGTACATCTTATAAACGCGGCTTACCCAATAGAGCTTACTGGAACAGTAATGAGCGCAAAATGCGGATCAGGCCATATAGCCGTATTGAAAGAGGAGAATAATCAAAGCGCCCTTATGGTGTTTAACTCAAACTCCGAACAGACGGACAGGATGGATTTCGCGCAGACCAGCGCGCTGGATTTTGGTTTTGATACAATAAGCGGGGAAACGCTTTGGACGCTCGAAACCGATGTAAGCGCGTCGATGCCAATGTCCATCCTTACCACCTATGATACGAAAAAGCGCGCCACTACTGGCAAGATAAACATTCAAAACCAGCTTGTGGAGGACGTTGCGTTTACGGAGAACAGCATCTTTGTCATAGGCACCAACCATTTAATCAGGTATGACCGCGTTAAAAATACCGAAAGCTACCGTGAACTGTGCTATGGCCGCAAGCTTGTAGATTGTTCGGTAAAGGGCGAATATCCTTTGTTCGTTTTTTCCGACAGAGGCGACTCCTCTATGAGTTCAGTGGTACTCTACCGTGTAAAGGATACCGATGTCGCCGATACCTCAACGCACCGCATTCAGCTTCCCTCAAATACCCTTACGGTATGCGCAATGGGCGGCAGGCTCGTGGTGGTAACCACCGATGCTGTGCTTACTTATTCCAATACCGGAAAGCCCGGCGCCACTTCCCAATTTGAAACTCCAATTACAGGCGCGCTGAAACTCAGCGACTCTATGCTGATAGTCGAGCGCCAGGGCGTACTATATCAATGCAATTTCAGCTGATAGGAGGATTTTAATTTGAACCTTCTGGATTTCGCGGTAATCGGCATATTTGCCATTATAATTCTTCTTGGATTGTATAAGGGATTTTTGCATTCGGCCTGCTCTACCATAGCCCTGATACTTTCATGCATCCTTGCGTTTGTCTTTATGCCGGTGATGTCCAATTCGATACGGGCCAATGAGAACCTATATAATATGATGCAGTACTACACCGAAGGATCGGAATTTATAAACGACTCTGAACTTTCAAAAAGCGATATCTCCACGCTTTCCTCAGCGGATCTCAATGAGATAATCAATAATTCAAACCTCCCGTACCCAATCGGCAAGGAAATCATGGAGAATATAGCTAAGGAAGCATTTGACGATGAGAACATATCAACCCTGGGCGATTACTTTAATTTAACCATGGTAAACGTTTTCATAAACATAGTTTCATTCCTGGCATTGTATCTGATCATCAGGGTGATCTTGGCATTCGCTATAAACTGGTTCGATTATGCCTATACATTGCCCAAGCTTAAGGTGTATGACCCGCTCTTTGCGGTTGCGGCGTCCTTCATACACGGAATGCTCGTGCTGTTTTTGGTGTTCATGCTTATTCCTGTCGCTCTTACGCTGATGGGATCGCTTGAATTTGTAAACGAACTGGTTGACGGCTCCGTCTTCGCCCCGCTGTTCTATAAATCCAACTTCCTTCTAAGCTGGATGCCGGGCGTCTGATTCCTTCCGGCTATAAGCTGGGAACCATTGCAGTAGTGGAGCGTGAAAATATTATCTTACCGGAGGATTTAATGTTTCTTTCAGATGGATGGCAGGATTATGAGCTAATCGATTCAGGCAACGGTGAAAAGCTGGAGCGCTGGGGGGATATAACCCTGCTCAGGCCGGAACCTCAGGCAATCTGGCCGATGAATATTACCACCGCATACGCTGACGCCCATTATATCAGGTCAAGTTCCGGAGGAGGGCATTGGGAATACGCGCGTGAGCTTCCCGAGGGCTGGAAGATAAACTACAGCGACCTCACATTTCTGGTACGTCCCACGGGCTTTAAGCATACGGGGATTTTCCCAGAGCAGGCGGTAAACTGGGACTGGATGCGGTCTATAGTGCGCAAGGCCCAAAAGCCCTTCCGTGCGCTCAACCTCTTTGCCTATACGGGCGGCGCTACATGCGCGCTGGCTTCCGCCGGCGCCGAAGTCGTTCATGTCGACGCTGCGAAGGGAATAGTAGCATGGGCAAAGGCCAACGTTTTGGAATCAGGGCTTTCTGACCGGCCCGTACGATTTATAGTGGACGACGTTCTCAAGTTCGTTAAACGTGAACAGAGACGTGGCAATACATATCACGGAATACTCATGGATCCGCCCAGCTACGGGAGAGGACCTAACGGCGAGATGTGGAAGATAGAGGACTGCCTGTATACGCTCGTAACGGAATGCGTTAAAATTCTTGATGAAGACGCCCATTTCTTTTTGTTGAATTCTTATACGACGGGCCTCTCGTCTTCCGCGATTTCAAACGTGCTGAGATTAGCGCTCGCCAAACGAAATGGCAAATTTGAATCCGGTGAGCTGGGACTTCCGGTAACCCGTGGCCCGCTGGTGCTTCCATGCGGCTCGTGCGGGAGATGGTACGCATAGAATGAAGATAATCTATGAGGATAATCACCTTCTCGTAACAGAGAAACCGCCCAACATGCCCGTTCAAAAGGACAGTTCGCATGATCCCGATCTTTTAAGCGAACTTAAAGCCTATGTAAAGCAAAAATATGAAAAACCAGGCGACGTTTACCTGGGATTGGTGCATCGGCTGGACAGGCCTGTAGGCGGCGTTATGGTATTTGCCAGAACATCGAAGGCGGCGGCCCGCCTGTCATCCCAGTTTTCCGGCAAAGGCGCGAAAAAGTGCTATGCGGCGCTGGTCATGGGTTCGCCCGAACGCGAAGCCGTGCTCCTTGATTATCTGCTAAGGGACGAACGGTCCAATAATACCATGATATCCGCCGAAGGTGTGGAAGGCGCCAAACCGGCTCGGATGAGTTACACAGCCGCGGCGGCGCATAACGGCCTGACCCTTTTGAATATAGCGCTTCAATCGGGCAGGCATCACCAGATACGCGTTCAGCTGGCGTCCCGCGGCATCCCTATCTGGGGAGATCAAAGATATAATCCACACGCCTATGCGGGCCAGCAAATAGCTTTATGGGCTTATTCGCTGGAAATTGAACATCCTACCCAGCGCATACCTATGCGGTTTATTTCGCTCCCAACAGGGCAGGTCTGGGACGGTTTTTCAAACGATTTGGCTGCCCTTCTCGCCGGAGTAAGACTGGTTTATATGGACGATAACATAATCGCGGCGGATAAGCAGGCCGGCCTCAGCGTTGCGATTGACGATGGAGAGGAAGATACGCTTGAGGCGAGGCTTAGGACAGCATTTGGCGAAGTATATGCGGTTCATAGGCTGGACGCCACCACTACAGGGCTTGTGCTGTTCGCCCGCAGCCTGAAAGCCCGCCGCGAGCTTGACGCCTCAATGCGTGAGCGAGGCGTACATAAAGTTTACCACTGCATAGTCAAGGGCCGTCCCAAAGCTTCAAGCGCCGTTATCGAAGCCTACTCGGTAAAGGACCCGACGTCGGGTTATGTGAGCGTTTACGACTCCCCAAGACCGGGAGCTAAAAAAATGATTACGTCATACCGGCTGCTTGAATACTCAGATGGTATGTCAATGCTGGAGGTGGAGCTTCTGACTGGAAGGACGCACCAGATACGGGCGCATCTAGCGCATATCGGGATTCCGGTGCTTGGCGATGATAAATACGGCGACCGCGCGTTTAACCGTGCGCACCGGACCAAGGGAATTTCACTGCGTTCTATGCGGATTGACTTTGATCTGTTTGGTAAACATTATGAGCTTGCGGTTGACCCTGAGTTTAATTTAGCAGCTGATGCTTTGGATGCGCGCTGACAGCGGCGCACATGATAAATATACGCGTGTGGTACTTGCATCCTGCTAATTGCCGTGTTATAATATGTTGCTAATTTGATTAGCCTTCTTGCTCTGCGAAGCAATGCGGGGCCTAATGACCATAAGGAGGTGAAAGTAAGTGAATAAGTATGAAACCCTGTACATCATCACGCCTGAACTTGACGAGGAAACCACCAAAGGGGTAATTGAAAAGTTTTCGGCGCTTACCGCGTCAAACGGCGGAGAAGTCGATAAGATTGACGAATGGGGCAAACGCCGGCTTGCGTATCTGATTGATTATAAGTCTGAAGGTTATTATGTGCTGATGACATTCTCCGGACCGCCCGAGCTTCCACGCGAACTTGAGCGTAACTTTAAAAACGATGAGAATATTCTTCGCTATATTGTAATCCGTAAAGAAGCGTAGATTTGATTTTGCTGAAAGGATGGAATACAAATGAATAAGGTTATCCTTATCGGCAACCTGACAAGGGACCCTGAACTGCGTGTTACTACAAGCGGCAGAAGCGTATGCAGTTTCAGTATCGCCGTTAACAGGAATTATACTACTCAGACGGGAGAACGGCTTACTGACTTTTTTAACATAGTAGTTTGGGGGAAGCAAGCCGAAAATTGCGGTAAATACCTCGCTAAAGGACGTAAGGTCGCCGTTTCCGGCGAACTGCAAAACCGCAGCTTTGAAGGCAAAGACGGTGTTAAGCGCACTGTAACCGAAATAAACGCGATCGATGTTGAATTCCTCACCCCTCGCGAGCAGGGTGCGGGTTATCCCGCCGGAGGTTATCAGCAGGGCGCATCGTATTCTCAATCCGCTCCTCAGCCGGCTCAGATCAGCGAACCGGATGGATTTATGGACGTGGACGACGATGATCTGCCCTTCTAGCGGCTTGAGATCGTGTAGGACCCATTTTTTTCGAAAGGAGTATGATCATATATGGAAGAACGCAAAATGAGGCCCCGCCCCCGTAAGGGCAGGCGTAAGGTTTGCAGTTTTTGTGTGGATAAGGTCGATCAGATCGATTATAAAGACATAGCTAGGCTTCGCAAGCATGTTACCGAGCGCGGCAAGATAATGCCGCGGCGTATGTCCGGCGTATGTGCAAAGCATCAGAGGGATCTTGCCAGGGCAATTAAGTGTGCACGTACCGTGGCTCTGTTACCCTATGTAACCGACTGAAAACCTGTTAAGCCTAAAACCAAATTTGAGAGGGAGCTTCTAGCTCCCCTTTTCTTTTTGTTGCTACCTATAATTGCTCTTATGCTACTAAAAGGGTCTGATGCAAACCCGAATGTGCGGGACAATCTTTTCAACTCCCCTACCCATGCAATCAGAGTAGGCGGACTAAGCGATACTACTGCTTTTAGAACCAGCGTCTGGCGTTTTACTGACAATTATGGCAACCCAATAACAGACTATATGACTTTGAACCCCAATAATGTGTCCCTGGTTACCAATACCTGCTCGCCTGAGTTTACTTTGGGCGATCTAAACTATGACGGGGAAATTACATCAGAAGATGTAACGATATTAAATAGGTATTTAGGCTCGTCTTCCCTGAGATTCGTAGATTTATCCAACCTTCAGCTTGCATTGGCTGATTACAATCAGGATGGAGTAGTGGATTCAACCGACCTGACATTAATTCAAAATCTCGTTATACCGTAAGTCGAAATAATTTAGAGCGCTGTATTGTATGCAAATTATTTCAATGTGCCGCGACAAGCCAATACTAGGCTATGTCGCGGCACATGTGTTCTAATTGATTAGTTCATCAAGATACCGTAGAAGGCTATATTATTCGCCGAATATCGTTATCAGCCGTATATAACCTTACAAGCTGTAATATGCCTCAAACTCCGCCGCGTTCGGAATCCCGTTAAGCCTATTAAGCTCAGCGCGCTTTCTCTTCATCCATGCCGCCAACAGCCTTTCGGGGAACACGCCGCCCTTTGTCAGGTAATCGTGATCCTGCTCCAGCCTGTCAAGCGCTTCCTCAAGCGATCTTGGCAATGAATCTATTTTCGACTTCTCCTCGTCGCTCAGGTCGAACAGGTTGAAGTCGTAAGGACCCCAGCCATGCTCTTTCGGGTCTATTTTATTCTCTATTCCGTCAAGCCCAGCCATCAGCATTGCCGCGTACGCATAATATGGGTTACATGTAGCGTCGGGATTTCTGAGCTCAAAGCGCTTTTTGGAAGGGGATTTTGCATACGCCGGAATTCTTACGACAGCGCTGCGGTTCGCCATCGCGTAGCCGATTGTGACAGGCGCCTCAAAGCCTGGTACAAGCCGCTTAAATGAGTTGGTGGATGGGTTTGTGATAGCGCACAGCGACGGAGCATGCTTTAAGAGTCCGCCGATGAAGTATAGCGCCGTTTCGCTCAGGTTGGCATATCCTTTTTCGTCATAGAATAGGGGTTCCCCGTCCTTAAACAGCATCATATGTACATGCATGCCGTTGCCCGCCTCGTTGAGCACAGGCTTTGGCATGAAGGTGGCCGTTTTGCCAAACAGCTCGGCTGCATTATGTACAACATACTTGATTATCATGGTCTTATCGGCCATCTCGGTCATTTCGCCCATTTCAACCTCGATCTCCTCCTGAGCTGGGCTTCCAACCTCATGATGGTGATACTTCACGCTTACCCGCCATTCCTCAAGTATCCTGCACATCTCATTTCGCAGTTCAAAGTTTACGTCCTGCGGCAGCCCAATATGATACCCCGCCTTGTGGGGAATCTGATGTCCGGTCAATCCATCCTCTGTGGACCAATACGCTTCGTCACATCCGATCTTTAACGTGGAACGATGCGGCTCCGTCTTAAAGGATACGCTGTCAAAGACATGGAACTCGAATTCCGGCCCGATTATCATCTTATCCGCTATGCCCAGGTTGCGCATGTGTTCAACGGCACTTTTCGCTACGTTGCGCGGATACTGATCAAAAGGACGGTTGTTTGGAGCGTCGATTATCATAACATCGCCCGTCATGGATAGTATCCCCTCGCTAAATGGATCCATTGCGGCGGTTGAGAGATCGGGAATAAATACCATATCGCTGTTTTCAACCGGCGCATAACCATAGTTCGACCCGTCAAAGCCAACGCCATAAGTCATCAGTTCCTCATCCAGCCTCTCAGCTGGCAGTGTAATGTGTCTCCAGCGGCCGTCAATGTCTGTCATTTTGAAGTCCAGCATGTCAATATTGTTTTCCTGACAGAACTTCTTTGCTTCAGCAAGTGTTTTGAACATAACTACGTCCTCCGTTTTTGTGATGCGTCCTTTGTGCGGCGCGTTATCTTGATTGTACCGTTTTATACCAGCATGTCAACCCGAAAGCGGCATAATGTTGATAAAAGTCTTGATAATAGCCTAAATTGGCTTGAAATTCCGGCTGCTTTGCCTACACTTCATTGTTATATATCCGCTTTACATGCCTGCCGTTTGCAACCATTATTCCAAATACGGCAACAAGGTTTATAGCCAGCGAAATTACTATTATAAGCCTTGGTGAAGTTATTTCCCCAAATGCGCCCGCCATAAGCTGCCCTATAATTGTCCCTGCGGTCATTATCATCTGAGATATTCCGTTAAAACGGCCCCTCTTTTCATTTGGCACATAGTTCTGCGTGGACGATATTCTTATATTAAAGGAATTTACCGCCAGGAAGCCTGTAATGAATTTCATCAGCATCATCAGCTCTACAGGGAGGAATAGGTAACTTCCGTCAAGGAAGCATATTGAGGTATATACGGTAACGGCAATAGCAAACTTCCACTCTGGTTTTAGCCTTATTTTATAGTGTAAAGCCCCTCCTACGAGACGGCCAAAGGTCGATATGCTCATGATCACCGTATATACTGCAACACCGCGTCCCACCGCAGTGTTCAATCCCAGCATATCAAACAGGCCTGGAAAAATAGAGGTTACGGCATCCCCCGCTTCACTTTTGAAAAACGGCAGCACCAGCGCGCCCTCAGCCCCGCCCGCCATCATTGTGACAAAGAAATAAGCGCATATAGCCATTAGTCCAGGCTCCGCGCGCAAGTAATTAAGACCATCCTTTAAGTCGTTCTTAAAGCGGGCTGCGCTGAACTTTTCCGCTTTTTGATTTATAATATGTGTCTCGTCGGCATTAATGCGCGTTTCCACTATTGCCGCTATAAGAAATGAAATCGAGTTAAATATAAACAGCGGAATCAGTCCCACCGTGTTGTAGCAAATGCCGGCAATCGGAACCATTATTGTATTGGCTATCGGATATATAAGGCTTGAAATAGCATAGGCTTTTCCAAAGTTGCCCTTTGAAATCAATGTAGGATACAGGCTTTCATACGCCACCGAGTATACGCTGTCAACCGATCCTACGATCATACTCAAGGCCAGAAAAAATATATAGTTGAACAAGTCAAAAAACAGCATCATTGCTATAACTGCATATAATGCCGCTGAAAAGAAGTCCAACAGATATATCGTCTTCTTACGGGAAAACCTGTCCAGGTAAGGACCTGCCAATAAAGGCAATATGACCCTGGGTAGTGAATAGCATATCATGAATATGGCGTATAGCAGCGTCGACTCGGTATAGTCCAGCACCATGAGGCCTATCGCAAAGCCTGCGACTGCGTTCCCAAGCATTGAGACAACTGTACCCATGGTTATTATTGTGAAGTTCTTAGTCCAGAGCTTTGTCATTTCTAATCCTCCTGATTAAAAGGATTATCAGCCGCTTTTCATACACGGCTGCGTATATTTTCTTAGTTATTACAGACTGATGCGCCGCAGGGACGCTATGCTCTGCGGCGCACATTAGTTAGTAAGTTTAGTCGGTGTAAGTTGGTCTTAAAACGTTCCTCTAAGGAAGAACCAATACGTAAAGCCACATATCAGCAGCAATACTCCAATAGCTACAGGCATCAGCACTAGATACGCTGAAATCATCATAGCCTTCAGGTCGCCCTTTTCCATTATGGAGCTAAGATCGCCATCCTTCTTGACATTCTTAAGCTTACGCTTGCTTTTATTATCGAACGCCTCTATATGTTCTTCCTTTTGCCTGTTCTCTTCGGGGCTGTCCTGCTGAACCATTTCGTTCTTTCGATACTCCATGGCGCGTTCAATCTTGTCTTCAAAGAGCATGTTCTCATCTCCTTTCACTGGAACTTGGCATTAGGTATTAAAGCCATATTCGCCGTTGACCGAATCAGGACTCTTCCTTATCCTTTTTGCTGTCAATCATATGGTGGCAGGCAACAAAGTGGTTCGGCCTTACCTCAATCATCTCCGGCGTAACATGTTCACATATCTCGGTGCAGTATCTGCAGCGCGTATGGAACTTGCATCCCTTGGGTGGGTTTACAGGGCTGGGTATATCGCCCTCTAGGATAACCAGTTCGCGCCTTGCATCGGTCGTCGGGATCGCGTTCAGCAACGCTTCCGTATATGGATGTCTGGGGTTAGCGAACATCTCCTCAGAATCCGCAAGCTCAACCATATTTCCAAGATACATTACTCCAATACGGTCGCTTATATACTTAACAACCGAAAGGTCATGCGTAATGAACATATAGGTGAGGTTCTGCTGGCCCTTAAGATCCTGCAAAAGGTTAATTATCTGGGACTGAATCGACACGTCAAGCGCTGAAACAGCCTCGTCACATACCACAAACTTGGGTTGCACTCCCAAAGCTCTGGCTATACCTATACGCTGGCGTTGGCCGCCTGAGAACTGGTGAGGATAGCGATGCACAAAGTACGGCGCCAGTCCGCAGTCTTCCATCGTTTTAAGCACGGCTTCCTGCATACGGCCGTCGTTGCGCCTGAAATATCCGTGTGCCAGCATTCCTTCGCCGACAATCTGACCTACCGTCATACGCGGATTGAGCGAAGAATAGGGATCCTGGAATATGAGCTGCATGTCGCTCCTAAGGTGCCGCATCTCGTTGTATGTAAGGCGCGCAAGGTCAATTCCCTCATCGCGGAACTGCTCCAAACGTTCGAATTCTTCATTGCCGGCATACGGCTTGCGCATGGCTTCGATTTCGCCACGTATTGCCTCAACAGCGTTGTGCGCCTCCTTAAGCCTGTCTTCTTCTATCTTAAGCTTTGCATTCATTTTATCCAGCTTTGCTTTCAGTCCCTTTGTATTTCCGCCATTATTCTGGGCTTCCTTCAGACTGAATTCCAGCTCGTTCTTCAGTGTTTCCACAGCATAGTGATCGGCCTTGATATCATGCACCTTCGTAAACTGCCTGAACAGCTTTGAGTATACCTGAATTACCGGCGTAAGATCATCTACGATCATGAGGCCTCCGATTATGTTGGCTACATCAAGGAACGCGTCATTGGCGGATTTTTTAGCCGCAGCAAGCTCATCCGCTTTGCGGAACTGTTCCGTCTCGCTCAGTCCGTCGAATTCGGCCTTCATCGATTCATACTTGGCCTGCAGGTCATGATATTGGCGGCGCCTCTTGTGCAGCGTTCTGATCGTCTCATGCACATATTTCGGAGCCATTTCTTCAAGCGTACGCCCATAGTACATCGTGCGCCCGTCCGTCTGTTTGTACAGCTGGAGCAGGGTACGGCCAAGCGTCGATTTTCCGCAGCCGGACTCGCCAACCAATCCAAACGTTTCACCCTCGTAGATATTGATGCTTATTCCATCATTAGCCTTAACAAATCTGCCGCCCTTGATCGGGAAGTACTGTTTAAGGTTGCTGATGCGGAGCAGAACTTTTTTATTTTCTTCCACGGCTCATTCTCTCCTTCTTTTCAGGATAGAAGCACCTGATCTGCTGCCTTTCGGTTACCTGTAGCATTTCAGGTTCTTCCGCTTCACAACGCTTCGTAGCATATTTGCAACGCGGCGCAAATTTGCAGCCTTTTGGCAAATCCAACGGATGAGGCACCGATCCAGGAATGGCGTCCAGCCGCTCATTTACCGGCGTGTCAAGTCTCGGGATTGAGAACATCAGGCCCTCTGTGTATGGATGCGAGTAAATATTACTGCGGTCGAAAATGTCCTCTACAGGAGCCATTTCCACTACCTGGCCGCAATACATAACCGCTACATCGTCAGCCATCTGGTTTATAACGCCAAGATCATGGGTTATAAACAGTATTGAAGTGCCCTTTTCCCTCTTAAGGTCATTCATAAGTCTCAGAATCTGAGCCTGAATCGTAACGTCAAGCGCTGTTGTCGGCTCATCAGCGATCAGAAGCTTGGGCCTGCACGCGAGCGCCATTGCAATCATAACGCGCTGCCGCATTCCTCCTGAAAGCTGATGCGGATATTGTTTGGCAACGACATCCGGATTGGGTATTTTAACGTCGGCAAGCATCTCAACGACATGTGCCGCAGCTTCTTTTTTGTTCATGCCCTGGTGGATCATAAACGGCTCTGAAAGCTGCCTTTCTACCGTAAATACAGGGTTAAGGCTTGTCATAGGCTCCTGGAATATGACTGATATGTCATTTCCTCTTACATGGTACATATCCTCAATGGACAGCTTTGTAAGATCAACCCCTTCAAACAGTATTTCACCGCTTTCAATATATCCGTTGCCGTCTAGCAGCTGCAGCATACTCATAGCCGCAACGCTTTTTCCAGACCCCGATTCACCAACTACACCAAGCGTTTTTCCTGATTCAACGTTGTAGGAAACCCCGTTGACAGCCTTGACCGTGCCTCTTTTTGTGGTGAAGAAGGTCTTTAGATTTTTCATTTCAAGCAATGCCATTTATCTCTACCCCCTTACCTTTCAGCGGATCTGGGATCCATTGCGTCGCGCAGGCCGTCGCCCATCAGGTTTATGCTGACAGTACATAGACCGAATACGATTGAGGTGAATACCCATCTCCACCAGTAATTCTGAATAACAACGCTGTCATTGGCGCCCGTAAGCATATTTCCCCATGTCGGCTGCGGAGGAGCAATGCCGAATCCAAGGAACGCGAGTCCGGATTCCGTAAGCATCATGCCAGCAAAGTTGAGCGTCGCGTTGACTATGATAGTAGAAATTACGTTCGGTACTATATGTTTGAAAACTATCTTGCTCTCTTTTACGCCCATGGCCTTGGCCGCGGTTACATACTCCTGCTCACGGCCGCGGAGTACCTCGGCGCGAACCAGGACGCACAAGCCGGTCCAGCCGACCACGCCTAGCACAATCATGACTAGGTACATCTTTTGGGATGGTGGCAGCAACTGGCCTATTATGGACGATAGAATTAAGAGCAGCGGCAGCGACGGAATGCTTCCTACAACCTCAGAGACACGCATGATGAACATATCCACCACGCCGCCAAAGTACCCGGCAAGTCCGCCCAGTATAACGCCCAGCACAGTACTGATGACAACCGCTACAGCGCCTACCGTCATCGTCGTAAAACCGCCGTTGAGCAGCCTGTTGAGTATGTCTCTGCCAAATTCATCCGTTCCCAGCAGATAACCCTTGAGGCCCCATGTTACTATTTCGCCTTCCGATGTAACGGCATAGTTATAAAAACCGCCTACATATATGTTTTCAATATCCGAATTATTTACTTTATCAGGAACTGACGACTGTTTGAAGTTATCCTTGCCCCAGCCGATATAATCGCCATTTTCCATCTTGGCAATCAAATGATGCCGGCCGCCATAGATCTCGACAAACTTGCTCTCATGCTCCGGAGGAATAAGTATGTTTGTGTCAGTACCCCATACGTAAACCTCTCCGGCTGATGTAAGCGCCGCCACAGCGTTGTTCGTCGTTGCTATGTCGACTACCGTTTTGCCTTCCAGCTCCTTAGGATACGATGATATAAACGCATTATCACTTTCAAACCCCGTATAAGCTACGGTGTCGTCGTCAAGAATGACCATGTATTTGAATCCGGTGAATTCAAAGTCCTTGATCCGTCCCTGATACTCTTCCTTAAGCTTGATATCCTGCGTCCTAGTGTTGCCCCAGAGATAGAGGTAGCCGTCAACCGTAAGAACGCCTGAACACTGATTGCCTGCGATGACCTTTTTAATCTGGTCATATGGAAGGTTCTCAACCTCTTCTGGAATTTTATCCTGTCCCTGGCGGGTGTTGCCCCAGACATATATACGCCCTGCGTCGTCTATGGCAAGCGCGTGGTCGTTGCCAACGGCAATATCCACTATATTTGCGTTTCTAATCTCATCCGGTATATCGGCAATATCAATCGAGTTTGTGATCGCGGTATTGCCCCATATATACAGATTTCCGTCATTTGACAGGCCTACGGAGAAGCTGTTGCCAATGCCGATGTCCTTAACATTGCCTTTCAGTTCACCGGGCACTGAGAGCATACTGAACCCTGGAGGCATGTTGGTATGCGCATTCTCCACGTATGACAGGTCCAATGGTGAGAATATAGGTCCAATTACTACTGTCAAAAAGATTACCGCGAACATTATAAGTCCGAACATAGCCGGCTTTTTCCGCCTGAAATTGGAAATAATCGTGCGGATCGGCCCCTGTATCTGCTCTTCCTCGAATATGCTCATTTCCTTTTTTGTTCCAAAGAATCCTCTTCTGAACCAGGTGAGGAGTCTAGAACGCTTTTTCTTTTCTGTTTTTATTTCGCTCATTTTTATGTCCTCCCCTGTTATTTATCAACCCTGACGCGCGGATCTACAAGGCCGTAGCTCAAGTCGGTTATCAAACGGCTTACAAGCGATATAACCACGAATACCATCTGCATGGCAAGAACCAACTGGTAGTCCTTGTTGTTAAGGCCAAGAATCATTATCTGGCCCACGCCCTGCAGCAGGAACATCTGTTCAAGTATCGCCCAGCCGCTGAGCAGGGTTGTAAACCAGCTGATGAGAATTGTAATTATTGGCAATAAAGCGTTTCTCCATGCGTGGCTGTATATGACAACCTTCTCACGTACACCCTTTGCCCTAGCTGTCCTAATATAGTCCTGGCTCAACTCCGTTATCATCGCGGCACGTACATATCTGAATGTACTGCCCAGTGAGTTAAACGTAGCTACTATGATAGGCAGCGCCATATAGTAAAGCTTATCGGTAAACGCCCTCATGCCTACATACTGGCTTCCTGGGGTCTTTATTCCGCCTGGAGGGAATATCCCGAGCAATATAGCGAAGAAATAGATGAAAACCAACGCTGTAATGTAAATCGGAATACTTATTCCAACTATCGTAATAACCTGTGTAGATTTGTCAAGCAGCGAGTTTTTCTTTATAGCGCATTTAATACCCAATGGAATCGTTATTCCCAGCGCCAATATCGTAGTAACGATGTTCAAAAACAGCGTGTTCTGAACTGGCCCTGCTAGATGATTCACTACAGCGTCCCTGTAATATGACGAGTAACCAAAGTCTCCCTGAAGCAGATTTGTAAACCACTTCCAATACTGAACAACCATTGGCTTATCAAGACCTAGCTGAACGGTTAACCGTTCATACTCTATCCTATACTCCTCTGGAGTCATCTTGTCCTTTTGTGGTTCCAGGATGTCGCGGACTGGGTCACCTGGGGTCAAATTGTACAAGAAAAACATCAGAAATGATAGTATTACAAATACTACCACAACGTATACAAGACGTTTTAAAATATACTTGACCATCTTTTCACCAACCTTCCTTACTTACTTACTTTTTGTTTGACGGAAATACACGGTAGAATGTATTTCGTCATTTTATATATGAACTCCATATATAAATGACCTGTGTTGAAGTAAAATCCTGAGAATTTTCATTGATGCCTCAACTGTGTCAATTCGTCAGGATTCGTCTTCGATTGCCACATATTATATCATTAAATATGTAGCTTTAGCAAACATAAAGTTCAAATATATTATACCTTTCTCACTACATGTCGTCAAGTGCTTTTTTAGCATTTTACGAGTCTCTTTTTTGCTTATCGATTTTTTTCGCCTCCCGTATCTTAAATCAAATAATAGTCTTTTATCCCGTATTTAACTGGTTTTCAGGCTGTTATTCCTAAGCTTATATGAGCACGTTTTAAACCAGTTTAATCTATGTATAATTTTTTACCTATGTAGATATTTGTCATATTGCTATTTATTGCACTAATTTCATTTAATCTACTAAAAGTTTCATATAATTTGCAACAACTTATTACCAAAAAAATTGGCGAAAGTATGTCATAAAATGTTCTCCCCAATCATATATTACTCGTCAACTGTACAGTATAACAGCTGATCGGACCAATCCCAGAAGGTATTTACATCATAATCCTTCAATCTTGAGCTATGTATATCATAGTATGTATTTGAATACATCGGTATATCGGGCAGCAATTCATTCCATCCGACTATGAACTCAACCCATATATCACTGAACCGTTCCCTGTCCCCCGGTTCAACGCTGTAAACCATATCATATGCAAGCTTGCTCAACTGCTCGTCGAAGATATAATTGTCATTGCCTTTACGATCCTCAGTCGCGTAATCATACGAAAAATCATAGAGCATACTGTAGCTCATACCAAAACTGTAAAGCCCAAATTTTGGTATGCCATATTTCTTGCCCGCGCTTTCATCTCTATAAAAATAGTTAAGCACCTCACTGAAATCCATATGTACCGCATTAATCTTTATGCCCGCTGATTCAATCCATTCATTCGTGTCAATATAGCTAAATAAATAATCGCTAAACACCGAAGAAGAAGTGGCCGCTCTTTCTATAATCAACGGCATGAGTATCCGTCCATCCTTTAGCTTGATATTATGTTCGTAATTGCCGGCTTCCTGCTTCGTGACTTCCTTGTATCTTATTCCCTCTCCAGGGTACTCCTTCCCCTTCTCGTCGAGCACCCAGCCGTCACTTTCCAGCAATCCGACAGCCCGGTCATAGTCAAAGGCGTAATCGTCAAGCCTTGTCTCCAGTTCTTCACGGTTTTGAGCATACATCCACATATCGTCACAGTACGGCGCGTTAAAGATTACGCCATGGCCGCAGAACTCGTTTTTATAGGCGTTTCTGTCTATAAGGCATGCCAGTGCCTGACGTACCTTTACAAACTGCGTAGGGCCGAAATCGCACTGAAGCTGTAATTTACCCATGCCCGACCTGTTATAGGGTTTGTAGTTTAATTCGCCTGATATTGCCGAATTTATCAGGTTTGTCTCATCTTCCATCTCTGAAAAAACCTTGATTAATAAATCTATCTTACCAGCATTGATTAAGTTTTTAATATTTATATAGTTATCATCGCCGATATTTTTAAAAACTATGTTTTTGATATTTGGTTTTTGGCCTTCAAAGTTCCCCTTATAATATGGATTTACGGTTAGTACACAGTAATTCGTATCAAACTCCTCTATCATATAGGGCCCTGCCGTTATTCGTCCCGCTCCTATATGTCTCGCTTCTTCTACCCTTGCCAGAAGCTCTCTGATTTCGGGGCTTAATCCATCGTCTGTAGGCTCCACCGTCAACTCCGGCTGTTCAGTAGACTCTGCTTCCATATCGTCTTCATACGTATCAACTATCGGTGTTGGGGATGGCAGCACGACGCCGCTAAAGGCCGGTTTCCCGTTTAAAGCGATATATGCGCCCTCTCCGTCGTCTTTTATTTCATAGTCATCGCCCAACCACATATCTATTGAAAGTGGGGCAGCTCCAACATACTTTAGTTCATGATAATAAGGCAAATATTGAGCTGGAACGGTAAGGGAAAATACATGCTCGTCCAATAGCCTGACGCCTTCAAATACATCGCTTTCCCCGTCCTTATATTGACCGTAGCCTGCCAGATAAGAGTCTATTCCGCTAATACCCGTCCTTATAACATGCGAATTGAAAAAAAGAAAGCTAGCAACAAAGTGTTCCGCGCGTATGGGATCGCCGTTAGACCACTTAAGGTCGTCCCATATCTCAAAGGTAAAGGTTTTATTTCCTTCGGCGTCCAGCGACGTATCCACGGATTTTACCACGTAGGGGTCAATTATGTATTCGCCGTTCCTGTTATGCGTGACCGTATTTAAAGCGTTAACCAGCGCGTTTGGATGGATCATCTGGTGATAATTCCAGTAGTACTCCCAATCATCAAAAATTTCATAGAACAAACCTATGGTCAATTCACCGGAAGGCGGAGCTTGAGTGGCTTCAGGGGTTTCCATGGCCTGGGAGGGAGATGGCGGCTGTGCGAAACTGCCTTTAGGTTCGTCTGCAACAGGCTTGCACGCGGTTAAGAATACTATTATGAGTATGATTAATATCAAATTCGTTATGCGTTTCATCTTTTTAACCTCCTAATAAACGTTATTTTAATCTTAACAAATTATTCAACATGCCGACAATATTACAGTGAGAAAGAGGGGACAATAGTTTCTACGATCAGATTGCTTTAATATATCAACTTTTACATATAAATAAACGTACGGCGGGGTTAGCCGCCGTACGTTTCATTAGTTTAATCAGCCGCTGCGGTTTAAGCGATTATTCGCTTACCGTGCAGTAGAGAAGCTGGTCAATAGCTGTCCAGAAAGCAGTGATGTTCTCATAGCCCTGGAGCTTCTCATTAAAGACATCATAGTAGATGTTTGAGTACAGCGGAATCTCCGGAAGGAGCTCGTTCCAGCGTACTACGAAGTCAACAAACTTCTGACGGAAGGTTTCGTCATCGCCATATTCAACACCGTAAACCATTTCCATAGAAAGCGTATCAAGCTGTTCATCAAAGATGAAGTTCGTGTTGAGGCCGGCTTTTATCATTTCTTCATCCAGTGAGAAGTTGTAGCTGAAGTCATACTGCGGATAGAAGCTGGTTGCAAGGTTGTACATACCATAGGTCGGTACGCCATATTTCTCGCCCTGGCTGTCATCGCGGTACATGTAGTTGAGCAGCTCTGAGAAGTCCATGATGGCACGGTTGATAACCACGCCAGCCTGGGCTGTCTGATCACCGCTGCGGAGCATCGTATCGATAAGCTCTGAAACGGGGTTGCCGGAAGAAGAACACCATTCGATGATAAGAGGCATCAGTGTCTTGCCGCCGGCTTTGACGTTGTGCTGGTAATCGCCGGCTTCTTCAGCCGTTACTTCCTTATAACGGGTGCCGGTACCGGAGTACGCGTTGCCCTTCTCATCAAGTACCCATCCGTCCTCTTCGAGGAGCTGGATAGCAGTATTTACATCATAGCTATAGGAATCAAGCTTCGAATTGAGCTCTTCTTCGGATTCCTTATACATCCACTGTGCAACGCCGTAAGGTCCGTTTACAACCGCGCCGTAGCCCTGGCAGAAAGTATCGCAGAACGCATCCCTGTCAAGAAGGTGCGCGAGCGCCTGACGAACTTTTACGAACTGCGTGGGACCAAAGTCGCACTGGAACATGATCTTGCCGTAACCCGCGCGCTCGTAATCAACGGTGCTGTAGCCGCCATCGGATTCAAGGTCAAGAGCGTTGTTGATTTCATCGCCATCGGTGAGACCGACGATAAGGTCGATCTGGCCAGTCTTGAGCAGGTCGAACTGAGTTGCGGTCTCGGTCTTAACCATGACCAATCTTTCAATCTGAGCTTTCTGGCCTTCGTAGTTTCCATGATAGTTCTCGTTGATCTCAAGAACGCACTGTTTTGCAGCGTTATCATAGTATACGATCTTGTACGGACCATAGGTCTGACGGTTTGATGTGGCAAACCTAGCGGCATTGATCGTATCCTGGAGATCCGAGTTCCTGGGATCAAACTCAGGGATCGTAAGTTTTTCCGTTACGGGGTTGCCCTGATCGTCAACGACCGGCTTACCAGCGTCGTCAACCTTTTCCACTACGGCTTCAATCTCTTCGCACTTGAAGTAAGCGCCTTCTCCATCGTCGGCTACTTCAATGTCTTCACCCAGCCACATGGTGATCGGGAGAGCGGATATGCCAGCGTAGTTGATATCATAGTAGAATGGGAGATAGCCCTTTTCATCCGAACCGTCAACGGTTACGGAGAAGGTCTTGCTATCGATCAGGCGAACGCCGGAAAATACATTGGTCTTGCCGGCCTTGAAATCATCATAGCCAACATAGTACATGCCGGATGTTGCGGATGCGCCTGCCTTAAGGATAACGGGGGAACTGAACAGAAGAACACGCGCTACATAGTCAGCAGCGGTGATCGGCTCACCGTTGGTCCATTTCATATCATCGCGGATCGTGAGCGTATATGTCTTGTTTCCGTCCGCGTCAGTCTCTTCCTTATGATCGGTTAAAACTGACTCGTTCCAAATGTACTCGGCATCCTTGTTCGTGACTACCGTGTCGGTTCCATTGATAAGGTCGAGAACGTCCTTATCGGCGGCATTGTTCGTCCATACGGTCTCCCAGTCGCCCGACAGCTCGGTCGTCTGACCAATGATAAGCTGGCCTCCGCTTGTCGGTTCCAGTGACGGCGGCGGCGGCGCCGGCGTAGCGCTGGAGTTAGGGTCTTTAGTAGGATTCGGATCCGGACTGCCACCGGTTTCGCCTCCACAGGCAACCATGAAGACCAGTGTGAAGACCATCATCAATGCAAGAAGTGTTGCAAAAAACCTCTTCATTTTTCTGTTTTTCCTCCTTAAAATTCTATATATATGAACGGATATTGGCCGTTCATTTGAACACATTATAGCAGATGTATATAGTCTCCGCAAGTGTTTAGTATTCACATTTTTTAAAAAAATATAGTTTCCATGCCAAATCACGCCTGTAAAAGGATGATTCGGTTATTTATACTTATGTCATTCTTATGCAAAAATTCATTTTAAAACGATTTTCGTCAATCTTTTTATTCTCGAAATATTGCTGGCGCTTTTAATCGCTATTGGTCGTAAAACCGCTAAAAACTAATATTTTATATGAAATTCCCATGAGTATAAACATTATATACTTATGCTTTTCCCGTGATATTTTGAATATTTATTCATCACCGTGCCATTGGGAATCTGCGGATAATTTTCCATTAGAAACCTCCGCGGTGTAATAAAAAGCTGTAATTATGTTAAATCTTGGCCATCCGCGCCCTTTGCTGCCAGCATATCCTTCGTTTTCATGAGCCTTGTAAGGTTTCCCCTCTCATTTTCATCCAATTTCATAGTTATGCGGCGGATTGACTCCTCAAATTGAGGTATCATTACATATTCAAGGGCGTTAACCCTGCGCCGCGTCTTTTCAATTTCGTCTGCCAGGCGATTGCATATCTTTTCAATTTCCGCAAGCTCAATAAGTAAAGGAAGTAATTCGGAAAGAGTCTTTACCGCATCGTCAAGCTCCGCTCCCGTCGTCGCAAAGCCGTATGGGTACTCGAAGCCTTCAGTGGTATTTAAACGCAGTTTTGGCACGTCTATCGACAGCACATGGCCAATATCAGCCTCGACATTTGCCGGACGCGCCGGATAGCAAAGCGCCTCCTCAACGCCTGCCCAACCCATTGCCGCCCTGGCGGCGACAAACGAACGCATAGCCGACGCAAGCTGTTTCTCCGCCCTCTCACGAAGCTCACGGTTTTTCCGGACAAAGCCGATGAATCGGCGCACCATTTCATCGCGTTTATCCTTCATGAGTTTATGGCCCCTGATAGCGACGTTCCTTCGCTTCTTTAGGTTTGAAAGCTCCATCCTGGTAGGCTTTATTTGTACTGCCGCCATACTTACCTCCGCTGCGCAAGGCCAAAGCCTGACGCTGTCAAGTCAAAGGGATTTACTCGCCCGTAAAATACCTGTCTATATATTCATCCTTGATCCTCTTGAGCTCTCCCCTGGGCAGTATTGACAGGAGCCGCCAGCCTATATCAAGGGTTTCCTCAATCGTCCTGTTTGTATAATAGCCCTGGGATACGTATTCCTTCTCAAACTCGTCGGCGAACTTCGCATACAGTTTATCAACGTCGCTTAGCGCGGCGTCGCCAAGTATTACCGCAAGCTCCTTTGCGTCCTTGCCCCTGGAGTACGCGGCAAACAGCTGGTTCATGGTATCGGCGTGATCCTCTCTGGTTTTGCCCTTGCCTATACCCTTATCCTTGAGCCTCGAAAGCGATGGAAGCACGTTTATCGGAGGCGTAACGCCCTTCCTGTACAGGTCTCTGGACAGGATTATCTGACCCTCGGTTATGTAGCCCGTAAGGTCCGGGATTGGGTGCGTTACGTCGTCCTCAGGCATGGAGAGTATTGGTATCATGGTTATCGATCCCTTGTTCCCGCGTATCCTTCCCGCGCGCTCATACATTGTGGCTAAGTCCGTGTACAGGTAGCCCGGGTATCCCCTGCGGCCTGGGACCTCCTTACGCGCGGCGCTTACCTCCCGCAAAGCCTCGGCATAGTTTGTTATATCCGTTATTATAACGAGCACGTGCATACCAAGCTCATACGCAAGGTATTCCGCGGCGGTTATCGCCATGCGCGGGGTGGCTATGCGCTCTATGGCGGGATCGTTCGCCAGGTTTACAAAGGTTACGGTCCTGTCTATCGCTCCGGTGGACCTGAAATCGCTTATGAAAAAGTCCGCCTCCTCAAAGGTGATTCCAACAGCCGCGAAGACAACGGCAAAGCCCTCGTCCGTGCCTCGTACGCGCGCTTGGCGGGCGATCTGAGCGGCAAGGTCCGCGTGCGGCAGTCCTGAACCGGAGAACACCGGCAGCTTCTGGCCCCTGACCAGCGTATTAAGCCCGTCAATGGCTGAAACCCCCGTCTGTATGAATTCGCTGGGATAATCCCTGGCGGCTGGATTAATCGGAGCTCCGTTTATATCAAGCCGCTTATGGGCGATAAGTTCCGGTCCTCCGTCCTTTGGCCTGCCCATTCCGTCAAAAACCCTGCCCAGCATATCCGGAGAGACGGCAAGCTCAATACTTCTGCCCAAAAACCTTGCCTTTGCGTCTGATATCCGCAGCCCCTGCGAGCCCTCGAACAGCTGCAGCAGCGCCTTGTCGTTATAGACCTCAAGCACCCTTCCGTGCCGGATTTCGCCGCTGCTCTGCTCTATCTCGGCAAGCTCGTCGTATTTTATCCCCTGTACGTTTTCAACCATCATCAGCGGGCCTACGACCTCATTGATGGTGCGGTATTCCTTACGCATATTCCTGCTCCCCTCCGTTAAGGCTTCTTATCTGGGCGTCCATCTCCTTGACGATAGCGTCGTACCTGGAATCCGCCTCGCTTTCCTGTACATATTTGAATCGGCCGATCTGCTCGCGCACCGGCAATGACACAAGCTTTGAAAACGGGATCTCCGCGTCCAGAGCCTCGTTGCCCTTATCGTAATAGCTGAGTATGAGATTAAGGAGCATGTATTGCTTTTTGAGCGAGGTATATGTGTCTACCTCGTGAAACGCGTTTTGATGCAGGTAATCCTCGCGTATGGAACGCGCGGCCTCAAGCGTAAGCCTGTCTCTGAAGCTTAGGGCGTCGATGCCCACAAGCCTTACTATCTCATCCAGCTCGCTCTCCTGCTGCAATATGCTCATCGTCCTGTCAACCATGCCGTTCCAGCCCTCTGAGACGTGCTCGTCAAACCATGTTTCAAGCCTGTTGCGGTATAGCGAATAGCTCTGGAGCCAGTCGATAGCCGGAAAGTGCCTGGAATAGGCAAGCTTTGAGGAAAGTCCCCAATATACCTTTACTATTCTTAGCGTCGCCTGGGATACGGGTTCTGAAATATCGCCTCCTGGAGGTGAAACTGCTCCTATCGCCGTGACAGCGCCCGTTCTCCGCCCTATCTGCGTTGAAGTTTTCGCATCTGCATCGGAACCAAGGGTCTCCACTATACCCGCCCTTTCGTAAAACTCGGCAAGCCGGCTGGACAGATACGCCGGATAGCCCTCCTCGCCAGGCATCTCCTCAAGGCGTCCGCTCATCTCGCGGAGCGCCTCAGCCCACCGCGATGTGGAATCCGCCATTATAGCCACCTTATATCCCATGTCCCTGAAATATTCCGCTATGGTAATTCCTGTATAGATGCTGGCCTCGCGCGCCGCCACCGGCATATCCGAGGTATTTGCTATGAGCACCGTGCGCTTCATCAGGCTAAGACCTGTCCTTGGGTCCTTAAGCTCTGGAAACTCCATAAGTACGTCGGTCATCTCGTTTCCACGCTCTCCGCAGCCGACGTACACGATTATATCAGCGTCCGCCCACTTGGCCAGCTGATGCTGAACCACGGTTTTACCGCTTCCAAACGGGCCTGGTACTGCCGCCACCCCTCCCTTTGCCACGGGGAAAAGGGTGTCTATTACGCGCTGGCCTGTTATCATAGGTTCTGATGGCGGCAGCTTCTTTTTATATGGGCGTCCGCGCCTTACGGGCCATTTCTGCAGCATCGGGATTTCCCTTACTCCATCCTTGGTTTCTATCTTCGCTATCGGAGCCTCTATATTTGCTTTTCCCTCATATAGCCATATCAGCTTGCCCTCAACATAGGGAGGCACCATAACGCGGTGCTCCACCGCCTCCGTCTCCTGTACAAGGCCAAGTATATCCCCGCCGCTTACCATTGTTCCAATGCGCGCGGCCGGCTTAAAATCCCATAGCCGCTCATGGTCGAGCGCCTGGACCTCTATGCCCCTGGTGATCCTGTCTCCGGCCTTTTCGCGGATTTTGTTCAGCGGTCTCTGAATTCCGTCGTAGATGGACTCGATAAGGCCCGGCGCAAGCTCTACTGAAAGCGGGGCCCCAGTGGATACAACCGGCTCTCCAGGCCCTATTCCCCCAGTTTCTTCGTAAACCTGAATCGACGCCTTATCTCCGCGAAGCTCAATTACTTCGCCGATCAGCCTTTTTTCAGATACGCGCACAACGTCGTACATCTGAACGTCGGCCATCCCGCTCGCCATTATCAGTGGACCGGATACCTTTATTATTGTGCCTTGTGTTGCCATCGCATCATTCCTCCGTAAACAGTATATCGGCGCCAATGGCCTTTTCAACATTAGCCTTTATCTTCGCCATCGCGACGCCGCCGGATCCTTGGCTGTCCGGTACCGGTATGATAGCGGGATACGCCTGATCCCTGTATTTTTCTATCGTTTCGCCGCACCGCGCAAAAAGCGGCTCGGTAATAAAGATCACCTTGCATCCTGCCCTGGCAAGCGCGGCAATCCGCTTTGAAGCGCCCAGCGCCTCATTCTCCGCGTAAACCGCGAGTCCAATCGCCTTGAAGAGCATCACCGAATCGCGGTCGCCTATTATAGCTATATTGGCCCTGTTGTCAGACATACAGCTCCCTCAGCCTTTCGAGTATATCGTCTTGTGTGAATCCGTTGCGCTTGAGCGTTATCACGATCCTTACAGCCTGCGCTTCCTGCTCCCTGGCAAGCATATAACCTATAACTGGAAGTATTGATTCGGTTTCCCATTTATGCGCCCTTATCATCCTCATCAGGTAGCTGTCACGGTGTTTTGAAACCGCGGACAGATCGCCGCTCCTGATCGTTTCTTCCAATGCCGCCGCAATGCTGTCCCGCGCGGCCCCGCCGCCTATTGACCTGGCTATCGCGTCAACCGGGGCGTCAAAATATTTTAGAAGCCGCTCAAGCGCTATTTCCCCTCCAGGAAGCAGCGCCGGTTCAAGCGCCTTTGCCCCTTCGCCGTTTCTTCTCAGCCTCAACAGGGTTAAAACATTGGTAAAATCAGCGCTTGCCCCAAAATACGCGTTTACAAACGGGTTTTTGAAGGAAAGGGCATACCTGTAATAGGCGCGGTCCAGCGTAGTGGAAATATCACGCGGGTTTACCCGCGCGTCTAAGCGCTCCTCAAGCGCGTTCAGCTCCCCGCTGAACTGTTCTGGCAGCTCAGAATAATTCTTATCAGCCACCATCTGCGCAAGCCGCTCCGTATCATACGTCCCGATGTCCGATACATTGTCCGCCGCCGTGTTAAGCTCATCCATCAGGCGCAGTTTTATAAGCGTCTTTAGGTTTGTAACATCGGCGCGCATTAAGAAAACGTCGGTCAGCGCCTTATCTGGCGTTACCTCCTGTATAACCGCGCGCATACGGTCAAGTTCGTTTTTAATGAGCGTATCAAGATCGTCCGCTGTTGCTTCCGGCATCGAACCGTACCCCGTCTCTATGAGAAGGCGCATCGCGTCGTCCAGGCTCCCCTGGGCCATCCGCTTGATTCTTTCAGCGCTTAACAGCCCCTTTTCAAGGGTACGTATACGGGCAACGGCATAGATCGTACTATCTTGCATTGGCTTCTCCTATCTAGACGGCCCCTGTCGCAAGGCCGCCCGCCTATGCGGGGAATCTTAAGGTACAAGCGTTATATTCGGGGTTGATCCGGATTAAAGCCCCTCTGGAAAAAGGATACCCGAAACCTCGCCCTCGCACGCCGCTTTGGCGTCCTCAAGCATGGCTTCAAACGAGCAGTTCTTCTCATATTGGTCTGCCGTTAATATAAAGCCTCCGGCTATGGCCGCGTTCTCTCCAAGCGTCAGGGGCTTAAGGCCCTTTTTAGACAATTCCCCGTTTATCTTGGGCAGCAACCCGGTTACAACGTCTCTGTCGCGCACGGCGCAGCGCACCGTTTCTCCGCCCTCGGATTCCCTTATGAGCAGTCCGCGCAGCAGGCTTTCCCTGCGCTGTCCGGTTAAGGAGCACAGCTTCTCAAACGCCGCCGTAAACGCCCTGTCAATAAGCTTCCGCCTGCGCTCAAGCGCCGCCTTTCTGCCCTCAAGCTGAGCGTTGGTGCGGCTTCTGTCAAGGATAGAGCTTGCTAATTCTATCCGCTTGCGTTCGTAATCGGCCTTAAGCGCGTCCGCCTGACGCTCGGTGCGCTCCATCACGGCCTGAGCCTCGCGTTCGGCGTTGCTGAGCGTTGCTTCAGCATCCTTGCGCGCGTCGCCCAGTATTCTCTCTATAAGGGCGTCAAGGCCGTTGTTCCCTTGATTAGGCATGTGTGGTGCTCTCCTTGCATTAAATCATCATTATTGATATGAGCAGTGCAAACAGCGCGTAAAGCTCAACCATCAGCGTCAGAAGCATTGCGTTCATAAGGCCGTTTGAGCGCTTGCCTATTATGTTGATTCCGGCTACGGCTACCTTGCTCTGCTGTATCGCCGACACCAGTCCGCCAAACGCCATAGGCAGCGACGCCGCAAGCATCTGCAGACCTACGCCTACATTGGGGGCTGTTCCGCCCATAAGTCCGGAGCTGCTGAGTATCATAAACGCGATTACAAGGCCATATATACCCTGCGAACCCGGAAGAAGCTGCACTATCATGCATTTAAAGAAGTTCTCCGGTTGTTCAGCGACAACCCCTGCGGCAGCCTGGCCCGCCCTAGCCACTCCAATGGCCGAGCCTATGCCCGGAAGCACAAGGGACAGCACCACTCCAAGCGCTGTAAAGATCGTTCCCCATTCGACATTTTCAAACATTGTGTGTTCCTCCTGATAGTGTTTATGCTCTATCTTAAGCGGAAGCAGCCGCAAAAAACGGTTTTCAGCGGTCGTCCGTCCCCTTTACATTAACATGCTTTGTGTTATAGCCCAGCGGATCAAACGCTATTCCGTCGCCTTCATAAAACTTTCCGTAATACTCTACATACTGGAGCCTGGCACAGTGCACATAGGTACCAAGCGTATTTATAAACAGGCTGAACAGATGCATGACACTAAGCAGTATCAAAGCCGCGATAAATCCTACCGCTATGCTTATAAAGCTAGCCTTGCCCGAGGGATCCATAAGCATGCCGCCGATCATGTTGAACACCATCCCCATGGCGCCCGTTACAAGGCCCAGGGCCATTATCCTGACATACGACAGCGTATCCCCCAGCCAGCTTGTTATGTTGTAGAGCTGCCCAAAGCCGGTCCCCATCCGCTTTATCGGGTTTTTTGTGCTCCTGTTTGAGAAAAACAGAAGCATTACTCCGCCTACGGCCGCCATTACGATTGCAATGGTATGCACCGTGGGCATATCCCCCGCAAAGATTACTCCGACAATTCCCAGCACGATCAGTATCCATGAAAAGTTGTCGAATATGGCGGCGGCGGGGTCGCCGTTGCGGAAGCACATATACATCTTTGCCGCAATGCCCGTAAACATCTGGAGCAGGCCCAGGCCACAGCAGATAAATATCATGGGCATGACCTGATCCATTGGATTAAACAAAAGCGGCAGCGGGGAAGACGGCCCCAAAAGCTGCTGCCAATCCATACCAAAAAACGTTCCGATAAAGAGGCCGCATATGGCGGTGGAAAGTCCGCTCATGGAGATTACCTTGACAAGCTTGCCAAAATCGCCCGAAGGCCTTTTAAGCCTTGTGAGCAGCGTTCCTCCGATAAAAAGAAGCAGCCCATAGCCTGAATCGGAAAGCATCATTCCAAAGAACAGAAGATAAAACGGCATTGTAAGGGGCGCCGCGTCTATTCCCCTGTACGACGGCGGGGAATACATATTGGTTATGGCCTCAAAAGGTTCCACAAGCTTATTGTTCTTCAGCGCGCTTGGCGGGTTTTCCTCCGGGAGGGGATCCCGCGTATCGAGATAATATACGGATGCGCTTTTTTCAATGGTTTCCCTAACCTTGCCCTCATGATCGGCACGTACCCAGCCCTCAAGCATAAATACGCTGTCCATGGCGCCCAGCTCAAGGCATTTGCCCTCGCGCTCAAGCGCTATGGCCACGGCGTCCGCCGCCATTTCTATGGTGCCATAGTGCTCACCTAAGCCTTCAAGCGCACCGTTTAGCGACGACAATCGGTCTTTAAGCCCGTCCTTCTCACCCTTTAGCCTTGCAATGTTTTCCTTCGGAGTGCCCGTAAGCTGTGGGAGCTGATAATCTATAAAATCCAGCGCTCTTAGCGCAGTATATGCGTCGTCCAAAGCGCTGTCATGAACCGCTATCAGCAATGCGCTGTCGCGCCCGCCGCCAAACGCCTGCATACAGGCCGCTTCCGGCAGCTCCAGCTTATCCAGGCTGTCCTTGCGTATATAGCCCGTAATGTATCTTACGCTTCTAGTGGAGCGGATTTCCTCAATGGGCGCGTCCAGCTCCGTCCATGGTTCAAGGGCGTCCGCCAAAGCGCCGCGCTTTTCCATCTCGGCTTTAATCTGGGCTATATCATGTTCGATCCGTTCAAGCTCCTCCAGCACCGGTATGGCGCCGGTCAGGCTCTGATCCAGCTCGTTTAGCGTGGCGTTCGGTTTAGGCTTTAAAAACGGCGCCTTCTGTGCAAACGGCTGCAGCGCGGAACGCGCCCGTTCAATCCGTGACTTTGCCTCGCCAAGCCTTCTAAATTCGCCGTCGTCCGGGTTTGCGCACTCGCTATGGGATATATGCACCGCGGCTATGCCCTGCAATGCCTTCATCAGCCGCTTGGAATCGCTCTTCATTGCGGCGAGCGTAAGCCGCTTCATGGGAACGATCATACTTCGGCAAGCCTTTCAAAAATATATGAAGCCGCTTTATCCAGGTTTTTTTCAGCTCTTTTGCACATGTTTCCCGCTTCGTTCGCGCGCCGGCTCACTATATCCTGAGCTATGGAACGCCCCTCGTATTCGGCCTCCTCGCGCGCCGACACAAGCTTAAGCCTGCATTCATCGGCCACCCTTGCCAACTGCGCTCCGGCGTCGATTTCCGCCTGAAGCACCATATCGCGGGCCTGCGCAAGCGCGTCCCTGCGTATCCCCGCCGCCTTTGCCTCAGCTTCTTTTATTGATTCAATTAATGACGGCATGGCCGCACCTCCCGACAAATGGGATGGGTGAAAATCCCCCATATTGTTTATTTTACCTTAGTATGTTCACAAAAAACAAGGTCCAGCACCATTATATATGATGCTGGAGGCCTCCCTGGAGCAAAAAACTGATTCAGCAGCTTATATGCCCAATGACTCAACCTTTTTTAACGATTTGTTGGATCCGATCATCACCAAAATGTCGTCCGCCTTCAGCGGCTGCTCCGGATCTATAGCCACAATTATCCGACCGCCCCTGCGTATCGCAATTATAGATATTCCATAGTTGCGGCGAACGTCGATCTTCATTATTGACTTATCCACCCATACGCGGGGTATGCGCATCTCATGTATGCTGTATTCGTCGGACAGGTCCAGATAGTCTATAACGCTGTCGGATACCAGCGAGCGGGCAAGACGCACTCCGCTTTCATGCTCGGGCCGCACCACGGAATCCGCTCCCGTCTTTAGCAAGATCTTCGCGTGCATATCGTCTGAAGCCTTCGCGACGACATGCTTGGCGCCCATCTCCTTGCACAGCACCGTGGCCAGTATCGACGCCCTGATATCCTCTCCAACGCTGATTATTACACAGTCGAAGTTTCTTATGCCGACCTGTCTCATAGCGCGCTCGTCGGTTACATTTATCTGCACCGCAGCGGTAACGTGGTCCGCGATGTCGCGTACCCGGTCCTCCGAGATATCCATCGCCAGCACCTCATGGCCGAGTTTGCACAGCGTTGTCGCCACGGAACGGCCAAAGTTCCCTATGCCTATAATGGCGAATGATTTCATTTATGCCTCCGAAATAGATTTAAAGTTACTTAAGGTGTCTATCGCTTAATATTATCAGTGCGCCCCGCATTAGTAAAGCCGCTTCGGCTTTATCCTATCGTGCCTAAAAGATCAAATCGCGGCCCATGTATGGCTTTAATACCTCCGGAACGTCGACGACGCCGTCTTCCCTCTGGTAGTTTTCCAAAATGGCCGCCACAGTACGCCCCACAGCCAATCCCGAGCCATTCAGCGTATGCACCAATTCGGGCTTTGAGCCCTTGTCCCTGCGGAATCTTATCGAAGCGCGCCTGGCCTGGAAATCCTCATAATTGGAGCAGGAGCTGATTTCAACATAGCGGCCGTAGCTCGGCAGCCAGACCTCAATATCATAGGTCTTGGCGCTGGAAAAGCCCAGATCGCCCGTTGACAGTGAAACCACCCTGTATGGCAATCCCAGCTCCCTTAGCAGGGCCTCCGCGTCGCTTGTAAGCGTTTCCAGCTCGTTATAGGAATCCTCCGGCTTTGTAAACTTCACAAGCTCCACCTTGTTGAACTGGTGCTGGCGGATAAGGCCCCTGGTATCCCTGCCCGCGCTTCCAGCCTCGGAGCGGAAACAAACGCTGTACGCGCAGTACTTAACCGGAAGCTCTTCCGCGGACAGTATATCGCCCCTGAACAGGTTTGTCACGGGTACCTCCGCGGTCGGGATTAAGAAATAATCTGTACCCGCCACCTTAAACGCGTCCTCTTCAAATTTGGGAAGCTGGCCCGTGCCGGTCATCGCAGCCCTGTTTACCATATACGGAGGGAATATCTCCGTATACCCGTTGGAGGTGTGCGTATTGAGAAAATAATTTATTACCGCCCGCTCAAGCCTTGCGCCCAAACCCCTGTACACCGTAAACCTGGCTCCGGTTATCTTGGCCGCCGCGGCAAAGTCGAGTATACCCAGCCGCTCCCCTATATCCCAATGCGGCTTTGGCTCAAAATCAAACTCTCTCGGCGTTAGCACTCTCCTAAGCTCAAGATTATCCCCATCGTCGTCCCCTTCCGGCACGCTCTCATGCGGCATATTCGGAATGCTGAGAAGCATGTTGTCAAGCTCGCCGTCGATTGCGCCCAGCCTGGCGTCATATTCCTTTATCCTGGCTGCCGTTTCCTTCATCTGGGCCATCAGGTCCGAAACGTCCCTGCCCTCGCCCTTCATGCGTGGGATTTGCGCCGACACTTCGTTTCTCCTGGCCTTTAGCGCCTCGGCCTCCTGCATCATAGCCCTGCGCCGTCTATCCAGCTCCAACAGTCCGGACACGTCCGCCCCCTTATTTCCGCGCGCCCGCATAGCGCTTTCAAGCGCCTGCGGATTTTGCCTGATTCGTTTTATATCAAGCATAGCTTTCCCTCCATCTGTTAATTGGTATCCGTTTTTAACCTTACATCCTTTCGGGCGCGTTAAGCCCCACAAGCCGCAGGCCGGTTGATATCACAGTGCGCGCCGCGTCGGTTAGGGCAAGGCGCGCGTTTCTCACGGCGCTGTCGTCGTCCATAATTCTAAGCTCATAATAAAACTTATTGAAGCATGAGCATACGTTTATAACCGCGCGCGACACCACATAAGGCTCGTACTTATCCGCCGCGTCCAGCACCGCCTGCGGGAAATCGGCTATGGCCCTTATCAGGGCGGCCGAATACCCATCCGTAAGTATTGAATAATCTATGCTATGCCTGTCATACCCCCCCGCCTTTCTAATAACGGAGCAGCAGCGGGCATGGGTGTATTGGGCGTAGGGGCCGGTTTCACCATCAAAGTTAAGCGCCTTGTCCCACGAAAACACTATGTCCTTTATCCTGTTGTTGTACAGTACCCCCCAAACTACGGCTCCCACGCCGACCTGACGGGCCACCGCCGCCTTATCGTCGAGATCCGGGCTTTTTTCTTCTATAATTTTATAGGTTTTTTCAATCGAGGCGTTTAAAACGTCCTCCAGGAAAACAACCTGGCCCTTCCTCGTGGACAGCGTCCCCTCCTTCATGCTCACCATGCCGAAGTTTACATGAACGCAGTTCTTTACCCAGTCCCTTCCCATAAGCCCGAGCACCTTGAAGAGCTGCTGGAAATGGAGGTTTTGCTGATAGGCCACCACATAGAGCATCTTGTCAAAATTGTACTCGGCTTTGCGGTAGATAGCCGTTGCAAGGTCGCGCGTAGCGTATAAGGTCGCGCCGTCCGAGCGCAATATAATGCATGGCGGCATGGAGTATTCCGTTAAATCCACTATAGACGCGCCCTGGTCCACCTTCAGCAGGCCCTTTTGCCTCAATTCATCGACCACGGGCGCCATTTTGTCCTCATAAAAGCTCTCGCCAAGATAGCTGTCAAACTCAACGCCTAATAGCTCGTATACCCTTCCAACCTCTTTAAGCGTTATATCCTTGAACCATTCAAACAGCTCCCAGGCCTCCGGGTCGTGTTCCTCTATGCGTCTGAACCAAGCGCGCGCCTGATCGTTCAATGAGGGGTCCTTTTCAGCCTCGTCATGAAAGCGCACATAGAGTCTCATCAGCTCGCGCACCGATCCGTTTTCCACGCTTTCGCGATCCCCCCACAGCTTATATGCCAGGATCATCTTGCCAAACTGGGTCCCCCAGTCGCCAAGGTGGTTTATGCTGACCGTCCTGTAGCCAAGATGGTCATAGATGCGCTTCAAAGCGTTTCCGATAGCCGTGCTGCTTAGATGGCCAATGTGGAACGGCTTTGCGATATTGATAGACGAATAATCCAGGCACACCGTCTTTCCGCTGCCGCGTGAGGAGCCGCCGTAACCTTCGCCCTCCGCAAAAACCCGCTTCAGGGTGTTTTCAGCAAACGAGGACTTGTCGGCAAAGAAGTTCAGGTAGCCGCCCGCCGCTTCCGCCCGGCATACCCCGTCTGGCAGCGCCAGCCCGTCGGCCAGCTCGGCCGCTATCGCATTGGGCGGTTTTCGCATCGCCTTTGCAAGCCTGAAGCACGGAAACGCCACGTCCCCCATTGCCGGGTCCTTGGGCGTTTCAAACCATTCCATTACATCGCAGGGCTGCAATCCCGCACGCTCTGCGATGATATTTGACAGCGCTTGCTTTATTTCCATGTCCTTACTCCTATCGCTTGTTAACTTGTTATTTTATAGATCATTGCCTGTTATGTCAAGGGAATGGAGGGGATTGAGCGTGGGGGAGTTTGTATTATTGGAAGGACGGACGCGTAGAGCAAGCGCGGGGGATATCAGATATCCCCCGCGCTTGTACCCATATTCTACTGAATTTGAGTATAGATAACCCTTACTATTTCAATCCTCGGAATTGCTTCCGACACTTCACATAATATCATATAAACAGTAAGGGTGCAAATTTTTCTAGATTAGTTTCGGTCTGACTATTTAGTTCAGTAATGGTTTATCTTTATTCTAAATCAGATATTTTAAAAAAGGGGTTGATTTTATGGTTTGGTCATGCTATCTTATGTAAGAGCCGTTGCTTAAAAATGGAAAATTAGTTAAAGGGGGTTAGGCTCTATGAAAGATGTTTCATTTGGAATGTTTATAATAGCGCTGTTGGCGTTAATCTATCTAATTTGCAGATAAAAATAAAAGAACTCCACCATTAGCATGTCAGGCTTGGCGGAGTTCAGGATAAAGCGTCTACTCTTTTCAGCATCGGCTCTTATTACATTATACTGCAAGTAACCCTTACGTACAAGGCTTGATTTACCGTCAGGCCCTGTTTCTGTACCCAATCGTCAATCCTTCCTATATCGCTCCCGTATCCTCCATTATGTTAAACACAATACTTGAAAATCTTCCGGTCGCATCATATACCTGTCTAAATAGCTCTTCGGATTCATATTTGACGTCAACCATCAGGCAGTTCATCTCATTCCCTATGCCCCAGCCATATAATCCGTCCGGAGCGCCGTCCTTTTCAATGCATGCGCCTACCCATCTAGTAAGATTTTGTTTGGCCGTGCTGAGCTCGTTATATGAATGCTTGACGCTTTTAAACGCTATGCCGCCGCCAGCCGCTTCTTCCATAAGATTTCTATTTTCTATAGTATTATCTGACAGGCATATTACCAATTCACCGTTTTCGTTTATGTATTTGCCCCCAAAATAGTTTGGATATGTCCTGTTTTCGGAAGTGTCCCCGTGAATCGAAATGCTGGTGAAGTAATCCTCCAGCCTTTGAAGCTGCAAAGTGGTTTTCGAATCATTATTAATTATGTTGTTCAAAACCGATGGGTCGCTGTATTTATTTCTATAATCCCCATCCTTAACTACCGTCCACTTCCTGTTAATGTCTTGGGTTATCTCCCCCGTTTCCATGTAAGCCCCGCTCGGATATGCAGCCACTAATATAACAACAACTAAAATTATTGTTATAGCCATTTTAATTGATCGTTTCATGTCATACAACCTCCTACTAATTTTTGAATAAAATGGATGCCGATCTTAAGTATACCTTGCTTCATACTGTATGTACTATACATCAATATAAGCGTACCATATACTTAATATATTGTCGATTCCATATGCAAATAAAATCCAAGGCCGCGGCGTTTTCCCACGGCCTCTTCCTGCTAGTTACTTTATTTATGCCTCAGCGGGCATTGTGCTGTACGTTTGCGTCAGGCTGCCGTGCAAACTCTCCCGGGTTTCCCAGCTTGGCGTTTGCCGAACCGGAGGCGTACATGGGCTCTGGAAGCGTCCCGCGCCTTTCCAGCAGCCTGAGCGCGCCCGTTATTACGCAGTCCATGCTCGATTCGGCTACCATCACCGGCAGGCCGGTGGCGCTCTCTATGCGCGCGCAAAGCCCCTTCAACAGGGCTCCTCCGCCTGTCAGCACTATGCCTGTATCTATTATGTCGCCCGCCAGCTCCGGAGGCGTGCCGGCCAGCGTATCCACAACAGCCTCCACAATCCTGGAGGCCGGCTCTTCCATGGCTCCCGCCAGCTCGCACGCTGATATATGGACTGCGTCGGGCAGGCCCGTATCCATCCTGCGGCCTTTTATGCGCATAATCATGTCCGGATCAGATGGCTCAAGCCCCACGGAAAGCTTTACCTGTTCCGCCGTCTTATCGCCTATGGTGATTCCCGTCTTCTGGCGCAGGTAAGCTATTATGGCTTCGTTTATATGGGTCCCGCCCGTTCGCACCGAATTTGAGGCCGCAATTCCGCCAAGCGATATCACGGCCGCGTCCGTGGTTCCGCCCCCTATGTCCACTACCATCGATGCCGTTGGCCCGTATACTGGCAGATCCGCGCCAACCGCCGCGGCAAGCGATTCCTCGACGACCGTCACGCTGCGCGCTCCCGCCGAATGGGCCGCTTCCTCTATGGCGGCCTGCTCTACCTGGGTTATGCATCCAGGCACGCATACCACCACGTTTATGCCAAACAGCCTGGGCCTTTTTCCAAGCGCCTTTTTTATAAAGCCTGAAAGCATTACGCAGGCAAGGGATATATCCGATATTACGCCGTCGCGAAGCGGCTGAACCAGGCTTATCCCGCCTGGAACCCTGCCCGAAACCTCGGGTGCGGAGCTTCCAATGGCTACGACCTCATTTTTTACAGCGTTGGATACCGCAACCACGCTCTTCTCCCTAAGCAGGATTCCCCACCCCTTTCGGGCGATTAGCGTATTAACAGTTCCAAGATCAATGGCAAGATCCTGTGAAAACCGATTTAAAACCGAAATGGCCATGGCAATACCCTCCATCAGTTGATATATGGGTATTATTCCCATGGTAAAAAACCGGTATACGCCCATTTATAGGTTTTAACAGGTTAATTTGGGCGATAGTAGTGCGGATTGTAAAAAATGCCGTCGGCTGACGGAGGGCCGGTCACCCCGCCACGGGGACTAAGTCCCCTTTGAAATCCCGAAAAACAACGTTTGGTTTTTTGTGTTTGGATTTTCTTTGTTCGCTCCCAAGGTATCAAAAGACCGGCGTACACGCCGCCGGCTTTTGATGGATTATACTTTGGTAATGCCCAAAGCTTATACTATTCCCTGTGCATTTTTTGGAGTTCTTAGAACCTTTTTCGCGAAAAAGGTTCTAAGCCGCCGGAGGCAAATATCAAAATCCATAATTATGGGCGGCGTGTACGGCCAATGCGGTTTGATTCCAGCACGCGGGGGTTAGTCCCTGGCCTTCGTGTCTATCTCACGGCCTATCCTGATTATAAAATCGTCCAGCGGCATCGTCCCAAGGTCGCCCTCCTTGCGCGCCCTTACCGCGACAACGCCGTTTTCCACCTCTTTATCCCCTATTATAAGCATATATGGCGTCTTTTGCACCTGCGCTTCCCTTATCTTGAAGCCTATCTTCTCGTTGCGCAGGTCGCATTCGGCTCTTATTCCAAGCCGCTCCAGGTCGCCTGATATCTTTAGCGCGGCGTCGTGCGTGCGGTCCGTCATGGCGAGCACCTTTACCTGCACCGGAGCCAGCCACACGGGGAAGGCTCCCGCATACTTTTCTATCAACAGCGCCAGCGTGCGCTCATAGCATCCGATTGAAGTGCGGTGTATGACGTAAGGATATTTCTTGGTTCCGTCCGAGTCGACATACGTCATGCCAAACCGCTCGGCAAGCTGGAAATCTATCTGAATCGTGATAAGGGTATCCTCTTTGCCGTGAACATTTTTGATCTGTATGTCGAGCTTTGGACCATAAAACGCCGCCTCTCCATCCGCCTCCTCAAAGTCCACGTTAAGGTCTTTGAGTATGCTGCGCATCATATCCTGGGTGGCTTCCCAGCTCTCCTTTCCGCCGATATACTTCTCCCTGTCGTTTTCGTCCCATTTTGAAAAGCGGTACGTCACGTCTTCATCAAGGCCCAGGGTCTTTAGCATAAAAGCAGCCAGGTCCAAACAGCCCTTGAATTCGTCCTCAACCTGATCCGGCCTGCAGGCCAGATGGCCCTCTGAGATTGTAAACTGCCTAAGCCTTATAAGCCCGTGCATCTCGCCGGACGATTCGTTTCTGAACAGGGTTGAGGTTTCGTTGTACCGCATTGGAAGGTCGCGGTATGAGCGGGATTTATTGAGGTAAGCCATAAACTGAAACGGGCATGTCATCGGCCTGAGCGCAAGCGCTTCGTTCTCCTCATCATCCGGATCCCCCATGATGAACATGCCGTCGCGGTAATGGTACCAGTGACCCGATATCTTGTACAGGTCGCTCTTGGCCATAAACGGGGTTTTGGTCAGCATATAGCCGCGCCGCTGTTCCTCATCCTCCACAAAGCGCTGCAGAAGCTGTATCACCTTCGCTCCCTTAGGGAGGAGTATCGGAAGCCCCTGTCCTATCATATCCACCGTCGTAAACAGCTCAAGCTCCCTTCCCAGCCTGTTATGGTCCCTCTTTTTGGCCTCTTCGCGCTTTTCGATGTATTCATCAAGCTCGGATTTTTTCTCAAAGGCCGTTCCGTATATACGCTTGAGCATCTTATTCTTTTCGCTTCCGCGCCAATAGGCGCCCGCAACGCTTAGAAGCTTTATGTTCTTAACCCTGCCCGTGCTCTCCACATGCGGCCCCGCGCACAGGTCTACAAACTCGCCCTGCCTGTAAAAGCTTATTACGGCGTCGTCCGCAAGGTCCTCGATAAGCTCAACCTTATATGGTTCATCCATCTCTTTCATCAGGGCGACAGCTTCGTTCCTTGGCAGCTCAAACCTTTCCATATCAAGGTTCTGCTGGCATATAACCGCCATCTCCTTCTCGATCCTTCCTAGGTCTTCAGGCGAAAAACTTTGTTCGGTGTCAAAGTCATAATAGAATCCGTCGTCAATCGCCGGCCCTATCGCAAGCTTTGCGTCAGGGAACAGCCTCTTAACAGCCTGCGCCAGTATATGCGCCGCCGTATGCCTGTAGGTCCAGCGTCCCCCGGGGTCTGAAAAGGACAGCAGTTTAAGCGAATGGTCACCCGTAATCGGCTGGGACGCGTCGCAAAGGCTGCCGTCAAGCTCGGCCGCAAGGGTCGACTTTCTAAGCCTCTGGCCAATGCTTGCAGCTATGTCAAGCGCGCTGACCCCATCGTCATACTGGCGTACCGATCCGTCGGGAAATGTGATATTCATGTGTAACCTCCGATTTTTTATTATAGCGGCAAGGCCAGGCTGGATTGCATACAAAAACCCGTCCCTGGCTAACGCAAGGGACGGGACAAACCCGCGGTTCCACCCTAATTGGCCTTGACGGCTGATCGTACGGTATCATACGGCCATCGGCCCGCTCGACAAGCCTGTAACGCAGCTTATACGCCGCAGTCGCGGGACGGTGCGCCGTTATGAGAATCAGCTATAGGCGATTGCAGCCAACGTCGCCCCTCTCTGCCGGATCATATAATCCTTCTAGCATTGTTCTCAAAGCAAAACCCGTTCATCCTGCGGATACGCTATTCATTAGATTATATTCAAACCGGATCTTTTTGTCAATATAGCGCCTTAGCGGAATTATTCATATATACAAAAGCGGACAGCAACCCGCCCGCCTAAGTTCAGCCTGCTTGCCGCTAAGCTTACTCGTGGCAGCCGCAGCCCTCTTCGTGGCACTCGTGGTGGCCCTGGCAATCGTCATCATGGCACACGTCGCATTCGCATACCGCTCCCAGGCGCTCTTCAGCTACTGCCGCAAGCTCTTCCATCAGCTCGTCGTCGGGCGGTAGGAACTCCTCCACTTCACCGTTAACAACGACCTTCATTATGTAGGCGTCGAATTCCTCATTGTCGTCATAATCTTCGGATGAATCGATCAATATCGCGTATTCCTCTCCCTTGTGTTCAAAGTAATCCACGATGTCCAGCTCAAACTCTTCGCCATCGTCTCCGACAAACGTGACAAAATCCCTTTCTTCTTCCATGGTATCGCCCCCTTCAGGTTTTAGGAACCATTACGGACCCTTTATTGATTGTACCCCATTTGTAAACCGCTGGCAATAGCGACTATACTCGAATAAGCGTGTCGGAATGCCGTTTAATTGTCCTGTTACAAATATCATTCCCTCATGTCCGCTCCTGAATGAGTGGTAAAACGCACCATCGTCGATACATGCCCGCCTATTCGCAAAAGCAGGCAATGCTAAACCCTATGCATTACAGGGGACAGCCTGTCAAACGTGGCTATATATTTTATTCCGGCTTCCATTGCCATTGTAAGGGCCTCGTTGAGGCGCTTTCCCACCCTTTTAGGACTGTGCGAATCGGCGCCAACCGTAACGAATTCGCCCCCAAGTTCCCTGTAGCGCCTGAACAGCTCAATACCCCATGCGGGTCCGTCTCTCCATGACGATGTATTTATCTCCAGCGACTTTCCGCTCTCAACAAGGATTTTTAAAAGCCTGTCAATACGCTCGGCATAATCCCCGTAGTTAAGCGCCCTGTTTTTATATGGGGCGTACTTGGTTACAAAGTCATAGTGGCCAAGCACGCTGAAATAGGCACAGCTCTTCGCCTTGTCGCACAGCGCGTCAATATATTTTCCGTAGGCCTCTGCCTGGCTTTGCCCCGCAAAGAAATCATTATAATAAGCGTTGACGCCATCAACCATATGAACCGAGCCGATTATGAAATCGGCGCCTGCATCCTTAATAAAATCCCATGTCCTCCGCGAGCACTCCCCATCGTCAAGGCCTATTTCAAAGCCCAGCTTAACGCGCACGCCGTTATACGACGGCATGAACCTCTTAATATCTGAAATATACGCTCCAATATCCATAAGCGGATTCCGCGTGTCTTCAAAGTCCACGTGCTCTGTAAAACATATCTCCGAAACCCCAAGTTTAGCCGCCCTCTCAATGCTTTGTTGAGGGTCGGCATCGCTGTCAAACGAATGACGGCTGTGAAGATGATAATCAATTATCATTAATGGCCCCTTTATAAATAAATTTATGCAGGCTAATTATATACCCGCATAGGCGTCAAAACAACGCGTTTTTTAAAAACATAACAGGAGTTTAACAAAAACATGTATATAAAAGCAGACACGCGGACGTCCCGTGGTCAGGGGGGCGTCCGCGTGTCGCGTTCAGTACATAAAGGAGGATGGAGAAAAAACATTGATCTCTACAATAACTATTATACACCATATCTAGTGGATTACACCTGTTAAACAGCAGTTATTTTGTAAACAAATGATGAACTTGGTAATCATTGCGCCGCTTTCTATGATATCGTATCCGCATATGCCGCTATTCCATCCGCGATTCCGGCTGCCAGCAATTTTCGGTGCTCAGGGTCGTTAAGCTTCTTCTCATCCGAAGCGTTGGATAGAAAGCCGCACTCTATTATAACGGCTGCCGGCTTGCTTTCGCGTATTACGAAATAGTCGCCTGGATTTGCAAGCCTTCTCGGATGCCCCAGTTTATCGCATACGGCGTCGATTATGCATTTTGCCATCTTTTCACCTTCGGACGAGCCCTGCATATAGAATGCCATCGGACCGCTTATGCTGGAATCGCCAAATTTGTTCATGTGAACGCTTATCACCATGTCCACTCCCTCAGCGTTCATTATCTCCTTGCGCTTCATCATATCCTCGCGTTTGGTCTTTGCAAGCGAATCGCCTGACTCCCGCGTCATTATTGCCTTAAACCCGCGAAGCGTCAACTCATCCTTGAGCAGTATGGCGACGTCGAGATTAAGCCCGTCCTCCTTTACTCCCGTTACGCTTCCCACCGCGCCGCCGTCCGATCCGCCGTGGCCGGCGTCTATCACAATGGTCAGCTGCCTGTTTACAGGGCCTGGCGGCATATCCGGCGAAGCGGTAACGCCGTCCGTTACGCCTGGGGACGTGTCGGGATCGGTTATCGGTTCGTTTTGCCCGCAGGAGCAGGCCATTAATATCATGGACGCGGCAAGTACTGCAACGCCACGGTTAAAAATCGCGCGAAGTTTCATGTCAACCTCCAGTATGGCGTATTTTGTTACAACTTATTATTTAAAACCGGCGGATATTACTGAACCTGGCGCCCAATGCGCGCGAAAGTCCCCCGACTGCTGATGGCGAAGAATTGCGTCGTGAAATAAAATCATACTCCAAACCAGATTGGCGCACATTATACCACCCAGAGCACCAAAGAATTACGGGACCGTCGCCCTTTGCTTTATGATTGGAAAACGGCTGCCGCGCACATTTAAAATTCAGATGGACAGCAGCGCCATACGATGTGACGATGAATTAAGGAGCCTGTTAACAGGCAGCTACCGGACCCCTTGGGGCCCCGCCCCAAACCCCGCCCAAGGGGACTTTTTGTAAAAAGTCCCCTTGGGAATCCC